>Ga0209693_10000333_pt1 | contig 18776 bp, 15 predicted proteins | sample HubBroMetageWRM3_FD_188345 | JGI IMG/M metagenome (GOLD analysis project Ga0209693, IMG submission 188345) | Warmed soil microbial communities from the Hubbard Brook experimental Forest, New Hampshire - Hubbard Brook CCASE Soil Metagenome WRM 3... | ecosystem: Environmental > Terrestrial > Soil... | reverse complement strand
GAGCCGCCGTCGGGCTTTACACTGGGAGGGAAATGAGCGCCTATCAGACCCTGGTGGTCGGCACCGATGGCTCGGAGTCGTCGCTGCGTGCGGTGGACCACGCAGCCGCGGTCGCCGCGGAAAATAATGCGAAGTTGATCATCGCGATGGCGCACTTACCTAATATGGAGAAGGGAGGCTGGGCAAGACCACCCCACCCGGATGGTGTGATTGACCCCCGCGCCGAGGTTGTCCTTGGGGGCGAGGGGGGCTACAAGATGCACGGGAGCGCCCCCGTATATGCGATCCTGCGGGAGGCCCGCGAACGGGCGAAGACCGCGGGCGCCCAGAACATCGAAGAGCGGGCGCTTGTCGGCGCGCCAGCCCCTGTACTAGTGAATCTGGCCAAGGAGGTCAACGCGGACCTGCTGGTCGTCGGCAATGTCGGACTCAGCAGCAGCGTCGCTGGGCGGCTGCTGGGATCGGTCCCAGCCAACGTCTCCCACAGCGCCAAGACCGACCTGCTGATCGTCCACACCACCGACTATGCTGATCGTCCACATCAGCGACTGAGGCATCGTTAAGAATCGTTCGGCGTCGGACCACAACCTGTATCTCAGACCAATTGCCTGTCCAATTGTCCTGGTATCGTCTTGGCGATTTGTTACGCTAGCCTAGATACCGTATCTGAACTGCAGAAACTCTGGTGCGCGGTACTGGGATTGAATCAGTGGCGGCTTGCCAAAGGGCGAGGACGCTTTCGCCTAATCTGCTATCTCCGAACCTTGGTGGTGGTCTGGTCCTTAGCCGAGCTGTCGGCGATCCCGTATGGCTGCGCCGCGATCCGGCCTTGGGTTACGTACCCAGGGGCCGGATGTTGTACCCAGATTCGCCCAACCGCCGGGCTCTTAGTCAGTTCTCGGCGAGGTTTCAGCAGCAGTCTTCGCCGCGCCAGGCTTTAATGCCTTCCCACACCGCCAGGGCAGCGATGCCCAGGCCCACAACGGGATCGAGCCACCACCAGCCCAACAAGGTGTTAGCGAGCAGCCCAGCCAGCACCGCGGCAGCCAGATACGCGCACATCAGGTTCTGCAAACCTTCGCCGACCGTCGCGCCCGACCTCATACGCACGCCCAGCCGTTGCTTGGCGACACCGAGGATCGGCATGACGATCACGCTGGCGATCGACAACCCGATGCCCAGCCAACTCGTCGCCGCTCGATCACCGGCCACCAAGGCAATGCTCGCCTCATAGCCGATATAGGGAGCGAGCAAAAAGAACGTGACCGCCACCGCCTTCTGCGCGTTGGCCTCCGCCGTCTCCGACAACGTGCGAGCGCCCGTAAACCGCCAGACGACAATCACACTGGACAAGCCCTCGATCACCGAATCCAGCCCGAAACCGAGCAACGCCACCGACCCGGCCAACACCGCGGCCACAATCGCCACGGACCCCTCCATGGCCATATACACCAGCGACAGCCACGCCAACAGCCGCGCCCGCGCCGCAGCACGCTGCCACCCCTCGGCACGGCCCGACACCACCGATTCCGGGCAGCCGCAACCGTTTCCGGTCACCCTCGGCAGCTTCAACGGGCGGTCGGACGCGCTCACCGCTGACCTTCCACACCACTGCCGACACCGAAGGTGGGGCACAGCGCCACCGCATTACCCGTCGCGACCAGCACCGCTTCGGCACCGGCCAGCACATCAATCAGGGCGGGCTGAGTCAGCCGGAACAACGAGGCACGACCCACCGGCTCCGAATCCACCAAACCGCAATCCCTTAGACATGCCAGATGCTTGGATACCGTCGACTGCGCCAACCCCAACGCCGACACCAGATCCGCGACCCGCGCCGGCCCACCAGCCAGCCGCCGCACAATCGCCAGCCGCCCCGGATCACCCAGCGACCGAAACAACGCCGCAGCCGGCGCCAGTTCGGTCCGATCCACCACAGGATCTATCGTCATATGACGATGATATCGTCCCTTCGGAAGGAAGGATGTGTAGCCCAAATCTGCGATCTTGGTGTCCACGTCGTCGCCTGGACATTGGCCGATTTGGCAGGCCGTGCCTGTCCGGCCCTCAGTGTCACGAGGGTGTCACAAGTCGTCAGGAACTCATCGCCTGAACCCCTATCGACGGCTACGGACTGCGGTGGGCCTCGGTGGCCTGAAACCGCAAGTGAGGCAACATGTTCGGGGGCCAAGCTTTGGCATCCCATGGACGGCTCTGGACCCCGGTAAACGCCTCGCCGCTGCCTCCGGAGCAGAAGGCTCGGCGGTGATGGCGACTAGGACCGCGCCCACCTCTCGAGGGGCCGGGACTTGTAGGTCAGACCATCAGTTCGATCACTTTCTTGTACCGACCATAAATTGGGAGACATCTCTAGTGATCTCAGGTGATGAAATTACGCTGTTAGGACGGGGTTCACCCTCCCCCGGCTGGCCCGTCAGGCGAGTTCAATCCTGGCAGGAGGCTCAGCGTGTTTCTTGCCGCCCATGATGTGGGCAGGAAGGCTCGATGACGATGGCAACGAGTGTCAGCGGCACGTGAAAACTGACCCCGGCGCTGCCGCCAGGGGTCAAAATTCAGATGCCGTCGACAACGAGGAACGGGCATGCCCCGGAGCAGGTCGTGCGCAAGCTGGCGACCGCAGATTTGGCTGCAGGCTTACCGGTGTTTCGCACATCAGTAATCGTTTTCGGTCGAATCTGAAGGAGTCGAAGCATGCGATCTCTCACCCCCACCCTGGCGCTTCCCGGGTCTAGTGACATTGTTGAGTGATGAGTACTCCGGATGGCGCTAGGGAAGCGTCGGCTGGCGAATACAGCGTGGATGAGGACGACCAACTGCAGCCAGAGGACACCCTCATCGACCGCGGCGTCGACGACGTACTCGACGAGGGATATTCGCCGCCCGAGCGTCCATACGGTCGTGGCTCCTTGGGGCCGACGCCTGAAAGCTTGGACCAGCTGCTAGCCGAGGAAGAGCCGGATCCGGCCATGCGGATATATGACCCGTTCGACAAGGACGAACAGCAACGCTCCGACGAAGCCGAGCGGGAGACCGAATTTCCGCAGCGAAATGAGGTTGGACGCGCGCGGGCAGGTCGACTTGTCGCGCCGGACCAGGGGTTTGGCGAAGACGTAGACGCAGACCTGCTGGCTGATGACGTCGGTATCGACGGAGGCGCAGCCTCCGCCGAGGAGGCTGCGGTTCACATCATCGACGACGAGGAGTAGTTGCGCTGTAGCTGCACGCGGATCGCATGCCTGCTCTTTGCTCAGCGACTTTTCGAGAGGTCCAACCCACCCATCGACGTCGGTGGCCGCACCTATGGTGGTGCGAGCAGGCGAATGTGGATGGCACACGGATGGCACACGGCATGTCAGTCTAGGCAGAAATAGCCTCTGAACTGCTAAAACACTTGTGCCCCCGGCAGGATTCGAACCTGCGACACCGGCTTTAGGAGAGCCGTGCTCTATCCCCTGAGCTACGAGGGCTTAAGACATCTGTGAATCCCTGACTAAACCTAGCCGTTCTTGGGCGCATCGCAGCTTTGGGTGGCGTTATGGTGTCCTTTCCCGGCGATCGCCGCCTCAAATCCACACGTAGAGAGCGGGTTTGGCAGGTTCGCCGTCAGCATGGTCTCGCAGAAAGGAAACGGGCGTGTCGACGCCGTCGAGCTGCACGCTGACCGCCGCCGAATCCCCGGATACGGCGACGATCTTGCCGATAACGTACTTCTGCTCGTCCCATCTGATGGTGGCGTAATGCCCGAGATGGTGCACCGAAAGGTCCTCGGGCGCGACCTCGCTAGGCCGCGGTGGTAACGCCGATACCGCGGCGTTCAGCTCCGCCGGCGCCTGTCCGGAATCCTCCGACCATGCGCGGTCATCGCCGAAGTACTCGACGTCGTCACCGGTGCGGTCGAGGCGACTTAGTGCCGACTTCGCTCCCTGCGGATTCGGGGCATCGTCCTCGACCCAGACTCGCCAGCCAGCCGGAGGCGGCGGCCACGACGGATCCGGCGACCAACCGCGTTGAGGCACCCAACCCTCGGGGGGCTGCGGCCAGTTCGGTGGCGGGTTGTAGCGCATCGACAGTTACCGCCCTGGATTGAGAGTCCGAATTCAACCCACCATATAGGAATTCGGGCGCAACGCCGCTGGGCAGTACACGGCCCGGATGGGGTCGAGTGTCCTGCGTCTCACCCGCTCACGACGGCCCCCGCCCGGGCGTGAGAGCGATTTCACGGCGGCGACACCGCGCGCATCCAGGCCGCAACATGGCGTCCCTACGTTCGAGTCGAGACTGGCCGAAATTCAAGGAGAACGCGGTGGCGCGATCGCACGCGATCACAGGTTGGGACCCGGAGGACCGGGCCGCATGGGAGGCGGGCGGCGAGGCCATCGCGCGACGCAACCTGCTCTGGTCGGTCGCGGCCGAGCATGTGGGATTCTCGGTCTGGTCGCTGTGGTCGGTGATGGTCCTGTTCATGCCGCAGTCGGTATACGGGCTCACGGCGGGCGACAAGTTTCTGATCGCGGCCACCGCGACGCTGGTCGGCTCGGCACTGCGGTTGCCCTACACCATGGCGACCGCGCGGTTCGGCGGCCGCAACTGGACTGTCCTCTCCGCCTGCGTGCTCGTGCTGCCGGTCGTCGCGACAATCGTGGTGCTGGCCGAACCCGGTCGGCCGCTCTGGGTCTACCTCGTCTGCGCGGCGCTCTGCGGACTCGGCGGTGGCAACTTCGCGTCGTCGATGACCAACATCAACGCGTTCTTCCCGCAGCGCCTCAAAGGCTGGGCTTTGGGGATCAACGCGGGCGGCGGGAATATCGGTGTTCCCGCCGTGCAGTTGGTCGGCCTGGTCGTGATAGCGATCGCGGGCAACCGGCAACCGTACTGGGTGTGTGCGTTCTACCTGGTCGCCCTGGTCATCGCTGCGATCGGGGCGGCCCGGTTCATGGACAACCTCGACGTCGTGTCCGTCGACACCCGCGCCATGCGCGCGGCGCTGCGCAATCGGCACACCTGGCTGGTCAGCCTGCTGTATATCGGCACCTTCGGCTCATTCATCGGCTTCTCGTTCGCGTTCGGTCAGGTGCTGCAGATTTCCTTCGCCGCCGGTGGACAGAGCGCGGCACAGGCGTCACTGCACGCCGCCCAAATCGCCTTCGTCGGGCCGCTACTCGGTTCGGTCGCGCGGATCTACGGCGGCCGATTCGCCGACCGGGTCGGCGGTGGCACCGTCACGTTGTGGGCGTTCCTCGGCATGATCGGCGCCGTCGGGATCCTCGCTGTCACCGCCACGCTCACGGGTCGTCACACCACCGCCGCGACGATGGCCTGGTATGTGACCGGCTTCGTCGTCCTGTTTCTACTCAGCGGCATCGGCAACGGCTCGGTGTACAAGATGATCCCGTCGATCTTCGAAGCGGCGTCTCGCTCGCTGGCCGCCGACGACAAGACCCGGGCCGATTACTCCCGCTCGATGTCGGGCGCGGTGATCGGCATCACCGGCGCGATCGGCGGCCTCGGCGGTGTGGTGATCAATCTCATGCTGCGCGCCTCGTACCTCACCGAGGGCACTGCCACCGTCGCCTTCTGGGACTTTGCCGCGTTTTACGCCATCGCGGCGCTGGTCACCGCTCGTTTTTACGTGCGGCTGCCGTCCGGCGCCGCCGTCGATCAGCCCGTTTTGGCCACCGCCCGTGTTTAGCCATTCACCTACCATTGATCAGGTGCCGGCGCCTCAGTTCACGGCAGACAGCGACGGTATGACCACCGCCGACGCACCGTCGCTCACCGGTTTCACTGTGGCCATCACCGCGTCCCGGCGGGTGGACGAATTCGCGACGATGCTGCGCCGCCGCGGCGCTGACGTCGTAGCGGCGGCGGCCATCCAGATGGTGCCGATCGCCGATGACGCGCGTCTGCGGGCGGCCACCGAAGACGTGATCGCCAGGCCGCCCGACATCCTGATCGCCACCACCGGAATCGGTTTCCGTGGCTGGGTGGCCGCAGCCGGATCCTGGGGCCTCGCCGAGCCGCTGCTGGCCGCTCTCGGCAGCGCCCGGGTGATCTCGCGCGGGCCGAAGGCCACTGGTGCGCTGCGCACGGCCGGTCTGCGCGAGGAGTGGTCACCGGCGTCGGAGTCGTCGGAGGAGGTGCTGGCCCACCTCACCGCCGACGATCTCGACGGCAAGCGGGTCGCGGTGCAACTACACGGCGCCACCGACCACTGGAACCCCGTGCCGGGGTTCCCCGACACCCTCGCCGAGCGCGGCGCCACCGTGGTCGCGGTGCCCGTCTATCGCTGGGAGCCGCCCGCAGACCTCGCCGAGCTAGATGGTCTGGTCGAGAAGATCGCGCGCGACGGCGTCGACGCCGTCACGTTCACCTCCGCGCCCGCGGCCGCGTCATTCCTGATGCGGGCCGACGCGCTGCGGCTCACTGAGTCGCTGACGCGCCTCCTGACGACGACGGTGACACCGTTCTGCGTCGGGCCGGTGACCGCGCGCCCGCTGGACAACATCGGCGTGCCGTCGGTGCAGCCCGAGCGGATGCGACTCGGGGCGCTGGCCCGCATCGTCGCTGACGAACTTCCCCGTCGGAAACCAGATCTCACTGTTGCCGGCCACACCCTCGGCGTCCACGCGACGTGCGCGGTTGTCGACGGTGAAGTGCACGAGCTGTCACCCAACTCGCTGACCCTGCTCAAACTGCTCGCGCGTGTGCCGGGCGCGGTCGTCTCGCGCGACGTGCTGCTCGAGGCCCTCGACGGGGACGATCCGCATGTGGTCGAGGCCGCCGTCAATCGGCTGCGGTCTGCGCTCGGCGCGAAGCAGCTCATCGCCACTGCGGTGAAACGCGGGTACCGCCTCGCCGTTGAGTACATGCCCGACGACTTCGGACGCCTGAGATGGCCCAAATGACCACGTTATTAGTGGCCCACGGAACCCGGAACCCGCATGGTGTCAGGATGATCGGCGATCTCGCGGCGGCCATGGCGGGCGTGTTGGACGAGACGGTGCGGGTGGCGTTCGTCGATGTTCTCGGCCCTGCGCCCGACGAGGTGCTGCGGACCCTGCACGACGAGCCGACGGTGCTCGTGCCCGCGCTGCTGTCCAGCGGCTACCACGTCCGGTCCGACGTGCCGCGGCACGTCGCGTCGTCTGGCCATCCGGCGGTCAGGGTGACGCGCGCGCTCGGGCCGTCGTCGGAGCTGACGTGCGCGATACTTGACCGGCTGCTCGAGGCGGGTTGGCGCCGAGACGACCACGTGGTCCTGGCCGCCGCCGGCACCAGCGACCCGCACGCGCAGGGCGACGTCGCGGCCGCGGCCGCGATGCTGTCCGCGCTGGTCGGCAGCCGGGTATCCATCGCTTTCGCCGCGCCGTGCCGGGACGGCTTCGGCTACCCGTCGGTGCCCGACGCGGTGGCCCGGGTCCGCCGGGCCGGCGCCTCCCGGGTCGCGGTGGCGTCGTATCTATTGGCGGAGGGGCTGTTTCAGGGGCGGCTGCGCGAGGCGGGTGCCGACGTGGTGAGCGCGCCGCTGGGTGCGCATCCCGCGGTGATCCGGCTGGCCTGTCGCCGGCGACGCCAGGCCGAACTGATTGCGGCGCCGACGGCCGATCAGGCCGACAGCTCAGCGCGGCGGTAGCCGAACCGGATGCCGGGGGAGTTGGCGACGTAGATCGTGCCGTCGACGGCGATGCGGGTGTCGTACACCGGGATGGCGACCCCCTCGGCGTCGAGGCATCGGCCGTCGAGCAGGCTGAACGCCTGCTTCTTCAGCGGCGACTGCACCACGGGGATGCCGCCGCGGTCGCCGACGATCCCGCGCGATAGCACAGCGGCGCGGCCGATCGGGTCGATGTTGCCGACGGCCCGGATGCTGTCGTCCGCCAGCCGAAAAAGCGCGGCCTGCGCGCCGTCTGGCAGCAGCACCGCCACGCCGCGCAGCGGCTGCAGACGGGACAGCGGGCACGCGGCAGTCCAGTCGCCGCGCCAGCGGCCTACGTAAGACGAAGTAGCCATCGGGAACTCCTGACGGATCGGTGTATCAGCGGGGCGGGACGGAAGGTGTGCCGATCAGCACGGGAATCTTGCGGCCGTTCTTTTCGGTGAACTCGACGGTGGGGTCGGGTGCGCCGGGCGCATTGACGAACGACACGAACCGGGACAGCTTGTCGGGGTCGTCGAGCACGGCTTTCCATTCGCAGGAGTAGCCGGACGCGTGCCGCTCGATCGCAGCCTCGAATTCCGCTGCTAAGCCCAGCGAGTCATCGATGACCACCTCGCGCAGGTGGTCCAGGCCGCCGTCGAGTCCCTCGATCCACGGCGCGGTGCGCTGCAGCCGGTCCGCAGTGCGGATGTAGTACATGAGGAAGCGGTCGATGTAGCGCACCAGGGTCTTGTCGTCGAGGTCGGAGGCCAGCAGCTGGGCGTGCTTCGGTGTCATGCCGCCGTTGCCGCCCACGTACAGGTTCCAGCCGGACTCGGTGGCGATCACGCCGACGTCCTTACCGCGGGCCTCCGCACATTCGCGGGCGCAGCCCGAGACGCCCATTTTGATCTTGTGCGGCGACCGCAGGCCGCGGTACCGCAGCTCCAAGTCGATAGCCATCTGCACGGAGTCCTGTTGGCCGTAGCGGCACCAGTCGGTGCCCACGCAGCTCTTCACGGTGCGCAGCGCCTTGCCGTAGGCATGACCAGATTCCATGCCGCCGTCGACCAATCTGGCCCAGATCTGCGGCAGCTGGTCGACGGTGGCACCGAACATGTCGATGCGTTGTCCGCCGGTGATCTTGGTGTACAAGCCGAAGTCGCGGGCGATTTCGCCGATCAGGATCAGCTGCTCGGGGGTGATGTCCCCGCCCGGCACCCGCGGCACCACCGAGTAGGTGCCGTTGCGCTGCAGGTTCGCCAGGAAGTGGTCGTTGGTGTCCTGCAACGATGCCTGCTCACCGTCGAGGATGTGATCGGAGCTGGTTGACGCGAGGATCGAGGCCACTACCGGCTTGCAGATATCGCAGCCGGTGCGGGTGCCGTACCGCTCGATCAGGCCGGAGAACGTCCGGATGGCGCTTGCCTGGACGATTTCGAACAGCTCGGCCCGCGACTCGGAGAAGTGCTCGCACAAGGCTTTCGAGACCTCGACGCCCTCTGCGGCCAGCAGCTGCGAGAGCAGCGGCAGGCAGGAGCCACACGACGTGCCGGCGCCGGTGCTGCTCTTCAGGTCGGCGACGGTGCACGACCCGTCGGCGATCGCCGCACACAGCGTCTTCTTGGCGACGTTGTTGCAGGAGCAGATCTGCGCGTCGGCCGGCAGTGCACCCACACCGATCGCCGGCCCGCCACCCGAGCCGGCGGGTGCGATCAGGGTGACGGGGTCACCGGTCAGCTTCGAGCCGACCAGGGGTCGTAGCACGCCATAGCTGGACGCGTCGCCGACCATGACGCCGCCGAGCAGGGTCTGCGCGTCGTCGGACAGCACCAGCTTGGAGTAGGTGCCGCCGATCGGGTCGGAGACCACGACCTCCAGCGCGCCCGGCGTGGTTGCCAGCGCGTCGCCGAAGCTGGCGACGTCGACGCCGAGCAGCTTGAGCTTGGTGGACAGATCGGCGCCCGGGAACTCGGCGTCACCGCCGAGGAGACGGTCGGCCATCACTTCCGCCGTGGTGTAGCCAGGCGCGACCAAGCCGTAACAGCGGCCCTCGATCGCCGCGACCTCGCCGATGGCGTAGACGTCGGGATCGCTAGTAGCACAGGACAAGTCGCAGACCACGCCACCGCGCTCGGCGATGTCGAGGCCCGCGGCCCGGGCCAGCTCGTCACGTGGGCGTACCCCGGCCGAGAACACCAGCAGCGCCGCGTCGATCACGTCGTCGTTGCTGAGCGTCACGCGAAGCCCGCCGGCCCCGTCGACCCGCTCGATTGCGGACGTTCCGGCGCCGACGGTGACGTCGATGTCCAGCGCACGCACCAAACGCATCAGGTGCTCGCCGCCGGCCTCGTCGACCTGTAGCGGCATCAGCCGCGGCGCGAACTCGACGACGTGCGGCCGAATTCCCATGAGCCGCAGCGCGTTAGCGGCCTCCAGGCCGAGCAGTCCGCCGCCGACCACGATGCCGACGGCCTCAGGGTCACGGGCCAGTGCGGACTCCGCATCCGCGCGGATCGCATCTAGGTCGTGCAGCGTGCGATAGACGTGACAGCCGTCGGAGTCCTTGCCCGGCACCGGCGGGACGAACGGGTACGAGCCGGTGGCCAGCACCAGGGCGTCGTAGTCAACCGTCGAGCCGTCGGCGATGTTGACGCGCTTGGCGTCCCGGTCGATTCCGATGACCGCGTGGCCGAGGCGCAGGTCGACGAGAGCATCGCCGGCGTAGTCGTTGCCGGTGAGTGCCAGCAGCGACCGGTCCCAGGCGCCCACATATGACGACAGGCCGACACGGTCGTATGCGGCGTCGGCCTCATCGCCGAGCACGACGATCCGCCAAGCGCCGTCGGCGTCTCGTGCCCGCAGCGCCTCCACGAATCGGTGCCCCACCATGCCGTGTCCGATGACCACCACCGTGCGTGTCCGCACCCGTTAGCTCCCCTCGCCTGACTTGTCTACATCGACGTTATGAATCCGGTGTTGCGACGGAGTCGCGCACGGTTGCCGACCGGTCACACCTTTCTCACCCCACCCGCGGCAGGCGCGTGAGGGCGATGCGAGGTGTCCAACGAGGCCTCGTCGGGTGTGCTGTCGGCGCGGGCCCGCGCCGCGGCGAGCTGGTCGGGGGTGTCGACGTCGGTCACATCACCCACCGCCCAGGTGAGCGCGGCGGCGGGAAGCAGGTCCCGCGCCCGCGACGGGGCAGCGGCGAGCGCGGCGGTCAGCGCCGCGGAATCCCAGACGGCGGCGAGATACTGGGCGTGGCCGGTGTCGTCGACGGCGACCACGACCGGAGCCTCGCCGCGCGCCGCCGCCAACGCCGCGACCGCGGCGGGGGTGATCCGCGGCAGATCAGCCGCGAGCACCGCGATGTCGGCCGGGCCGTCGGGCAGCGCAGCGAGGCCCGCGGCGATCGCGGCGACGGGACCGGAGCCGGGCGGATCCTCGCGCAACACGGTGACCTGGTCGGGCACCTGCCGCGGCGGTCCGACCACCACGACGGTGTCCGCGTTCGCCACCGCGGCGAGCGCGATGTCCAGCAACCGTCGCCCGCCTACCCGCTGCTCCGGCTTGTCGACGCCCAAGCGGCGGGATGCGCCGCCGGCCAGCACGATGGCCCGCAGCGGCCGGCGGTGACCGGTCACGGCCTTGGCGTCCGGAACGCGGTGCTCAGTAGACGTCACGCACGTACCTCCGCTCGGCCGACATCGCCTGCAGGTATGTCGTCGCGCTCTTTGGACTGCGTCCACCGTGCTCGGCGACGATGCCGCGGAGTGCGTCGTCCACATCCCGCGCCATCCGGGAGGCATCGCCGCAGACGTATAGGTGTGCGCCGTCGGCGATCCACTTCCACAGTTCAGCGGCGTTCTCCCGCATCCGGTCTTGGACATAGAGCTTGTTGTCACCGTCGCGCGAGAACGCGGTGTCCAACCGGGTGAGCACGCCCGACCGCTGGAACGCATCCAATTCGTCGCGATAGTAGAACTCGGACGCCTCGTGCCGCTCGCCGAAGAACAGCCAGTTGGCGCCTGTATGCCTGCGCGCGGCACGCTCGTGCAGGAATCCGCGGAACGGCGCGATTCCAGTACCCGGGCCCACCATGATCACCGGCACATCCGGGTCCTGCGGCGGCCGGAAGTGCTTGGTGCGCTGGACGAATACCTCCACCTCGGCGCCGACCGCCAGGCTCGCCAGGTATCCCGAGCAGACGCCGTATCGTATGGCACCATCGGTCGCGGCGGCCATCGACTCGAAGCGGACGACCGAGGTGGTCACATGCACCTGCGTCGGGTCTTCGAGCGGACTCGACGAGATCGAGTACAACCGTGGCGTCAACGGCCCCAGTACCCCCAACCACTCGTCCAGCTCCGCCTCGACGGGGTGGCTCGCCATCAGGTCGAGAGCTTGGCGACCGCTGCTCCAGTCAGCGAAGTGCGCGGGATCGTCGATCACCGCCGCCAGTTCGTCGGCCGGGCGGCGCTCGTGCAGGAACCGGACCAGGTCGGGCGTGATCCGGGTGATGTCCATTCGCGTGCACAATAATTCGGCCAACGCCGTCGTCTCGCCGGCGACGGTGACTTCTGCGGAGCCGTCCAGGCCGGTGCGCTCGAGGAACTCGACCACCACCTCGGGCCGGTTGTGCGGCCATATGCCGAGCGAGTCGCCCGGGCCGTACTCGAGGGTGCCCTCCGGCAGATGTATCCCGACGTTGCGTACGTCTTTGTCAGAGCCCGCGCCGCAGAGTGCGACGTTGCTCGTGACGGTAGTGCACAACGGATGACGTCGCGAATATGACTGTGCTACAACCTGCGTCGGCTCCGACTTGCCCGTGGACTCCCAGCTCAACGCCGCTGCGACGCGGTCGGTCCACGCCAACGCCGTGGGTTCGAAGTCCGGTTCGCACGATGCCCGGTCGACAATCCGGTGCGCGCCCAGATGCCCCAGCCGGGCGTCGAGCCGACGCGCGAAACCGCAGAAATTCGCGTACGAGGAGTCGCCGAATCCAAGCACGGAGAAGCCGAGGGAATCCATGTCGCCCGGTTCGGCGGCGGCCAGCGCATTCCACAGCGCGATGCCGTTGTCGGGAGGCTCCCCGTCGCCGGTGGTGGCCACCACGAACAACACCGTCCCCCTCAGGTCGGCTAGCGACACCTCGTCGGCTCCGCGAAGCCGCGTGACGACACCCGCGCCGGAGAGCCGCTCGGCGCATGTCTTTGCGAACTCCTCGGCCGTGCCGGTCTGCGACGCCCACACCACCGTCGCCATCGGGCCACTTGGGATCTGCTCGGCTGGCTGTGCCGCAGATCCCGCTGTGCGGGAGAAGATTCCGGCCAGCACCCCGTCAACCCACGCCCGGTTTCCTGGCGCTAACGGCGCCACCGCCGGCAGCGTCGGCACCTGGTCCTCCGGTGGATGGGCGCGTACACCGGCGAGGAAGCCGGACAGGTACAACTGCTCGTCGGCGTTGAGCATCGCAGGCGACGGCAGCGGACCCAGGGCCGCGGCGAGTGCCACGACCGGTGCCGTGGCGACCTCGGGCGCCGGTTGTGTTGGGGGAGAGTCGGTTTCGACTGCGCTGACCGCGACGGCGCACACCTTGAACTCGGGCTGCAGCGAGTCAGCGTCCACCGCGTCGTTGGTCACCGCGTTGACCGCCAGGTCCGGTCCGAATGCGTCGGCCCAGTGCATCGGGGCGAAGCACACGCCCGGACGCACCGCGTCGTCGACCGCCGCCGGCAGCAGAGCCCGGCCACGGCGGGAACGGATTTCGACCGTGTCGCCGTCGCGCACTGCGAGCCGGTCGGCGTCCTCGGGGTGCAGCTGCAGAAACGGCTCGGGGTTCAGCTTGTTGAGCTTGGCCACCTTCCCGGTCTTGGTCATGGTGTGCCACTGGTGTGCGAGCCGGCCGGTAGTGAACACCATCGGGAACTCGTCGTCGGGCAGCTCTGCCGCGGGAAGGTATGGCCGCGGCAGGAATCGGGCGCGACGGCTCGGCGTCGGAAACGCCAGCGCGGGGACGGTGCCGTCGTCGGCTGTGTGCAGGTCCTGGCTGACGCCGTCGTTGCGGTAGCGGATCGGATTGCGGTCGGCGCAACCGGGCGCCGCGGGCCACTGCACCGGCCCGCGGCGCAGCCGCTGGTAATCCACGCCGCGCAGGTCCCACCCAGTGCGGGGATTGTGGAAACTGGCTAGCTCAGCGAAGACCTCTGCAGCGGAGTCGAACTCGAAACCTGGATAACCCATGGCGGTGGCAACCTGGCAGATCAGCCGCCAATCCGGCATGGCCTCGCCGGGCGGGGCCATCGCAGGCCCGCAGTGGGTGAGCGTGCGTTCGCTGTTGACCATCACCCCGTCGGCCTCGGCCCACAGCGCGGCGGGCAGCACCACGTCGGCGTACTCGGCGGTCTCGACGCCGGTGAACGCATCCTGGACCACCACCAGCTCGGCCCGCTCCAGGCCGGCGATTACCGACGCCCGATTCGACACCGAGGCAACAGGATTGGTGCAGATGATCCACGCCGCCCGGATCTCGCCGTCGGCCATCCGCCGGTACATGTCGACGGTGCCGGTGCCGGCCTCGGCGCGGATGGTGCCGGGCTCGAGCCCCCAGCGCTCCTCGACGAAGGCCCGGTCGGCGAGGTCCAGGGCCGATCGCTGCCCGGGCAGGCCCGGACCCATGTATCCCATCTCTCGCCCGCCCATCGCGTTCGGCTGACCGGTCAACGAGAACGGGCCCGCGCCCGGACGGCAGATCGCTCCGGTCGCAAGATGAAGATTGCACAGAGCGTTGGTGTTCCAGGTGCCGTGGGTGGACTGGTTGAGACCCATCGTCCATAGGCTCACCCAGTTCGTGGTGCTGCAGATCAGCTCTGCGACGGCGCGTAGATCGGCCTCATCGAGGCCGGTGATGTCGGCGACGAGATCCGCCGGATACTCGTCGAGCAGGGCATTCAGCGGCTCCCAGCCCTCGGTGTAGGCGGCCACGAAATCGGTGTCCACGCCGCCCGCGTCGCGCACCAACCGCAGCAGCCCGTTCAGCAGCGCCAGGTCGGTGCCCGGCCGCACCGGCAGAAAGAAGTCCGCCTTGGCCGCGGTGGCGGTACGGCGGGGATCGACGACCACCAGTTTCGCGCCGTCGCGGACGCGGTCCATCATGCGCAGGTACAGGATCGGATGGCAGTCGGCCATGTTCGCGCCCAGCACCAGAAACAGATCGGCGGTGTCCAGGTCGTCATAGCTGCCGGGCGGACCATCCGCACCGAGCGACTGTTTGTAGCCGGTACCGGCGCTGGCCATGCACAGTCGCGAGTTGGACTCGATCCACTGGGTCCGTAGGTAGCCCTTGGCGAGTTTGTTGGCCAGGTACTGCGCCTCGATGGACATCTGGCCCGACACGTAAAGGGCGATCGCGTCAGCCCCGCGCTCGTCGCGGATCGCCGACAGTCGGTCGGCCACCATCTCCACGGCGGCGTCCACGGCGGTCGGCGCGGCCTCGGCGCGGCGTTCCGGACGGACCAGGGCCGTCACCAGGCGCCCGCCGGCGCGCAGCATGTCCGCGGTGGTGGTGCCCTTGGTGCACAGTCGACCTCGGTTAGCGGGGTGATCAGGGCGGCCGGTCGCCTTCTTCACGACGCCGTCGGCCACGTGCAGCTCCATGCCGCAGCCCACGCCGCAGTAACCGCACACCGTGGCGACCGTCTCCATGCACCTTCCCGTCACCCGTCGATCGGCCCCCATGGTGGCGCCGCCTTATTTCGACGCTCCTAGACGACGGTTACGCCCGTATCAACTCGACCTACCACCGCGCGTGCGGTCGCCGTGAGGTCGTCAAAGCGGCAGGTCATTGCAGGTCACACCGGGGATCCGGTGAGCAGAATCACAACCCGTTCTAGGGCTCGGAGAACACCACGCAGTCGTGCAGGCAGCCTTTCGCGGACCCCGGGGTGTTCGGGTCGGCGTTGCGGTGCAACAGCGCGCGAGTCGGCACTACCCGAAGCGCGGCGGTGTTGTCATCGGTGTCGGGCGCCGCGGCGACTTCGGCGCGGCCATCGACGATGAGCGAATAGCCGCCCGGCTCGCTCGGCGGCCACAACAGTGTTACGGCGCTGCGGCTTTCAACGTTTTTGCAGGTCCGGCCACCGACCAGCCCGATGTCCATGACGCCCTCGTGCAGCTCGGGTTCGACGGTCACGGTGTGCACCCGGTATTCGTCATCGACGGTGACGAGGTAGGCAAATCGATAGTCGCTCAACGCGGCGGACAGGCGTTTGAAGTCGACTTTCTTGGCGGACTTGGTGCCCATGGTTTTACAAATGCTAGTTGACGCCATGACCTGCAGGAAGGCGTGCGGGATGCCGGTTTCGCCGGGCCGATGGATAATGAAAACGTTGCTCGCGACCAGATTCGGATGGTGCCATGACGATCACGACGCTCGGCCTCCCGGGGGTGCCGCGTCGGCTCGAACGCCGGGCAACACAGGCCCCGTCCAGCGGCCCCTTGGTGGACAGCTACGGGCGAGTGGCGACCGATTTGCGGGTGTCCTTGACCGACCGCTGCAATCTGCGCTGCACCTACTGCATGCCCGCCGAAGGTCTGCCGTGGTCGGCCGCCGAGCAGCTACTGCAACCCGACGAAATCATCAGGCTGGTGCGAATAGCCGTGGCGCGGCTGGGCATTACCAAGGTGCGGTTCACCGGTGGAGAACCGTTGCTGGCCAAGCACCTTGACGAAATCGTCGCTGCGACGGCCGCACTGCGGCCGCGGCCGGAGATCGCGCTGACCACCAACGGGGTTTTGTTGGCGAAGCGCGCGGAGGCGTTGGCGCGGGCCAGTTTGGACCGGGTGAACGTGTCGCTGGACAGCGTGGATCAGCGGCACTTCGCGGCGATCACCCGCCGCGACCGGCTGGCCGATGTGCTGGCCGGTCTGGCCGCCGCGCACGCCGCGGGTCTGCGACCGGTGAAGGTGAATGCCGTGCTGGACCCGCTCACCGGCCTCGAGGATGCGGTGTCGCTGGTGCGGTTCTGCCTCGGCCACGACTACCAGTTGCGGATCATTGAGCAGATGCCGCTGGATGCCGGACACCAGTGGCGCCGCGAGGCCACGGTGACCGCGGACCGAGTGCTGGCGCAGCTGCGACGTCATTCGCTGCGGCTGGAACCCGATCGGGCGCCGCGGGGTTCGGCGGCAGCCGAGTTGTGGAGGATCACCGATCCCGCGACTGGGCGAACCGGGAAGGTCGGCATCATCGCCTCGGTCTCGCAACCCTTCTGCTCGACCTGCAACCGCGTCCGGTTGACCGCCGACGGGCAGCTCCGCAGTTGCCTGTTCGCCAACGAGGAGACCGACCTGCGGGGGCTGCTGCGCAGCGGCGCCGACGACGCCGCGATCGAGGCGGCGTGCCGGACCGCGATGTGGGGCAAACCCGCGGGTCACGGCATCAACGACCCGAACTTCGTCCAGCCGGCGCGACCGATGAGCGCGATCGGCGGCTGAGATGACGAATCAGGCTGGGAGCTCGGCCGGAATCACTGTGCGGTATTTCGCGGCGGCCCGCGCCGCCGCGGGGTCCGATTCCGAGCAGCTGACCGTGCCGTCCGGGGCCACGGTTGGCGAGCTGGTCGACGGGCTGGGCGGCCGGAGCCGGGAACTCGCCCGCGTGCTGCTTCGGTGCTCTTTTCTCTGCGACGGTTTGGCGGTTCGGGACCAAGCCCAGCCGCTGCAGGCCGGCAACACGATCGACGTCCTGCCGCCGTTCGCCGGAGGATAATTCGGCCGGCTAAGCCGAGCCCACCCACTCGTCGGTTCCGTCGGCGAAGATCTGGCGTTTCCACACCGGCAACCGCTCCTTGATGGCGTCCACCAGCTCCGCGCAGGTGGCAAATGCCGCCTGGCGATGGTCGGCGGCGACTGCGGCGACCAACGCCGCTTCGCCGATCTGGAGCACGCCGATCCGGTGGCTGGCCGCAATGGCCCGCGTCCCAGCGGACTGCGCGGCGACGTCGGCCACCACTTCGGCGATGACATCGGCGGCCGACGGATGCGCGGAGTATTCCAGCTTCACCACGTGGCGTCCGTTGTCGTGGTCGCGGATCATGCCGACGAACCCCACAACGGCTCCCGCCGCCTGATGGCTCACCAGTTCCTGATGTTCGGCGAGCAGAATCGGTTGATCCGTCAGCGCGGCACGCACTACCAGCGTCATCGTTGATCCCAGGACGGACGTCCCACGAACACCAACTATATTCTTCGCCTGTATTCCAGGGAGGTTTCCGGTCTGACGTGATGCGGTCGGTTGAGGAGCATCAACGGGTTGTTGCCGGGCTGATTGCTGCCCGGCCCGCCGTCACCGCCGAACTGGCCGACGCCGAGGGCCGGGTGCTGTCCGACGATGTGACGGCGACGGTGTCGCTGCCGGTTTTCGACAACTCCGCAATGGACGGCTACGCGGTGCGTGCCGACGAGGTGGCCTCGGCGACGACCGGCAATCCGGTGAAACTGCCTGTGGCCGAGGATATTCCAGCCGGCCGGACCGACATCCCCAGGCTCGAGCCCGGTACCGCGCATCGCATCATGACCGGCGCGCCGATCCCGGCCGGGGCCACGGCGGTAGTGCCCGTCGAGGCCACCGACGGGCGGACCGACGTCGTGCGGATCGACGCACCCAGCGTCGAAGGACGCCACATCCGCCGCGCCGGCGAGGACGTCGCCGCTGGCACCACCGTGTTGCGGGCCGGGCGGGTGGTCACACCGGCGGTGGTTGGCTTGGCCGCGGCACTGGGACTGCACCAGCTGCCGGTGATCCCACCTCAGCGGGTGCTGGTGATTTCCACCGGATCAGAGCTCGTGTCACCGGGTACGCCGCTGCGGCCGGGGCAGATTTACGAGTCCAACTCGCTCATGCTGGCCGCCGCCCTCCGCGAGACCTGCGCCGAGGTGGTCGCCGTCGCGACAGTCAGTGATGACGTCGCTCAGTTCACCGCAGTGCTGGACCGATATGCCGCCGAGTCGGATCTGATCATCACCAGCGGCGGTGTTAGCGCGGGCGCCTACGAGGTGGTCAAGGACGCATTCGGCCGAGCCGGTGATCAGGGGGTGGAGTTCGTCAAGGTGGCGATGC
>Ga0209693_10000331_pt1 | contig 18787 bp, 23 predicted proteins | sample HubBroMetageWRM3_FD_188345 | JGI IMG/M metagenome (GOLD analysis project Ga0209693, IMG submission 188345) | Warmed soil microbial communities from the Hubbard Brook experimental Forest, New Hampshire - Hubbard Brook CCASE Soil Metagenome WRM 3... | ecosystem: Environmental > Terrestrial > Soil... | reverse complement strand
ATCCGATCGAGGTCGCAGCCACGCTGTAAACCGCCATGGCCACTGCCAGCAAGGTCAGCTCTTGTTCCGCGAGGGCCTCCAGCAGCGTCACTGATACGGCGACAACGCACAGAACCGTCATAGGGAAGCGCCGTCGAAACGGCAGCGATACGCAGGCCAGCGCCACCGCCAGGTAGCGAACCACGACCCACGCCTCCCCAGCGGGCGGATAGTGCGGACCGAATGCAAGGCGCGAGGCAGATGCGGCGGCCAGCAGCACGGCCAGGACGACGTCGATAGCGACCCACTGGCGGGAAGAAACCCGCTGGGTGAATGGGAGCCGCAAGTCCTCCATCTCTGTGACGTTAGACCCCAGCCCGCCCAGCACGCATCGGCCGCCGGGTGGATCGAGGACGTACATCCCCCGGTGTACGGCACCCGCTTGGGCGGGTTCTCATACCGCATAGGTCCTACCTGGGGAACCGCCCTGCGGGCCGACGACGGTCGGGCGCGGCTTGACCATGCTTGCCACTAGGCATTCACCAATACATGGGAGACATCAGATGATCGAAGCCAAGGCATTCACCAACCATCGTTCCGTCTTCGCCGCCGCCGGGCTCGCTGGCCTTCTGTTGGTGGGTGGATGCGCTTCGGTCACGACTAAGGCCTCGACGTCCCACAGCCCAGGCGCGGCCAGCCCAGCCGGTCCTCAGGCCTCAATGGCTCGGGGCCCCGTGCAGATTTCCGGCTACAGCGATAACGACGGGCCGAAGTCCACGGTTATCCTTACCGGAGCGATCGGCGACTTCGGCGAGGCCATTCGTACCTACGCGAATGGCAAGATCGAGCGGAACTACAACCAGCTTGACTTGACGCTCACCCATGGCTCGTTTCGGTTGAGCATCGCAGGCATTGAAAACAACCTTGTCCGGGCCTTCGGCCACTTCCCCTCCAACACCAGCACGTGTTCGGGCATCGTGACCGAGACAGGGACGGCCCCGATCGTGGCGCACTCGGGCACTGGCGCTTACAAGACAATTAGCGGCAACTTCCAGATGACCGTCACGATCCACGAAGTGGATTCCTGGCCAAAGTGCATCGCGCTCCTCGCCCAGGACATTTTCATAACCGGCTCGGGGGCCGTGGCTTTCGGTTAAGCCAATGCCAAGGTCCAGTGCGCGGTCACAGCTGAAGCGCTTCAGGCGACGCGGATGTCGTATTCCTCGCGATTGGCGAGCACCTCGTCCATGTGCGTCTCGGCCCACTCCTTGATGCCGCGCATCACGAACTGGAGTGAGAGACCCAGGTCGGTCAGCTCGTAAGTGACCGTGACCGGCACGGTCGGTGTCACGGTGCGGGTGATCAGGCCGTCGCGCTCGAGCGAGCGCAGCGTCTGGGTGAGCATCTTCTGGCTGACTCCAGCCAGCCGGCGGGACAGCTCGGAATAGCGCATCGCACGCGGTTCGCCGGCGCAGCTGGTCCCCGGGCGCGGGCCGTCGCTGCCGAGCGCGGCCAGGATCAGCGCGACCCACTTGTCGGAGATCCGGTCGAGCAGCTGGCGGCTCGGGCACCGGGCCAGGAACGCGTCGTAGTCCGCCTTCGCCTGTGCCCGCCGCTGGGCTGCCGTCTTGGTCGGCATCGACCGCTCCTTCCTACCGGCGGGTTACCTACGCACTTCAAGGTGCCTACTTCCCGCCAGAGAGCTACTAACCAATAGTGGTGCAAGACAACCGTTGAGCACAAGCCCCGAGGAGTGAATCCATGAGTACCGCTACGTTCAAGGCCGCTGTCATCCGCACGCCGGGCGGACCCGACTCGATCGAGTTCATCGACCTCCCCGTCGCCGGGCCGGGGCCAGGTGAGGTCCGGGTGCAGATCGTCGCGGCGCCGGTGAACCCCGTCGATCTGACGGTCGCGAGCGGCCCGCTCCACGCGATGGGATTGATCAACCAGCCCGACCACACGGGCCTCGGCTGGGACTTCGCCGGGACCGTCGCCGCGGCCGGCCCGGGGGTGGACCTGGCCGCCGGCACCCGCGTCGCCGGCCTGGTGGACGGCTTCGACCGCGACTTCGGCACCTACGCCGAGCAGCTCATCGTGCCCGCCACCAGCCTCGCGGTCGTTCCCGACAGGCTGGACCTGGCCGCCGCGTCGACGGTCCCGCTCAACGCGCTGACCGCCGCGCAGATTGTGGACCTGCTCGGCGACGCTCCCACGGACGGCAGCAGGCTGCTGGTGACCGGGGCGGCCGGCGCGGTCGGCGGGTACACCGCCTCGCTCGCGCAAGACCGCGGCTGGCAGGTGACCGGACTGGCCAGAGCCGAGGACGAGGACTTCGTCCGCAGCCTCGGCGCCGGGTTCACCACGAACGCCGAGCCCGGCTGGGACGCGGTCGCCGACGGTGCGGTGATGCAGGAGCAGGCCCTCGCCCTGGTGCGCGACGGCGGCGCCTTCGTCGGCGTCCAGCCGAGCGCCAAGCTTCCCGCCGAGCGCGGGATCAGAGTAGACGCCGTGATCGTGCACCCCGACGGCCCCCGGCTGGCCGGCCTGCTCGCCCGCACCGCCTCCGGCGAACTGCCGGCCCGGGTGCACGCGGTCGTGCCGCTGGACCAGGTCGCCGACGCCCACCGAGCCGTCGCCAAGGGCGGGCTGCGCGGCCGCTACGTCCTCGCCCCCTGACCGCTGAGTGTCCGGGGCAGACGCTAGCGTGCTCCCCATGACGGACAGCAGCGAAGAGATTCTCCGGGAGCCGCCGGTCGCCGGCAGCGAGACCGACACACTCCTTGGCTCCCTGGAAAGGGAGCGCGCGATCTTCGCGTGGAAGTGCGGCGGGCTGGACGCGGAGGGCCTGTCGACGACGGTCGGCGCCTCGTCGATGACCCTCGGCGGCCTGCTCAAGCACCTCGCCCTGGTCGAGGACGATTACTTCGGGCGCAGGCTGCACGGGCGCGAGTTCGGGCCGCCGTGGGACACGGCGGACTTCGACGCCGACCCCGACTGGGAGTGGCACTCGGCCGCCGACGACACCCCGGACCAGCTCTACGCGCTCTGGGAAGCCGCCGTGGCCCGGTCCCGCGCGGCTGTCACCGAGGCGCTGGCGGCCGGCGGCGGCATGGGCCAGCTGGGCCGGTTCACCTGGCCCGACGGCCGGTCACCGAGCCTGCGGCGAATCCTGATCGACCTGATCGAGGAGTACGCACGGCACAACGGCCACGCCGACCTGATCCGGGAGTCGGTCGACGGGGTCGTCGGCGAGGACCCACCCGGCTAGCCGGCCGACGGGCCGGCTAGCCGCCCGGCCGTGCTCAGTCCCACCGGGTGCCGGCCGGCACCCGGAAGGTGGTGTTGATCCGGTTGAAGAAGTTGGTGATCGCCACCATCAAAACCAGGGCGCCAAGCTGCCGCTCGCTGTAGTTCCTGGCTGCCTCAGCCCAGATCTCGTCGGTGACCGCGCCGGGCCGGTCGGCGAGCCTGGTCGCGGCCTCGGTGAGCGCCAGCGCGGCTCGCTCGGCGTCGTCGAAGCGCGGGTCCTCGTACCAGGCGGCGAGGGTGAGCAGCTTCTCCGTGCTGATACCGGCCTTGCTCGCGTTCATCGCGCCCGCATTGACACAGGCGCTGCAGCCGTTGATCTGGCTCGCGCGCAGATGCACCAGTTCCAGCGTCTGGGCAGGAACGCCCCCGGCGTATATCGACTTGAAGATCTGCTGGACACCTGCCGTGATGTCGAGCTGGCTTGCCGCGTTCTCGATGCGTGCTGTCACCTGTGCCTCCGCGGGGCAGGTCGTGTTTTGGTGGATGCCATGACGACGTGCGGCCGCGGCGGAACGTGACACGGCCCGGACGATGCCTCAGTGGCGCGCGGATCGCGGCGGAGCAAGGCTCGTCTAGCCGAATGTCTTGATGTATGCCTGCAGCGAGCGGGGCGCCCCGCTGCGGGTGAGTTGCAGGATGCCGTTGTCACCGGCATCGAACCATGACTGGAACGCGACGTCGTGGTGGGCAATGAACGCGCCCATGCTGGTCACGTATGCCGCGTCGTCACCCTCGGAACTCACCGTGGCCCACTCGGGGAAGCTCAGCTTGTGGTGCGCCGCGGCGAACGCGGCGACCTCCATCAGGCTGTCACCTGGCGGTATGGGCTACTGCAATCCGGGTACGCTGCCACGTCCGCGTGGACTAATACGTGACGCATCCCGTTCAACAGGAACCTACCTGCGCCGCAGACTTTTCGTGCTCACTCGGCGTCATCGATGGCTACATTCTGTTTATATCTTAGGTCGGCATTACTCTATATAGACCGATACGTACTACTGTTCATGGCCGACCCTGGGCCGATCACGGCGAGGAGCTATAGTCGGCGCTGACGGGACAAAAACTGGGGGGCCGGTGTGCTTGACGGGGCTTTCGTCAGTTTCGTTGTTATTGCGTATAACGAGGCGGAAAACATTGCCCGCACCCTGAATGCCATCGCCGCGCAAGATGGCCTCGGCGGATACGAGGTCATCGTCGTTAACGACGGCTCGAGCGACGGCACCGCGGGCATCGTCGGCCAGATCGCCGCCGCCGACCGGCGGGTCCGGCTCATCGACCTGCCCGAGAACCGGGGCCGGGGCTACGCGCGGAGCACCGGGACGGCGGCCGCCCGCGGCGAGCTCATCGCGACCGTAGACGGCGACATCACTCTTCCTGCCGGGTGGCTGATGCGGGCCCGGGAGGCCCTGAGCGACCACGATGCGGTCGGCGGCACCGCCGTTCCCGACGGCGATGTCGCATACCTGCACCGGCGATTCCGGCTGACTCCCCGGGCCATCGGTCACGCCACGGCCGTGACCGGAAGCAACGCGCTCTACCGGCGGGAGGTCTTCAGCATCGCCGGTTTCGACCCAGCGCTCCGCGAGGGAGAGGACGTCGCGCTGAACCACGCGCTCAGGCAGCACGGCCTGTCGCTCGCCACCGTTCCCGGGCTGCTCGTGCAGCACGCCGAGGGCAAGACGCTGCGCGCGTCGCTGCGGTGGCTGTTCGTCAGCGGCAAGGGCGCGACCCGGCAGTTGCTCACCTACCGCCAGGTGCGGACCCCGGACCTGGTGGCCGGCGCGTTCCTGGCGGCCGGTGCGGCCGGGCTGCTGCTGTGGGCGCGGCACCGGCCCCTCGCCGGTACCGCCCTGCCGGCCGCGCTCGTCGTCGCCGCGGGCACGCAGCATGTGCGCAGCCGCTTCGAGACTCCCTGGTCGCAGTGGAACCGGGTGGTGCCCGCCATCGCCGTCGACAGCGCGATGCTGACCGCCTACTTCACTGGCCGGCTCGTCGGCCTCGCCGCGCTGTGGCGGCGCGGGGCGGTGACCGGGCCGGCTCCGGACCCGGTCACGCGACGGCGGGCAGCCAATGCGGGCTGGCGGCGGTAGTGGACACATCCACCCCGGCGTCGCTCGCGGCGGCCAGCGCATCGTCCAGGAGCACCAGCCTGTTGCCGCCGCTGACGATCCAGTCGTGGAACGTCGCCATCGCCATCGCACCCGGTGCCGTGGCCACGCTCCGGAGCACGGCCCGGGCGTAGCCGAGGAGGTCCGGCGGCGTGTCGGCCTGGGCAGGCCCAGCAGGTCGCAGTCGAGCGGGGCGTACAGCGGAACCTCAAGCAGCCCGGCGCGCTCAAACGGGGAACGCCCGCTCAGCAGCCAGGACAGCCGCCCGGCTGGCGAACCGAGGAAGTCCTCCCGCGCCACGAGACCGGCGTTGAGCAGGGTCAGGGCAAGCCGGCTGCGGACCAGCCCCGGCAGCATGCCCGGCCCCGGCCGAAAGGCGGCGCGCAGCGGGAACCGGTCCGGGCGGAGCAGTTCGGCGGGGTACCGCACCTCCTGGTTCGACACCCAGTGATAGCCGTTGGCCCGCAGCAGCGCGGAAACCTCCGGCCGGTAGAACTCCGGCGTCAGCAGGTAGGGCGCGCGGAAGCACCGCGGCCGCGCGCCCGCGATCTGCTCCACCAGCGATCCGACCCTGGCCAGGTCGTCGCCGAGCCGGTCCAGCCGGTACTGGTCATAGCTGGCAAGATCATCGTGGTCGTATCCGTGCAGCCCAATCTCGTGGCCGGCGTCGGCGAGCTCCTGAACCACCTCGGGATGCTCCTCGACCATCCGGCCGACGACGAAGAAGACCGCCCTGGCCTGATACCGGGCCAGCACATCGAGGATCGAGCGGGCGCTCGCGTGCAGGTCATACGGCACCTTGTGCGGCATGCCGTACGAGCCCTCGAAATCAAAACAAATCAGCATTCGCCGGGATCTATCCGGCGACGCAGTTTCCCCCATGCCTCACTCCCCCCACCTGCACCAGTATCCTCGGACAAGTCCGAACGGTGACACGGGGGAACCGGACGGTGACACGGGGCAAGTAGTCACCGGCGAGACGACGACGACACGGGGGAAGTGTCCGTTGGCACGATTGAGCGTCGTTCTTTGCTCGCTGAATGGGGCGGCCGGCGTCGGTCGGTGTCTTCGCGCGCTCGGCGAGCAGACGATCCGGTCCAGCATGGAAGTGATCGTGGTCGACGACGGCTCGACCGACGCGACGAGCGAAGTGGCCGGCTGGCACGGCGCCCTGGTGATCCGCCATCCCGACAACCGCGGGGTATCGGCGGCGCGCAACTCGGGCGTGGAGGCGGCTTCGGCACCGGTCGTGGCCTTCCTCGATGACGACTGCGAGCCCGAGCCGCGGTGGGCAGAGCAGCTTCTGGCCGGTTACGGCGACGACGTCGTCGCGGCCGGCGGCCCGCTGCTGCCGGCCGGAGAGCCCGGGCTCCTGCTGGACTACCTCACCCGGCACAATCCCCTCGAACCGCAGGAGCTGGAGCTCGCGAAGAGCAGCCGCCTGGGGTACCGGCTCCGCGCCTACCTCCGGCGGCAGTGGGCACCGCCCCGGCACAGTGCCCACCGGGACGTGCTGTCGTTCGCCAGCGCGAACATGTCGGTGCGGCGGCAGGAATTCCTCGAGGTCGGCGGGTTCGACGAGCGGATCCGGTTTGGCTCAGAAGACGAGGACCTGTGCTGGCGGCTACGGCGCGCCTTCCCGGCCCAGCGCCTGGTCTACCTGCCCGGGGCGCGCGCCCGGCACCACTTCACGCCGTCGCTGGGTGACACGCTGCGCCGCAGGCGGGCCTATGGCCGCGGCTCGGCCCTGATGTACCGCAAGTGGCCGGATACGGGCCCGGTGCTCTTCCCGGCGCCGGTCATCGTGCTGGGGCTGCTGGTCCTGTCCGTGCGCCGCCCGGCCCTCGCCATCGCCGCGGCTGCCGTGCCGCACCTGTTCTACCCGGCGGGGCTGCGGGCCGCGTTCGCCCAGCGGCAGGCCAGGTGCGCGGGTGACGCGTACCTGCAGCTCGTCCAGGAGGCCTGCGATGACCTGGGCTTCATCCAGGGACTGTGGCGCTACCGCGACTGGCCAGGCCAGGACGACGCCGACGGCTAGCGGCGGACGGCGATCCTGGGGCGAAGGTAACGGACCACGCCGAAGGAGACGATGCACAGCAGCAGCGCCGCCACCCGCAGCGTGCCCTCGGTCGGCCACGACAGGAGGTGAGTCGCCTGGATCTGCAGCGTGAAGTGGTGCGTGACCGCGTTCACCGACAGGTAGCCGAACAGGCCAGTTGCCAGGACCGCCACGGTCTCGGCTGCCGCCATCGCCAGCAGCGCCGCTTCCCCGGCCGATGCGGGCGACAGCCGCGCTGCCCCGGCCGATGCGGGCGACAGCCGCGCTGCCCCGGCCGATGCGGGCGACAGCCGCGCTGCCCCGGCCGATGCGGCCCGGCGCCGTCGCCGCAGCCGCAGGTATTCGCTGCTCAAGAGGCATATCCCCGCGACGATGAAGGCAGCGAAGCCCGATGTGTCGGTGCGCAGCCAGGGAACGCCGCGCCAGTAGGGATCGGCGAGATACTGCGGCCGGAAGCTTCCGACCAGGGCGGTGCTCGCCCACTCCAGCAGCGAGCCGAAGGCCAGGCCGGCGGCGGCCGCCTCGACGGCCAGCCAGGCATCGGCGCCGGGGCGGTCAGGCATTCGGGGCATCTGGGGCCATGGCCGGAGCAACCATGACGGCCGGGACGCCGCGGGCGGTGAACCCAGGCGGCACGTCCTTGGTCACGACCGCGCCCGCGCCGATCCTGCCATCGTCTCCCACGGTCACCGGGCCGAGGATGGCTGCCCCGCTGCCGACGTATACACGGTCGCCGAGGACCGGCGGCGGCCCCTCTCCGCGGATGCCGATGGTCACCCGGTGGTAGATCCGCGCGTCGGCGCCGAGCCGCACGTCCGGGTGCAGGATGACGCCCCGGCCCGCGTGCAGCAGCGTCAGCCGCGGGCCGCACCGCACCTGCGGTGGCAGTTCGGCGCCAATGAGCAGTCTGGTATAGACGAGGTCGAGGATGCCCCAGGCCACCCGCACCGGGGCAGGCTTGGTGATCGCGTACTGGCCGAGCCGGAACACGGCCACCGTCAGGCGGTCAAGGGGCGCCTGGTTGCAGGCCAGATCGGCCTTCAGCGCCAGCTTGAGCGACGCCAGGCTCATTCCAGTCCGCGGCGACCGTCTCAGCATGGCGCCACCGGCAGGCAGTTTCCACGATCCGTCATCAACCAATGACAATACGATGTCGACCTCATGCCGTCACTCACCAGGCAAGCTGCCAGTAGACGATCGTGGCGTCGTCCCTGGCCTTGTGGCGGGGCCAGCGCTCGCGGTCCGGGTCGGCATCCTCGGCGGCCCGGACCTGGCGGATCAGCGCGGCGGGACCGTTTTCCCTGATGACGTCGATCATGGCGGGCCAGCCAAGCTGGTGGTACAAGTCGTCGATGCGGGTGGCTCCATCGCTGAGCAGGGCGACGCCCCGCAGCCCTTCCAGCGGCAGGGTGCCGGTGGTAGCCGCGCCGGCCGCCGCGGGATCCGCGGCGGCGGACCGGTGCCGGTCGGTGATCACCTGTGGCGGCCGGCCGTCACCGAAGTCGGCGGCGACGCTGGAGTCGGACAGCGCCAGGTAGCTGATGCCCTCGGGCTCGGCGCGGACCGCGGTGACCGTGGCGGCCGGGGTGGCCCGCAGCGACAGGTCGCAGCTTCCGGCGTGCCGGTCCCGCACCTGCCCGATCGCGGTCGCCAGCGCGCTGGCCAGCGCGATCCTCGGCTCGGAGGTAATCGCGGCCAGCAGGTCGGTGCCGAGGGTGCGGGCGTACCAGGCCACGCCGTGCACGCATCCGGTGTCCGTGCCATAAGGGGTGGTGGTGCAGCCGTCCAGGAGCACGGCGGCCCAGGGGCCGACGCACGCGTAGTCTTCGTTCGGCCACCCGGGCGTTCCCGGGTCGGTGGCCATCTGGATCAGCACGGCGCGGTCCCCTCCCCCGCGGGCCAGGCCCCGGTCACCTCGCTGGCTTCGTCCTCGCCCGGCCACGGGGGCATGGTCACCGCCACGGCGGAGAGCGGGCCGTCGCCGAGGGCCCGGAACTGGAATCGCGTTCCCACCGGGATCGACAGGCAGGTTCCCGGCTCGAGGGGAATGGTTTCCTCCCGCCCCGCCTGGCTGCGCCACATCTCGCCGCGCCCGCTCAGCACGTACCAGATCTCGTCTACGCTGCGGTGCGCCACGGCCCGGGAGGTCCGGCCGCCGGCCAGCTCGAAGTGCGCCATCGAGCCCCCGGCCAGCCGCAGCAGAATCCGGACGTCGGAGCCGTCCGGCGCGACCACGTCGCGGGCCGCGGGCAGCCGCATGGTGTCAAATGGCTGGTCCACGCCGATCAATGTAGCCAGCCACCGCCGCTCAGGCGGGAACGAGAAGTTCTTTCCGCCGCCGTGTCGATCCTGGCGTGGCCCGCTCGTGTGGAAGGTAGAAGGCCCGGCAAGATGCTAAGGGCCGTCCCGGAGAAGAGGAGAGACCGATGACGCAGTACCTGCTCAGCGTGTGCCTGGTCGACGACGGCACCCCGCCGCCGCCACCCGAGGAGATGCAGCCGACGTACGAGTCCGTGGACGCGTTCAACGACCGGCTGCAGCAGAGCGGCGCCTGGGTGTTCGCCGGCGGGCTGCACCCGCGCAGCACCGCCACCGTGGTGCGCTCCAAGGGCGGCGAGAAGCTGATCACGGACGGCCCGTTCGCCGAGGGCAAGGAGTACATCGGCGGATTCTGGGTGATCAAGGCCGACGATCTCGACGCCGCGCTGGACTGGGCGGCCAGTGGCGCCGAGGCGTGCGGGGCTCCGGTCGAGGTGCGCCCGTTCCAAGAGAACCCCGAGGGCTGACGCCGGGTGCCGACCGTTGACCGGGCCGCGATCGAGCGGGTGTTCCGTGACGAGTACGGCAGGTCCGTCGCCGTCCTGGTCCGGGTCTTCGGCGACATCGACCTCGCGGAGGAGTCGGTCCAGGACGCGTTCACGGTGGCGGTCCAGAAATGGCCGACGGCCGGGCTGCCGCCAAGCCCGGCCGGGTGGATCATCACCACCGCCAGGAACCGTGCGATCGACCGGCTGCGCCGCGAGGCGTCCCGCGACGACCGGCACGCACAGGCGCGGCTCCTCTACTCGGCGGACGAACCGGCACAGGAGCAGGAGGCAGCCGTGCGCGACGACCGGCTCCGGCTGATCTTCACCTGCTGCCACCCGGCACTTGCCCAGGCCGCCCAGGTCGCGCTCACGCTGCGGCTGCTCGGCGGGCTGTCCACCGCCGAGATCGCCCGTGCGTTCCTGGTGCCCGAGCCGACGATGGCGCAGCGCCTGGTCCGGGCCAAGGGCAAGATCCGCGACGCCAGGATCCCATACCGGGTGCCCGGCGATGCCGAGCTGCCCGACCGGCGGCGCGCGGTGCTCGCCGTGATCTACCTCATCTTCAACGAGGGGTACACGGCGAGCTCGGGTGACCGGCTGATCCGCGCCGACCTGTGTGCGGAGGCGATCCGGCTGGCCCGGCTGCTGGCCGAGCTGATGCCCGACGAGCCCGAGGTGATGGGGCTGCTCGCGCTGGTGCTGCTGATCCAGTCCCGCAGCGCCGCCCGGACCGCCAGCGACGGCGCGCTGGTGCTGCTTCCCGACCAGGACCGCGGGCTGTGGGACCGCGCCCTGGTCGCCGAGGGCCAAGGCATCGTGCGGGCCTCCCTGCGCCGCAACCAGCCGGGGCCGTACCAGATCCAGGCGGCGATCAACGCGGTGCACAGCGACGCGGCCACCGCCGCCGACACCGACTGGCGCCAGATCCTGCAGCTCTACGACCAGCTTCTCGCTGTCGCGCCCAGCCCGGTGGCCGTGCTGAACCGCGCGGTCGCCGTGGCCGAGGTGGAGGGGCCCGCTGCGGCCCTGGCCGAGCTCGATGACCTTCATCTCGACGACTATTACCTGTTCCACGCCGTCCGGGCCGACCTCTTTCGCCGGCTTGAACGCGACGCCGACGCGGCGGCCGCCTACGACGCGGCGATCGCGCTCGCGGGCAACAACACCGAGCGCGTGTTTCTGCAGCGCCGCCGCCAGCAACTGACACCACCAGAGGAGACACCATGCGACTGACCGTGACGACCTTCCTGAGCCTCGACGGCGTCTACCAGTCCCCCGGGGGGCCGGACGAGGACGGCACCGGCTATGAGTACGGCGGCTGGACCGCTCCGTACTTCGACGAGAACTCCGGCAAGTTCATAACCGCCAACTTCGCCAACGCCGAGGCGTTCCTGCTCGGCCGCAAGACCTATGAGATCTTCGCCGGCTATTGGCCGCGGGTGACCGACCCGGATAATCCGATCGCCGCGCCGCTGAACAGCCTGCCGAAGTACGTGGTGACCAGCACGCTGGCCTCGCTCGACTGGAACAATTCGACGCCGGTCACCGGCAACCTCGTCGATGAGGTAGGCAAGCTCAAGGCGCGGCCGGGCAACGAGCTGCAGGTGCACGGCAGCGGCCAGCTTGCCCAGGCGTTGATCGCCGGCGGCCTCGTCGACGAGCTGCGGCTGATGATCTTCCCGGTGATCCTCGGCACAGGCAAGCAACTCTTCCCGCGAGAGCCGGTCGCCGCCGCGATGCGGCTGGCCGACAGCCAGACCACAAGCACCGGGGTCATGATGCTCACGCTCCGGCCAGACGGTCCCGCGAGGTTCGGCACCGTCGGGGAGGAGCCTTAACCCGCAGCCGTCATCACCGGTGCACCACTTGAGCGGAAAGCAGATGAGCGTTACTAGGTGCCCACGTAACTGCCGGTGCAAATGTTCTCGTATGTGCTCGGGTTGAAGGCCTGGTTATGCTGCGGGAAATACCATTCGATGGCCTGGTACATATACTTGCCGTCGCAGGTGCCCAGGTCGAAGGCGACCACCGTCGCGCTCTCCTCGGTACCGCTGGCGACGCTCTGGTTCGGCCCGACGTATTCGGCGGTGCCGGTCGCCGTGGCCTGGGTCCCGCCCCACGACGACCACACCACGTGTGTGACCAGGCCGGTCGGGTCACCGCCATTGAAGATCTTGGCGGGCTTAACCTGGCCGAACCCCTGCCCCTGGGCGAAGTCGCCGGCGAGCTGGCCGAGCGTCGGCACCCCGGCCGGGCTCGCGGACGGCGACGCCGAAGCGGGCACGGTCGCGGTACCCGGGGAGACGGTCGGCTGGCTGACCGCGGTCGCGCTCGGGGTCGCGGCAACGCTCGGCGAGCTGCTCGCAGCCGGCGGCGCCGAGGACGAGCACCCGCCGGCCAGCACGGCGAGGCCGGCCAGCGCGATCGCGGCGCCTGCGCGTCCGGCGATGCGCCGCGCGGCGGCGGTCGTTCGATTCTGCATCCGGAGTCCCCCTATTCGCTGGCGCGGCTATTCTGCCGGAATCAGCGGATCAGGCGGAAGAACGAGCAGATCTCATTTACGAATAGTTCCGGCTGCTCAAAGGCGGCGAAATGGCCGTCCATGGCCGGTTCACCGGAGACCCGGATCTCAGAGCTCGATCTCCGGGTACAGGCGGTGCCGGGACAGCAGGTCGGCACAGCGGGCACGGCAGGCCTCGGCGGTGGCCGGATCCTGGTTGAACTTGGCCTTCGCTGTGGCGTTGGCTGGCGTCGTGGCTCGCAGCGCGGTGACGATCACGTCGGCGACCTCGTCAAGCTCTCCGGTGTTGAAGCCGAGCGTGGTCAGCGCCGGGGTGCCGAGCCGCACACCCGAGGTGTACCAGGCGCCGTTCGGGTCCTTGGGCACCGAGTTACGGTTCGTGACCACGCCCGCGTCCAGCAGCGCCTGCTCGGCCTGGCGGCCGGTGAGGCCGAAGCTTGCGCCCACGTCCATCAGCACGAGGTGGTTGTCGGTCCCGCCGGTGACCAGCCGCACGTCCCTGCGCAGCAGGCCATCGGCAAGCGCGTGGGCGTTGTCCACGATCCGGCAAGCGTAGTCGGCGAACGAATCCTGCCTGGCTTCGGCGAGCGCGACCGCCTTGGCGGCCATAATGTTCGGCAGCGGGCCGCCGAGCACCATCGGACAGCCGCGGTCCACGTCCGGGGCGTACTCCTCGGTGCACAGCACCAAGCCGCCGCGCGGGCCGCGCAGTGACTTGTGGGTGGTTGACGTCACCACGTCCGCGTGCCGGACCGGGTTGAAGTCTCCGGTCAGGACCTTGCCGGCCACCAGCCCGGCGAAGTGCGCCATGTCGACCATGAACGTCGCCCCGACCTCGGCGGCGATCTCGGCCAGCGTGGCGAAGTTGGGGTTGCGCGGGTACGCCGAGTACCCGGCGACCAGCACTAGCGGCCGGAACTCACGCGCCTGGGCGGCGATCGCGCCGTAGTCCAGCAGCCCTGACTCTGGGTCGACCCCGTAGCTGGCCTGGTTGAACAGCTTCCCCGAGATGTTGGGGCGGAACCCGTGGGTCAGGTGCCCGCCCGCGTCCAGCGACATGCCCATCATCCGCTGGTCATGCAAGTCCTGCCGGAGCCGCTCCCAGACCGCGGGCTCGAGGTCGTTCACGTGCTTCGCGCCGACCTCGGCCAGCGCCGGGCTCTCCACCCGGTGCGCCAGGATCGCCCAGTAGGCGACCAGGTTGGCGTCGATCCCCGAGTGCGGCTGGACGTAAGCGTGATCCGCGCCGAACAGCGCCGTGGCGTGGTTGGCCGCCAGCGTCTCGACCCGGTCGACCATCTCGCACCCCGCGTACATGCGACGGCCCGGGGTGCCCTCCGCGTACTTGTCCGACAGCCAGTTGCCCATGGCCAGCAGCACGGCGGGCGAGGCGTAGTTCTCCGAGGCGATGAGCTTGAGCTGACGCCGCTGCGAGTCGAGCTCACCGACGATGGCGTCGGCCACGTCGGGCTCGGCGGCGGAGATGACTTCGAGCGCTGCCCGGTAGGCAGCGTTGGTCGCGCTGGCAACGCCGGTGGCGGTGGTTGAATCGGGCATGGTGCGCTCCTTGGGCCGGGTCGGCCAACGATAACCCGAACTTCAGCCCACGTCGCGGCGGTACATGCCCTCGCGCCCCGGCTCGATGCCCCAGCCGAAGATGCGCTCCGGGTGAATCCGGATAATCTCGCCGCTCATGAACGGCTGCGGCGGCTCCGCGTCGGTGAGCGCCTCTGCGCGGCCGCGGATCTCGAGCCCGCGCACAACCCACGGCTGCACGGTCACCAGGTCGTCGACGACGAACGCGACCCGCCCGTTCGCGCGCACGTTGCGGAACTTCTGGCTGGCCGCCATGTTCCATCCGCCGATGTCGATCGTTCCCGCTGCCGCGTCCACAGCGAAGCCGACCGGGTTGTTCTGCGGCATCCCGCTCGGCGCCACCGTGGCGAGCCGCCCCAGCCGCTGCGATGCCAGGTAGTCAAGCTCGGCCTGCGTAAACACGCTCATCTCGCGCTCCCGTGCTGGTGTGGTCCTGCTGGTGTGGTCGTGCTGGCGTGGTCGTGCCGCTATTCAATCAGACAGATGACAAAGTTGGCGGATCCGTTGATACGAAGGCTCACCCGCGCATCTTTTCCCTCGCTTCAGTCATTTTCGGTACCTATATGTCCGAAATGCGGTTACCGATCGAAGTAAATGTGCACCCGGACGAGATCCGGTCAGGCGCCGAAAACAGCCACGCCCCTCCGAAACTGCCCTCCCTGCTGACAAGGCGCGGCGGTCGCCGACCGGGACCCACCACCCTGCCCGGCGCTCTGCTGCCCGCCCGGCGAAGCGCGGTCGTCGGCCTTGGCCGCCCCGCTCCCAGCCGACGCGGGAGGAGCCGGGCCGTGGCGACTCACCGCGCGGGACGAGCCGGGGTGGTGAGGGGCGTTGCGTAACAGGCACTTCGCAGAATGTGATCGATACAACACTGGGGTACCCACGGCGCGGGCCGGGTCGGCAATCGGTTTGCGGTACGGTCGGCAGCACCGTTAAGTAGTCTTCCGGGCAGCGTTTCGGCGCGTGCGGCCAATGACGGCACGACGGGCCCTGAGACCAATGGAAAGGTGCGGGGCGATGGTGCCGCAGGCCAATAGGCTTCGAGACGTTCGCTACGACATCCGCGGGCCGGTACTGCGCCGGGCTCGCCAGCTCGAGGCCGACGGGCACCAGATTCTCAAGCTCAACCTGGGCAACCCGGCGCCATTTGGCCTCAACGCGCCCGAGTCCGTGCTCCGCGACGTGGTGCACAGCATCCGCGACGCCCAGGGGTACAGCGACGCCAGGGGAATCTACCCCGCGCGGCTGGCGGTGGCCGAGTCGTTCGAGCGCAAGGGCGTCACCGGGGTCGGCCCTGACGATGTGTTCCTCGGCAACGGCGTGTCCGAGCTGATCGTGATGGCGCTGCAGGGACTGCTGGACGCCGGCGACGAGGTGCTGATCCCGAGCCCCGATTACCCGCTGTGGACCGGCGCGGTCGGGCTCTGCGGCGGCCGCGCCGTGCACTACCGCTGCGACGAGCAGGAAGGCTGGGCGCCGGATCTTGGCCACGTCGCCGAGCAGATCACCGCGCGGACCCGGGCGCTGGTGATCATCAACCCGAACAACCCCACCGGAGCGGTGTACTCAAAGGAGACGCTGCTCGGGCTGCTGGACCTGGCCAGGCGGCACCAGCTGCTGGTGCTGACCGACGAGATCTACGACCAGATCCTGTATGAGGACGCGGTGCACGAGTGCGCGGCCGCGCTCGCCCCCGACCTGCTGGTGCTGACGCTCGGCGGTCTGTCCAAGACCCACCGGCTGGCCGGCTTCCGGTCCGGGTGGCTGGTCGTCTCCGGCCCGCGCGACGAGGCCACCGAGTACCTCGAGGGCCTGGAACTGCTGGCCAACATGCGGCTGTGCCCCAACGTCCCAGCGCAGTACGCGATCGTGCCCGCGCTCGGCGGCATGCAGAGCATCGAGCCGCTGCTGCAGCCCGGCGGGCGCCTCCGCGAGCAGCGCGATCACGCCTGGGCGGCGATGAATGCGATCCCGGGCGTGGACTGCGTCAAGCCGGCCGGAGCGCTCTACTTGTTCCCGCGGCTCGATCCGGACGTGTACAAGATCGCCGACGACGAGCGGATGGTCATCGACCTGCTCGAACAGCAGCACCTGCTGCTTTCCCACGGCACCGGCTTCAACCTGCCCACCGCCGACCACCTTCGGCTGGTGTTCCTGGCCTCGGTCGAGGTGCTCGACGACGCCATCGGGCGGCTGGCCCGGTTCCTGGCCGACTACCACCAGTAGCCGGTCTGGCGGTGGCTACTTGCTGTCGTTGCCGCCGTGGGCCAGGTCGCGCCAGCTGGATTCGGAAACGTCAACGTTGTAGCGCTTGGCGGCGGCCAGGATGCGCTGCCACGCCTTGTCCCGCTCCGCGTCGCTCACGCCCTCGACCTGGTCGAACCGGGCAATCGCGTTGCGCACGTGGCGGGCATCGGTCAGCGGCTCCTTGCGCTCGTTGGGGAACGCGAACTGCTCCGTGGGCAGCCGGTCCTTCTCCGCGGTGCTCAGGCCCTCCTCGCTGCGGGGCACGTCCTCGCCGTGGGCTCGTTCGGACTGCACCTCACGCGCCTTGGCGATGTTCTCCCGGGCTGCCGCCTTCTGCTTTTCCGTAGCCACGACGCCTCCTCTCGATGCCGGTCATGGCCGCTGCGGAGGGCCTTACCCACGATCGGCGACGGCAACCGGGGTCCTTGTCACGGGCGTTTCGGCCTCGGGCGCGCGCGGACGCCGCTGCGGCGTGGTCAGGCTGATCGCGAGCACACCGGTGCAGACCACTACGGCTCCGGCGATCTGGATCAGCGTCGGCCGCTCGCTGAGCACCAGATACGCCAGCAGCATCGCGGCGGCCGGCTGCAGCAGCAGGATCAGCGACGCGATCGCGGCCGAGAGCCTGGGCAGCGAGGATGTGATGATCAGCCAGCCCAGCGTCTGGCTCAGCAGCGCCAGCAGCAGCAGCCATCCAAACGACGGCCAGCCGATCCGCAGCTGCAGGCCGCCGAAGACCAGGCCGAGCACCAGCGCGCCGAGCGCGGCGCCCGCGGTGACCTCGGCGAGCGGGCCGGCCGCGTGCGGGGTGCTGGCCGACGACCGGCGCAAGATCAGCAGGAACACCGCGTACGCGACCGAGGTGCCGAGCCCGTACTCGATGCCGGCCAGCGGATGAGTCCCGCCTCCGTCGCCACCGACCATTCCGGACACCAGCACGACGCCGGCCATCACGACCGGCAGGAAGATGAGGAACCTGCGCTCTGGGCGCTCCCCGAACAGCGCCCAGGCGGCGAACGCGACGAACAGGACCTGCAGATTGCCGAGCACCGTCGCCACGCCCGCCCCGACATCGGCGATCGCGTGGTTCCACAGCACCAGGTCGACGGCCAGGCACAGACCGGCCACGAAGGCGCCGCGGCGGGCGGCCGCCGGCCGCGGCCCGCGCTTGCGCTGCTCCAGCACGGCCAGCGCGATCAGCACCGGCAGCGCGAGCAGGCAGCGGTAGAACGCCGCGGTGGCAGGGCCGGTATCGGCGAGCTTGATCAGCACTCCCGACGCCGAAATGCTGGCCGCTCCCAGGCCGGCCAGCAGGAGCGGACGGCGGTCGGCGAACCTTCCAGCATCGTTGCCTGTAAGGACCGTATCCGCGTATGGTGCTGACATGATGTCAACCCTACGGGAGCGGTCTGACAGGAGTCAAAGCGGTTTTGGTACTGACCTTCTGGAAGCGCTCGAGGCGTGCGCGGAGCTGATTAACACCGGCCGCTCCGCGGACGGGGAGGGCCTCCGCGACGTCGCGGACGTCCAGGCGTTCGGCGATCGTTACGGCTTCCACGGGGATCTGGCCGTGCCGAGGGACGCGCCGCGGCTGCGCGGGCATCGCGCCCGGCTGGACGCGATCGCGGTCAGCTGCGAGGCCGGCGACGACGAGGCTGCGATCGGCATGCTGAACGCGCTGCTCGCCGAGACCGGAGCGGTGCCGCAGATCGTCGCGCACGATGGCCGTGGTCCGCACATCCACGTGTCCCGGCCAACCGCACCGCTGGCAGACCGGATCGCCGCGCACCTCGCCATGGGGCTCGCCGAGCTCGTGGTCTCCGGCGAGAGCCAGCGGGTGCGCGCGTGTGCGTCGCCGACTTGCCGGGACGTCTTCGTTGACCTGTCCCGCAACCGGTCGCGGAGGTACTGCGACAGCCGGACCTGCGGCAACCGGCTGCACGTCGCGGCGTACCGCGCGCGGCGGTCGCAGGCGAGCTGACGCGGAGCCACTGTGTGCTAGCTCACAGCTTCCGGTCGGGGCCACAGCACGGGCAGCTCCCTGCTAGCGTTGTGGCTAGGGAAAACACGGTCCAGATCGGAGGTCTCGATGGGCCTTCCCGCCAGCCAGCGCAAAATCCTGGAAAGGATCGAGAATGCCTTGCGCGGATCGGATCCG
>Ga0209693_10000329_pt1 | contig 18794 bp, 18 predicted proteins | sample HubBroMetageWRM3_FD_188345 | JGI IMG/M metagenome (GOLD analysis project Ga0209693, IMG submission 188345) | Warmed soil microbial communities from the Hubbard Brook experimental Forest, New Hampshire - Hubbard Brook CCASE Soil Metagenome WRM 3... | ecosystem: Environmental > Terrestrial > Soil... | reverse complement strand
TGCATCAAGGCCGGCAAGGTCACCCGCGGCTAGCTGCGCCTGGCTTCGGTGTCATCACGGCCGCTGCCGGATGGTTCCGTCGAGGTGATACATACCTAGGTCCTCATCTGGCTGCCAGCCGGGCCACCCAGGCGGTGCGCGCGCAACGCCGTCATCTCGGTCAGGGCAGCCGCCAATCGATCGGGTCGGCGCCCATCCCGGTGAGCATTTCGTTGGCGCGGGTGAACGGACGCGAGCCGAAGAACCCGCGCGACGCCGATAGCGGAGAGGGGTGCGGCGACTCGATCGCAACACAGTTGCCGGCGGCAAGCATGGGTTTGAGCGTGGACGCGTCGCGGCCCCACAAGATCGCCACCATCGGCTGCGACCGGGCGACCAGCGCGCGGATTGCGCACTCCGTGACCGCTTCCCAGCCCTTGCCCCGATGCGACGCCGGGTTGCTGGGGCGCACCGTCAGCACCCTGTTCAACAGCAACACTCCGCGCTGCGCCCAGGGCGTCAGATCGCCGCAAGAGGGCAGCGGATAGCCCAGGTCGGCGGTGTACTCGTCGAAGATGTTGGCCAGACTGCGGGGCACCGGACGCACCTCAGGGGCTACCGAGAAGCTCAGGCCCACAGCGTGTCCCGGCGTCGGGTAGGGGTCCTGTCCGACGATCAGGACCCGGACGTTGTCGAACGGAAAAGTAAAGGCGCGCAACACGTTCGGTCCTGCGGGAAGGTACCTGCGCCCGGCGGCGATCTCGGCGCGCAGGAACTGACCGACCTGGGCGACCTGGTCGGTCACCGGCTCCAGCGCGGCCGCCCAGCCCTGCTCGACGAGTTCGCTCAACGGGCGCGCGCTCACTGCAGTCCTAATCGTTTAGTAGGGATGGGTTAATCGGTCGAGTTGACTGTGCTGTTCCTGATCGGTCTGCCGCCAGGTGATGCCTGGTCGGTCCCGGCGTTCGACGCCTTGTGAAAGAACGGCGCGCCTGGCGGCAGATCCTGTCTGGTGGTGATGGGATTCCGTTGCCCGAGCCCGTCGCAGGGTTGACTTCCCGAGGATTGTTCCCGAGCCTTGAGCCCTTCGACAGAACGAAGTCCTGCGGTGTGCTGGAGTCACGGACGGCTAGTGAGATGACGGACCTAAGAGTCCTGCGATTAGGGCGCCGCGTGAGTCCACCGGTAACGGCAGAACCTCTGAGCGAAGGAGTGATGACACCTCGTCCCTGTTTTGTGGAATCGATTGGGCCACTGAACATCATGATGTCGCCGTCATCGACGGCGATGGAAATGTGGTGGCCCGCGGACGGGTCAGCAATGACGCGCCAGGTTTCGCAGCGCTGTTGACGCTGTTGGCCGAGGCCGGCGACAACGCCGCTGATCCGATCCCGGTCGGCATCGAAACCGATCGCGGCTTGTGGGTGGCGGCTCTGCGCGAGACCGGCCGGGTGATCTACCCGATCAACCCGCTGGCCGCCTCGCGCTACCGGGCCAGATACGCGGTCTCGGGAGCCAAATCCGATGCCACCGACGCGGTGCTGCTGGCCAACATCGTACGCACCGATCCCGGCGCCCACCGACCATTGCCCGCCGACACCGAAGCCGCCCAGGCTATTCGGGTGCTCGCCCGGGCCCAATAAGACGCGATATGGGCGCGTCAGCAGATCGGCAACCAGGTCCGCGACCTGCTCAAGGATTTCTACCCAGCCGCCATCGTCGCGTTCGCCGACCTCGACGGCGGATTGGCCCGCCCCGATGCCCGTACCATCTTGGCTGCGGCCCCGACGCCGGCGCAGGCCGCCAAGCTGACTGCGGCGCGGCTGCGCCGACTGCTGACCAAGGCCGGCCGAAAACGCTACCTCGACCGCGATGTCGCTCGTCTGCGTGAGGTTTTCACCGACACCTACCTGCATCAACCCCCGGTCGTGGAGAATGCGATGGGCATCCACCTCACCGCCCTGTTGGGTCAGTTCGAAGCTGCCTGCACTGCAGCCGATGCGCTCGCCGAGGCGGCGATCACCCATTTTGAACGACACCCGGACGCCCAGATCATCGTCAGCTTTCCCGGACTGGGCAACCTGGCCGGCGCCCGGGTGCTCGCCGAGATCGGTGACGACCGTGCCCGGTTTGCCGATGCCCGCGGGCTCAAAGCCTTCGCCGGATCCGCCCCCATCACCTGGGCCAGCGGCAAGAAAACCGTTGTCCTGCATCGGCATATCAAAAACCAGCGCCTCGCCGCGGTCGGCTCGATCTGGGCGCTGTCCTCGCTGCGCAGTTCCCCAGGCGCCCGCCGACACTTCGACACCCGCCGCGCCGCCGGAGACTGGAACCGCCAAGCCCAACGGCACCTGTTCAACAAATTCCTCGGCCAACTCCACCACTGCTTGCACACCGGCCAGCCCTACAACGAACACCTGGCGTTTCCACCTCCTCTCCCGCGTGCGGCTCTTGACTTTTAAATTCGTGAGATGTCTTTCACCGGGTGTACACGGTCACCGCGCCACCCTAGCCTGCAAACGATTCCCAGCCCGCGTACCCACTCCACACCCCGTCGTCGACCAGCACGCGCGGTGGTCCGTCGAGCACCCGCCCGATGACGCGCCAACCAGCCGGGGCCGGACCGGCGAAACAGGCCACCAGGGTGTGGTCTTCGCCGCCGCCCAGTACCCACGGCCACGGGTCGGCACTCACGGCGGCGGCGGCCGCGGTCAGCGCGTCGTGGTCTGCGGCCAGCGCCGCGGTGGACAGATCGATCGTCACCCCGGACGCCTCGGCCACGTGTCGCAGGTCGGCGACCAGACCGTCGGAGACGTCGATCATGGCCTGCGCGCCCGCAGCCGCGGCCGCCGCTCCCTGGCCGTAGGGCGGCTGCGGCACCACATGACGGCGCCGAAGCAGATCGAACCCGTCAATCCCGTCACGCCACAAGGCATATCCTGCGGCCGAGCGGCCCAGTTCGCCGACCACGGCAACCACCGAACCGGCTTTCGCCCCGGCCCGCAACACCGGCGCGCGGCCGTCCAGGTCGCCCAACACCGTCACAGACAACACCCACTGCGGGCAACTGACAAGATCGCCGCCGACGATGCCGGCGCCGAGAAGGTGCGCTTCGTCCCACATTCCGTCGACCAATTCGCCCACCTGCGCCGCCCGCGTATCACCGGGCGCCCCGAAGCCCACCACGAAAGCTGTGGCCCGCGCGCCCATCGCCTCGATGTCTGCGGCGTTCTGGGCGATCGCCTTGCGCCCGACATCGTGCGGTGTCGACCAGTCCAGCCGGAAGTGCCGGTCCTGCACGAGCACATCGGTCGACACCACGATGCGACCGTCACCTGCGGACACCACCGCTGCGTCATCGCCGGGCCCGAGAACGACCGCTGCGGGCTGCCGGCGGCCCCGAACCAACCGGTCGATCACCGCGAACTCACCAAGCTGCTGCAGCGTCGGGGACTCGCCCGATGCTTGGTCGAATCCCTCGTCGCGCACGCCACCTCCTTCGACGCGTATCTGCCGCGCATGTGTCTTAAACGGTCGTCCGACCCGCGGTAAGTTGGGTTTCTGCCCGCGCGAGCAGACCGCGCCAGTCTATGAGACGGGAGGTGGTGGCAAAGTGACAGGCGATTCTGACGGGCCGCCGCGCGCCCTGATGATTGCGGCGCTCGGGCTCGCCGTCGCTGCCATCGGCGTCATCCTGGTCATGGCGGCAACCCGCGAAGCGCCGCCGCAACCCGTTGCCCTTCCCGCCGTCGCAGCCCCGCAAGCGGCCAACGCCGCATGCCGAGCATTGGAGGAAGCGCTGCCGCAGCGGCTCGGCGACTATCAGCGCGCATCCATCGCGCAACCGGCGCCGGAAGGCGCGACAGCCTGGCGCGCCAAGCCCGACAGCGAGCCGGTGGTGTTGCGCTGCGGACTCGACCGCCCACCCGACTTTGTGGTGGGCTCCCCGATCCAGGTCGTCGACCGAGTGCAGTGGTTTGAGGTGCCAGCCCAACAGCAATCCGCAAGTGATCCCGGCAGATCAACTTGGTACACGGTGGACCGGCCGGTGTATGTGGCGTTGACGCTGCCATCGGGATCCGGGCCGACGCCGATTCAGCAACTCTCCGAGGTGATCGACCGCACCATCGCCGCGGTCCCCATCGACCCGACTCATCCCGGTCAACAGGCCGGTTAGCGCAAACCCACACCTCGGGCCAACGCGGTGTCCACCATGGTCGCCAGCAGGGTGGGGTAGTCGACGCCGCTCGCGGCCCACATCCGCGGGTACATCGAGATCGTGGTGAAGCCCGGCATCGTGTTGATCTCGTTGATCACCGGCCCGTCGTCGGTGAGGAAGAAATCAACCCGGGCCAGGCCCTGGCAGTCGATGGCCTTAAACGCCCGGACCGCCAATTGGCGCACCGCATCCGCGACGTCGTCGTCGACCTTGGCCGGCACGTCCAATTCGGCTGCGTCGTCGAGGTATTTAGTCGCGAAGTCGTAGAACGAGTCCTCGCGCCCCCGCACACCAGCTACCCGGATCTCCCCCAAAGTGCTGGCTTCCACTGTGCCGTCAGGCATTTCGAGCACACCGCACTCCAGCTCGCGACCGTGGATCGCTGCCTCGACGATCACTTTCGGATCATGCCGGCGGGCGTTTGCGACCGCGGCGGGCAGCTGGTCCCAACTCGACACCCGGCTGACGCCGATCGACGAGCCGCCCCGCGCCGGTTTGACGAATACCGGTACACCGAGGCGCTCGCACTCTTCGGGATGCAGCGTCGGCCGCGACGGGCGCAGCACGGCATGCGCGCCGACCGGAAGTCCGTCGGCGACGAGCAGTTTCTTGGTGAATTCCTTGTCCATCCCGACGGCACTGGCCAGCACACCGGCACCGACGTAAGGGACACCTGCGAGTTCGAGCAGCCCCTGGATCGTGCCGTCCTCGCCGTAAGGGCCGTGCAGCACCGGGAACACCACATCGACGGAGGCCAAGACCTCACCGGCACCGGGCGGAAGCGACACCAACTGGCCGCTTCGCTGCGGATCGGCGGACAGGGCCAGCGCCGTGCCGGATTCGGTACTCACCTGCGGAAGCTGCCGGTTGGTGATCGCCAGCGCGTCCGGGTTGCCGTCGGTGAGCACCCAGGAACCTTCCGGGGTGATGCCGACCGCGACAACTTCGAACCGCTGCGGGTCGAGATTGCGCAGGATGCTCCCGGCCGACACGCACGAGATGGCGTGTTCGTTGCTGCGCCCGCCGAACACCACGGCCACGCGCCGACGGGCGCGTGACGGCCGTGGCGTCGGGTCGCTGGCGTGCACAACCTAAAGAGGTTACCGGTTGGCGACCTATCAGGACGGGTACCGACGCCTAGCTGGGCTTTCGCGGCCTGCAGGGCCGGGCCTTACTCGGGCTTGGTGCTGCGACCCAGCAGCAGAGCCACCGCCTCGTACACCGAGAGTCCCTTATGACAGACCCGGTGCACGGCATCGGTGAGCGGCATCTCGACGTCGTAACTGGACGCCAGCGCAAGCACCGACTCACTCGAGGTCACCCCCTCGACGACGTGGCCATCCCCGCCCTGCAACGCCGCCGGCATGGTCTCGCCCCGCCCCAAGCGGTGGCCCAATGAGCGGTTGCGTGACTGCGGCGACGTACAGGTGGCCACCAGGTCACCCACACCTGCCAGGCCGGCCAGCGTAGCGCCCTTGGCGCCCAGCGCTATCCCCAGCCGCATGATCTCGGCCAGGCCCCGGGTGATGATCGCCGCCGCGGTGTTTTCGCCGAGGCCAACCCCGGCCGCCATCCCACACGCCAGCGCGATGACGTTCTTGCACGCCCCTCCGACCTCGGTGCCGACGACATCGGAGTTGGTGTACGGGCGGAAATACCCGCTGTTCAACATGCGCTGCAAGGCGACCGCGCGGCCTGAATCGCTGCACGCGATGACGGTGGCGGCAGGCTGGCATTCGGCGATCTCACCGGCCAGGTTCGGCCCGGAAATGACCCCGACCTGTGCCGGGTCCACGCCGGTCACCGACACGATGACCTGGCTCATCCGCATCAGGGTGCCCAGCTCGATGCCCTTGGCCGCACTGACCAGGGTCGCGCCGTCGACCAACGAGCCGGTCCACTGCTCGAGATTGGTCCGCATCGTCTGGGCCGGCACCCCCAGCAGCACTGTCGTCGCGCCGTCGAGCGCCTCGTGCGCATCGGCGGTGGCGCGGATGCCCGATGGCAGCAGCGTGCCCGGCAGATAGGCAGGGTTGCATCGGGTGGCATTGATCTGCTCGGCGACGTCAGATCGCCGCGCCCACAGGGTGACTTCTCCGCCTGCGTCGGCGAGCACCTTGGCAAGCGCCGTGCCCCATGCGCCGGCGCCCATCACCGCAACGGCGCCTGCTGTGCCGGCCATCTATCACTCTCCCTCTTTTGTCGAGCCTCTGTCACCGAGATTTCTACCGCCGCTGTTTGCCGACACCCTAGCCCGCGACGGCCCGGGGTTGAGCGCTGGCAGGATGACCTCATGAGCGGCAAACGGGCCGACGATGCGGGTGACAGCGCAGGTGACGTTGCCTTGATCATCGCCGTCAAGCGGCTAGCCGCCGCAAAGACCAGGCTGGCGCCGGTGTTCTCGGCGCGCACCCGGGAGACCGTGGTGCTGGCAATGCTGATCGACACACTGACCGCGGCGGCAAGCGTCGGATCAGTCGGCTCGATCACCGTCATCACGCCCGACGAAGCCGCAGGCGCCGCCGCGGCCGATCTCGGAGCTAACGTGCTGGCCGACCCGACGCCGGGGGGGCATGGCGACCCACTGAACAACGCCATCACCGCGGCCGAAAAAGAAGTAGCCGGGTCATTCTCCAATATCGTTGTGCTGCAGGGCGATTTGCCGGCGTTACAGACGCAGGAGCTATCCGGGGCGATTGTCGCCGCGCGCCATCATCAGCGCAGCTTCGTCGCCGACCGGCTGGCAACCGGAACAGCCGCCCTTTTCGCGTTCGGCACCGCGCTCGACCCGAAGTTCGGGCCGGATTCGTCGGCGCGACATCGCCGTTCAGGTGCGATCGAACTGACGGGCGCGTGGCCTGGGCTGCGTTGCGACGTCGACACACCCGCCGACCTGGCGGCCGCCCGCCGCCTCGGGGTCGGCGCAGCGACCGCGCGGGCCATCACCCCGCACCAGTAATCGCCTCAAACCAGCGTCGCGAACCTGTCCAGAGGGTGAACGGCACGCCAACACGGATTGATGTCCCTCCCGCGCTAGCAGCACCAACGGTGATGAGCAATGATTCGATGGTGACCGAAATCGAAGCTGAGGCCCGCCCCGAAGAAACCGTATGGCAATCGGCTGACTCGGCCGTGGCGGCACCACCCGCTGCCACCCCCGCCGCGATCAACAACCCGCTCCCCGACGATCGTTACCTCAACCGGGAACTGAGCTGGCTGGATTTCAACGCGCGCGTGCTGGCACTGGCCGCCGATAACTCCCTGCCGTTGCTGGAGCGAGCCAAGTTCCTGGCGATATTCGCCTCCAACCTCGACGAGTTCTACATGGTTCGGGTGGCCGGCTTGAAGCGTCGCGACGAGATGGGGCTGTCGGTCCGCTCGGCCGACGGTCTGACACCGCGCGAGCAACTGCGCCGCATCGGTGAGCAGACGCAGCAGATCGCGACACGGCACGCCCGGGTGTTCCTCGATTCGGTGCGACCAGCACTAGCCGAGGAGGGAATCTATATCGTCACGTGGGCCGATCTGGATCTGGCTGAGCGCGACCAGCTATCAACCTATTTCAACGAGCAGGTCTTCCCCGTCCTGACGCCGCTGGCCGTCGATCCCGCCCACCCGTTCCCGTTTGTCAGCGGGTTGAGTCTGAACCTGGCGGTCACGGTGAAGCAGCCCGAGGACGGCGGTCCGCACTTCGCCCGAGTCAAGGTGCCCGACAACGTCGATCGCTTCGTCGAACTCGAAAGCCGTGACGGTGCAGAAGGGACCGAAGGGCAGGCCATAATCCGCTACCTGCCGATGGAGGAGCTGATCGCCGCCTTTCTCCCGGTGCTTTTCCCGGGTATGGAAATCGTTGAGCATCACGCGTTCCGCATTACCCGCAACGCCGACTTCGAGGTCGAAGAGGACCGCGACGAGGGCCTGCTCCAAGCGCTGGAGCGCGAATTGGCGCGCCGGCGGTTCGGGTCGCCAGTGCGACTCGAGGTGGCCGACGACATGACCGAAAGCATGTTGGAGTTGCTACTGCGGGAGCTCGACGTGCATCCGGGTGACGTCATCGAAGTGTCCGGGCTTTTGGACTTGTCGTCGTTGTGGCAGATCTACGGCCTGGAACGGCCGGCACTCAAAGACCGGACATTCGTTCCGGCCACCAATCCTGCCTTCGCCGACAGGGAAACGCCTAGGAGCATTTTCGCGACGCTGCGCGAAGGCGATGTGCTGCTTCACCATCCGTATGACTCCTTCTCCACCAGCGTGCAGCGATTCATCGAGCTCGCTGCCGCCGACCCCAACGTGCTGGCGATCAAACAGACGCTGTACCGCACATCCGGTGATTCGCCGATCGTTCGGGCACTCATCGCCGCCGCCGAGGCCGGAAAGCAAGTGGTGGCAATGGTCGAGATCAAGGCACGCTTCGATGAGCAGGCCAACATCCGCTGGGCGCGCACACTGGAACAGGCGGGCGTGCACGTCGTTTACGGGTACGTCGGGCTCAAGACCCACTGCAAGACCTGCCTGGTGGTGCGCCGCGAAGGTTCGACGATCCGGCGGTACTGCCATGTCGGGACCGGCAACTACAACGGCAAGACGGCGCGGCTGTACGAGGACCTCGGTCTGCTCACGGCCTCCCCTGAAATCGGGGCCGATCTGACCGACTTGTTCAATTCGCTCACCGGTTACTCGCGCAAGGTGTCCTACCGCAACCTTTTGGTTGCCCCGCATAGCATTCGCGCGGGCATCATCGAGCGCGTCGAGCGTGAGGTTGCCGCTCACCAAGAACGCGGCGGAGGGCGGATCCGGCTCAAGATGAACTCTCTCGTCGACGAGCAGGTCATCGATGCGCTGTATCGGGCCTCGCAGGCCGGTGTGCGGGTCGAGGTGGTGGTGCGCGGCATCTGCGCGCTGCGCCCGGGCGCGGAAGGCTTCTCGGAAAACATTTTGGTCCGCTCGATTCTCGGCCGTTTCCTCGAGCACTCGCGGATCATTCATTTCCGCCACATCAACGAGTTCTGGATCGGCAGCGCCGACATGATGCACCGCAATCTCGATCGGCGAGTCGAGGTGCTGGTTCAGGTCAAGGACCCAAGGCTCACTGCACAGCTGGACGACTTGTTCGAGTCCACACTGGACCCGGCCACTCGGTGTTGGGAACTCGGGCCCGACGGACAGTGGACCGCGTCGCCTCAGGAGGGCCATAGCGTGCGCGACCACCAAGTATCGTTGATGGAGCGACACCGCAGCCCATAACAATAGGATTTTCTGGGCCACCCCCACGACCGCGAGCGGGTCCGGTCGAATTAACCTGCAGGAGTGAAGGTGCCGACCCAGAACCGGCCTACCGGGACCCGGATCGTGTCCGCCGCCGGCGCGGTGTTGTGGCGACCAGCCAGTGAAAACGCGGCGCTCGAGATTTCCGTGATACACCGCCCCCGTTACAACGACTGGTCGCTACCCAAGGGCAAAGTGGACCCTGGCGAGACCGCACCCGTGGCCGCCGTGCGTGAGGTATTCGAAGAGACAGGTCACCACTGCGTCCTCGGCAGGCGGCTCGTCACGGTGAGTTACCCGATCGAGCAAGGCGACAAGAAGGTGTACTACTGGGCCGCGCGCAGCACCGGCGGGGAGTTCGCCCCGGGCAACGAGGTCGATGAACTGGTCTGGCTGCCGGTCGCCGAGGCGATGAAGAAGCTCGACTATGAACAGGATCGAAAGGTCCTGCGCCGGTTCGTTAGACAACCAGCCGACACACGGACCGTGTTGGTGGTCCGGCACGGTACCGCCGGTAGAAAATCACGCTTCTCGGGAGATGACACCCAGCGCCCCTTGGACAAACGAGGACGAGCGCAAGCAGAGGCATTGGTCGCACAACTGCTGGCCTTCGGCGCCACGGACGTGTATGCGGCCGACCGCGTGCGCTGTCACCAGACGGTAGAACCGCTCGCCGCGGAACTGGGTGTGCCGATCCAAAACGAGCCCACCTTGACCGAGGAGGCCTACGCCAAGAACCCCAAACGCGCCCGGCACCGGGTGCTCGAGATCGCCGCGCAGACGGGCACACCGGTGATCTGCTCACAGGGCAAGGTGATTCCAGACCTGATCAATTGGTGGTGCGAACGCGACGGAGTGCACGCCGACAAATCTCGCAACCAAAAGGGCAGCACGTGGGTACTGTCGCTGTCGGCCGGCCGGCTGGCCGCAGCCGACCATATCGGCGGCGCGTTGGCCGCCAACGTACGGGCCTAACACGCAGATACCCTTCGGCGGCAGCACTGCCGCCGAAGGGTATCTGCGTGTAGTACTTGGTTACTGCCTTACTTGCGACCCCGCTTGGCCGTAGCCTTCTTGGCGGGAGCCTTCTTGGCCACTGTCTTCTTAGCCGGAGCCTTGGTCGCCGCCTTACGCACTGGCGCCTTGGCAACGACCTTCTTCACCGCTTTGACGGCCTTCTTGACCGGAGCCTTGGCAGCGACTTTCTTGACGGGCGCCTTCACGGCCTTGGTGGCCGGTGCCTTCTTCACAGCTTTGACGGCCTTCTTGACCGGAGCCTTGGTCGCGGCCTTCTTGGCCGGGGCCTTGACGACCTTCTTGGCCGGTGCCTTTTTCGCCGCTGTCTTCTTGGCTGGGCCAGCCACGACACCACGCTTCACGGCAGGTCCTTCCGACGGGAGACGCTGTGCGCCAGAGACAACCGCTTTGAATTGAGCACCCGGGCGGAACGCCGGGACGGACGTCGGCTTCACCTTCACCGTCTCGCCGGTACGCGGATTGCGGGCCACGCGCGCTGCGCGGCGACGCTGCTCGAACACGCCGAAACCGGTAATGGTGACGCTGTCACCCTTGTGCACCGCGCGCACAATGGTGTCTACGACATTCTCGACGGCGGCGGTTGCCTGCCGACGGTCCGAGCCCAATTTCTGCGTGAGCACGTCAATGAGCTCTGCTTTGTTCATCCAATCCCTCCGAAGCTAGTGGTCCTCGATTTTGGACCGACTAATGCACACGGTAAACCCTCACCTGGCAAATTTCCAAGAGCCACGCGCAATTTCAGTACGCGGTGATCGCGATTTCGGCAATCCGGTTGCCGCCCTTGACCGGTGACACGGCCCCAAAACGGGCCCGGCTTAGTTAGGCGGCCAGGGCGAAAATTCGTCCCGGCGACCCCTTTCAGGAGGTTGGTAGAGTGCGCGGTTTCCATTCCGGATAAGCTGCCTCAAAAGCCTCGATCTGGTCGAGTTTCCGCAGCGTAAGGGCTATATCGTCAAGTCCTTCGAGCAGTCGCCAGGCGGTGTATTCGTCAATCTTGAACGGCAGCAGCGCCGTTCCCGCGGCGATATTTCGATCTTGAAGATTGACAGTGATTTCCAACCCCGGACTCTGCTCGATGAGCTTCCAAAGGAGTTCCACATCGTCTTGGGCAACTTCGGCCGCCAACAACCCCGCCTTGCCCGCGTTCCCGCGGAAAATGTCACCAAATCGAGACGAGATGACCACCCGGAATCCGTAGTCCATGAGCGCCCACACCGCATGCTCACGCGAGGACCCGGTGCCGAAATCGGGCCCGGCGACCAAGACTGAGCCTCGGTCAAAGGGGCTGAGGTTCAGCACGAATGCGGGATCCGACCGCCAGGTCGCGAACAAGCCGTCCTCGAAACCGGTTCTGGTGACGCGCTTCAAAAACACCGCGGGAATGATCTGATCGGTATCGACATTGGACCGCCGTAGCGGCACGCCGATACCGGTGTGGGTCTGAAAGGCTTCCATCGTCGTCCTTTTCTGGGGAATCTGAAGCCGGCTAGTTCAAGTCGGCGGGAGCGGACAGAGTGCCGCGGACCGCGGTCGCGGCGGCGACGGCAGGAGAAACCAAATGCGTGCGGCCCCCTTTGCCCTGCCGCCCTTCGAAGTTGCGGTTAGACGTCGCAGCGCACCGTTCCCCTGACGCGAGCTGATCGGGATTCATGCCCAGGCACATCGAGCACCCCGCTTGCCGCCATTCGGCGCCCGCAGTGATGAAAATCTCACTGAGCCCCTCGGCTTCGGCCTGGGCGCGCACGCGCATCGAGCCCGGAACGACCAGCATCCGGACTCCCTTTGCCACCTTACGACCACGCAAGAGGTCGGCCACCGCCCGCAGATCTTCAATACGACCATTGGTACAAGACCCGACGAACACGGCGTCTACGGCGATATCACGCATCGGCATTCCGGGTCGAAGGTCCATGTACGCCAACGCTTTCTCGGCGGACTGCCGCTCGTCGTCGTCGGCCATCATTTCGGGATCCGGCACCGCGGCGGCCAACGGCACCCCCTGGCCGGGGTTGGTTCCCCAGGTGACGAACGGGCTCAAAGAGGCCGCATCGAGAAAGACCTCGGTGTCAAAGACGGCGCCGTCGTCGGTGCGCAGCTGCTCCCAGTACTGGACGGCCGTGTCCCACCGCGCGCCCGTCGGCGCGTGCGGCCGGTCGCGCAAAAACTGGTAGGTGGTCTCGTCCGGTGCCACCATGCCCGCCCGGGCGCCGGCTTCGATGCTCATGTTGCAGACCGTCATCCGCCCCTCCATGGACAGCGATTCGATCGCGCTGCCCCGGTATTCGATGACATGACCCTGCCCGCCGCCGGTACCGATCTTGGCGATCAACGCCAGAATGATGTCCTTGGCCGTCACGCCGGCAGGCAGCTGCCCGTCGACATTGACGGCCATTGTCTTGAATGGCTGCAACGGCAACGTCTGGGTGGCGAGCACGTGCTCGACCTCTGAGGTGCCGATGCCCATCGCCAATGCGCCGAATGCGCCATGGGTAGAAGTGTGGCTGTCGCCGCAGACGATCGTCATTCCCGGTTGAGTGAGGCCCAATTGCGGTCCGACGACATGCACGATGCCCTGTTCGATATCGCCCATGCTGTGCAGCCGAACGCCGAATTCGGCGCAGTTTCGCCGCAACGTCTCGACCTGAATGCGCGACACCGGGTCGGCGATCGGCTTGTCGATGTCGATGGTGGGCACGTTGTGATCCTCAGTGGCCAGTGTCAAGTCGGGCCGCCGCAGCGGGCGGCCGGCCAGGCGCAGGCCGTCGAAAGCCTGCGGGCTGGTGACCTCATGCACCAAATGCAGATCGATATAGATCAAATCGGGCGCCCTTCCTTGTTGGGATCCCTCCCCTCCCGCCACAACATGGTCTTCCCAGACCTTTTCGGCCAGTGTGCGCGGCTTGCCGGCGCTGGCTGTCTTTTCCATCTGCAATCCCATCTGCGCGAGTGTCGATTCGTATTCGCGGCTCGCCGATCGATCCGGGCTGTGATCTCATAATGCGAGACGCTAGTATCTCCTTGTGAGACAGCATAGCGGTATCGGCGTCCTCGATAAAGCCATGGGCGTGCTGCATACGGTCGCGGAATCCCCCTGCGGGTTGGCCGAATTGTGCGACCGAACCGGCTTGCCCAGGGCCACCGCGTACCGGCTGGCGGCCGCACTGGAAGTTCATCGCCTGCTGGCGCGCGACGATGAAGGCCGTTGGGGCCTTGGTCCCGCGGTCACCGAGCTCGCGTCCCGCGTCAACGATCCGCTCCTCGCCGCGAGCGCGGCGGTGCTGCCTGCGTTGCGCGAGACCACCGGCGAAAGCGTGCAGTTGTACCGCCGCGAGGGCACTTCGCGGGTCTGTGTGGCCGCTCTGGAACCGTCTGCAGGCCTACGCGATACCGTTCCGGTCGGGGCACGGTTGCCGATGACAGCGGGTTCAGGCGCCAAAGTACTACTGGCTCACAGTGACGCGGCCACCCAAAAGGCCGTGCTGCCGGCAGCGAAATTCACCGATCGGGTGCTGGCCGAAGTGCGCCGCCGCGGTTGGGCGCAAAGCGTGGCCGAGCGCGAACCGGGGGTGGCAAGCGTGTCCGCGCCGGTGCGCGACAGCCGCGGTGTCGTCATCGCCGCCATCTCGGTGTCCGGACCGATCGACCGGATGGGCCGGCGTCCTGGAGCGCGCTGGGCCGCTGACCTACTGTCGGCCGCAGAAGCACTGACTCGCCGGCTCTAGATCATCTGCATCGACCTGAGCGCAGGTTCAAAGCCACCAGTGCAGGGTCAACGCAAGACGGCCTGACACACTAACGCCATGGGAACCAACCAGCGCGCGAGCATCGTCATGTCCGAGGACGAAATCGCCGATTTCGTCGTCAAGAGCCGTACCGGCACGTTGGCCACCATTGGTCCCGACGGCCAGCCCCACTTGACCGCGATGTGGTACGCGGTGGTCGACGGCGAAGTCTGGCTGGAGACCAAGGCGAAGTCACAAAAGGCGGTCAACCTCAAACGGGATCCGCGGGTGAGCTTCCTGATCGAGGACGGCCAGAGCTACGACACGTTGCGCGGGGTGTCCTTTGAAGGCGTCGCAGAGATCGTCGACGATCCCGACTTGCTCCATCGGGTCGGCGTCAGCGTCTGGGAGCGCTACACCGGTCCCTACACCGACGATCTCAAGCCTCTGGTCGACCAGATGATGAACAAGCGAATCGGGGTACGCATTGTCGCCCGTCGCGCCCGCTCGTGGGATCACCGCAAGCTCGGCATACCCCAGATGCCGGTGGGCGGGTCGACCGCGCCGGCCGCGCTTGCGACCGGCCAGTAACCGCTTTGTAGCGGTCGCTTGTAGCCCCGATGGGATTCGAACCCACGCTACCGCCGTGAGAGGGCGGCGTCCTAGGCCGCTAGACGACGGGGCCAGAACCGATCCGAGCTGTCAGCATAGCTCACGCGGGTAGGGCCGCCTAATCGATTGCGGCGGCGAGATTTTTGCTGGGGTACCAGGACTCGAACCTAGAATGGCTGAACCAGAATCAGCTGTGTTGCCAATTACACCATACCCCATTCGCTGCCTAAAACGACTGGTCAGAGCGTATTCCGCAGAACAGAACAAGCGTCTGGACGCGTTCTGAAACCGCCGCTGCCAGCCATTGTCGGCCGACGTGCAGACTACCAAAGACTCGCCGCGCAATCCGCAGGCCTGGTCTTGCCCGTTCAGATCGTTACGACGAGCGGGCAGAAGCGCAGCGGCTTCAGGCTGCGGTCGCGGCGAGGCAGCTGCGCCGATTCGCAGGCATGAGCGCGATCCTGCACGCGTCCGCGATGGACGCCGAGCTCTGGCCCTCCCCGACGGCGGTGGGATGCGGGCAGATTTCCCTAATACGGTCGGCCACCCGGTACTGAGGTCACGACTCTTCTCTGCGGACTACGGGATTGGTGAGGCTGCCGATGCCCTCGATCGTGATGGAGACAGTGTCACCATCCTCGATGGGACCCACGCCGGCGGGCGTTCCGGTGAGGATGAGATCGCCGGGCAGCAATGTCATCACGGCTGAGATCCATTCCACGATGGCACCGATGTCGTGGATCATCAGTGACGTGCGGCTGTGTTGCTTGACTTGGCCGTTGACTTCGGTGCGCAGATCGAGATCGGCAGGGTCAACGTCGGTGACGATCCACGGCCCAACCGGGCAGAAGGTGTCGTGCCCTTTTGCTCTTGTCCATTGACCGTCGGCCTTTTGTTGATCGCGTGCCGACACGTCGTTGCCGATGGTGTAGCCGAGGATGTTTTCGGCGGCTCGGGCGGCTGGGACGTCCTTGCACGGCCGGCCGATCACTGCGGCTAGCTCACCCTCGAAGTGCACGGGCGATGCGTTGGCGGGCAATCGAATCGGTACATTCGGTCCAATGATCGCGGTATTGGGCTTGAGGAATATCACCGGGTCCGCCGGCGCCGGGCCCGTTAGGTCGCTCATCTCCGCGATGTGATCAGCGTAATTCTTGCCGACACAGACCACTTTGCCGGCCAGCATCGGGGCCAGCAGCCGGACATCGGCAAGCGGCCACGATCGGCCGGTGAAGGTGGGCGTGCCGAACGGATGCTCGGCGATTTCACGGACGGACATACCGCTGGGATCGTCCAGGTCACCCTCGATGCTTACGAAGGCGACACCGTCCGGGCTGGCGATTCGACCAAGGCGCATTCGGTTGAGCCTAGCGTGGCGACGATTCGGGACGACACGGCCCGATGAGGAGCCAGGCAATCCCACCCAGCGTGGCGACGATTCGGGACGACACGGCCCGATGAGGAGCCAGGCAATCCCACCCAGCCTGGCGACGATTCGGGACGACACGGCCCGATGAGGAGCCAGGCAATCCCACCCAGCCTGGCGACGATTCGGGACGACACGGCCCGGGCATCAGCCAGACACAAGATTCAAATGACCGCCGTCACGTGTGTGGAAACATGGGCGAATGCCCAAGGACCCGAACACCACGGGCCAACTCGGCACCGGCGCGCGCTGGTCGATCACACTCATCTCGGTGGGAGTGACATCGAGCTCCTTCCTGTTCATCAACGGCGTTGCCTTCTTGATCCCCTCGCTGGTAGCCGGGCGCGGAACTCCGTTGGCCGAAGCTGCACTGTTGGCCTCGATGCCTAGCTGGGGCATGGTGGTCACGCTGGTCTTCTGGGGCTACCTGACGGACCGGCTGGGCGAGCGGATCGTCATGACCGTGGGCTCAGCGCTCACCGGCGCCGCGGCCTACGCCGCCTCATCGGTGCACTCGCTGGTGGCAATGGGCGCATTCCTGTTCGTTGGCGGCATGGCCGCGGCAAGCTCCAACACCGCTGGCGGCGGGCTGGTATCCGGTTGGTTCCCGCCAGACAAACGCGGCCTGGCGATGGGTATCCGCCAGACCGCCCAACCGCTGGGAATCGCCCTGGGCGCCTTGGTGATACCCGAGCTGACCGAACGCAACCCGAGTGCGGGGCTGATGTTTCCGGCACTGCTGTGCACGGTATCGGCGCTGGCCAGCGCGATCGGCATTGTCGACCCGCCGCGGAAACCGCGGGCGGCGGCCAGCGACAAGGAACTGCGCAGCCCGTATCGCGGCTCGTATACGTTGTGGCGCATTCACGCGGTCTCGGCGTTGCTGATGATGCCGCAGGCGGTGACGGTGACGTTCATGCTGGTCTGGCTGATGAACCACCACGGCTGGTCGGTCGCAAGGGCGGGCGGTTTGGTGACCATCTCGCAGCTGCTCGGCGCGCTGGGCCGCATCCTGGTCGGCCGCTGGTCTGACCGCGTCGGCTCACGAATGCGACCGGTCCGCACCGTCGCCGTCATCACCGCCTCGACTCTGTTCCTGCTCGCGCTCGCCGATACCAAGGGGTCGCGCTTCGAGGTGCTGCTCATGATCGCTGTGTCTGTGTTCGCGGTGCTCGACAATGGGTTGGAGGCAACCGCGATCACCGAGTTCGCCGGGCCGTTCTGGAGCGGTCGCGCGTTGGGCACGCAGAACACCTCACAGCGGCTGATGGCGGCCGCGGGAGCTCCGCTATTCGGTGCATTGATCGAGGCGGCCAAATATCCGCCGGCTTGGGCGTTGTGCGGGTTGTTCCCGTTGGTGGCGATACCGTTGGTGCCGACCAAGTTGGTGCCACCCGGCCTGGAAACTAAAGCGCGGCTGCAATCCGTTCGCCGACTTCGGTGGTGGCAAGCCGTGCGGTCCCACGAGTCGCCAGATAAGTCTCCACCGCACGATCCACCCGGGCAGCAGCATGATTCTCGCCAAGATGGGCCAGCAACAGCGCCACCGAGATGATCGCGGCGGTCGGATCGGCAATGCCCTTACCCGCGATATCCGGTGCGCTGCCGTGCACCGGCTCGAACATCGAGGGATTGGTCCGGGTGGCATCGATATTTCCACTGGCGGCCAAGCCAATTCCGCCGCACACCGCCGCGGCCAAGTCGGTAATGATATCGCCGAACAGGTTGTCGGTGACAATCACGTCGAAGCGACCGGGGTCGGTGACCAGGAAGATGGTCGCCGCGTCGACGTGCTGATATGCCACCTCGACGTCGGGGTATTCTTCGCTGACTTCTTGCACAATCCGCGACCACAGCTTGCCGGCGAACGTCAGCACGTTGTTCTTGTGGACCAGCGTCAGGTGCTTGCGGCGCCGCCGGGCGCGTTCGAAAGCGTCGACCACCACTCGACGTACACCGAACGCGGTATTGACGCTGACCTCGGTGGCTACCTCGTTGGGCGTTCCGACGCGGATCGCGCCACCGTTACCGGTGTAGGGCCCTTCGGTCCCCTCGCGCACCACCACGAAGTCGATGCCGGGGTTTCCCGCGAGTGGACTGCTCACCCCCGGATAGAGTCGGCCCGGTCGCAGGTTGACGTGATGATCCAGCTCAAAGCGCAGGCGCAGCAGCAGACCTCGCTCCAGCACGCCACTGGGCACTGACGGATCACCGACCGCGCCGAGCAGGATCGCGTCATGTTCCCGCAGTTCGGCGAGCACCGACTCCGGGAGCAGCTCACCGGTGGCGTGGTAGCGCCGAGCCCCCAGATCGTAAGTGGTCTTGTGCACGCCCGGCAGAACCGCGTCAAGGACTTTGACTGCTTCAGCCACCACCTCCGGGCCGATCCCGTCGCCGCCGACGATCGCCAACTCCATCAGCGCCGCTCTCCCCCGCAAGCGGGAGGTGCCCCCACCTCATCGCTTCGCTCTGCATCGTCGTCGGCTCCGGTCATCAGCGCCGCTCCTCCTCATCGCTTCGCTCTGCATCGTCG
>Ga0209693_10000327_pt1 | contig 18828 bp, 25 predicted proteins | sample HubBroMetageWRM3_FD_188345 | JGI IMG/M metagenome (GOLD analysis project Ga0209693, IMG submission 188345) | Warmed soil microbial communities from the Hubbard Brook experimental Forest, New Hampshire - Hubbard Brook CCASE Soil Metagenome WRM 3... | ecosystem: Environmental > Terrestrial > Soil... | reverse complement strand
CACCGGCCACTACGCATGAATCACCGCCGTTCCAATCGCCAACTTTCACACCTTCGCGTCCGCAATTTGAGCGGCTCGGAACATCCGCACATTCTTGCCTTCCGGCTCGCTCACTTGCCAAGATAGAATTGCGGCCCTATGACTAAACATTCCGTCGCCGCAATCTGCACGTGCGTATTGCTCGCTATCGCTGCATTCGGCCGTTCGCCGCAATCAAGCGGCCGGTCGAAGGCCGCCTCCACGCCAGCATCCGCCGCATCCACCAAGAAGCCTTACGTCGTCCCCGACCTCGCTGAGCGCGTCGCCAAATTCAAGCTCGTGCACATGCCCTTCAATTCGCAGGGCCTCACGCCCCGCGAAATCAAAATGGTCGAGAAATTGGTGGACGCCTCCGGCCTGCTCGATTGCATCTACTGGCGCCAGAGTGATCCGGAAGGACTGCAACTGTACCTATCGTTGGCGAAAAACGCAGACCCCCAAGACGAACTGCTGCGCCGCTACTTGAAAATCAACGGCAGCCGGTTCGATCTAATTGACGACGAAAAGCCCTTCGTGGGCACCAAACCGATGCCCCCGGGCCGCGGCTTTTATCGGTTCCTAATTGGCCGGGAGGCTTGGGAGACCTTGGGGCCGCCTCGGCCTGACAGCGAACTCACGACTCTTGCGCAAACTCTCGCGAAGCAAAATCCCGGAGTTCTGAACCCATACACTCTCGTGTCTTATACGCAGTCGGATGTCGGCACAGGTCTAATCGGGATTACGCCATACCACGTCGCGTTCAAGGAATTCCTCGATCCCATGGCGAAAGATCTGCGCGAGGCCGCGGGCCTAAGCGTCGATCCAGCCTTCGCGAAATTCCTCCGCCTTCGCGCCGACGCGCTTCTCACCGACGACTACTACGCCAGCGACATCGCCTGGCTCGACCTCGAAAATCCAAAGTTCGACGTGGTCTTCGCCCCATACGAGACCTACGACGATTCGTTGCTCGGCGTGAAAACCAGTTACGGCGCATCGGTCATGATCCGCAATGACGCCGAAAGCCAGAAGCTCGCGCTGTACCAGAAGTACGTGCCGGACTTGCAGGAATCCCTGCCGCTGCCCGCCGCCGACTTGCCCAGCGAGCGCGGTCAACATGCGCCGATGGAAGTCGTGGACTCGCCCTATCGCGCGGGTGATCTTCTACATGGCTATCAAGCCGTCGCGGACAATCTGCCGAACGACCCGCGCATCCACGAGGAAAAAGGCTCGAAGAAAATGTTCTGGAAGAATTTCATGGACGCGCGCGTGAACTACATCATCCTGCCGCTCGCACAACGCGTGATGCGCGCCGATCAGGCCACCATGGCCAGCGGCGAGGGCTACATGGCGGACACCATCATGCACGAAGTCTCGCACGGCCTCGGCCCCGCCTTCGCCCACACCGCGCAGGGTAAACTGCCGATCAACGAAGCCATCGGTTCGGCATATTCCGGGCTGGAAGAATCAAAGGCGGATGTCGTCGGAGAATATTGCTACGGCTGGCTGATTGACCACGGCGTGGTTCCGAAGGAAAAACGTAATACCACCTACGCCTCGTATGTTGCAGGAATTTTCCGCACCGTGCGTTTCGGCGTCGCCGAAGCTCACGGCCGGGGCGAAATTATGCAGTTCAATTACTACGCCGAACAGGGCGCTATCCGCCGCGACCCTTCGACGGGACTGTACGAAATTGACTTCGACAAAATGCCCGCGGCCATCGCATCTCTAGCCAAGGAATTGCTCGAACAGGAAGCCACAGGCGACCGCGCTCGCACCGAAGCCTGGTTCAAGAAATACGGCACGATGCCCCCGGAACTTAGCGCCCTGCTGGCCAAAACCACAGACATCCCAGTAGACATCGACCCAGAATTCGATTTCCACCCGGCCCTAAAATGAAGACCTCAAACGAAGCGCAAAACATTTTGGAGTGCGGCGGCTTGCCGCCGCCTTTTACGACTGTGGCCTATGCCCGAACATTACGACGTGCGGGAAAATCCTGGTCCCTGTCATTTCAACAGAATGCTCACAATATCGTTCGAATTTCTTCGTCAATCGAAATATCCGTATGTGGAAATCCGTTGATCTTGAATTTCTCTCCAACGCCTTGATGAAAATGAAAGTACCGGCTGATGTGATAATCCTCATCCAGCACATCGAACGCCCGTTCCGCCTCAGCGTGCGAAAGGCCAAGCGATGAGATCGGCACGAGCTTGCCGTAGCCGCCCGCCACAGCCAAATATTTCTTCACCACTTCGCTCAGTTCCATTTTCAGATCCAGACGTACGCGCCGGCTTCGCTATACGGCAAATTCATATAGAAAATATTCGCATCCGCAATGCCTTCGAACGCCGCGAGCAGATTTCGCGCGCCATGCTTCGAGCAGAGCCATTCGCCCGGCGACTCGGCAATTTTCTCCACTTCATCCAGGCTGCCAACCTGCTCGCGCGAGAACCACAGCCATTTCGCCACTTCTCCGCATTCCGCACATACGGCGCCGTTCTGGCTCAGTCGTCCGGCAATCGCCTGTGCAACTTCTGGGCGCAGCCCAGCCGCCTCAAAATCCGGCTGTGCCACGAAAAAGTACTGCGTGAAGAAGTCCGCGTCCGGTTCGAACGCCACCACGCGGCCGGCGAACGATTCCAGCTCCTCCCCGATCGCACTGGTTAGGCATTCGCGGCACAGCGTAATTTCCGGCCGTATCGGATCGCGCTGCTGCGCTCGCTTGCCGCGAAGATACAGCGTATCCGGCAGCAGCGTCGCGATCCAATCGCACTCCTCGCCCAAATGAACGCACTCCGGAGGCGTGCCCTTCAGCCACGCCCACCAATTGCGGCTGCGCGGCAAAATCTCGATGCCAGGGTATGCCTCGTCGTGCGAAATGCGAGCCAAGATGACCCACCCCGCGCCCTCAAACCGTATAGTAACAGACCGCCGCAAGAAAGCGCGTGCGCGCGACAGCGAGGTCCGTGTCTCGCCGTTGCTTCCTGTGTGTTCTCGTGTTTCCCTCCGTGAACTTTGTGTTTCATCTTTGCTGTGTTTGTCCGCGTCGGAACCATCAGCTATCATGGTCTGGTACGAAATACGTGCACGCAATTTTACGTTCGTTAAACGAACAGGGAGGATTAGGAATGGCAATCTCAGTGGGGACAGCGGCTCCAGACTTTACGCTGAAGGATCAGAACCAAAAAGAAGTGAAGCTTTCGGAATTCAAAGACAAGAAAAATGTAGTGCTGGTTTTTTATCCGCTCGATTGGAGCCCGGTGTGCACGAACGAGCATGCCTGCTTCGTCAACGACATGAAGCGTTTCGAGCAGCTCGATGCACAGGTGCTAGGCATCAGCGTGGACAGTGCCTGGTCGCACAAAGCTTTCGCGGAAAAGATGGGCATTCACTACCCGTTGCTCGCCGACTTCCAGCCGCGCGGCGCCGTCGGCGAAAAATTCGGAGTGTATCTGCCAGAGAAAGGAATCACGGGGCGCGCCATCGCGATTATCGACCGCTCCGGAAAACTCGCCTGGTTCAAAAACTACGACATCCCCACGGTTCCGGACCTGAAGGAAGTTTCCGACGCGCTGGCGAAGGTCAATTAGTTTTTCGGAAGTTGAATTAACTTATCGGCGGCTCGTGGAACTGGAAAGCTGCCGGTGCTGCGCTGCTACCTGGGCGCAGCGCCCTTGTCCGGCGCTGCGCTCGCCGATTGCGAAAACGTGCGGATATAATCCACCAGTTGCCAGCGCTCTTCCTCCGTCAGCTTTTTGTCGAATGCCGGCATTGGCTTATGTCCTTCCGAAATTTTCCAGAATAGTTCCCCATCAGTCTGCGCGCTCATCGCGTGCGCGTCAGTGAAATCCGCTGGCGCTACGGAAAGCTTGTCGGCGCGCTCGCCTTTTCCGTTGCCGTCTTCTCCATGGCAGTTCTGGCAGCGGTCCATATAGATGCTCATCCCCGCTCCGATTGCTTGCGGCGTAGCTGGAACGGGATTGGGCATGGCTTTGGCTTTAGCGGGCGCGCTCCAGTCGCTAAGCGAATACACAATGATCCCGCCTGCAATCGCGACCATGACGAACACGAGGAAGATTCCCAGCACTTGTGGTTTTGGTCGAGATTTTGTCTTGCCGTCAGCGAGTTTGTCGGAGGTCATGTTTCAAGAGACTTGCCTGTGGAACCTTTCCGCCCGGTAAAATCCTCGCATTGCGACTGGGGATTTTCAACCGCCGACACACTGACTAGTGTGCGGAACGAATAGCTTGGACTACCGAGATCAACACGATGACGAACATGGCCACGACGTAGACCCGCAAACACCACAGCAAGACCCGCGTTCTGAGAGATAGGTTCCTCCGGCCGAAATGGGTTCGTCGTTTCGCGGCAACAACTTGGTCCGCTTCCAACAGGGACAATACCGCGCGGGGATCCTGCAGCGTCAACTGCTCCGAATTGACGTCTATAGCTCCGAGCGCTCGCTGGCTTTCTGGAACCCCTGCATACCGTGAATTCAAGTTCTACCCTCTCAACTACAATGTCACTTTCAGACCCACCACTTCAAACGCAGAAACGGATTATCCTCCAAGCCACTTCGGAAACACGGTCGCAATGCCAAAGCCCAGTCCCGCACAGATCAAAAGCACGGTAACGGTGATGCCCGCTAGGTTTGTCCAGAAACCATTCACGTGCTGCCCCATCACCTCGCGATCGTTCACCAGCAGCAGCAGGAACGCCAGTGCGGGAGGCATGGCTAACACGGCGATCACGTTCACAGTCAACACCACAAACTCGAGGGGAAACTTGGGAATCAACACTAGAGCCGCAGCGGCGCTAGCCGAACCCAACAGGGTCAGATAAAAGGGCCAAGCCTCGCGGAACGGACGGTTCAGACTGTGTCCCGTCTGGAAGACCTCACCGAATGCGTACGCTGACGACGTTGAGATCGCGATCGCTGCAACAATGCCGGCTTCGAAGATCCCCAAAGCAAACAGCGCCGCCCCCGCGTGGCCGATCAATGGTTCCAATGCCTCCGCGAACTGCGCGGCTTGAAAGTCGGCGGCATTAATTCCGTGATGAAAGAGCGGCACAGTGGCGAGGATCGCCGCAATGGCAAATACGGAGGCAAGCAGCGCGCCCAGAAAAGTATCGAAGCGCCCGGCATTGATATCGCGCGGCTGCATGCCCTTATCCACCACCGCGCTTTGCTGGAAGAAGAGCATCCACGGAGTGACGGTAGCGCCGATGGTCGCGAGAATCAGCAAGAGAATTTGGTACCGGCTGCCGGTTGGCAACGGCATCCAAGTCAGCATCGCGTGCCCCACCGCATGCCAGTCCGGCCGGGCGAGAATCGCCGCCGGAATAAAAAGCCCATTGAAGATGGCAAGGCTGAGCGTGATTCGTTCCCAGGTCCAGTACCGTCCTGTAGTAATTGCTCCCGCGACGATTACTAGCGCTCCGCCCACTGCGATGGCCGGACGGATGCCGAAAAAGCCCAGCCCAGCACGCACGCCGATGAATTCCGTGACCAGAGTCAGAAAATTTCCCAGGATCAAATCACCCATGGCGAAGAAGCCCCAGAATTTACCGAAGCGATCGAAGATGAGTTCAGCGTGTCCACGATGAGTAACGGCCCCGAGCCGGACGGTCATTTCTTGCACGATGAAGCCCATCAGAAAAGTGAGCACGACGAACGGAAGGAAAAAACCGATCCCATAACGCGAACCGTCCGCGGAATAGGAAAGCATACTCGGAGCATCGTTCTCACCCAAGAAAACGAGCACCCCCGGGCCAACCAAAAGCCATAGCAGGCGTAAACCTCCGAACGATTTAGAACGCCCTCTCCGTCGCGCTTGCGCCACCTCCCAACGATCGCGAGCGCGATCTACGTCCTCGTGGGTCAAGAGGCCGATCAGTTCAGGCGCCGCGGCTGACTCGACGGCTGACTCCGTGGTCGGATGAGCCGTCTGGCTGTTCATCACATTAGGATTTTTGTGGAGGCCATCCATGGGTTAACCGAGTTGAACTCTGTGTATAAACTACGCTTAACTGCTGCGCGCGTCAATCCTAATGCCGCGCCCCGTGTCCAAAAACCCGCTGGCCTGATTCCACGCTCTGCTATAGTGAACGAGCAATTCTAAGAGGAGCGCGTCGATGAGCGAACAGGCGAAACAGCCGCTGCAACAAAAGCAGCAGGTGCAAATTAAGGCGGATGAAAAGGAATTGCTCGGGCAGTATTCCAATCTCGCGGTGATCCATCATAACGGCGAGGAGTTCACCCTGAACTTTATCTATCTATTTCCAAGCGTGCCGCAGGGCAAATTAGTTTCGAGTGTGATTCTAAGCCCAGCTCATGCGAAGCGTTTGCTGCAGGCGCTGAAGGAGAATGTGGCGAGATTCGAAGCGCAATTTGGGACGCTGCCGGAAGGATCGGAGCCAGCCCCAGACACAAATTTCGGCTTTGTGCAGTAACAGTTGCAGTGCGGTCTAATGTGCCATCACGTCGGCGACAACCCAGTTGCCGTTCGGTTCCAGGAATTCCAGCCCTACCGCGAAACCCGATTCCGGAACGAGCTGGCAGTATGCGACACGCGCGACCGCTCGAAACGAACCCGTCAGCGTGGCAATCGTCAGCCGGTCACCAGGTTTCCATCGGCGTACGCTAAGAACTCGGGCGCCACGAGGGCTGACGTTCTCGGTAAAAGTGGTTTCTGTGCCGGGCATCACGGGATGACCTGTGATCTGGACACCCACTTCCATGGGGACGCGCGTCTCCCGACGCGACGCAGTAACTGGTTTTGGGACCCCCATCCCAAATCGCATGTCCGCTGCCCCCTTTTTATAAACAGGCTGCCACATGCCCCAGACGAAATTTCTTTTGTCCCTTGCCTTTCATCCGATACAGCGCGGTATCGGCTGCGCCCAGAAGTTTGTCGATGCTCGTGCCGTCCTGGGGATATACGGCAAGACCGACGCTGACGGAAATAGCGGGTTGCTGGCCGTCACACTTCAATTGCTCGCAGATTCGGAAAGCGGCCTGGGTTGCTTCGGATTCGCCAGACTCCGGAAGAATCAAAGCAAACTCATCGCCGCCATACCGCGCAGGAGTATCAATCGCCCGGCTGCCGCTACCCAAGGCTGCGCCCAAACGCTTGATGGCCCGGCTTCCTGTCAAGTGCCCATACTTATCGTTGATTTTCTTTAAGCCATCCAAATCGAAAAGCAGGACGGCGAAACTGCGCCCGGTGCGCCGCGAACGCTGGATTTCGGTTTCGAGCGTCTCGATCAGACGCCGATGGTTCGCCAGGCCAGTCAGCGGGTCAGAAGCCGCCAAGTGGCTGACTTGATCGAAGAGCTGCGCATTATCGAGCAGTGTGCCGCCGAGAACGATCACATAACTCATCACCATCATGAAATGCGCGAGGGTATAGGGCGCGTCGAGATGATGCTGGGATTCGCTCATGGTCACGTGACAGACCACGTTGAGTCCGGCAGCGATGAACAATGCCCGATCCAGATAGGCTCCGGCGCGGCTCAAACGTCGAGCGTATCCTATCGCCGCAGCTAAATAGATCGCCGCCGGCAGCAGGTCCCAAGGTCGCGGTATGAGGGCGCCAGGAACAATTTTCGGCGCATGCGGCAGCATGAAATAAAAGACGCTGGTCAGGTAGGCCACGCCGCCGACAATCAGAGTGGCGCCTGCCATTTCCTTGGCAGGGTCGCGAGCCACAGGGATTCGACGCTCCACTGTCAGAGCTGCAAGCAGCAGAACTCCGAGGAGCGTGCGGCCTGCGAGCCAGCCCACCGAGATTTGATTCCCTGGGGAAGGCGTAACCAGCATGCCGCGATAGAATGTCATGCTGGTTCCCGCTTCGATCAAGCCCGCAAGCACGAATCCAAAAGCCAAAATCAGCGAGATTCGATCGTGAGTGCCACGGAAGCGAACCAGAGCATTAGCTGCGAACGTGAAAGCGATGAGACTTCCCGCCATCTGCAGGTAGGTGTCGAGCAACGGGTCGGCAATGTAAGAGGAATCGTGCAGAATCCAGAGCGTGGCAAGATACGCGCCGCCGATGATCGTCCACAATAAGACGACCCTGAAACGATGAAGAATTTCCCAAACTCGGCCTGAATGACCCACAAAGCCCCCAAGTGGCTTACACTGCCCCGCAGAGTTACGAGCAAATCGGATGCCACTTGTACTGATGGTTCTAGTACCAAGTAAGCTGCTTATTTTAAGCGCGATGCGCTCGAGGACGAAGACAAACGCCTCTAGACCTTAGAAATTTGCTAAAAGAGCGGGGAGGAAAAGTTACGCAGTGGGGTCGGCATTACCCAAACCCAAGGGTGGCTAGGACTTGGCAGGTGGCGGTGGCAGCTCGTGAGCTTGCACGACACTTTGGAAGGTAGAGCGCTTGTGGGAGCCGTCGCAAAACGGTTTCCGCTCGGAATGGCCGCACCGGCAGAGGCCAATCTTGGTGCGTCCGCCTAGGCCATAGGCGTGGCCTTCCTGATCCACAATTTCCACTTCACCATCGATCAGCAACGGCCCATTGTTCACAACCGTGACCTTGACATCTGCCATGCAATCCTCCAATCGGAAACTGTTAATTTTCGCAGCGACATTCGTACGCACCGATGCCGGGCTCTCTCTGAGGAACGCCATCAATATTTGGGTACGGACGGGTCCACATCATCCGACCATGCAAGGATACCACCCTTCAGGTTCAGGACCTTACGAAAGCCTGCCCGTCGCAGGAAATCCACGGCCTCCGCGGAACGCTTTCCGCTGCGGCAATGCGCGACGATTTCGCGGGAGCTATCGAGCTCGCTGACACGTTTGGAGAGATCGCCTAGCGGAATCAAGTGGCCGCCAAGATTGCAGATTTGATATTCGTGCGGCTCGCGGACATCCAGAATGAACAGATCGTCTCCACGATCCAGACGTGTCTTCAATTCGCGCGGCGTAATTTCAGGAATGGAAAGCTGCGGAGCGGGAGCTTCTTCGCCCCGTATCCCACAAAATTCGACGTAATCAATCAACTTCGTCACCGTTGGATGCTGGCCGCACACCGGGCAGTCCGGATTCTTCCGCAGTTTGAGTTCGCGGAAGCGCATCGCGAGGGCATCAAACAGAAGCAAGCGCCCGACGAGAGATTGTCCCTTGCCGACGATCAGCTTCAGGGTTTCGGCGGCCTGAATGGCTCCCACAATTCCGGGCAGAACTCCCAGCACGCCGCCTTCGGCGCAAGATGGCACCAATCCCGGGGGAGGCGGCTCGGGATACAGGCAGCGATAACACGGCCCGTCGGGATAACCGAAGATGGTTACCTGTCCTTCGAACCGGAAGATTGAGCCGTAAACATTGGGTTTTCCGAGCAGCACACAGGCGTCATTGACAAGGTAACGCGTGGGGAAGTTATCCGTGCCATCCACAACTATGTCGTAGTCCTTGAGAATGTCGAGCGCATTTTCACTGGAAAGATGAGTTTCAAAGCGATCGATTTGAATTTCGGGATTTAGATCGCGCAAGCGGTCGCTAGCTGCTTCGATCTTCGGCCGTCCTACGTCACTGGTGCTGAATAAAATCTGACGCTGGAGGTTCGTGAAATCCACGGTATCGAAGTCAACCAGCCCGATGCGGCCCACTCCCGCCGCGGCAAGATACAACCCCAGCGGCGCGCCGAGCCCGCCTGTGCCAATGCACAGAACCTTTGCCTGCTTCAGCTTGAGCTGCCCCTCCATGCCAACTTCCGGCATGATCAAGTGGCGGCTGTAGCGCAGCACTTCTTCTTTGGAAACAGTAACCGGCGCACTGCTTGGCGCGGGCTGCGTCGAGATTTCTGATTTCGTGGCCATCGCAAAACTCCCTGAGTTTACTGCTGCAGGCCACCGGCTATCGAAGGGACGATGCTTACGGTGTCACCTTCGCGCAGCGGCGTTTGATCCTTCTGCATGTAGCGAATGTCTTCGTCGTTTACATACACGTTGACGAAACTGCGTAGACGCCCGTCGTCGGAGTACAAATGCTTCTTGAGCTCTTTGAAACGCGCGGTCAGCGCCTGCATGGCTTCGCCTACGTTGGACGCCTGCAACTGAACGCTTTCCTGCTTGTCCGCGTACGCGCGCAGCGGCGTCGGAATAATCACCTTGACAGCCATTCGCATTCCTCCTCGCGACTCAAATGCCGTTGTAATTAGATGCTCGCCGAGCGTGCCGTGGATTCAATCGCTTCCGAATCGTAGGCACAACGGTCATCGCGCAATCGCCAGGAATTCATGTCGCGCGGCTGGCCGGACTGAACGCTCACAATGATGTAACTGTACCAGGGCCAGGCATGTTCGCGGTCGAATTCGCTCGGGCGAGCCGGAGCGTCGGGATGCGAATGATACCAGCCGATCAGTTCGAGGTTTTGGTCGCGAGCACTCTTTTCTGCGAGGCGCACATCGTCGGGAGTTACCTCGAACCGATTTCGCGGCGAGTCGTCGCGGCGATTAGCTAGCGGCATCAGTCCGAGCACCTCGCGCGCACCCTCGCTCTCGCGGCCCAGAATCGCACCACAGCATTCGTGCGGGTAGGTCTGGACGCCGTGCGCCCGAATCTTCCCAGCGAGTTCTTGGCTGATCTTCAGTACAAAGTCACTCACGCTTCGCTCCAGAATCGCTCGGTGAGGTATTTTTCGCCTGAGTCCGGGAACACGGTCGCGATAACCGCGCGCTCCTCCGGCGGCAATTTTCGGGCAGTCTCCATGCAAGCCCAGAGCGCGGCGCCCGAACTGACGCCAGCAAGAATCCCTTCTTCCCGAGCGAGCCGCTTCACGAGTTGCTGGGCGTCTTCGGTGCGCACAGGGATGTCCGCGTCCGCGAGTTTTGAATCGTAAATCCGCGGAACGATGGCGGTGGCCATGTGCTTCAAGCCTTCCAGTCCGTGAAAACCGGAATCAGGCTGAAAGCTGACGCAGCGAATCGCAGGGTTCAGTTCTCTCAGCCGCCGCGTAGTGCCAACGAAAGTGCCGCTGGTGCCGAGCCCCGCGATGAAGTGCGTAATGCGGCCTTGCGTTTGCTGCCAGATTTCCGGCGCCGTAGTTCGATAGTGAGCCGCGGGATTCGCGGGGTTGCTATATTGATCCGGGTAGAAATATCCCTCGCGATCCGACTCGTAAATCTCGTGCACGCGTCGTATGGCGCCATCCGTGCCCTCGTCGCCCGGCGTAAAAACGATTTCGACGCCGTATGCCTGCAGAATCTGCTTGCGTTCGGGCGAAGCGCTGGAAGGAAGGCAAAGCTTTACGCGATAGCCGAGCGCAGCGCCAATCATGGCGTATGCGATTCCGGTGTTTCCGCTGGTGGCGTCTAAAATCGTCTTGCCGGGTTGCAACGCGCCGCTACGTTCGCCTTCACGAATCATGGAGTAGGCAGGCCGATCCTTGACCGATCCGCCGGGATTGAACCATTCCGCTTTGGCGTAAAACTCGACGTTCGGAAAGTCCGCAACAATCCGCTCGAGGCGTAACAGCGGAGTATTGCCAATGCGGTCGAGCAGGTGCACGCCAGCCGGGGCCTTCGTGGGATCGGAGGCGGGTAGGACAGACGATTGGTTCGCTGGGGTCAACTAAGTTGTTCCTAGACGCAAGGTGCGCAGATTGCTCAGGATAAGCCCTCTCCTGTCTAGCTTAGATGCTACGAAGAGCGCGCCGTATCCGCTAATTTAGAGCGGTTTACCAGAGTGCGTGTGCGGAGTATTGGAACACGCGGGCATTATATTCGCATAGCCAGCGAGAGCGAGCAATCGCCGGACGTATCGATTTTTGCATTTACAGACAGCGTGCCGAACCCCTATGCTGGAGCATCCATGTGGTACGTCAACAAACTGTTCGATCAGGCTGCGGTCGAATCGCTTTCGGCGAAGGGTTTTCTCGTCCGCAATTCGGGCGGAGTCGTGCGCATCGAGAAGTACGATTGCGGCGCGGAGCTGCGCAAGACGCCCGAAGGCCGTTTTCAAATGACCGAGATTCCCTGCATCATGATGCTGGGACAGTTCACAACACTGTGGGACGCCGGGTATCAGAAATTTCTGATTAGCCACGAAGGCAAGAAATTTCCAGTCCACGTGCGCCAGCTCGGCGATCTGCGACAATTCAACGAAGAATTGCGCACGGCGCTGGGTGTGCCGACTTACTACAATGAAGCGCTCGGTTCGACTTGCGCTTATAGCGTTTATGACCGCGTGAAGGGCCGGCCCGGCGATGTTCCGGATGAAAGCGTTGGAGCACACGAAGAAGTGGAACATTAAGCCCGCATTCGTTCCTACCTTCTGCCGAGTTCGACTTGGTTCCCTCGCACAGCTAATCCTTCGCGTCTTTGAGTTGCAGTCTCAAACGCGCGAGATCCACTCGATGCTGGGCGAAAAATTGTGAACCGACGAATATCACCGGCACTTCGTTCGTGTAGCGCTCAAGCAACACCGGGTCGTCGTCAATGTCCACTTCATGTAGCTTCGCGCCGAACTCAGCGAGCAGCGGCGCCATGCTGGTCTTGGCCTCTTCGCAGAGATGGCAGCCTTCCCGCATATACAAGGTGACGTCGCGCGGGCCCGCCAGCGCCAGGCGGCCGTCTTCCGTTCGCTGGTAGAAATCACTCCCGCCGTCTGCCTTGAGCAATCCTTGCTTAGCCAGATCGGTCACTGAATCCAGCACTGCTTCGCGTTCCGCAGGAGCATTGCCGCCGACGAACTCGAATAGCGTGTGTAGATCGAGCGAGTCGCGCTCGAGTTGATCGAATGTCGCGAGGATTCGTCGTGCAGTCGTTTCCATATGATCGGACAACCCGTCTGTTGAAGTTGCGGCTGTCGGCGGTCGCTTAGGGCTTGATCGTATAGAATTGCTGAAACGGGCCGATTGCAGGAAAGAATGCGCGCGAGCGAAACAGCTCCGCGATCTGACGAATATGACCGAGATCGTGGAACGCCCATTCATTCATCAACTGACCGATCGTGATACGCCCGATACTGCTGTGATGTCCGCTGCGCCCCAGCACGGAAGCCGGGACATAGCGAAGCGACGAAAGGCTGCGATCGCGTTCATGGCAGAATTTCTTCAGATTCTCGCGGGCCTTCGAGTCTGAATACTTGCCCGCGGCATAGGCGGCGTTCTGATCGTAGGCTTCGAACCGCGGGTTATCTTTTTCCATCATCATCTGCACGCGCTCGCGAAAGCCGACCACTTCCGCCTCAGCGAGATGCGCGAGGACTTCGCTGATAGACCAGCGGTCCGTAGCGGGCTTCCAATGCAATTGCTCGTCCGTAGCCGACCACACGATTTTTTCGATGATAATTGGAGTTTGCTCGAGAACTGCGAGGCCCGGCAGTGAATCCGGGCTCGGAGAAGCGGCCATGAAGTCCTCCCGAAAAGCAGTAAGAAATTCTTTTATACCGCACTCGAGGCTGGTTGTCGAAGCCGGGCTTGTGCCAGTGGCTCGCGCGTGATACACCGGGAACCAGTGGAGTAATGCCGAAAATCTACCGGATGAGGTGTACACCTGCATGGCTTGCGTTCTAGCTTTCGTTGATGACTTATTCTTCCAGGCTAAAATCCTGGAGACGGCGAAGCAGGTGGGTGTAGACGTGCGTACGTTCACGACCTCCAACGCGCTTCTTGCCGAAATCAAGAAGCAAGCACCGAACCTAGTGATTGTGGACCTCAACGCACGGAACAAACCCCTGGAAGCAATCGAGTCGGTGCACGGCGCTGCGCCCCAATTGCCGCTGATCGCTTTTCTCTCGCACGTGCAGGTGGCCCTGGCGCAGCGTGCGAGCGCCGCAGGAAGCACAAAAGTTATGCCGCGCTCGCAATTCACGCGCGAGCTTGCAACCATCCTGGCGCAGGCGAAATCTCATTCGTCATGACGAAAAAGTGGTTCTCGGCGCGGCCCTTTGTCCTTGGCGCAATGGTTTTTTCGCTCTTCCTTCCAGCGCCAGCGTGGGCGCAGCAGTCGAGCGCTCAATCGGGAGACGCGGACCCTGCCGCGGCCTTGGCCGACGCGTTGGTGGAGGCCTGCCGAGCAAATGAGACCCAGTTTTCGAATTATCTGGCTGGCGATAACGGCGCAGCGTTCCGCGCACTTCCAGAAGCGCAACGCACTGCATTCATGAAGCGCCTTTCACTTTCGGACAGCCCAGGCAAGCCTCTGCTTTCTTCCGACGACCACCATCACACCGTGCTGCGCTGCCGCGCGCCAGAAACCACGGTGGAATATCGCTTCGGCACACCGCGCGTGCACGAAAATCTGGCGTTCATCCCGGTGAAAGTAGTGGACGCGGAGGAAGCCGATTTTGGGTTAGTACGCGAATCGTCTGGCTGGCGACTACTGTCGCTAGGATTGGTTCTATTGGATGTGCCCCAGCTTTCAAAGGAATGGGTACGGCAGGATCTTGCCGCGCACGAGGACACTACGGTGGCAACTCTTCGTTCGTTGGCCGAAGCAATACAAACCTATCACAACGCATTCGGCAAACTGCCGGAATCGCTCGCCCAGCTCGGGCCCGCGCCGAAGGACCAAATATCCCCCGAACGAGCTTCGCTGATATCCGCGGGGCTCGCTGCTGGGAAACAGGATGGCTATGTCTTTCGCTATCGCATCGCTCCCGACGCTAACGGAAACGACAATAATTTCGAGTTGGCGGCGACTCCCGAGTCCTACGGCAAAGTCGGAAGGCGTTCGTTTTTTATGGACACCGACGGGAAAGTTCACGCGGACGACAAGCACGGTGCTGTAGCGACCTATGAAGACCCGCTAATTGCCGGCGAAAAGGCTCCCGTCGAAAAGTCGGAGTGACATTCCGCGGGCTCGGGTATAATGCCTTGCAGTTTCAGCGCTTTGTGGCGCCGCTCCGCTGAACCGCAAAAAAATACTGAGGAATCTGGATGTCACAATCGAAAGTCCTAGCCGACAAGATTTATTCCGCAGAAGGAATCGTCCCTGACGCAGTACGGATCGCTGCTGCCAACATTCTGCTGGCGCTCTGCGCGCATATCGTGATTCCCGTGCCATGGACGCCGGTGCCGATCACGGGACAAACCTTCGGTGTTTTGTTTGTTGCCGTCTTGTTGGGCTCGCGGCGCGGCGGCATCGCGCTCGTGCTTTATTTGCTCGAAGGGTTCGCGGGACTTCCGGTTTTTCAACCGCTGGGGCTCGCTGGACCGGCGCGCTTTCTGGGGCCGACCGCCGGTTATCTGATTTCGTATCCGGCGGCGGCTTTTGTGACGGGCTGGCTGGTAGAACGCGGAGCGCAAATCGGCCTGGCGCGCAGAACGAATTCGCATTTTGCTGGTCTCAGTTTGATTAGCGCACTGATTTCTGGTGAAGCTATCATTTTCTTAGGCGGTTGTGTGTGGCTGGCTCTTGGGTTGGGGCTCGGCTGGAAGCTTGCACTGGAGCAGGGCGCGCTCCCGTTCATTCCCGGCGAAATCATCAAGATGGCGTTGATCCTAGCGGCGATCGGCGGATTTCAAATCTTCCAGCGAAAAGCCTGATCCATCGGGCGTAAGATGAAGCGGCCAAAACGGTCTCCTATTTTCTAATTTCGGTTGTCTAATTTCGGTTTTTGGATGTCGTCATGCCCGCACAGACTGCTCCGCACAAGCAAACTCCCGAAGATGCATTGCGCGCCGCGAATACTGGCTTTTACGCGGCCTTTGAATCGCTGGACATGGCTGAAATGGAAGCCATCTGGTCGCACGATGACGGAGTCACGTGCGTTCATCCCGGCTGGGATTTGCTGCTGGGCTGGGATGAAGTGCGCGAACGCTGGGCGCGGCTTTTCGCGAATGCAAAACGCGTGAGGATCGCGTTGAGCGGCGTGTGGGTGCGCATCGAAGGCGACGTCGGTTGGGTTTCCTGCACACAGCACGTGACGACGGCGTTTGCAGATGGCTTTGAAGATGCGATCGTGCAGGCCACCAATATTTTCTTGCGGCACGAAGACAAATGGCTTCTGGTGTCACATCATGCCTCGCCCCTGCCACCTTCCCCTCGTTCCCCGGTGCAGTGAGAGACCCGCGACAGATCGCTCAGTGGCCTAAGCCTTTGATCGCAGTGAAAGCCGGCGTAGTCGCGTTCATCTGGTTCGTTTGCGCCACGCCAAATGCCCTTGTACGCGCCGCGGCTCAGGAATCCGACCAACAGAATTCGGCCGCTGCTACTGCCGCTCAACAGATCGTCCACGAATTGGCGGCCGGGCAATTCGACAAGGTTGAAGCGCAATACGACGCGCGCATGGCGTCAGCGCTGCCGCCGGGAAAGCTCGCAGCCAGTTGGGGGAGCTTGATCGAGCAGGAAGGCGCCTTTCAATCCATCACGAACACGCACACGTCGAAAATCCAGGGGCTTGACGTCGTCAAGGTGGAGTGCAAATTTCAGAACGCCGTCGTTGACGCCACGGTCGCGCTGGATTCCAACGGCAAAATTGCGGGATTGGGTTTCCGGCCGCACCAGCAAGCCCCGCCGCCCTGGATTCCTCCTGCGTATTCGAAGGAAAGTTCGTTCACGCAACTGCCGCTCACGTTGCAGAACGGAAAATACGAGCTGCCGGGCAAGTTGACCATCCCCAAAGGCGATGGACCGTTCCCTGCCGTCGTGCTGGTGCAGGGCTCGGGTCCGCACGATGAAGACGAAACAGTCGGCCCTAATAAACCGCTCGCTGATCTCGCTTGGGGACTCGCCAGCCGCGGCATTGCCGTTTATCGCTACACCAAGCGCACGCAGCAATATGGATTGCAGAGCGCCGATGATCCGGTGAAATTAACGGCTGAAGATGAAGTCATTAGCGACGCGCGAGCCGCCGTCGCACTGGTTGCGAAGCAGCCTCACATTGATCCCAAGCAGATATTTCTAATCGGCCATAGTCTGGGCGCGTATCTGGCACCACGGATTGCCACTGGCGACGCGCAAATTACAGGGATCGCGATGCTGGGAGCGAACACCCGTCCCCTCGAACAAGTAGTGCTGGAACAGGTTCATTATCTGGCTTCCCTGAACGGACCGCCGACCGAGGAAGAACACAAACGAATCATCGCGGTCGAAGACGGCGTGAAACAAATTGAAAGCCCCGACCTGAAGCCGAGCGATACGGTGCCCTTCCTCGGCGCAACCACGTATGGCGCTTACTGGCTTGACCTGCGTGCGTACAATCCCGTGAAAACAGCGGCCAAACTTAAAATTGCAATGCTGATTCTGCAGGGTGGGCGCGACTATCAGGTGACACCGTCTAATTTCGAAGCGTGGGGCGCGGCGCTCGGGCGACGCAGCAATGTGACGCTGAAGATTTATCCGGATTTGAATCACCTCTTCATGACTGGAACAGGCCGTTCCACGCCGGCACAATATGAACAGGCTGGGCACGTTTCGCAGGAAGTAATCGACACCATCGCGACGTGGATACTGCCGAGTGAAAAGCCTGGGACGCTGAAGCAAACGCCTTAGTCTGGAACCGAGGTGCGGACACCGTCGGTCGTCGGCCTGATAGATGCAGGCGTTGCGTGCGACGATCGCGGAACGATATGGCGCTTAGGCCCCGCCCTTTCCCTCGAGAAATTTCGATAGACTTCCGGCGAAGTGCACAAAGTCGGCTGGCATCATGATCACGGTGGTGCTGTTGTTCTCGGCTCCGACCTCGGCAACCATTTGCATACGTCGTAATTCAAGTGCTGCAGGGTTTCCCACCATCAATTGGGCGGCATCGGACAGCTTTTGCGATGCCTCTAGTTCGGCGTCGGCTTTGATGATTCTGGCGCGTTTTTCGCGCATCGCTTCCGCTTCCATCGCCATCACACGCTGCATGTCCTGTGGAATCTCCACGTCCTTCATTTCCAGCAATTCGACGGTAACGCCCCCAAGGACTTGTATTCTCGAGAACATTCCTTTTCAGCAACGCATTGATCTTATCGCGCTCCTTCAACACTTCGTCGAGGTCGTGCTGCCCAATCACATTGCGCAGACTTGTCAGTGCAACTTGTTGCACGGCCGCGCGGAAGTTCTCGACAGTGAGAACGGCCTCCTTGGGACCGTGGACGCGAAACCAAAGCACGGCGTTTACTTTGACCGTCACGCTATCCCTGGTGATGGTCTCTTGCTGCTCAATGGGGTTGGTGACGACGCGCAGATCGATACGGGTTTCGTTTTCAATCCCAAGTGGAATCAACCAGAACAATCCTGGTCCACGTAGGCTGTTGTAGCGACCCAATCTAAATACGACCGCGCGCTGGTACTCCCGCGCAATCCGAAGGCCTGAAACGAAAATCCCGAACAGGACAAGAAACAAAATCACGTCTAAGGGAGTGCTCATTACTTGAGCGTACTATGACTTGTTGTCTCCTCCGGCACTCGCGGCCCTGTGGGACGAATCGGGCAACACCATGCCGCGGCCTATCAAGTCTCCGCGTACAAGGCACCTGTACGAGCGGTGGTGGCATGTGGTATCCTTTGATTGCATAGATTCGGCGCTCACGCCGGAAGACCTACACACCTAGGCAACATCACCGCAGCGGGCAAGACATCCGTGGGAGTATCGTCTACCCAGCCTAGCCGCGGCAGGTGAGCGTTCCCTGTGAGAGCCAGGACGGACACAGCATGTCCACACCGGCAACGTCACCCAAAACGGCGGAGATTCGACTCGCGCACTCGCCTGACAGCGATGATGCGTTCATGTTCTACGCGCTGGCGACCGGCAAAGTCCGGCTGCCGGGCGTGAAATTCACCCACATCCTCTCGGATATCGAATCGCTGAACCAGGCGGCGAAAAAAGAAGTCTATGACGTTACGGCGATCAGCTTCT
>Ga0209693_10000324_pt1 | contig 19025 bp, 16 predicted proteins | sample HubBroMetageWRM3_FD_188345 | JGI IMG/M metagenome (GOLD analysis project Ga0209693, IMG submission 188345) | Warmed soil microbial communities from the Hubbard Brook experimental Forest, New Hampshire - Hubbard Brook CCASE Soil Metagenome WRM 3... | ecosystem: Environmental > Terrestrial > Soil... | reverse complement strand
CATCATGCTTCAATGCCAACCGCGCCGGTGGTGCCGCAAACGCCGTCTCCACGCGCTCGTCGCTAATCGCCGCCAAAGTCTCCAGCGTCTTGCGCGCATCGGCCGTTTGCCCCGCTTTCGTTTGCGCCGCGCTCAGCAATTGCAGCGACAAAGGATTCTGCGGATCTTCCTGCAGCTCTGCGATCGCCCCGGCATAGTCTCCCTGTGCGAACAGCACGGCCCCATTCGCCGAGTGATACGCTTGCTGCACCGGAGTGCTGCGGTTCGTCTGCGCCATATTCTCCAGCAGTTTCTCCGTGGCCTGTGCCGCGTCAATCTTTCCGGCATTCACCGCGATGAACGCGCGCGCCTGTAGAATCAAAGCCAGCTCGTTTTCGCGGTCACCGGGCAGCAAATTGCTCTTGCGCGTGTCTGAAAGATCCTCCCGCGCGTCGTCCAAATCCTTCAGCGCGCTCGCCGCGTCCGGATTAAAAAGAGCCATCGCGCGATGAATTTCCGCTTCCTGCACCGTCAATCCCGCGGCGTGCGCTTCCGTGTCCACTTTCTCAAAAGCCTCGCGCGCCAGCCGCGGCTTATTTTCACGGTAGTAAGTCATCGCCCACAGTATTCGATAATTGATCTGCGTGGACCGTTCTTTCGTTCCCTTGATTGCCACTAGATATTGCGCGCGCGCCTTTGTTTCATCTCCCATCAAGGCGTATGTCGAAGCCACGCCCACCTGTGAAGCGTTAAAATGCGGGTTAATCTTCAGCGCGCTGTTGTAATGTTCCAGCGCCGCCGGATAGTCGCCCAGCATGCGCATGATTTCGCCGTAGGAATCCTGCGGGTTCGGCTCGTTTGGCAATGCCGCTACGTACTGCTCCATTAACGGCGGCGCCAGTTGCGCCTGTCCGTTCAACGCATAGCAATACGCCAGATTGTTCGTCGCCGGGTAATAGTGCGGATCGTATTTCAGCAGGCGCACCAATATCGCTTCGCCGTGCTCAAACGCGCCCTGGTTCGCGCACAGCCATTCCGCGGCCATGTTCGCCAGCCGCTTGTCGGTCGGATACTTCGCCAGCAAATCGTTCAGCGCGGAAATCGCCTCGACCGTTTCGCCGTTCTTCGTGTCGTTCATCCAGTGGATCAGCAGTTGCTCGTCAGGCGCCGCATTGGCAATATATTTCAACGCCAGCGCGCTTTCGTCCTTCGCCTCTTTGGGATCCGCCGTGAAATAGCCCAGCGCCGCATGCCCCAGCGCAAATTGTGGGTCCGCCTTCACCGCTTGGCGGAAAAATTCCAGCCCTTCGTCCACGAACAGCCGGTCTTCGCGCTGCACCAGCCCCATCTCGTAGGCTTTCGCCGCGACTGTGGACTGCGTCGTCACCGGCACGGTGCTCGCCGCGCTGGCTGCCGGCGCAGCGTCCTGCGCCTGCACGGCAGTACCGCACGTCAAAAGAGCGATAACCATCCAGGGAAAGAAGTTTCGGGTTTTCACGGTTTTCCTCGCATGGGATTTTGCAGTGCCCGCTAACGGCCCTTCAGAACGTAACCGGGATCAAAGGGCTGCTTGTCATCAATCTTGATTACCTTCACGCCGCCGGTGATGTTGTACACGTCAATCACTCCGACCGCTCCGGCGTTCCCGCCGACAATTCTCATCACTTCCTCATCGCTCTCGGCGAAAACCACCGGCACCGCGTTCTTGCGGCCCGGATCGCTCAGCACGGCCTTCTCTTCGTCGAAGCTCCCGCCCAACACTTTCTCCAGGATGAATTTCGTCGCCGGCGAATTCGGCTCGCGCAGCACCAGCGTGATGCCCTTACCGTCCGGCCAGATGGTGGTCTTGGCTTTGAAAATCTTCCCCAGTTCCACCAGGCTCAGCGCCCGCAGGGGATTGGCAGGATTCACCACAATCGCGTAGTCGGTCCCGAACGCGACCGACGCGACGCTCAACACCAGCACGCAGATAATCAGTAAGCGGTTTCGCATGGCACTCTTACCTATTTTTCTGATTTTCAGGAATTCGCCTGCTTACAAAATAGCATTCCAGGAAAATCGTGAGCCGCGGATTTGCCGGTGAAGTGTCGCGCCAGTAAACTCGTAGTGCCAATTTTCTCCACTACACAACATTCGCCGCTCTTTCGCCGCTGCAAGCGAGTTTGCCGTTGCGTCTCTCTGCGCTCTCCGCTTCTCTGCGGTAATCCGATGCCGTCGCCCTCGTCACACCTCGCACCCACAGGTACCGTTCAGGAACACCCCACCCCATTTGTTGGAAATCTTTCCATAGCCTGGAGTATCTTATCCAGCGAGTGCATCCTCCGCACTCCACCGCAGCGCCAGCGGCACCCCCACGAAACGGGGATGGCTCGGCATGTCCGAGCCCTCCTTCACGGGAACGTTTCCCGGTTCCCGCAAAGGTCACGGAGGATCCATGAAGCGTCTTGTATCAGTTTCAGCCTTGTTGTCAGCTATGCTGTGGCTGACTCCCGCCGTACACGCGCAGTCCACCGCAGTAGTTCAACCCGGAACGCAGGTTCGCCTCACCCTGGTCTCAGGCCTCACCACTTCGGTCGCGCACGATGGCGATCCGTTCACCGCAATCGTTGCCGAGCCCGTATTTTCCGGCAACCAATTGATTCTGCCCGCCGGATCCAAAGTCCACGGCACCATCACGAGCGTAACGCGTCCCAAATGGTTCGCCATGGAACGCGGCGGCGCTTCCATGAACCTGGTCTTCAATTCCGTCGAAGTGCAGAGCCGCATTTTCCCGGTGCAGATGAGCATTCTTTCGCTCTATACCGGCAGCCCCGAGGACACCAAAAAGCGCAAAGACCTGAAAACCGTCGAAGGCGTGGTGATCGAACAAAAGCGCGACATCAAGGGCGACATTATGCTGGGTAGCTTGGGCACCGGGGGCGGCGCTCTGGTGGGCGCGCTGTTCAGCAACGTCACCCGCGGAACAATCTTCGGGCTGGTCGGCACCTCGGCCTACATCTGCGCGAAAAAAGGCAAGGACGTCGAACTCCCGGCGCAAACCGGAATGTTGGTCCGCATGGACTCCACGATCACGCTGCCACCAGCACTGCTGCACAGCGCAGCAACCACCACGTCAGAATCCGCCGGCAACTAACACGGCCGAACAGAGATGGACGAATAGCGCGCGACCGGGGCGGTGTGGGGAAGCACCGCCTGTAAATCGTGGCGAATCGTTCCGTCCGGAATTGAACTCGTAGCTGAAGCTGTGGCGGCCACGGTCAGAGCCTGTGTGGCGACTCGAGAATCGTTGTAGGTCGCGGCCTCAGTTTATCCTAAAGTTCTGTCTGTGGCAGGATCGAAGGGCCGCGACATAAACCTAAGCGGACACGTGCGGCTCCAGCCGCTAAAGTACCGCTAGTGCTTTTGTGATTGCCGAACAACTCCGCAAAAAATCATTCGATCGATGCCGCTCCATCCCGCGCCTGGACCTCAGGCATCGGCCACGAATCTTCAGCACGCAGCTTCCATGCTGCCAAAGTCCATCCGCTCGATCCGCGCTCCATGCGCGCCACCTGAAACAGCACCGGTGCAGCCACGCTCCCGCGTGGGTCAGAACGGTCCATTACCCGCAGAGCCACAACCGCCTCGCGCTCAACTTCCGTGCGCAAATAGAATTTGCATCCCGCATCGCTCACGTCGCAGGTTTCCGAGCGTTCCGTGAAAAAGCGCCCGCAGCGGTCGAACCCGCACACTTCTATGGACAACTGCGACGCGATCCGCTCCGCCCGCTGCGAGCCGAATTCTGCAGGTGCTGTGGATAAATTCGACGGCACGGTCTGTCTGCTCATGATCCCGTCCTGTCCGAAGCGTTCCCGCTCATCCGAATTTATTTCACCGCGGCCCGTTCACTGGCCGCCGCGCGCTAACAACTTTCGCTGCATCGTCAGGCCGCCCCCCGAGCCGCAACAGATTTCGACGGCCGGTCGGAGCGCTTCAAGAAACGATACAGGCTGGTGCGTCCAATCCCCAGCACCTGTGCCGTGCGCACCCGGTTGCCATTGCACATCTCCAGCACGCGCTGAATGTGCACACTGCGGACTTCGTCCAACGGCAGCGGACTCCACACTGTAGCCGCCGAAGAAGACTGACGCCGCGAGCGTTGCAGATGCTCCGGCAAATCGCCCACGTCAATAAAATCGGAGTTCGCGGTGATCGCCGCGCTGGCAATCACGTTTTCCAGTTCGCGCACATTGCCCGGCCAATCATGCTGCAGCAGTACGATGTGCGCCCGCCGCGTCAGTCCCTGGAACGGTTTTCCGTACGTCTCGCCATACTTTTTCACGAAGTGCTGCACCAAAATCGGAATGTCCCCAGGACGCTCCGCCAGCCCCGGCACGCGCAGTTCGATGCTGCTCAGCCTGTAAAATAAATCTTCGCGAAAACGTCCAGCCAGCACTTCCGCGCGCAGATCGCGATTCGTCGCCGCGATCAGCCGAACATCCACTTTGCGCACTTCCGGCGAACCTACTCGCTGAATCTCGCGGTTCTGGATCACTCGCAGCAGTTTTGCCTGCATCTGCAGCGACGTCTCGCCGATCTCATCCAGAAAAACCGTCCCGCCATTCGCATATTCAAATAGTCCGGGCCGCGTTTCCGTCGCGCCCGTAAACGACCCGCGCACGTGCCCGAAAAGCTGGCTTTCCAGCAGCGTATCCACCAGCGCCGAACAATTGCACACCGCAAAGCGCTCCTGCGACACGGGGCTCATCTGGTGCAGCGCGTGCGCCACCAGTTCCTTCCCTGAACCCGTCGGTCCGGTGATCAGTGCGTTGGTATAGTGCCGCGCGATTTTTTTCGCCAGTTCGAAAACCTCCAGCATTGCCGGGCTGCGCCCCACGATTCCGTGGAACAAGAGATTGTCCAGCAGCTTATCTTCGAGGTCCCGAATCTGCAGCCCGCGCGTAAAAGAATCCGTCAGATCATCCAATGTCTTCAGCAGCCGCGTGTAATCAATCGGCTTGCACAAATAATCGTAAGCGCCGTGCTTGATCGCCTCGATCGCCGAGTCCACTGCATAGAATCCCGTCATCAGAATCACGAACATTCCCGGGTCGCATTGCAGCGCTTTTTCCAGGAACGCCAGCCCATCCATCCCCGGCATTTTCATGTCCGCCACCACCACGCGGCAACTTCCCGAGCGCACCTTTTGCAGGGCTTCCTGGGCGCTCGTCGTGCCCGACACCGGGAACCCAGCCGCTTCCAGCCGCCTGGAGGTCAGTTCAACGTGATCCGCCTCGTCGTCTAATATGCAGATCGTGAGATTCTTGCGCGATAATTCTACCAATGGCCGTTCTAGCAGAATGCTCATAGTAAACACACTCAGGCAAGGTAGGGGCCAGAGCGGAACAACATTTGGTTTTCTCTGCGATTTTACCTTGCGGCGCGGATCGAATTCCGCAGCTCACCTAACGCCAGCCGGTGCTTCGTGTTAATGCGATGGAAAATTTGAACCGTCGCGAAATTCCTGATTTTCATCCTCTAACACCCGCCCACTCTCTGCACCACTCGCGTGCCATTTTGGCACCCGATGTCGAAACAGAACTCATCCCCGTCCCGCATCTCTCTCCGCGCCCGTCCGCCTCAGTAGTGCACGCTACCCTCTATTAGTCGTTCGATAGACGCGACCATGCTGTCCTTGACACCTTTGCGCGGCTGCAACTGCTCCAGCCCCACGTCTTTGCACGATGCATCCTGTTCTCGCTCTTCCACCTTCACGGCTCGATGCGGCACTGGAAAATCCGCTCCGCCTCCCAGCGGTCGCAGCAGCCGCACAAACAACACGCTGTCCACCCGCACCGCCACGTGCAGCGCTACCGTTTTCCCCTCGCGTTCCTTCCAGTCCAGCGAGGTCTTCTCGACAAAGAAATTTTCTTTAGCGTCCCATCCCGATACTTCTACGCGGTAGCGGTGGCCGCTGTTCGCCGTCGTTTTCACCGTCGGGCTCTCTTCAGTTCCGCGCATCATGGATCCTCCTCATGCGGGTACAATGCAGAAGAGATACCAATGAGGGCACTAGAGTTACACTGACGCGGAAGGGTTTAACGCGACATCGCGGTCACTGCAAAATGCTCCAACTGTTCCGTACACACCGCTTGTGCTTTACTGAAACGAGATCCACATGTTCAGTGCGCCCATAATTCCACGCGTCGGCTTTTCAGCCCTGTCCCCAGGAGGATCCCGGATAAAGCATCGTCAGCGCGAAATGGAATATGTACGGGAACAATTTATCGTACGCGTACCACGCCACCACCAACCCCAAAAACCCGAATCCCTGCGTGCGCACCCAGTGCTGAAATCGCAACGCCGTTCCCTCGCTCATCAACAAAGTCACGCCCGTCACTCCGTCCAGCGGCGGCACCGGCAGCAGATTGAACGTTCCGAGCAACAGATTCAGAAGAAATACGATGCTGAGAAACGTTGCCGCAAATCCCGCGATCCCCGGGACCAGCGCTTCCGTGATATGAGTAAAATCCACCGACTCCGGCACACCGAAGATTCCAAAATGCATCCCGGTGCGAATCGCAATCGCCGATAAAATCACCAGCGTAAAATTCGCCGCCGGCCCACCCAGCGCCATCGCCGCCGCGCGCCGCGGATACCGTTGCTGCCATGCAGGATCGTAAGGCGCGCTCGCCCAGCCGATCATCCAGTGCGCCACGAAATAAGAAAGGATCGGCACCACCACCAATCCAAACGGCTCGCGCCGTATGTGCGGCCACGGATTCAGCGTCACTTGCCCGCCGTGAAACGCCGTCGGATCTCCGCCAATCCGCGCAATCAATGCGTGCGCGCCTTCGTGGCACGTGGTCGAGAACAGGAATACGATGTACCAGATCACTCCGAGCAGCAGGAATTGGGGTGTCATGCCGCTCGACAGACTAAAGTGTCCCGGCCCATTGTGCAAGACCTGTCGGGCCAGTCACATGCTACCAGTGCCGTTGTACAAGCCCCGTCGCGCCAGCCGCCTCCCGGCCTGCAACGTTGCCGCCACGTTACATCCCGTGAAAATCTCCACACTCGCCACAAATTTCTTGACAGCCCGCGGCGCGAGGTCTAGGCTCCCAAAACAAGGTTTCCGCGTAATAGATCCAAGGGGTGGTGTTCGGAAGGAGGGGCCGTGAGTCTGAATCAAAGGAATTCTTCCCAGGCCAACGTGTGCTCCGAGCAGGAATTCGAGACGCTGCTCCGTCGCAGCGAAGAACATCTTAAATCGCTGCGCTCGAGCGCACCCAAACCCGAATCGCTGCAGCCCAATTCCCTCAAAATTGTTCCACCGCTCCGCCGCCGCGATTCTGCAGCGTAGCCTGGCGAGCTATCACCGGTCAGCCTTCAACTCCGCCAAACTGCGGGTGAAGCGATCTTTGCCTCGCAGATGAAGTATGCGAGCATACGTCAGCGATGCCCCAACGAGCTGCAGCCCTGCACGTACCGTCTGAGCGATGTCCGTGCCGCTCGCTTGCCGCGCTTTCTCCAGAAGGTCTTGCGGCACCTCTGCGGTGATCCCGCACGTGTCTCCATGAGACCCGCTTTGAGTGATTGAATAAGACTGAGAGGTTGGCTCCGGGGCCTGGACTCGAACCAGGATAACCAGCTCCAAAGGCTGGCGTGCTACCAATTGCACTACCCCGGAATAGGGAACAAAAGTGTAGCAGACCTCTCGCTGATTTGTTACCACTCGCGTTCGCCCAAAAAACTACACCGCGCCCCGCCGTTTGCCGCAGCGCCTTCGATTTGTTACGCTGCTAAAGTTCCAGCTCAGCGGAGAGGTGTCCGAGCGGTTTAAGGAGCACGCTTGGAAAGCGTGTGTAGGAGAAATCCTACCGTGGGTTCAAATCCCACCCTCTCCGCCATATTCTTTCTTCTCTCGCCAACCGCGAATTGCCAAAAAGCGTATGACCTGCCCCAAGTGCAACGCGCCGCTCGTCGTCAAGCCCGTCCCCGGCGCGCTGAAATTCCCACAACGTCTCGAATGTCCCGTGCACGGCTGGCTGCCCGAGCGAATCACCCCGATCCGCATGCGCTTCCACAAAGACCGTCCGAACTGGTAACCGTGCTAAGCGCGCGTTCGCCCGCTCTACAGTAATGCTCGAGAATAAGGCGTAGAATGCAGTCATGCCCTCTGTGCACGAACTCGAAAGAACCAGCTCAGCCGAACTGGCCGCCATGTGCCAGCGAGTCGCGGACAATCCCGGCGCGTATCTGCAAGACGCAGCCGACGAAGCGTCCAAGCTAAAATTGGAATGGGATACGCTCCAGACTTACCCGAACCCAAACTACGCGGTGCAAAAGAAGATTGAACAGCAGAAAGATCATCTAGCCAAACGCATGATCGAATTTCTCACCCGCATTCTCTAGCCACGCATTCACTCGAATCGCCGCGCAGCTGTTTCTAGCCACTAGCCACGGCCTTATTCCCAAGACGATTTACGCCAATCAATTCTTCTTCGTTTTTCCAGGCGGATTCAACGCCACCGAAGCTTCCGACGTCAGCAGTAAAAATGTGAACGACTCCTGCAAGTACAATCGCACCGACGTATCCGTGTGGCTCAAATAACCGATCGAAACATCCTGCCCGATATGCAAATCAAAATCCCCGCCACGCGTAGTCAGCACGAACGCCCCAGCAATCGCCGGCGCCCAAATAATTTGCTCCTTCACTAGCCGCTTCACGTGCTCCAGCACCGGATACCCATGGTCGCTCGTCTCAGCCAGCGCCGTATAAGCGTCCGCGCCCAGCAGAACAGCATAAGGTCCGTTCACACCCACCAATCGCAACTGGCTCAACCCTTCCGCGATGGCGTCGGGATATTGCAGCACATCCGCCGGCAGCGTCTTGATCGGATTGCTCGTTCCTTGCCGCACGCCCCCAATCCCCGCCGCGGCATAACCATCGAAAATCGCGCGGTCTTCCGCAAACGCGATCTCCCGCGCCGCATCCTTCGCCGGCTGCCAGTTCGAGTCTTCCGCGCCGCGTTCCACGTCGTCAATCCCCTGGCGATCCAGTTCAAACGGCACGCGCAATTCCACAAACGCTTTCACCTCGCGTTGCCGCGCCAGAATTCCATCCCCAGGAGCCGTGATCTTTCGCAAATGTCCCGTCCCCACGGCGGACACACCGCTGCCACTCGGCCCCTGCACGTCCATCACCCGCCGTCCCGCGAGATACCGCTTCAGCGTGCGTGTCGTTTCCTCTTCGATGGACGCCCACGCCGCATCTGAAATCGGTGCCAGCTCGCGATGTAAATTATTCATGACCCATTTCTCCTTTCAGTGATCCGATGTCCAGCGAGCCATCCTTGCTCGGCGCCGCCGCTTGGCCCGTTTCGTCTGTTGACGGCGTGCCTGACGGGGAATCGCCGCACGACGCGCCGGACGGCGCGTCGGAAGGCGCGGCATCAGCCGCGGCCTCGTCGCTCACGTCGTCCAGAAAACTCGCAGCCGGCACAAAAAACAAATTCCCGGTAACCGCGCGGCTGAAATCCAGCAACCGGTCGTAATTTCCCGGCGGCCGCCCGATGAACATATTCTGCAGCATCAACTCAATAGTGCTCGGCGACTTGCTGTACCCGATGAAATACGTCCCGAATTCCCCTTGTGTGGGCCGTCCGAAAGGCATGTTGTCGCGCAGGATCTTCACCTCGACGCCGTTCTCTTCGATCGTAGTCAGCGAGCTGTGCGAGCAGGTCGGCTTCACCGCTGCATCCAATTCAATGTCGGAAAGTTTCTTGCGCCCGATGATCCGTTCCTGCTGCTCCGTCGAAAGCGCATCCCACCCCGCCATATCGTGCAAATATTTCTGCACGATCACGTAGGTTCCGCCTTCGAACTTCGCATCTTCCGCGCCAATGGTCACGGCATCAATCGCTTCCTGCCCGCGCGGATTTTCCGTTCCATCCACGAAACCAATCAGGTCGCGGTCGTCGAAATATCGAAAACCGTGCACTTCATCCACCGGCTCCACAGCACCTCCCAGGCGCGTCATGATTTGCGTCGCCAGCTCAAAGCACAAATCCATACGCTTCGCGCGTATGTGAAACAGCATGTCGCCCGGTGTCGCCACCGCGTTTCTGCCGCCAGAGCGAATCTCCTTGAAAGGGTGCAGTTCGGCCGGTCGCGGGTTTCCGAACAATCGATCCCATGCCTCTGAACCAAATCCCATCACGCACGAAAGCCCCGCTTCAATGTCGCGAAATTCCACGGCGCGAATCAGCGCCGATAGATCACCGCAAAAGGAACGCAACGCGGCCCGATTCTCCGCACCCGGTTTCACCGTCAACACCAAAAAGATCGCGGCGCGCGACAGCGCAGCCGCAATCGGCTGCGCCAAAGCGCGCACGCCCTGCGCCGCGTCACCTGCGCCTTTGGAATCTAGTTCCATCGCTTCCCATCCTGTCAATGCCCGGTGAATTCCACGCCTTTATATCGACCGCACGTCATCTGTAAATCTTTGGGCGCCAAGCTTACCATCCGCTGCCGACAAACGTCCACCACCCCCACATCCCCGTATCTCCAGCTTATCTCGCTGGTTACGCCCACATCGTATCGGTTCTATTCGCCGGCTTTCCCCTGTCAGTTCCGGCGGCCTCCTACAGCGATTACCCTATATCCGACAGCCCGCTCTCTGCCACATCATCGCCCGAGTGAACGCAGCACAAGCTGCAGTTCCCAGCCCTGGCCGCGATGGCGTTTCTTCTTCCTACGACGCTTTCGCTCCTGGTGACCAGTGCTTGGAGGTTTTATGGCCTGCTTCACCTCATTGCTCGCATGTGCAGCGCTTCTAGAGGATTTTCCCGCAGTGGCGAATTCGCCCCTTCTTTTCCTCAAGATTTTTATATCTATTGTCCTGATCGTTTGCTTCGCCGTACTAGTGCTTCGCGTCTTCGGAAAATTGCTGCTGGGCCTCGTCGGTATTTCGGATGGACGTTCGCCGCGGTCTAAGAATCGCTATGCGTGAACTCGAACTCCGGTCGTCTGCGCCCCATTCCTCCGCTGCTGCAGCCATTTCCAAGGCTGCCAAAAGGCCGTGCCCTTATTGCCGAAGCGTGGAGATCGCCCGCTCGCATCGTCGCGGCCCCATCGAGAAATATCTGCTGCGCGCGATCCATGTCCGCGTGTACCGCTGCGACGACTGCAACTCCCGTTTCTACGGCTTCGCGCAGTCCGAAGCAGCTGCGGCATCCAAGAACCATGCCGCATAACAGCTTCGCGAAACGAGGCACACGCCTGCCATGGAAGAGTAGTAGAATAGGGTGAAGCCGATGAGTGAAACCCTCGCAGATGTCTGTGGAAAATGCGGCGCCGCGATTGACTCGAATCGAAGGGTGGACTTTACTCTAAAAGACGGAACGCGCGTCTGCGATTCCTGCTTCGTGCGCGAAACGCCGCGCCCCAAATCCAACCGGCTCGACTGATCCCAGCCACCTGGGAACGCCTATCCCGCGAAGCGAATTGCGTAGCTCAAACCACAACATCGCGCGTCTTAAGAAACCACCGCCTGCGCCACCACCGTCTCCACGTGTGCCGCCCTGGGCAATCGCACCAGAAAAGTAGTACCGCTCTCCGAAGTCTTCTCCACCGTCACCGATCCGCCATGGTCCTGCACAATCTTGTTCACGATCGCCAGGCCCAACCCCGTCCCATTCGGTTTCCCCAAACTCACAAACGGATCGAACAATGTGCCGGCAATCGACGAAGGTATCCCCGTTCCATTGTCCTCCACGCGCACCTGGAACGACTCACCGATCGAGCAAATCTCAATCCGCACATAGCCCTGCGACGGCACCGTGGCCTCGCACGCATTCAGCACCAGATTGAAAAACGCCCGCTCGATTTTCTTGGGATCGAACACTCCGTCCATTTCTCCCGAACTATTTATCGAAATCTCCAGATGCCGCAATTCCGGCCGGGCCCGCACCGCATCCACCGCGCGCCGTATCGTCTGATTCAACGACGCCGGAATCGGAGCAATCGAGTTTTCCTCCCGCGCCAGTTCGCGCAGCGAATCAAGCAGATCCACCATCTGCTCCGAAGCAGTCTTGATCTCCTCGTAAATTTCGTCGCGGTTTAGCTTCAGCTTCTCCGCTTCGTAAAGAAATTCCGCGTTGGCCACCACCGCCGCGAGATAGTGCCGCAGATCGTGCGAAATCGAATTCGCCGCCCGGCCCACCGCCGCGATCCGCTCCGTCGCAAATCGCCGCTGCTGAAAAGCCAGCAGCTCTCCGCGCATTTTTGAAAACGCCACACCCAGTTCCGCCACTTCGCTGCTTCCGCGCGGCGTGATCGAATATGTATAGTCGCCCACCGCCAGCGCGCGCACGCCTGAAACCAGATTATCCAGCGGGTGCGTAATCGTCTGTGCCACGAACCCCAGCAACACCGCGGCCAGCGCCACCGCCGAAATTCCCAGCAGCAGAATCGTGCGGTTCAGCCTCCGCAAATATGCGTTCGATGGTTGCAAGGACATCAGCACGTAACATTTCACTGACACCGGCGGCCCTTTGTGAATTACCACCGAAGCCACCTGGTATTGATCCTTGCCCAAAGCCATTTCCCGCGTGCTCGCTTCCGCGCCATCGCTGTTCTGTATCGAATTCGTAAGCTCCGCCTGATCCGCCGCCGAAAGAGTGGACGCGATGATCTTGTCGCCCGTGGTTAGCGCGATCTGGCTGCCCGACACCAGCGCCAGTTGTTCCGCCACGGTCGTATCAATCTGGTATCCCACGGCCAGGACCCCGAGCTGCCGCTGCTCATTTTCCGTGCCAGATGTAATCGGGCGCAGAAACACGCGATACAGTTGGCCTTCGCCGTACCACCACGCCGCGTCCTCACCTTGCTCCATGGATCTCTGGAGATTTTCTTCCGCAAGCGCCGTCGTCCAGCGCGGCACGGTGCCGTGAAGTCCCAGCACGTGCCCGTCCGTCCCCGCCAGCACAAAAAGCTGGCTGCCCGCTAGCTTCCATAGCGGTTCTGAAGCGTCCTGAATCGTGAGGGCGTGCTCGGTGGTCATTAAAGCTTTCAGCGGGGGCAGTTCGGCCAGCATCGCGGCGGTTCGCGAAAGTTGCAGCTCGCGTTCCTGTTGCACATTTTCAAACGCGCGCAGTGATTCGTTCGTGCTTTCCTGCACTCCCTCATCGATCTCGGAACGCACGGTGTGCCGCACGATCAGCAACAGCGAGCCCAAAAGCGCGCAGATGATTACCAGCGTGGCGACCAGAAGTTGCGTGCGTAATCGCAGACGTGCCAAGAGGCTCCTCGACCAGCGGCGCTATTGTTCCAATGCGGCTGCGTTTTCACCGGGCGCGAATTTGTAACCCGTGCCGTGCATTGTCAGAAAATATCTTGGCCGCGCCGGATCCGGCTCCAGTTTCTGCCTGATCCGCAATATGTGATTGTCCACCGTCCGCGTCGTGGGATAGTTTTCGTATCCCCACACCTCGTTCAACAGCTCCTGCCGCGAAATCACCCGCGCCGGGCAGCGCGCGAAGTACTTCAGCAACTTGAATTCCTGCGCCGTAAACGCCAGCGACTTTCCGCCGCGCGTCACCACCATGCTCGTAAAATCAATCTTGGTATCGCCAAAAATCAGCACCTCATGTGCCGGCGCTGCGCTCGCGCCATTCGCCGGAGCAGCATCCGCCGCCGCAGGCACGCCGCGACGCATCGCCCGCCGCACACGCGCCAGTAGCTCCCTGGGACTGAACGGTTTGGTGACGTAATCATCCGCGCCCAGCTCCAGCAACAACACCTTATCTTCAACTTCGCAATTCGCGCTCAACACCACAATCGGCACGCCCGCCGCGTGCGCCTTGAACGCCCGGCAAACTTCCTTCCCCGGCAACCTCGGCAGTTTCAAGTCCAATACCACCACGTTCGGTGTTTGCTTTCGGAAGCTTTCCAGTCCTGCGATTCCGTCCGACGCAATCTGCACCCGTAGCCCGTCCGCTTCGAACAGACGCTGCAAAGTCCGCTGCATCGGCCGGCTGTCTTCCACCACCAATATCGTATCCACAGATCCTTCCTTTGAATGCAAAGTGCTTTCCGTCATATCGAGCCACCGCGAAGATTCAATCGTCAGCGCGCGAATCCCACGATGTAAAATTATTGGATGCGCCCTGTCAGCAGCTCGCCGCGATTACCCCTACATTGTAATCCCAATGCCAGCCCGCAACCTTCCATCCTATAGATTGCGAAAGAAGCCCTGCAGCGTTGTCATGGCAGCGTTTTGAAATTGTAAACAACATGTAAATTTGATGGATGCGGCGCTAAACCTCAGCGATTCTGGTAGCCCTCAGTCGGTGGTGGGACGTAATCCTCTCCGTACTTGTTCTTGTGCGCGAGCGTGAAATTGGGGTTGTCCACCACGCGTATCGCCCCCAGCGATCGCGTTTTCTCGGAGATCGTCACCACCCGGCTCAGCGTTTTCAAATTCTCCGGCAAGCTTCGTTCAAACCACACGTGCATCTGATAACGCCCGTCCGGAACTTCCGGAATCGTCAAATGCCCCGCGCGGTCAGACATCGCAAAGTAAGGCGTGTCCACCACAACCACCACGGCGCTCATCTCCGCGTGTATATTGCAAAATAAATAGCTCACTCCCGGCTGGTCGAACTTTACCGTCCGGCTCGTGCCTGCCTCGTATAGCCCCAGATCAAATCGTTTCCCGTCGTACATCGAAAAAATATTGTGGAAGAACGGATCTTTGTTCGGGAACCGAATCAGCGATCCCACCTGCACTACAAGAACGTGCGGCTCGAAACTCTTGTTGCGTTGCACCAGTTCCGGCGTCTTCCCCGCAGCGGAATTGGCCGGCAGCGGTGGAGCTGGCGCATCCATAGGCGTCAGCCACACCACTACTTCCGATTCGTCCGTGCGGTAGGCCGCGGCTCCGCGTTGATGTCCTGCCGGCCCCGGCCTCGCAACAGACACCTCTGCGGTCACCGCGAGCCCTTGCGCCGCCACCGGAGCCCCGCTCGCGCACGCGATAAATGCGACGGCCCAGCCCCAGCCCGCTGCCCAGCGCCCCATTGGCAACGTCCACCTCAAAATATGTACCCCACACTCAGCCCGATTTGATTCGCTGTTTCCTGGTTGCTGTCCAAATTCTGCGTCTGCAGTCGCCGGTATTCGGCGGAGAACAATACATTCGACCGCGCATGATAAATAAAATTCACGAACGGCGTCAGGTTGCGCGACATCAGCGGCCCGTAATAATACACAGTTGCCGGAAAATTCCTCAGCTCGCCTGCGAACGGATTGTCCTGCCCCAGCGCAAAATTCACCTCGAAGTTCGCCTTCGGCTTATATTTCAATTGTACCCAGCCGCCCAGCGAATCCAGCCCGCGAACCGTCGTGGTAGCATCCATCTCCGGCCCCGAAAACAGCACACTCTGCCCAATGCCGCCTCCGAATGCGCCCACCGCCCGCCCGCGGTAAAATTCCCCGGTGAAATCAAAATATTTTCCCAGCGGGACGGTCACGTCCGTCGTGCCCACCCATCCGTCCACATCCCGTCCAAATCCCCAATTCTGCCTCCCGTAGTAGCCACCCACGCCAACCGTCAGATCCCTGCCAAACGCGTGATGGCTCCATGCCACGCGTGCAGCATACGCTGGCTGGCCCGATTGTTCACCCTGGCTCGGCACTCGGACTTGCGGGTTCGGCAAATTGCCCGTGAGCGAGTCCAGAATCCCAGCCTGCACCAGCAAACTGGAATCATCCGAAAGCGCCACACGGTGTTCGATGCGGATCTGCGGCGTCCAGGCCCACAAATTTCCGGAATATGAAAGCGCCGGGATCGCCACCGTGGCCAAAGAAGTCGGAACCAACGGCGCGAAGAAAAGCGAGTCCTGTCCCGCTACAATGGACGTGTCGGCCCAGTCAAAACGGATGGTCCCAGTGCGCAAGCGCACTATTCCCATCACCGCTCCATTCGACGTATCCGCCTGCCCGCCCGCAAAATCGAATTTCACGTTAGCGCTGGTGTGCGCTCCCGCCACATCCGGCCCGAATACCTCAATCCCGATCTGCGACTGTCGCAGCGATCCCGCGAATGCTCCATCAGTGCCCGTCACCGCCGGAGGAGTAGCGAATTGCGGAAAATCCAGATTGTCCACCGCGCCGCGCGTCTCAAATGCGTTCAGCAGGATCATTCCCGACAAGCGCACGCGATATTTCGATCCACTTTCCACTTTTGTTTGGCTCTGCTCCAGCACCTTCGCATCCGTTAACTCCTGATTGTCTTCCAGCTTCGTCACGCGCTCCTCGAGCGACGCGCCCTGCTCGCTGCTCGTCGCCCCGCTCGCCACCGCCTCACGCAAACCGCTCCCAGCATTCGTGTTCGCAGACAGGGTGTTCGCAGACGACGTGCTCTCCGGTGGTGTCACTGGCGCGTAGGCGTCATGTGTCTCGCCGGGCGTAACGACCAACTTCGCTGTCGCGCGATTCAATTCGTTGCGCAGCGCGCGGGCCTCCGCGTGCTCTTTTTCTTCGGCGGAACGCAGTTCGCTCACCTGTGAGTTCAAACTTTGCACCTGCGCCTGCAGCGCGCGCACGGACTCCGCCAGCATCCTGATGTCTGGTATGGCCTCGCCCGGCGCTGCACCCGGAGAAGAAGGTGCTGGCGCGCCTGACGACCCAGCAGCCGGCGCGTTCTGACATCTGACGAGTGGAGAATGCAGCAGCGACAAGCTCGCAGTCAGCAATACCCGCACAAACATTATTCCGCACCTATTGCCTGCCATGGCGGACCTCCTGTTAAAAATTTGTTGCGCCTCTTTACTCGCATCGGGCTGCGCCAAACGCTCGCAAATTTCTCAGCGTTCGTCACCAAGCGCGGCATTCCATCCCGTCGCTCGCCTTCTCGCCGGCCTGTCGCGTCAGTACGTCACCGATCGCGTCAGCCGCAGAAGCTGAGGATAATGTTCTCTGAAGCGTCGAATCCCGCTGATTGGAACACGTTTCACTTCTATAGGTTGCATATGTGCAATATCTCATAATATCCGCCGCCTTCACCTCGGGCCGCATCGCTCCCGATCCCGCCCAACTCTTCAACTCTTTCGGCGGTGCGATCGAAATCCGTGCCGCCAGAAACTTCTCGCGCTCGCGATGCGTCGCCAAGCCATCGCGCAACACCCGCGCGCGAAGTTGCAATCTTTTGACAATTCCCGGACCCGGTGATGACACCTTCGCCATCCTCCTGCGCTATAAACGTAACTCCTATCACGGCTCTGGCGTTGTCACTACGGTAAAGAGTTTGCACGGACGCCCTCGTCCTTTCTCAGCGCAGCGCGGACTGACCGAGGACGAGGGCGCAATCCCCGTGCCGCTCCGGCGTTCAACGCAAGCCTTCAGCTCATTTCTTTTCGGTGCGTGGCCGCACACACTGTTCCGCGCAGCGCGCTGTTGCACACCCGAGCATCGGGTCCATTGACGTTCCCCGCCGCGAAGCCTAGGATCGGATTGTAATCCCCCCTTCCTGCTGCAGCGTTCGATCCCGCAGCATTAATCACGAAAATTATTGCTGGCGCCGCCTGTGGCCCTCCCACATGCCGCGCATAAGGACGTTTCCTTGATTATCCGCGCACTCCCGGAAGAATCGCCGCGTAAGCTCAACATCCTCCTTGCCGAAGACAATGCGGTGAATAGCGTCCTGGCGCAAAAACTTCTCCAGAAACAGGGGCACACAGTCACTTCGGCGAACAACGGCATTGAAGCCCTGAAACTCTGGGAAGAAAATCGATTCCACCACTTCGACATCATCCTGATGGACGTCCAGATGCCGGAAATGGACGGCCTGCAAGCTGCCACTCGCATCCGCGAAAGGGAATTGGGAACCGGCGCGCACATTCCCATCATTGCTGTTACCGCTCACGCCATGAAGGGAGACCGCGAACGCTGCCTGGCCGCCGGAATGGACGGCTATATCGCCAAACCCATTAATCCCAGCGAACTCGCGAAAGCAATTCAAGCCACCGTTCCCGTCGGCGCGAAAATTGCCGCCGTTCCTGCCGATCCCGTTCTGAAAGGCCCGAGCGACATCGAACTGCTGGCGCGTTTCGATGGCGATAGCGCTTTATTGAAAGAGCTTGCGGGAATATTTCTTCAGGAGTGCCCCAGAGTGTTGGATGAGATTCGCGCAGCTCTGGGTACCGCCGATTTGAGAGCTCTCGAAAGAGCCGCACACACCCTGAAGGGTTCGGTAGGGAATTTCGCGATGCCCGGCCCGTGGGAAACCGCGCAACGCCTGGAATTGCTCGCCAAATCCGGCCAGCTCTCCGGCGCCCAGGAAATTTTCCACGTCCTCGAGCAGCAAATCGTGCGCCTCAATCAAATCCTGGCCAGACACGCCGCCGAGCCCGCGCGCCAACCCCTCTGACGATGCGACGAGCATCGTCATCCTGCCTGCCCTAAGTGATTCTGCGAAGGGAGGCCGGCGCCTCTGCCTCAAGCCGACCGAAGGATCTCTCCCCGGTATTTTGGCGCGTGCGGGGTCCGCTTTTCCCAACAAGCCGGGGTGGGGATATTTCGACGGGAAGAGCAGAGCTGCAACAGCTGCATGAGGACGATTGTTTTTCGTCAGGGCACGACTTCAGCCGTGCCGTAACGCAGCAGATCCGGAGCGGCTTTTGCCGCTGAGGGAATGTATTTACCTACCCGAGGATGTTCTTCGCCGCCATCAATTCCGCATTCAAAATCGCCGCCCCGGCCGCGCCGCGAATCGTATTATGACTCAACAACACAAATTTGTGCCCTAGCACTGGGCAAGCCCGTAAACGCCCCACGTGCGTCACCATTCCGCCGCCGCGCTCCACATCCAATCGTGGCTGCGGGCGATTCGCCGCGTCGTGATAAACAATCGGCGGCAGCGGCGCAGTCGGCAGCTCCAACTTCTGCGGCTCGCCGGAAAAATCGCGAAACGCCTCGAGTATCTCCTGGTGCGTCACCTTCTTCTCGAATTCCACCGACACGCTTTCGGTGTGCCCATTAATCACCGGAACGCGCGTGCTCGT
>Ga0209693_10000322_pt1 | contig 19049 bp, 19 predicted proteins | sample HubBroMetageWRM3_FD_188345 | JGI IMG/M metagenome (GOLD analysis project Ga0209693, IMG submission 188345) | Warmed soil microbial communities from the Hubbard Brook experimental Forest, New Hampshire - Hubbard Brook CCASE Soil Metagenome WRM 3... | ecosystem: Environmental > Terrestrial > Soil... | reverse complement strand
CGCCCTGGCCAGTGACCCCGTCAAGGCGCAGGTGCTCGCCGCCGAGGGGCTCGGGCTGTGCCGGGAGGCTGGTGCGGCCTTCTGGACCGCGACCGCGCTCAACCTGCTCACCGAAGTCGCCCTGCACGCCGGGCGGGGCGGCGAGGCGGCCGACCGCGCGGACGAGACGCTCGCGGTCGCGCGGCAGGCTGGCGACCGCTGGAACGAGGGATACGCGCTCGGGACCATGGCCGCCGTGGCCGGGCAGCGCGGGGACCTGGCCGAGGCCCAGCGGCTGGGCGAGGCGGCGCTCGCGGTCATGCGCGGCATCGACCAGCAGTGGGGCGTCGCCAGGACGCTGCTCGGCCTTGGTGATCTGGCCCGACTGACCGGCGATGCCTACGGTGCGCGGCGGCGCTACGAGGAGGCGCTGGCCATCCTGCGCGAGGTCAACGCCAGGCCGGAGATCGCGCGATGCCTCGCGGGGCTCGGCAGGATCGCGATGGACCAGGGTGAGATCGCCGCCGGGCGGCAGCACCTCACCCAGAGTATTGAGCTGAGCCGCTCGATCGGGAGCCGCATCGGCACGATCCGGGGGGTTGAGGCGTTTGCCGCGCTTGCCCTCGCCGAGGAAGAGCCGGAACGGGCCGTGCGGCTGGCCGCCGCGGCGGCGGCGCTGCGCGAGGCGGCTCATTTGCCGCCGCGCCCTGCCGCGTGGGCGGATCGCTACCTGGCCGCAGCCCGCGACCTCGGCGAGGACGAGGTCATCCGGCTGTGGGAGCAGGGATCAGGGCTGGACGCCAGCTCCGCGGCCGGACTCGCGCTCGAGGGTGGCCCGCAGCCTGCCGCCGAAGGCGCGGGCGCCGCGCCGCCCGCAGAGCGGCTGGCCGCCCCGGGCGGGCTGACCCCGCGGGAGCTCGAGATCGCCGCCCTGATCGCAAAGGGGCACAGCAACAGGGCCATCGGCGAGGAACTGGTGATCAGCCCGGCCACCGCGGCCCGGCACGTCGCCAACATCATGCTGAAGCTGGGCTTCAGCTCGCGTGCCCAGATCGCCGCGTGGGCTGTTCGCGAGTACGGCGGAGCGTCGGACGGCCGCCCAGCGCAGGGATCTGGCCCGCAGGCCCCCTAGCCGCCGGCGTCGAACAGCGCGCTGACCGACTCCCCCACGTGAATGCGGCGGATGGCTTCGGCGAGCGCGCCCGCGAGCGAGATCACCTGCAGCTTGGGGTCGCTCTCGCTCTCCGCGATCGGCACGGTGTTGCAGCACACGACCTCGAGCACCTCTGGCTGGGCCGCGATCCGCTTCAGCGCCCCGTCGCAGAACAGCCCGTGGGTGCAGGCAATGCGCACCGAGCGGGCACCGTGCTCGCGCAGCCGGGTGAGCAGTTCGATGATCGTGGTGCCGCGGGCGATCTCGTCGTCCAGCACGATCACATCCCGGCCGGCCACGTCACCGATGATCGAGCTGATGGTCACGCTGGAGTCGCTGTGCCGCTCCTTGGCGCCCGCGGCGACCGGCAGGCCCAGCATCCGCGCGAGTATCGAGGCCGGCTTGGCGTTGCCGAGGTCTGGCGAGACCACGACCGCGTTGGTGAGGTCCTGACCGCGGAAATGCCCCGCGATCTCGCGGAGCGCGTGCAGGTGGTCCACGGGAACCGAAAAGAACCCGTGCACCTGCGGTGCGTGCAGGGTCATCGTGAGGATGCGGCTCGCGCCGGCGGTGACCAAAAGGTCAGCCACCATCCGGCCGCCGATCGACACCCGCGGCATGGCCTTCTTGTCCGACCGGGCGTAGGCGTAATGCGGGATCACGGCCGTGACCCGCGCCGCTGACGCTCCCCGTGCGGCGTCGAGCATCAGCAGCAGCTCGACCAGGTGCTCCTGTACCGGCGCGCACAGCGGCTGGATCAGGAACACATCCCGCTCCCGGCAGTTGGACTGCAGCTGCACCTCAAGGCAGTCGTTGGCGAACCGGGTCAGCCGGACCTGGCGCAGCGGAACCCCGAGGTGCGCACATATCTCCTCTGCCAGCCCGAGGTGGGCGCTGCCGCTGAAGACCGCGATTTCCCGCACAGCGCCAAGGCTACGGTGCCGGCATCCCCAGCTCGACAGCCAGGATGCGGCCCGCCTCCCGGAGCCAGCGCTCCGGGCTGGACATGGCGGCGGCACTCCCGCCGGCCAGCCGGTCCAGGGCCACCGCGGCGACGCCCCGCGGCGGGTCGGCCGCGATCGCCCCGGCGACGAGCCCCGCCCGGACGCCGGCCCGTGCCGCCGCGGCCAGCACGGTTCCGGTGGTCTTGCCGTCGGCTGAGGTGGCGTCGTAGCGGCCCTCGCCGGTCAGCACCACATCGGCGCGGCGCAGCTGCTCATCAAGGCCGGCGAGGCGGCACAGCTCAGCGGCGCCGGGCGTGATGCCCGCGCCCCAGGCGGCCGCGAAGCCGTAGCCGGTCCCGCCCGCGGCGCCCGACCCCTGGGCGCCCGGCTCGCCGCCCAGCACGAGCGCGAGCCGGGCCAGGCCCGCCTCGAGGATCGCGATCTGGGTCGCGCCGGCGCCCTTCTGCGGCCCGAACACGGCGGCTGCGCCGCCGGGGCCCAGCAGCGGCGCTCGCACGTCGGTCAGGCAGATCACCCCGCCGGGCGGTGGTGGGCGGAGCCCGGTCAGGTCGGCCGACGCGAGATCCTGCAGCGCTCCCCCTCCGGGCGGCAGCTGCCGGCCCGCCCGGTCGAGGAAACGGGCGCCCAGGGCGGTCAGCGCACCGGTCCCGCCGTCGGTGGACGCCGATCCGCCGAGGGCGATCACGATCCGCCTGGCACCTGCCTCGACGGCATCCGCGATGAGCTCCCCGGTTCCGGCGGTCTGCGCGCCGAGCGGGTCCAGCGCCGCCATCAGGGGCAGGCCGCTGGCCAGGGCGAGCTCGATGCAGGCGGTGCCGTCCCGCAGCTCCAGCCAGCAACTGGCCACGGCGCGCCCGTCCGGCCCGGTGACCCGGAGCTGATGCCAGCGGGCCGCGGAGTCGGCCGCGGCCAGGACCTGGAGCGTGCCCTCGCCTCCGTCGGCGAGCGGCAGGCACACCAGGTCGTCGCCCGGCCTCGCGTCGCGCCAGCCGCCGGCGAGCGCCGCCGCGGCCTCGCGGGCGCCGATGCTGCCCTTGAACGAGTCGGGCGCGACGACTGCCCGCATCACGTCAGCTAGCCGCCTGCTGTGGCGGGTGATACGCGGGCAGGCCGAGGCGGGCGCGGATGGTCTGCTGGACCTGTTCTTTGGGCGGGCGGGTATCGACCGTCACCACGTACTCCTTCCTGCGGAAGATGTCCAGCACGGGGTCGGTCTTCTCGTGATACTCGCGCAGCCGGACGGCGAGGGCTTCCTCGGTGTCGTCCTCCCTGGTGATCAGCTCACCACCGCAGGCATCGCAGCGGCCGTCCTCCTTGGGGCTGTTGTCGATCAGGCTGTAGTCCATGCCGCAGCCCGCGCACAGCCGCCGGGCCATCACCCGCCGCCGGACCTCGCTGTCGGGCAGGTCGAGGTAGATCACGCTGTCGATGTCGTAGCTCTCCAGGAAGAACTCCGCCTGGCGCATGCTTCGCGGAAACCCGTCGATGATGAAGCCGTAGTTCCAGTCGTGCTGGGCCAGCCGTTCCTGCACGATGCCTTCGACCAGGTCGTCGCCTACCAGCTGGCCTGCCGCCATGGTGCGCCTGACCTGGGCGCCAAGTTTCGTGTGGTTCTGCACGTTCCAGCGGAGGATGTCGCCCACGCCGATGTTCACCAGGTCCAGGTCGGCCGCGAGCAGCGCGGCGTGCGTGCCCTTGCCGCTGCCCTGCACTCCCATGATGACGTATTTCCGCATGCACATACCCTCGCACAGGCTGCGCTGCTGCGGGCCTGCTGGCTTGACCGCGGGCGGGCTAGCCGTGCTGCTCGCTGACCCCCGCCTCGCTGCGCAGCGCGAACCGCCGCTCGCACCACCGGCGCAGCTTGGGATCCAGCGACGTGCGGATCAGCGGCCAGTCCTCCATCAGCAGCCGGGCGTTGAGGAAGCGCGCGACCTCGTTGCGCCTGCCCTGGGTCAGCAGGATGCCGTACATGCTGCGGCGGATGGTGTCGTCGGTCACATCGAACTCGCGCATGCCCGGCCAGGACAGGTGCCTCGGCAGCACGACGACTCCCTTGGACGGGCCGCGCAGGTCGTCCAGCTGCTGCGGGAGGCGGCCGGCGAGCCCGACGCGTCCGGAGAGAAGTTCGGCAAGAGACATGCAGTGATTATCGCTGATCAGCCGCGTGACCCTGGCAGTGACTCGCGGGGCGGCCGGGCCGGCCGGGCGACGCAACTCTGGCATGGAGGTCATATCCACCGCGCCGGCCAGCATCGGTGCAGCGCTAGGCTCTGTGCATGTCCAGCGTTCGGGCCAGGCCGCGGTGGTTCTTCCTCATCACCCCGAGGTGGCTCGGCTGGCATGCGTTCGCGGTGGTCGCCGCGTTCGGGATGCTGTGGCTCGGCGACTGGCAGTTCCATCGCGCCGAGTCGGGTAACGCGCTTAGCTGGGCCTATACCTTCGAATGGCCGATCTTCGCGGTATTCGGCGTGGTCTTCTGGGCGAAGACCATCCGCGATGAATTCAAGCCGCACACCGATCCCGGCGATGCACCTGAGGTCGAGCTTCCGGTGGGTGCGGGCGCCAGCGCCGTCGGCGCGGGTGTCGGCGCGGGCGGGCCGGGCGCCCGGGTGGCCGAGGAAGAGGACGAGGACGATCCGGAGCTTGCTGCCTATAACGCCTACCTCGCCCGCCTGAACGACCAGGTGAAGGGGCACGGCAGGTGGCACGGCCTGCGCTAGCAGGCGCCCCGGGCAGAGGCAGTCCCAAAGGCCGGGGCGGACGATAGGGCCCCGCAGGAGAGCAATTCATAAGGAGGCAGGGCTGTGCGTCCAGAGGCGCTGGTCACCGCGGTGCGCCGGTACCGGGTGATGGCCTATGTGACCGGCGTGGTGCTGATGGTCTTGTGCTTCGTCGGGATTCCGCTGCAGGTTTTCGCGCACAACCTCGTCGTGGTGAACTACGTGGGCACCACGCACGGAATCTTGTACCTGATCTACCTGGGTGCCGCGTACCTGATGACGCGGCAGGTGGGCATGAAGGTGGCCAGCCCGCAGACGGTGCTGGTGCTGCTGGCCGGGACGATCCCGGTACTGACGTTCGTGGTGGAGCGCTGGGTGACCCGCCGTTACATCAATCCCGCGCTGGCCGCCGCCGGGATGGCTCCCGGGCACTCAGCCGCGCAGCAGGCCCCCGCGCAGTCGGCGTGAGCCAGCAGTACTTCGCTGAGCACCCGGCCGCCCGCCCGCGCCCGGGACTGGTGCACGTCGTCACCCCGGACCTGTACCTGGAGCTGGAAACCGACTCCGGCGTGTTCTCTCCGACCAGGCTGGACGCCGGCACCAGGCTGCTGCTGGAGACGGCGCCGCAGCCGCCAGCGAAGGGGGACGGCGAAGGCGGAAAGGACAGGCCGGCGGGGGGTGGTGGCGACCTGCTCGACCTCGGGTGCGGCTACGGGCCGCTTGCGCTGGTGCTGGCCGCTCGCTCCCCCGGCGCCCGGGTCTGGGCGGTGGATGTCAACAGCCGGGCGCTGGAGCTGTGTGCGAGGAACGCCGAGCGAGCGGGCCTGCGGAACGTCCGCTGCGTCGCTCCCGGCGATCCCTCCCTGCCCGGCACGTTCGACCTGATCTGGTCCAATCCCCCGATCAGGATCGGCAAGGCGGCCCTGCACGAGCTCCTGTCGGCCTGGCTGGGCCGCCTGGCACCGGGGGGGACCGCCTACCTGGTGGTCCAGCGCAATCTGGGATCGGACTCGCTGCAGCGCTGGCTGACGGAGTCGGGCTGGCCCGCCGAGCGCATCGCCGCGCGGGGCGGTTACCGAGTCCTGCGGGTCGGCGGCGCTGGCACCGCCGCAGGAGCAGACCGGTGACCGCGCCGAGCCGGCGCCAGGAGGGCGCTGCGGCGGCGGGGTCCAGGCCGCTGGGCCCGAAGCAGCTGGGGCCGACGGACGTCAAGCGGCTGAACCGGTCCTGGCGGCAGCGGGCGGAGGCCAGGGTCGGGGTGCTGCTGGACTCCGTCAGCCAGCCGTTCAACGTCGGGTCGATCATCAGGACCGCTGCGGTGTTCGGCGCGGAGCAGATCTGGCTGTGCGGCGAAACCGCCGTGCCGGAACACCCGCAGGCGCGCAGGACCGCCCTGGGCACCGGCCGTTTGGTCACGTTCGAGCGCGAGCCGGACCCGGCCGCCGGTGCCGCGGCAGCTGCCGCGGCGGGGCTGCGCGTGATCGCAATCGAGCTGGCCGCCGGCGCGGTGCCGCTGCACGAGGCACCGCTGGGCGGCGACGTGTGCCTGGCGCTGGGCAACGAGGACCATGGCTGCTCGGCCGCGCTGCTTGCCGCGGCCGATGTGGTTGCCTACATACCGCAGCTCGGGCGGGTCGGTTCGCTGAACGTGGCCGCCGCCGCGGCGATCGTGCTGGCCGAGGCCCGCCGGCGAGAGTGGCAGCGCGCCTGACCGGCCCGACGCCGGGGTGCCGCGCATACTGAGTGCTGTGCGTGACTTCCTCGATCTGCCGCGCCCTCTGGCCTTCGCTCACCGCGGCGGGGCCGCGCACTACCCGGAGAACTCCTGGCGGGCCTTTGAGCACGCCATCGCGCTCGGCTACTCCTATCTGGAGACCGACGTGAACGCGACCGCCGATGGCGTCCTGGTGGCCTTCCACGACCGGACCCTGGACCGGGTCACCGACCGGGCCGGGCGGATCTGTGAGCTGCCGTACAGCGAGGTGAGCGCCGCCCGGATCGGGGGGACTGAGCCGATCCCGCTGCTCGAGGACCTGCTCGGGGCCTGGCCCGATGCGCGGTTCAACATCGACGTGAAGGACGAGCCGGCCGTGCGGCCGCTGGCCGCCGTGCTCGGGCGGGCTGACGCGTGGGACCGGGTCTGCATCACCTCGTTCTCCGCGCACCGGCTGGGCGCCGTGCGGCGGGCGCTGCCCAGGCCGGTCTGCATGGCCACGTCCCCGCTCGGCGTCGCCGCGCTGCGGGTCGGCACGCCGCACCGGGCCACGGCCGCGCGGCTGCGCCGGTCCGCGGTGCGCTGCACCCAGATTCCGGTCCGGGTCGCCACCGAGTCGTACGTCCGCCGGGCGCACGCGGCGGGCCTGCAGGTCCACGTGTGGACCGTCAACGACCGTGAGGCCATGGCCACGCTGCTTGACCTGGGGGTAGACGGCATCATGACCGACGAGACCGAGGCCCTCAGGGAGGTGCTGGCCGCCCGCGGGCAGTGGCACCCGCGGCCCGCCGGATAGCCGGCTGGCAACCGATTTCTGCAATCCTGCTCGGCCTGCGCGGTTGGAATCCCCGGCCGGCGGGAATCTTGTCCGGGAACTCACCGTTGTCATCAGGGACGGCTGAGCGCCTGGGAGGCAGCAAACCATGGCCGAACGCGCACTACGCGGCACCCGGCTCGGAGCCACGAGCTATGAGAACGACCGTAACACCGATCTGGCCCCGCGTCAGGAGGTGGCCTTCGATTGCCCGAAGGGCCACCGCTTCACCGTGCCGTTTGCTGCCGAGGCGGAGATCCCGGTCAACTGGGAGTGCCGGATCTGCGGCGCGACCGCGGTCACGGCCACCGGTGACCTGCCCGAGCCCAAGAAGGTCAAGCCACCGCGCAGCCACTGGGACATGCTGATGGAGCGGCGCAGCGTCGCCGACCTCGAAGAGGTGCTGGCCGAGCGGCTGGCCGTGATCAGGGGACAGCGCGGGTCCGGTCAGCGCGAGCAGGCGCCAACGCACTCGCGCCACCGCAAGAGCGCCTGACCCCGGCCCTGCTCAGGTGCGCGGCTTCGGCCGCCCGCGGAACCAGCCCTCGACACCCCACTGGGTGACCCGCCAGAACGCCTCGACCACGATCGCCCGGCTCATCTTGCTCGCGCCCCTGGTCCGGTCGCTGAACGTGATCGGCACCTCGGTCACGGCCAGTCCCGCGCTGACCGTGCGCAGCGTGAGGTCGATCTGGAAGCAATACCCCTGCGATACCACCGTCTCCAGGCTGATCGCGCGCAGCGTCTCCGCCCGGTAGGCGCGGAACCCGGCGGTGGCGTCGTGGACCGGGACGCGGAGCATGAGCCGGGCGTACGTGTTGGCGCCCCGGGACAGGGCTTCCCGTGACTTCGGCCAGTTCTGCACGGTGCCGCCGTGCACCCAGCGCGAACCGATGACCGCGTCGGCGCCCTCCAGGGCGGTCAGCAGCCGGGGCAGGTCCTCGGGCTGATGCGAGCCGTCGGCGTCCATCTCGACCATCGCGTCATAGCCCGCTTGGAGCGCCCAGCCGAACCCGGCGATGTAGGCGGCACCGAGCCCCGCCTTGCCGGGCCGGTGCAGCACATGGATCTGCTGGTCGCCCGCGGCGAGCTTGTCGGCGAGCTCGCCGGTGCCGTCGGGGCTGTTGTCGTCGACAACCAGCAGATCGGCCGCTGGCACCGCGCTGCGCACCCGGGCCGCGATTGACTCCAGGTTCTCGCGCTCGTTGTAGGTCGGGATGATCACGGCTACGCGGCCCAGCGGGCCCCGCGGCGAGCTGGATCGGTCAGTTTCGCTCAATGTTCCTGCCTCAGCTGGGCTGCGGTCCGGAAGCGGGCAAGCCCGCCGGTCGAAAAGAATATTCGATCCCGCCGCCGGGGCCGACATCGTACATCTGCGCATATCCCTGACCAGGCACGTTCTGCGCGTATGCCTGACCAGGCACGTCTGCGCGTATGCCTGACCAGGCACTGGTGCGTGGGCCATCTGCGGCAGGGAAGAGGGCCCGGGCATCCCTTCGGACCGGAGTTCGTCCCGTCGGCAACGGGCTCGTCCTCCGTTGTCTACTGGGTGCCCGGGCCCCTCCCGGGTCCAACCCCCCGCCCAGCCGGGTCCTGAGGAGCAGCCCCCTTCCTTGCTGCGCCTGGCACAAGAGGACCAACTGATCCTCTCCTGACACAACACGGTCGGGGCGGCTCACCGCCCCGGCCGGCTGGCCCGGTGCTGGACTGCGCAGAACCATATCGTTCATCGCGGCCTTGTCAACCGGTTGTCGGCTGCTTCGATCATGCTGTGATCACCGCTGCGGGCGGCCTGTTCCCTCTTGTCCTGCGGCGATACGATTGAGCCTCCGCTTGGCTCGCGACAACGGCGCTGTCCGCTTTGCCGGATTAATGGGTGGAGGACCGGAATGACAGAAAGTCCCGAGACACAGGTGTCCGAGACGCAGATTGCGGTGCACTGGCGCGAGGAGGAGTACGTCTATCCCCCGCAGAGTTTCATCGACCAGGCAAACGCTAACGACCCGGCCATCTTCGACCGGTTTAGCGAGGAGAATTACCCCGACTGCTTCAAGGAATACGCGGACCTGCTGACCTGGGACAAGCCGTGGGACACGATGCTTGACACCAGCAACGCTCCGTTCTGGAAGTGGTTTGTCGGGGGAAAGCTGAATGCCTCATATAACTGCGTGGACCGGCACGCCGAGGCGAACCCGGAGAAAACCGCCATTGTCTTCGTGCCCGAGCTTGAGGAAGACGAGCACGTGCACATCAGCTACTCGGACCTGCTGCGCCAGGTGAACGAGTTCGCCGCGGTGCTGCGCGACGAGCTGGGCCTGAAGACCGGCGACCGGGTCACGCTGCACATGCCGATGGTTCCCGAGCTGCCGGTCACGATGCTGGCCTGCGCCCGGCTCGGCATCATCCACTCCCAGGTGTTCGGCGGCTTCAGCGGCAACGCCTGCGGCACCCGGATCGCGGACTCGGGCAGCCGGGTGCTGATCACGATGGACGGCTACTACCGGGCCGGCGGCCTCATCGACCACAAGGTGAAGGCCGACGAGGCGGTCGCTGAGGCCGCCAGGCAGGGCCAGGAAGTCGACAAGGTCGTGGTCTGGCGCCGTCACCCCGGGCAGTACGCCTCCGAGACGCCGATGGCCGACGGCCGGGACGTGTTCGCCGACGACCTGCTCGCCGGGCACCAGGGCGCGACCGTCGAGCCGGTATCCCAGCCCGCCGAGGCGCCGCTGTTCCTGATGTACACCAGTGGCACGACCGGCCGCCCCAAGGGCTGCCAGCACAGCACCGGCGGCTACATGTCCTACGTGGCCGGCACGTCCAAGTACTACGAGGACATCCACCCGGACGACGTGTACTGGTGCATGGCCGACATCGGATGGATCACGGGCCACTCCTATATCGTCTACGGGCCGCTGGCGCTCGGCACGACGACCGTCATCTACGAGGGCGTGCCCAACTACCCCGACGCCGGCCGCCCGTGGCGGATCGCCGAGCAGCTCGGGGTGAACATCTTCCATACCTCGCCCACGGCCATCCGGCAGCTGCGCAAGATCGGCCCGGACGAGCCGGCGAAGTACAACTACCACTTCAAGATCATGACCACGGTGGGCGAGCCGATCGAGCCCGAGGTCTGGCGCTGGTATTACGCCTCGGTCGGCAAGGGCGAGGCGGCCATCGTCGACACCTGGTGGCAGACCGAGACCGGCGGCTTCCTCGGCACCGAGGTGCCCGCGCTGAAGCCGATGAAGCCGGGCAGCTGCGGGCCTGCGGCGCTCGGCATCTTCCCGGTCATCTACGACGAGAGCGGCGACGAGGTCCCGGACGGCAAGGCCGGCAACATCTGCATCCGCAACCCCTGGCCGGGGATCTTCGAGACCATCTGGGGTCAGCCTGAGCGGTTCGTGTCCACGTACTACGCGAAGTACAACAAGGATCCGGACAGCAAGGACTGGCACGACTGGCCGTACTTCGCAGGTGACGGCGCGGTGCGGGCTCCGGACGGCTACTACCGGATCCTCGGCCGCGTCGACGACGTGATCAACGTGGCCGGGCACCGGCTGGGCACCAAGGAGATCGAGTCGGCGGCGCTGACCGTCGATGAGGTCGCGGAGGCCGCCGCGGTGCCGGTGATCGACGACATCCGGGGCCGCATGGTCGAGGTGTACGTCTCGCTCAAGCCTGGCTTCGAGGCCGGCCCCGAGTCGCAGGCCAAGGTCAGCAAAGCGATCGAGACCGAGATCGGCAAGATAGCCCGGCCGAAGAACGTGTGGATCGTGCCCGACATGCCGAAAACCAGGTCGGGCAAGATCATGCGTCGGGTCATCGCGTCGGTCTCCAACTTCACCGATGTCGGCGACGTGACCACGCTGGCCAACCCGGAGATCGTCGACGGCATCCGGCACCTGGTGCAGACCGAGAAGGTGGCCAAGAACCAGGTGCCGCGCGAGCTGACCGAGATCGAGCTCGCGGAGATCAAGAACTTCGGCACCGAGTCCTGAGCGGCGCTGGCTGCCGGGCTGCGCGCGGCCGGAGGGCCGGCGCAGCCCGGTAGCGTGGCCACGGTGAGCGGCACCGAGCTGGATCCGGCTGCCGAGGCGTGGCTGCGCCGCGTCCTGCCCAGTGAAGGGGGAAGGGGAGGCGGGCGGGGCATCATTGCGGCCGAGCCGCTCGGCGGCGGCTACCGCAACGAGAACATCCGCCTGGTCACCGACGGCGGCAGCTACGTCCTGCGCCGCTACCTTCGCGGTGACGCGGCCCGGACCTGCGCGATCGAGGCCGCGCTCGCGCCACGGCTGGCCGCCGCGGGCGTGCCGGCCGCCGAGGTGATCGCCGCCGACCCCGAGGGCAGCGCGGCCGGGCTGCCGCTGCTGCTGGCCAGGCACGTGCCCGGGGTCATGGTCAGCGAGGCCGTGGCGCGGGACCCTGCGGCGGCGGCCGGGATCGGCGCGGCGGCCGGCCGGGCGCTGGCCGCGATCGGCGCGGTCACGTTCCCCGGCGGCGGCGCGTTCACCGGCCCCGACCTGGTGCCCTCGCCGGAGGCGCTGCCCGCGAGCCTGCCGGAGTTCCTGGAGTCCTGCCTGCGCGCCGGGAACGCGGCCGGCGCGCTGTCTCCGGCCGAGACCGGCCGGCTGCGGACCCTTGCTGCCGCCGCCGATCCGCTGGCCCGCAGCGTCGGCGGGGCCCGCCAGCTCGTGCATTCCGACTACAACGGCAAGAACCTGCTCGCGGTCGGCGGCGACGGCCGCTGGTCGATCTCGGCGGTGCTGGACTGGGAGTTCGCGTTCAGCGGCAGCCCGCTGACCGACATCGGCAACATGCTGCGGTTCCGCGCCTGTCAGCCGCCGGGCTTCGCCGACGGGCTCATTGCCGGGTACCGCGACGCTGGCGGCCAGCTGCCGGAGCGCTGGCGCGAGATCAGTGAAGCGCTCGACCTGTACGCGCTCGCCGACTTCCTGACCCGCCCTCCCGATCACCGGTATTTCGGCAAAGCCGTGGCCGCCCTGAAAGACCGCCTGGTACGCGACGCCCCTTCCTGACCGGGCCGCATCGCGCGGCCCGATGGGCTGCGGCCGAAGCGGCCGTCACACCTGCCACAAAAGCCTCAGTTTCCCCTGGCAGGCCGTGTTCGGGGCAAAAGGTTGCACTCCCGTGATCACACTCGGCCACCCTGGGGCGACCAGATCGCTACGATGCCCGATTATGGCGGCATTGTTCAGCCGGATCATTCCGATCCTGTTCGTCGGCGACCTTGCAGCCGAGCGCGATTTCTACCTCCGGCTGGGCTTCCACGTGACCTATGAGGGGCCTGAGTACCCCGACTTTACTTCGCTCGGCCACGGATCAATCGAGTTCGGCATCGAGCGCCGCCCCGGGTTCCGGGCCGGCGCCCCCGATCACGTGCTGACCTGGCAGATCGGTGTCTCGGACATCGATCTGGCCAAGAAACGCCTGGCCGACGCCGGCGTCGCGTACCGCGAGGAGGTGATGAGCCCGGCGGCGGACTGGGAGTACCGGGTACTGCACGCGCGCACCCCGAACGGGTACCACCTGCTGCTCGAGGAGGGCAGCGACTGACGGCGGTCCGGCCTCAGCCGAGCAGCTCGCGGAAGCGCTGCCGGACCGTGGCCGCGGTGTCATCGGGCGGCGAGGCCCAGATCTCGGCGTTGAAGATCTCGACCTCGGCATAGCCGCGATAGCCGGCCGCGAGTACCTGGGCCGTGATCTGCGCCAGGTCGATGTGCCCGTCGCCGAGGTGCCCCCGGCCGAGCAGCACGTCGGCGGGCAGCGGCAGGATCCAGTCGGCGAGCTGGAACGCGGCGATCCGGCCGCGGGCACGGCGGATCTCGGCGGCAAGCTGTGAGTCCCACCAGACGTGGTAGGCGTCCACGACGACGCCGACCGCCGCCGCCGGGAACTGCAGTGCGACGTCGACCGCGTCGCCAAGCCGGGACAGCACGCACCGGTCTGCGCAGAACATCGGGTGCAGCGCCTCCACCCCAAGCCGGACGCCGAGCCGCTCGGCGTCGTCGGCCAGTTCAGCGACCGCGTCGGCGACCATCCGGCGGGCCAGCCCGAGGTCCCGGCTGCCCGGGACCATCCCGCCGGAGACCAGGATCAGCACGTCCGCCCCGAGCTCGGCGGCCTCGGCGAGCGCTGAGCGGTTGTCGGCCAGCGCGGCCGCGCGAGCCTCCGGGTCGGCGTGCGTGAAGAACCCGCCCCGGCACAGGCTCGACACGTGCAGCCCGGCGCCGCGGACCGCGGCGGCCGACCGGGTCAGGCCGTGCTCGGCGACCTTGTCGCGCCACAGCCCGATCGCCGGGATCTCGTGCCGCAGGCACAGCCCGACGGCCTCATCAAGGGCCAGGTGCCGCACCGTCGCCTGGTTCAGCGACAGCCCGCGCAGTCCGCTGCCCGCCCTGCCCGCCGTGCCCGTCCCGGCATCCCCCGCCGCGGCGCTCATGGCGGCCCCTCGGCCAGGTACTGGGTCATCCGGCTGACCGCCAGGCCGGGGCGCAGCAGCGCGCCGGCGGCGGCGGCGAGCTCGAAGACCCGGATGAGGTGCTCGCGGCTCCGCCGCCGCTGCAGGCCGCCGAGCATCGCGAAGTGCGGCTGCAGCCCGTTGAGCCAGGCCAGGAACGCGACGCCGACCTTGTAGTGGAACGTGGGCTCCTCGAAGATGACCCGGCTCAGCGGCATGGTCGGCCCGATGGCGGCCTGGTAGCCGGCCAGGTCCCCGGTGTCGAGGGCGCGCAGCGCCGCGGCGGCCGGCGCGGTCACCGCGGCGAACGCCCCGAGCAGGGCGTCGCTGTGGCCGTCCGCATCGCCGCGGATGAGCGCGTCGTAGTGGAAGTCGTCGCCGGTGTAGAGGCGGACCCCGGGCGGCAGCCGCCGCCGCAGCGCCGCCTCGCGGCCGGCGTCGAGCACCGAAAGCTTGACGCCGGCCACCTTGCCGTCCGCGCGCTCGGCCAGCCCTGCCACGAGCCCGGCGGCGGGCTCGAACTCGTCGGCACCCCAGTACCCGGCGAGCGCGGGGTCGAACGCGGTGCCCAGCCAGTGCAGGATCACCGGCCGGTCGGCCTGCCGCAGCAGGCGCGAATAGACGTCCAGGTAGTCGCGGGACGAGCTGGCGCTCGCGGCCAGCGCCCGGCTGGCCATCAGGATCACGTCCGCCCCGGTCGATTGCACCAGCTCCAGCTGCTCCTGGTAGGCCTTGACCACGTCTGGCAGCGAATGCCTGCCCGGCGGCAGCTGATCGGTGCCCGCTCCGCAGGCGATCACGGCGCCCCGTTCGGCGGCGCGCGCCGCCGAACGCGCGATCAGCTCACGTGCCTGCGCCCAGGACAGGCCCATGCCGCGCTGCGCGGTGTCCATCGCCTCTGCGACCCCGAACCCGTGGTCCCACAGGAAGTCCCTGAAACCGACCGTGGACTCCCAGTCGATCTCCCCGTCCGGCGTCGCCGCGACGTGGGCCGCGGCGTACACGCTCCGCGACACCGGGGGCGGGTACCCGCGTTGCCAGCCGGGCTCGGCAACCGGCAGCGGCTCGGGGCGCCCGGGCAGCGAGATCGCGGGAGTCATGTCGCCGTCAGCGGCGGCACGCCGACCCGGCGGCCCTCGGCCGAGGACTGCAGCGCCAGCTCGGCCAGCTGCACTCCCCTGGCGCCCTCGGCCAGGTTCCACGGCAGCGGCGTGCCCTCGGCGACCGCGCGCAGGAACTGCTCCCACTGGACCTTGAACCCGTTGTCGAACTCGGCGTTGTCCGGGACGTCGGTCCACTGCGCCGGGTAGTCGACGGGGTCGGGCAGATCCGGGTTCCAGACCGCGCGCGGCGTGCAGGACCGGTGCTGCACCGCGCAATGCCGCAGCCCGGCGACCGCGCTGCCGTGCGTCCCGTCGACCTGCACCTCGAGCAGTTCCCGCCGGTTGACCCGGACCGCCCAGGACGCGTTGACCGAGGCCATCACGCCGCCGGACAGCTCGAGCACCGCATACGCCCCGTCGCCGGCGGTCACGTCGTACGGTGCCCCGGCCTCGTCCCAGCGCCGCGGCAGGTGCGTCGCCTGCCGCGCATACACGGCCGTGACCGGGCCGAACAGGTTTTCCAGCAGGTAGTGCCAGTGCGGGAACATGTCGAGCACGATCCCGCCGCCCTCGGCGGCGCGGTAGTTCCAGGACGGCCGCTGCGCCGGGATCTGGTCGCCCTCGAACACCCAGTAGCCGAACTCGAGCCGCACCGAGAGCACGCGGCCGAAGAAGCCGTCCCGGACCAGCCGCCGCAGCTTGATCATGCCGGGCAGGAAGAGCTTGTCCTGCACGACGCCGTTGATGACCCCCGCCTCGCGGGCCGCGCGGGCCAGTGCCGTGGCGCCGTCCAGCGAGTCCGCCACCGGCTTCTCGGTGTAGACGTGCTTGCCGGCGGCGATTGCCTTGCCCAGGCTGGCCACCCGCGCGCTGGTGACCTGCGTGTCGAAGTACACCTCGACCCGGGGGTCGGCCAGCACCTCATCCAGGCTGGTCGACCACCGCGGCAGGCTGTGCCGTTCCGCGATCTCGCGCAGCCGGGCCTCGCTGCGGCCGACCAGGACCGGCTCGGGGTAGACCGTCCCGCCGCCGGCCAGCGGCACACCGCCCTGCTCGCGTATGGCCAGCAGCGACCGGACCAGATGCTGCCGGTAGCCCATCCGCCCGGTGACACCGTTCAGGGCAACGTGCAGGACCTTGCGTGCCATCATCCGCCCTTCCGCGCCGTGCCGTCACCCCCGAACTGCGGGAAACCCCTTTCCACGTTAGGCTGATCCGAAATGCTGGGTCAACCGCTGAAAGAGATCGTGTGGATGTACCAGAAGACGGCCTATAACCCGTTGATCGGTACATTCATGCGCGGTGTCTGAGGGGCGGCCGTGACCGACCAGGCCACGAGGGTGACGCTGCAGGACGTCGCGGACCGCGCGGGGGTCTCGATCACCACGGCGTCGCGCGTTGTGAACGACGGCCAGCGCCGGGTCGGCGCGGAGTTGGCGCATCGGGTGCATCAGGCCGCGGCCGAACTCGGGTACACCGCAAACCTGCAAGCCAGGGCCGTCGCCACCGGGCACAGCAGCATGGTCGGCGTGGTCGTGCACGACATCGCTGACCCGTACTTCTCCTCGATCGCGGCCGGGCTCATCGAGGCCGCGAGCCGCAGCCAGCTGCTGGTCTGCATGTCGGCGGCGGCCAGCGAAGCCGGCGAGCGCGAGTACGTGTCGCTGATGCGGGCCCAGCGTGCCCGTGCGGTGGTCCTGATCGGCAGCAGGACCGACGACGCCGCGGCTCGCGCCGCGCTGGGTGCGGAAGTTGCCGCGTTCATCCGCCAGGGCGGCCGGGCGGTCTGCGTCGGGCAGCCGCTGCTCGGCGTGGACACGATCGAGCCGGAGAACGCCGCGGGCGCCGGCGCCCTTGCCCGGGCGCTCGCGGCGCTCGGCCACCGCCGGTTCGCCGTGCTCGCCGGGCCGCGGGGCTCGATCACCGTGCAGGACCGGATCGAGGGCTTCCGCGCCGGGCTCGCCGCCTGGTCGATTGGCCTTGACCCGGCGGCCATCGTGCACGCGGCGTTCACCAGGGACGGCGGGTACGAGGCCATGAGTGCGATCCTCGCGTCCGGGGGGGAGCTGCCGGATTGCGTGTTCGCGGTCAACGACGTGATGGCGGTCGGCGCGCTGGCCCGGCTCGGCTCGGCCGGGCTCTCGGTGCCGGGCGACGTCGCGGTGGCCGGCTTCGACGACATCTCGACCCTGCGTGACGTGACGCCGCCGCTGACCACGGTCCGGCTGCCGCTCACGCGGATGGGTGAGATGGCCGCGAGCTTGGTACTCACCGACCGGCGGCCGGGCCTGCCCCGCGTCGTCCCCGTGCCCGGCGAGGTGATCATGCGTGACAGCACGCTTCCCCGAAGCCCGCGCGGCTGACCAGACCCTTGCGCAGGCAGGCTGCCGGGGTTACCTTCGTCCCAGCTGGAAAGCGCTTGCCGAACGCGGTGTGGATACGTCCCGGTATCCCCACTGATAACGGGTGTGTCGCAGCCCTTCCCATGTGCCGCACATCGCCCGACAATTTCAGGCAGTACCGCGCACCGCGCGGCCGGGCGAGGAGGCCAGGAAATGAGCGAAGCCGGACCCATTCCGTTCTCCGAGACCAAGGCCCCGGAATCCGCCGACCGGCTGAACCGTGGCGCCCTCGGCCTGGTGGACATCGCGGCCTCGACGATGGCGAACATCGGCCCCGCGTACAGCTTCTTCTTCGGCTTCGGCCTGATCGTTGCGACCGCGGGCATCGCGGCCCCGCTGACGATCATCGCGGCCGTGATCGCGATCGCGCTGCTCGGCAACACGCTGTCGCAGTTCTCCCGGGTCCAGCCGTCGACCGGCGGGTTCATCACCTTCGTGGGCAAGTCGTTCGGCGGCACCAGCGCGGTGACCACCGCCCTGCTCTGTGGGGCCGGCTACATCATCGCGATCTCGTCGGTACTGGCCGTGTCCGGCTGGTACCTCGAGTACGTGCTCAATTACTACTTCGCCTGGAACGTGCCGTGGATCATCTGGTCGGTGCTGCTCACGGCGTTCTCCGTGTGGATGATGTACCGCGGCGTGGCCGTCTCGACCAAGCTGGCCGGCCTCTTCTTCGGCTTCGAGATGCTCGTCCTGGTCATCGTGTCGATCGCCGCGCTGGCCAAGAACGGCAGCCACCTGTCCGCCGCGCCGTTCGAGTGGAGCCACCTGAACAACGGCTTCAGCGGGCTCGCGCCGGGTTTCCCGCTGGCGGTGTACCTGTTCATCGGGTGGGAAAACTCCGCGGCACTGGCCGAGGAGACAGGCAACCCGCGGCGCAACGTGCCGCGCGCGGTCTACCTGTCGATCGCGCTGATGGCCGTGCTCTACCTGCTGGTCGCCTACTCCACGGTCAGCGGTTTCCATGACAACGGGACCGCGCTCGCCGCGGCGCCGATCCCGTTCATCACCGTCGCGCACTCCACCCTGGCCAAGGTGGCGATCATCGCCTACCTGGCCGGGCTGACCTCCACCGTGGGCGTGCTGATCGCCGCGGTGAACTCGCAGGCGCGGCTGGTCTTCAACGCCGGCCGCGAGGGCCTGCTGCCGCGCTGGATCGGCAAGGTGCACCCGAAGCGCAAGACGCCGATCAACGCGATCTACACGTTCACCGGCATCGCGGGCGGGATCATCGTGGTCTGGTGCCTGGGCCACCTGATCTTCGGGAACGGCGGCAGCATGGACGGGCTGAACTACTTCGACGAGTCCGGCACCATGGGCACGATCCTGATCCTGGTCGTGTACTTCCTGGCCAATGCGGCGCTGCCGTTCTACTACCGGAAGTACCGGCCGCAGGAGTTCAACGTGCTCAAGCACCTGATCCTGCCGGTGATCGGGATGATCGTGATCGCTGTCCCGGTGTACTACCTGTGCAAGCCGCCGCAGCCGCAGCCGTATGACTGGTTCCCGTACGCGGCGCTGATCATCCTGGTGATCTCGATCGCCTACGCGTACGTGCTCAACCGCCGCGACCCGGGCCTCGCCGACCGGGTCGGCTCGATCGTCGCCGACGAATAACCCGCCGCACCGGGCCCGCCGGGCGGAGCCGGACCGGGCCGGGGCGCCGCGTTCCAGCAACTCCAGGGGGTTCCGATGACCGACACCGAGGTCCGGCCGGC
>Ga0209693_10000321_pt1 | contig 19051 bp, 16 predicted proteins | sample HubBroMetageWRM3_FD_188345 | JGI IMG/M metagenome (GOLD analysis project Ga0209693, IMG submission 188345) | Warmed soil microbial communities from the Hubbard Brook experimental Forest, New Hampshire - Hubbard Brook CCASE Soil Metagenome WRM 3... | ecosystem: Environmental > Terrestrial > Soil... | reverse complement strand
GGCGGGAAGACCAATGGAGCCTTTCCCTTTCCATTTTTGTATATGTAGTGCGGCGGCGGCTGTACCCAATGGCAGTGCGAGTGCGGGTAACCGTGATTCCCGCCCCCGCCGCCGACGATGCCGCCGCCGACGATGACGTTGGTGTTGCCGGGCGCGGGGGCGGGCGCCGGGGCCGCGGCGACCGGGCCGGGATCCGGCGCGGCGGGTGGCGCGGCTGCGGGCGCCGGGACCGCGGCGACCGGGCCGGGATCCGGCGCGGCGGGTGGCGCGGGCGCGGCCTGGCCGGGGTCGGGTGCGGGGGCGGCCTGGCCGGGATCCGGCGCGGCGGGTGGCGCGGGGGCGGGCGCCGGGACCGCGGCGGGCGGGCCGTCGCTTGGGGCCACGACCGCGGGGCGGGGCTGCGAGCCGGCGTAGTCGAACGCGGCGAAGCCGAGCGCGGCGCCCACGGCGACGGTGCCCAGCAGGATCGCGGCCAGTGTGCCCTTGCCCAACCGCAGCGCCTTGGCCTGCACCGCGGCGGGCGGCTCGGGGTAGAGGCCGGGCTCGCGGTAGAGGCCCGGCTCGCGGTAGAGGCCCGGCTCGGGCCGGTCGGAGTACGCGACCGGGCGGGCGTCGGGGTTGTCGATGATGCTCATGATGTGCTCCTTACTTACCTGCGTTCGTTGTGGTCGCAGCGGCCCCGGGTGGGCCACCGTCACAGGTAGGAGCCGCCACGCGGCGGTTCCGTCACACTTTTTGGAGAACTTTCCGGCCCAAAATGGATTTCGGCCCGACGACGGCCGCCTGCCCGCAGACGCGTCCACTGCGGCTCCGGGACATTCCGGGTCACTGGGCCGCCCGACTCGCGCATCAACCCCAGGCCGGTGTCGAAGCGTCTGGTCGCGGTCGGCCGCCGCCTATAGGGCTGCGGATTGCGCGGCGCCGACGGCAGTGCGCTGACGTCTGGGCGGGTGATCGTTGTGGCCATATCCAGAAGCGTGGGCGCGCTGAGGTGGACCAGTCACGAGTAGCCGACTACTGCATGCTTGCGGGGGAGGTACTTGCGGGACACGAAGACCCCGGTGTCGCGGCATCGCGTATGCCGGGGACTGCGGAAGGCGCACCGACGATGCCCGCGGGCAAACCGCGGTTTGCGGCGTTCCAGTAACCCGCGCGGCCGGCCGTGAGAAGGGCCGTGACAACCAGCGCAGTGCGTGCGCGTCGACGGGAATCAGTGTGATGTTGTGTGGTCGTGCCGTCGCGAGTAGTCGACTGCGCGAATCTTTACCCCATGGCCAGGGGTCCAACGCGGGCCCGCAGATGCGGGCCGGGCAGCTCGTCGGAAGGTTGTTCGCGTCGGTGTCGCGATCGCGCACCGCGCGCAGGCCTCGGCCCGGTGATGCAGCCCTACAGGTCCGCGCACGTGCCAGGTCGGACCGCCGCACACAACTTTTCAGAAAGTGTGCGACTGGGGCCGAGTCGGCGCTCCTACCTCTGACCGCGGCCCACCCCGGGCGCGGACCACACCAAGGAGCACATCATGAGCACCGGACATCGTCGGCTCGCCAACGGTTGGCTCGTGCGGATGGACATCGAGTTGGGTCGTTGGGTCGGCACGCTCTACACGCCTGAGATGAGTGTTAAGACCCTCGCCGTCGGCAGTGAAGCCGAGGTTCGTGCCTGGGCCGACCGCATCGTCGCCTAGCGCCGACCGCTTACATAGCGGTGCGGATCGCCGCTCCCGGGAGCGGCGACGTCACAGTGGTCGTTTACGGCTCGGACTGCCGCCGGTATCCTGCGTTCATCCGATCCGCGTCGGATGCGACCGCGGGGCAACCAAATTCGACCCGCTAATTCGGCTGAGGACATCAACACCCACACCGTGTGTTCGTGACCGCGCAACCACCAAATTTGGGCAGGCTGCCGTGGATCTGCTCTGACGGCGATTGGGCGACCTGCTGCGCTCGGCCCGACGTCGATCCGCACCGCGGCCCCGCACACCGTCACCAAGCGCAACATGTCGCGACGCTTGGATCACCACCCGAAACGCGGATCGGACCACCGAACCTCCACGCGGGGATTGTCGGGAAATTGACCGCTGAAGAAGTGCCGCCCATTCCAGTCCCCTAGGCCCTAGATGATTGTGGCGGCGTCGCCAGCCAGCAACTGCTGTGGAATTTGTGAGAACACGTACTCGGCCGGTTCAGCAACGGGTGTCGTTAGCTGACCCTTGCCGATCCCCACGTGTAGAGCTTTCATCGTCCCGGGTGGGCCTACCGCTGCGGAGCGGCTCTTGGTGTCCGACGTGTCAGCACAGCCGAGATCTGACCCTTGGCGCGCGACCCGCAGCCAGACCGCCAACCGTCGGCGGCCATCTTCGGTGGGAGCAGGCAAGTGACAGCCGCAACGTGCAGTGGCCGCGAAAAGAGCGCAGTACTGGATGGCGCCGGCTGGCGCGTGATGTTCTGTTCCGAATTCGAGTAGTCAATTACTCGTGTGGTGCGGCGTTGAGGATGACATCGTGCTTTTGAGACCATTTCGGTCGGTCCCGAAAGTCTTTACAAATCGGCACCCGCCCATATCCAAGACCACAAGCCGAAAACGAAACACGTGAATACCATCTGCCGCAGAAAGAAACGACTCACCTCGACAATCGCAGTCGCAGTAGCTGTCGCTGCCGCACCCACAGTATTGATTTTGGGTGTGGCGCCTGTGCACGCCGATAGTCCGTTGCCTGGACAGTTTCAGTCGCCGTCGGGAGACATCGCCTGTGTTGTGGGGATAGGGCCTCAAGGCCCGATGACCGGAAAAGGCGCTGCCGGCTGCCAGATTCGTGACTACACCTGGACCGCCGCCACCTGTCCGGGCGGAGCCGGGCTGTTGGATCACTTCCAGCTCAACCAAGGCGAGTCGGCACACCTGATCTGCGACGCGAACACCGACCCCCAAACCAAACAACCTATTCCAGGGCGCAACACCCTTTTTGTCCCCGGCCTGCCAACACTGGACTACGGCCAAACCCGATCCGCAGGCCCGATCAACTGTGACAGCGAGCCGTCGGGGATCAAGTGCACCGACTCCAGCACCGGCCACTTCTTCCAGGTGTCACGCGACTCCTACCAAGTCGGATGATCACGCGGGACTGGAAAGCCGAATCGCGCAGTGGCCAAGCGGTTGCCAGCACATGAGCCATCTCAGCGCGCCCGCCGCCCGCGCAAGTCGCCTCTGCACGGCTACTGCGATCCAACTGCGGGCCTCCCCGCGTTTAGATCCCCGTCTTTTCGGTGCGCACCACCACCACTGGCCGCTTCCTCCGGGGCTGGACAGCTTCGATGCTGACGAAAGTGATTACCGCAGCGACGGACTCACCGCTTAGGCGGGCACCTTCTCGAGGGCATGTTGGTGGCGGCGCTGCCGTTCGATGGTGGCGAAGTACCAGGCGAGCGGGAAAGAAAAGCTGGTGAAAAAGCTGGCGAGGAAGAACAGCCAGGGACGCCGGATGCCGCGCCGATAGCCGTCGACGATGGTGAACACCGGTAGCAGAATGACGTTGGCGATGATGTAGTCCTGGTCGCCCGAACCTGCGGCTGGGTTTGCGAACTGTTCGCGTAGGAAGTGCGGGTAGCTGGCCGGGCCCTGCACGATGGTGCCCTGGCCGCCGGCGTCGAGCACGAAGTGGATGTTGAAGTACCAGCCCAGCGCGATCGAGGCGATGCCGGCTGCGTAGTAGACGCATTCCAGCGGCGACAGCCACGGTCCGTCGGCCGGTCTGGCGTAGATCTTCGGGTTCGACGCGATAATCCAGCCGATGACGGCAAGCCCGAGTATTGCGTGAACGTAAAGCCAGATCATGGGCGAAGTCTCACCGGGCCCTCAAGTTTTGTCAAGATTGACACAACAAAATCTGAGGTACCTTACTGCCATGGTCCGTCCGGCGCAGACAGCGCGCAGCGAGCGCACTCGCGAGGCGCTGCGTCAGGCTGCGCTGGTCCGATTCCTGGCCCAGGGCGTCGAAGACACCTCGGCCGAACAGATCGCCGCCGACGCCGGAGTCTCGCTGCGGACGTTCTATCGCCACTTCCGGTCGAAACACGATCTGCTGTTTGCCGACTACACCGGACTGCACTGGTTTCGCGCGGCGCTGGACGATAGACCGGCCGATGAACCGATCATCGACTCGGTGCAGTCGGCAATCTTCTCGTTTCCGTATGACGTTGAGGCAGTGACGAAAATCGCCGCGTTACGGGGCGGTGAGCTCGACCCGGGCCGCATCGTCCGGCACATCCAAGATGTCCAAGCCGACTTCGCGGAGGCCATCCAGGCACAGCTGCAACGTCGTAGCTGTGCAGCGGACGTGACGCCGGATGAGCGGCTGCGCACGGCGGTGACCGCGCGCTGCATCGCCGCAGCGGTCTTCGGGGCGATGGAAGTGTGGATGCTGGGCAACAACCGGTCATTGGGCGAGCTGGCGCGGGTCTGCCATGTGGCGCTGGAATCGTTGCGCGCCGGCATCACCGATGCCTGGGCACCCGACCCAGTTTCGTCATAATTGACAAAACTTTGGGCACATGCCAGCCTGCATTCCTGGAGGGCAGGACATGAGTGACTACGATGCGATAGTTATCGGCGCCGGACACAACGGGCTGGCCGCGGCGGTGCTGCTACAGAAGGCCGGCCTGCGGACCCTGTGCCTGGAATCCAAGCTCTACGCCGGCGGGATGGCGTCCACCGTGGAGCTTTTCGACGGGTACCAGTTCGAGATCGCGGGCTCGGTGCAGTTTCCGACCGCACCGGTGGTCAGGCAGCAGCTGGGCCTGGACACGCTGCCGACGATCGACCTGGACGTGATGTCGGTGGCGCTGCGCGGCGTCGGTGACGATCCGATGGTCCAGTACAGCGACCCGATCAAGCTGTTCACCCACCTCAACGAGGTGCACGGTGCGGACGCCGTCAACGGCATGGCGGGGCTGATGGCTTGGGCGCAGGCGCCGACCCGGGCGCTGGGCCGGTTCGAGGCCGGTGTGCCCCCCAAGACGTTCGATGAGATGTATGCCTGCGCGACAAATGAATTCGAACGCTCGGCCATCGATGACATGTTGTTCGGCTCGGTCACCGACGTGTTGGACCGCTACCTTCCCGACCGCGAGAAGCACGGTGCCCTGCGCGGCTCGATGACTGTGCTGGCCGTCAACACCCTCTACCGCGGCCCGGCCACCCCGGGCAGTGCAGCCGCGCTGGCCTTCGGGCTCGGCGTTCCCGACGGCGACACCATGCAGATGAAGAAGCTGCGCGGCGGCATCGGCGCCCTCACCGCGCATCTGGCAGATTCGCTGGTGAGCGGTGGCGGCGAGGTTCGGCTGCGTACCAAGGTGACCGAGATCGTCGTCTCCGACGCCCGTGTGAGAGGGGTGCGCACCGAGGCGGGTGAGACCCTGACCGCCCCGATCGTCGTGTCCGCGATCGCACCGGACCTGACGCTCAACGACCTGATCGACCCGGCCGCCTTGCCCGCCGACATCCGCGAACGATATGCGCGGATCGACCACCGCGGCAGCTACATTCAGATGCACTTCGCGCTGGACGAGGCTCCCGTGTTCGCGGCACCGTATGAGGCGCTCAACGACCCGAGCATGCAGGCGTCCATCGGCATCTTCAGCACGCCGGAGGAAGTCCAGCAGCAGTGGGAGGACTGCCGGCGCGGGGTCGTGCCCGCCGACCCGACGGTGGTCTTCCAGATCCCCTCGCAGAACGATCCCGATCTGGCGCCCGAGGGTAAGCACGCCGCGTCGGCGTTCGCGTTGTGGTTCCCCATCGAAGGCGAAGTGGACTACGGCGCGGCGAAGGTCGAAATGGGTCAGCGGGTGATCGACAAGATCACCCGATTGGCACCCAACTTCGAGCGCAGCATCAGCCGGCACACCACCTTCACGCCCAAACACATGGGCGTGATGTTCGGCGCCCCGGGCGGCGACTACTGCCACGGCTTGTTCCACGCGCAACAGATCGGCCCCAACCGGCCCGGCCCGAAAGGCTTTATCGGGCAGCCGATTCCGGTCGACGGGCTGTACCTGGCCAGCACCGGCTGTCACGGCGGGCCGGGGATCACGTTCATCCCGGGATACAACGCGGCGCATCAAGCGCTCGCCGACGCCGGCCGCTGATCGGCCCGCTAGTCCCGCTGATTCAGCAGCCGGTCCAGCAGTGCGGTGAACTCCTCCGGGTCCGCCGGTGTGAACGCCGGTCGCGGCCTGGTTCCCGGAACGTCCAGGGTGATCAGCGTTGACCGTAGCGGCCGCCGCATGTCCAGCGGCAGCCAGCGGCGCAGGTCCGAGCTGCCCCAGATGCGGAACCGGTGCACGAACAGCCCCAGCGGTTCGGCCCGGTACCCACGGATCTTGTCCAGCGCGATGATCTTCGATGTGCCGGACGGAAAGTGATAGCGGCGCAATGTGATCGCCTCCCGGTCCAGCTGGACCTGGCCATCATCGTATGAGCCGTAGCTAGACACGCTCATAGCCGGGAGCACCGAAGCTCATGGCCGCGCGTGGTGAGGCAGCGGCCGTTCTCCAGGTTCCACTGCCACCCATGCAGATTGCAGGTCAGCGTGGTGTCCTCGACGACGCCGAACCTGGACAGGTCGGCTTTCAGATGCGGGCATCGACGCTGAATCTCCCAGCCGTCCATGGTGATCGACGCGGTATCGTCGTGCGCCTCGCCGAACCAGCCGTCGGCGTAGGCGATCCGCTCATCGGTCAGGCATTTGAAGAACGTATACAGGTATTCGTTGTAGCCGCCGACCCGCCACGCCTTGAACCGGGTGGACAGGAAGATGGTGTTGACCCAGTCGGGCTCGTTGTCGCGCAGCACCGTCCGCACCAGTTCCGGCCGGATGGCAAAGCCGTAGCGGAATTTCTCATCGGGGATCGCTTCCCGCACGGTGCGTTTGGGAAAGTCGAGCACAATTCTTTCTTGATGCGCTGCGGACCGTAGTACCAGTTCGACGGGGTAGCCGATACCGTCGCAGATCTCGTCGCCGGCCAACATGATCGGCTCGAACACCGCTCGCAGCGGCTCGAGCAGCGACTCGCCGGTGACGGGCGCCCAGCTGGCTTTCTCCGCCTCCAGCACGGCTTGCATGCGGGCGGCATACTCGGCGATATAGGCCGCCTTGCCTGTGGTGAAGATGGCCTCGACTTGGTCGGTGGGAAGCGGATGGTGCAGCGAGTTCAGTTGTGCACCAGAAAAATCAGCTGTCGACCCGGGCATCATCAGCAGTCCCCGGTCGTGTCCATGCGTGCGCATCTGGTCCAGGAACACCATCTGGTCGGGGAAGATGTTGGCCGGGTCGTCGTGGTCGTCGTTGAGGTCACGCAGCTCGGGGTCCAGAAAGCACGGCGGGCCGGCCGACGGGATCACCCACGTCGCTGCGACCTGCGCGACGTACTGACGGGCCCGGTCCATCTGGCGTTGCCGCTTCTGACTGCCGAACGACTCCTTGGCGCGTGACGGCATGTCGTAGACCATCGGGTACCAGATCGCGCCGGAGTACTGCAGCATGTGCACGTCGATGTGACCGAACTCGGATGCCAACACGTCTAAGTCGACCGGGCGGGCGTCGTTCATGTTGAACGCTGTCGTCACGCCGTCGGAGACCACCAGCGCGGAATCGCCGATCGGGCCGTCGGCAGGTGCCCGCAGCGCGATGACCATGACCTCGAGGTCGCCTTTCGGCCCGCTGATCCGGTGTTTGACGGAGTCGGTGGTTTCGAAGAACCGGTGAAACCCCAGCATCTGCAGCGCATTTTTCAAGTCGGGCACCGGATAGTCCGGTAGCAGCACGACGGCGTCTTTGTTGACGTGCTCAGCCAGCAGTTTGGCGTCGAAGTGGTCCTTGTGCAGGTGCGAGACGTAGAGATAGTCGCAGTTCCCCAGGCTGTCCCAGTCCAGCCTGCTGTTGTCCGGGAAGGGGAACCAGGACGCGAAGTAGGCCGGATTGACCCAGGGGTCGCACAGGATGCTGCCTGCCCGGGTCTCGATGCGAAACCCGGCATGGCCGACACTTGTGACCTGCACTGATGCCCTTCATTAGCTATTTCCGCGACTCGATCTGTCGCCGATTCGCCGCCCCCGAGCTTAGCGGGAGGGCCGCGGGGAACGGTCGCGCGCGGATATCTTGTGCGAGGACCCGCCGCGCCGGCCCAGCCTGAAACACTAGTGTTGATCACCGTGGAACCGGTGTACGGGACAGTCATCCAATTCGTGCGGCTGGCGTGGCGTGTGCAGGGTTTGCGCTTCTCGGTCGTCGGGCAGGAGAACGTGCCTGCCACCGGCGGCGCCGTCATCGCCATCAACCACACCAGCTATTTCGACTTCACCCTCGCCGGGTTACCCGCATACCGGGAGCACCGCGCGCGCAAAGTGCGGTTCATGGCCAAGCAGCAGGTCTTCGACAACAAGATCACCGGGCCGATCATGCGGGGTTGCCGGCACATCCCGGTGGACCGGTCCAGCGGCGCCGCGTCGTTCGATGCGGCCGTGCAGCGGCTCAAGGCCGGTGAACTGGTTGGCGTCTATCCCGAAGCGACGATCAGCCGCAGTTTTGAAATCAAGGAATTCAAGTCCGGCGCCGCCCGGATGGCGATCGAGGCCGACGTGCCGATCATCCCGCACATCGTCTGGGGGGCCCAGCGGATCTGGACCAAGGACCATCCCAAGAAACTGCTCCGTCCAAAAGTGCCGATCGCGATCGCGGTCGGCGAGCCGATCCTGCCGACGCTGCCCGCCCCCGAGCTGACCGCGTTGCTGCACTCCCGAATGCAGCACCTGCTGGAGCGGGTGCAGGACTCTTACGGCCCGCATCCGGCCGGCGAATTCTGGGTGCCGCACCGGCTGGGCGGCGGCGCCCCCACCCCGGCGGAGGCTGCCCGGTTGGACGCCGAGGAAGCCAGTCAACGCGCGGCCGCCAGGGCGGCCCGCGACGGGGCGGATTCGGCGGGCGCGTCGGAGTGACGGCATGGAGCCGGTCTTCCGAACTCTCGAGATCGCGGCCAAGGCCCTGGTCGCGGTCACCGGCACCGAGATCACCTACCAGAACCTGCAGAACATTCCCCGCACCGGCGGTGCAGTGATGGCGATCAACCACACCAGCTACGTCGACTGGCTGCCGGCCGCGCTTGCCGTGCATTACCGAGGACGGCGCATCCGCTACATGATCAAGGCCGAGATGCAGCAGGTGAGGATCGTCAACTTCTTGATCAAGCACACCAAGACCATCGCGGTCAACCGTGGAGCCGGGTCCGAGGCCTACGCCGAGGCTGTCCGGTTACTCAAGGCCGGCGAGGTGGTAGGCCTGATGCCCGAGGCGACGATCAGTCGCAGTTTCGAGCTCAAGGAGTTGAAGACCGGCGCGGCGCGGATGGCGCTGGAGGCAGGAGTCCCGATGGTTCCGCTGATCGTCTGGGGCGTACAGCGGATTTGGACAAAAGACCACCCGAGAAATATCGGCCGCCAAAAGATCCCGGTCATCGTGGCGGCGGGTCAGCCGGTGTTGCCGGCGGGCGACGTCGAGCAGCTTGACGCGGCGCTGCGCGACGAAATGACGTCCTTATTGCACCGCGTGCAGGAGGAGTATCCGCACCCGCAGGGTGCGTACTGGGTGCCGCAACGCCTTGGCGGCAGCGCACCTACGATGGCGGAGGCGAAGATTCTTGAGGAGACTGAAAAGACCGAGCGTGCCCGGAAGCGGGCGGAACGCGGTGGGTGACACAGCGAGCAGCTGAGGGTACCCGGGGTGCGCTTCGGGGAGGATAAAGGCAAGAGGGCACGCGCGGGGCCGGGCTGCACGAAAGGAGCGCCGAGCATGGCAGAGCCGTTCTACCGGTTGGGTGAGTGGATGGTGCCGCCCGTCGTCGCGATGAACGGAACCAAGTTCACGTTCCGCGGCCTGGAGAACATTCCGGAGCGGGGCGGCGCGTTGCTTGCCCAGAACCACACCAGCTACCTGGACTGGCTTCCGCCACTGTTCGCCGTCCGTGAACGTGGCCGGCGGATGTACTTCATGATCAAGGCCGAGATGGCGGATGTGAAGGCGGTGAACTACGTCATCAAGCACGCCAGGCTCATCCCGGTGGACCGCAGGCAGGGACACGACGCTTTCGATGTCGCTGTGCAGCGGCTACGCGAGGGCGAACTCATCGGGATGCACCCCGAGGCCACCATCAGCCGCAGTTACGAGCTGAGGGATTTCAAGACCGGCGCGGCCAGGATGGCCCTGGAGGCGCGGGTGCCGATAGTCCCTTTGGTCGTCTGGGGTGCCCATCGTATTTGGCCGAAAGACCATCCAAAAAGGCTGCTCCGCAACAGGATTCCGGTCACCGTGGCCGCCGGCCGCCCGTTGCCCCCGCAGGGCACGGCCGAACAACTCAACGCCACCCTGCGGCAGGCGATGGACGAGCTACTACATCGGGTGCAGGAGGAGTATCCGCATCCAGAGGGCGAGTTCTGGGTACCGCGGCGGCTCGGCGGCAGCGCGCCCACCCGGGAAGACTCCAAAGCAATCCGCTTGGCGGAGTTGCAAGAGCGGATGGAGAGGTACGGAACCGACGGCGTAACCGGGCCGGGGCAGAACCAAAGCGGAACGCATTGACCATTCCGGCTGGCTGCAAAGGCGTATCGGCCCAATGACTTTGCCCGCCCTGATCGCCTGCGATGTCGATGGCACCCTGATCGGCGACGACGAGAAGATCACCCCGCGTACGCGCAATGCAGTGCGCGCCGCCGTCGAGGCCGGTGCGCAGTTCGTGCTGGCCACCGGACGCCCACCACGCTGGGTGCAGCCGGTGGTCGACGACCTCGGGTTCGCGCCGATGGCGGTGTGCGCCAACGGCGCTGTGATCTACGATCCCGCGACCGACCGCGTGGTGTCCGCCCAGACGCTGTCCGTCGCCACTCTGGCCGAACTGGCGGGGATTGCCGCGCGTGCCATCCCGGGCGTCGGGCTGGCCGTCGAGCGGATCGGCGCCAGCGCACACGACACGGCGACGCCGCAGTTTGTCAGCTCACCGGGCTACGAGCATGCCTGGCTCAATCCCGATAACACCGAGGTATCCATCGAAGACCTGTTGAGCGCCCCGGCGATCAAATTGCTGATCCGCAAGGCCGGTGCCCGCAGCGCCGATATGGCCGCCGAGCTCGCCAAGCATGTCGGCATCGAGGGCGACATCACCTACTCCACCAACAACGGTCTGATCGAAATCGTGCCGTTGGGCGTCAACAAGGCCACCGGTATCGCGGAGCTCGCCCGGCCGCATGGCATAACCGATGACGACGTGGTCGCGTTCGGGGACATGCCCAATGACGTGTCGATGCTGCTGCGGGCCGGCCACGGGGTGGCGATGGGCAATGCGCATCCCGACGTGGTAGCCGCCGCCGATGAGGTGACCACGCCCAACACCGACGACGGGGTGGCGCGAGTGCTGGAACGCTGGTGGCTTTAGCCCTGCGACGATGCGCGTCGCGTAGCGACGTGAGGAGGAGCGGGGCTATCGGCTCTAGCGGGGCTATCGGCTCTAGCCGACCGGCGGCGAGAACCGCTCGAGCTGTATCGGCGGACCACTTGGCGGCGACGGCGGCAATTCCTGAGCGGCACCGTCGATCACCCGGCTGACGCGACCGCTGAGCCGGTCGAAGTTCAGCGTCCCGTGCTGGAAGTTCTGCTTCACCCACTGCGGCTCCTGGAACTCGCCGCTGGTCGGCAATCCCAGGGCACCCCGCTCATAGCCGAGCGAGGCCCATGCGTCGTAGATGGCGCCGGTGACCGGTTCGGCACCGGTCTGCGGCGACCAGTACATCGCGCCCTTGTCGAAGGTCGCGTAGCGCGCCGAGCCCGCCCCGGTTGCTTCCGGTGATGTCGGCGCGCCCAGCGCGCTGTTGACGCCGCCGCTCGACTGCCACCGGTCATAGATCGCGCCGCCCTGCAACGACAAGGCCAGGTCTTCGGGTCTGGGCGGGCCACTGAAGTGGGCCGCGGTATCGCGAATCTCGTCCAACAGCGCGTAGGCGACGTTGCCCGGGCAGTCGGTGGCGCCGACGTCGCGGTGGCTGAAGATGGTCGGCAGCGTGGCAGGGGCATCAAAGGGATAGTTCGTGTTCTCTCCGCCGGCCGAGGCCAAAGTCACTGTCCCCTTGGGGTAGACGCGATCCAGACCCAGCCGCCAGCCGAGCAACCGGCCGACAGTGTGAAGCTGGATCGGCGTCGGCGCCACGTCGTCGAAGTTGCCGATCATCGCCACACCCCAGGTCTCGCGGTTGAAGCCTCCGGTGTGGTCACCCTGCACCGGCCCGGTAAGCGCGCCGGCCCTGCCCTCGAACACCTGGCCGTACTTGTCGACCAGCGCGTTGTAGGCGATGTCGCACCAGCCGAGGATTTGGGTGTGATAGGCGTAAATGGACTGGACGATCGCCGCCGAGTCCTGCGGCTGATAGTCGTTGCTCTCGGCGGTGTGGTGGACGACCGCGGCGCGGATAGGCGCATTGAACGGCCGGTTGCCGCAGCGCACCAATTCGTCGGCGCCCCATTGCGCGCGACCGATGATGTTGGGCGGCTGACCCGCCGCGATGACCGCGGTCGGCGGTGTCCACTGGGTGTCGGACGGCGCTTGTGGCGGGGAGATGAGGACGGCGGAGATGTTCTGCGCCAGCGGTTGCTCCGCGGTGGCGGGAAGGTAGCCCAGGCCGGGTGTGATCGGCGTCGGGCCACTCGGCTGTGAGGTCGGCGGCGCGGCGGGCGGGCGGCTGACCGCGATTTGCACGGTCGTGGTCTTGCCAACGAACACCGGATCGGTGCCGTTTGGACCCGGTGTCGAGCCGTGGCCGGCCGGGGCCTGCAGCGCCTCGGTCTCGTACCACGGACCCCACGAGCCGTCGGCATGCCGGGCGCGTACCCGCGCGGAGGTGCCGCTGAGGTCTCCGCCGGTCACCGCGACCATGGAAAACGGTGTGGTTTGGCTGATTTCGCGAACCGTGACGCCTCCGCCGAGACCGACCAAGGGTTGTTGGGCGAGCTGGGTATCGGCGGGGCGGGCCGGCTGATGCCGCTGGTCCCGATGCCCGGTGGCCGGGTCAGTCGCCCACGGCAGGATGACCACGGTCGCCGCGATGGCGGTGAACAACATCGTCGGCGCGGGACGGCGGGGCGGCACCACCCGATGTTACGTATGTGTCTGATGCTGCAGATGATTCGACACGCTACGCAAGTGAATTAAGTCGACGAACCCGCCGAACGGCACCGCAGAGATTGGGCGGCGCAGATCGCGCTCGGTCCCACTTCTGCGGTGCCGTTTCGGGTGGCAGGTCGTTGTGGCCGGGCTCCGATCAGGGCGTCGGCACCGGCGGGGCCGGCAAGGCCGGTACGGCAGCAGCCGGAGCAGCGGCGGCCGGGCTGGCGCCGTGCATAGCCTGCGTCAGGCCCGGCATCACCAGGCCCTTGAGCAAGTCGATGGCCTGACCGGCGCCGAGCTGGTTGGCCGCGCTCATCATGTCGCTGACCAGCCCGCCGCTACTTCCGCCGGACGGCGCAGCGCCGAGCGACGGGTCGCCGAGGATCGGGTAGGTGCCGCCGGCGCCCGGGTCCAATCCGACCGGGTCGCTGATCGGATACTCACTCGGACTGGCGCCAAGACCCGGGCTGGTCAATGCCGGATCGAAGCCGGTCGGGTTGGTCAGCCCTGGCGTCAGACCGCCAGGGCTGGTCAGTCCGGGACTGGTCAGACTTGGGGTCGTGCCCGGGGTGAGACCCGGAGTCGTGCCCGGGGTGAGACCCGGAGTCGCGCCCGGGGTGAGACCCGGAGTAGCGCCCGGCGTCAGACCTGGCGTCGTGCCCGGGGTGAGGCCCGGACTGGTCAGACCCGGCGAAGTCAGACCCGGCGACGTCAGACCCGGCGACGTCAGGCCGGGGCTGGTGAGGCCTGGTGAGGTCAAGTCGGGCGAGGTGAGACCGGGCGAGGTGAGACCGGGCGAGGTCAGGCCAGGTGACGCCAGGCCGGGCGAGGTAAAGCCGCCCGGGCTGGTAGCACCGGTCAGGCTAGGCACTGGCGGGAGGGTAACCCCGAACTGCGACAGTCCCTGCGACAGCGCAGACATCAACTCGCCGGGCAGGTCGGTCATCCCCGCGGCCTTGACGAACTCGTGGTGCTCGACCGGGGGCTTGTGGTCGGTCAGCAGACCGCTGACGGCTTCATAAGCAAATGGACTCGCGACCGCCAGAGCGGCGACTGCGCTCATGGCTGTCGAGAGCCTGCGTCGACGTCGGTTCGGCACGGAAGTCTCCTCAATATCTGGGCTATGTGGTCGGTCGTTTCATGCGCGCTCAGCACGCGCAGGTGCCTGGAGAGGTGCTACTCGGGGCACGTGATCGATGGTACTGACGTGATTGATGTGACTAGAGTGGCGAGATCGAATTGTGAGCCAATCGCGACCTTCGTCACTGAAATGCGCTCAACCGCCAGCACCGGAGCTGGTATCCATGTCGTCGGCCTGCGCCGCACACAGAACACCCCGGCCGGACGCCGTTGCCAAACGGGCTACGGCCGCGCGGTCGGATACCCTAGGCAACCGATGACCACTCGTTTCGACCTCTTCGTCGTTGGCTCCGGATTCTTTGGCCTGACGATTGCCGAACGCGTGGCCAGCCAGCTCGACAAGCGCGTGCTCGTCATCGAAAAGCGTCCGCATATCGGCGGAAACGCCTACTCCGAGGCCGAGCCGCAGACTGGCATCGAGGTGCACAAGTACGGTGCGCATCTCTTCCACACCTCGAACAAGCGGGTGTGGGACTACGTCCGGCAGTTCACCGAGTTCACCGGCTACCAGCATCGGGTCTTCGCGATGCACGACGGACAGGCCTACCAATTCCCGATGGGACTCGGGCTGGTGGCGCAGTTCTTCGGCCGCTACTTCACCCCCGAAGAGGCGCGGCAGCTGATCGCCGAGCAGGCCGCGGAGATCAAGAGCGCCGACGCACAGAACCTCGAAGAGAAGGCCATCTCGCTGATCGGCCGTCCGCTCTACGAGGCGTTCGTCAAGGGCTACACCGCCAAACAATGGCAGACCGACCCCAAGGAATTGCCGGCGGCGAACATCACCCGGCTACCGGTGCGCTACACCTTCGACAATCGGTACTTCAACGACACCTACGAGGGGCTGCCGGTCAACGGCTACACGGCGTGGTGTCAGAACATGGCCGCCGACGAGCGCATCGAGGTCAGGCTGGACACGGACTGGTTCGACGTGCGCGACGGCCTGCGAGCGGAAAGTCCCGACGCCCCGGTCGTCTACACCGGCCCGCTGGACCGCTACTTCAACTATGCGGATGGGCACTTAGGTTGGCGCACTTTGGATTTCGAAGTCGAGGTGCTGCCGATCGGCGATTTTCAGGGCACACCGGTAATGAACTACAACGACCTCGACGTGCCCTACACCCGCATCCACGAGTTCCGCCATTTCCACCCCGAGCGGGACTACCCGACCGACAAGACGGTGATAATGCGGGAGTACTCCCGATTCGCCGACCATGACGACGAGCCCTATTACCCGATCAACACCGAGGCCGACCGCACCGTGCTGGCCGCCTACCGAGCCAGGGCCAAAGATGAAACCGCTTCGTCGAAGGTGCTTTTCGGCGGCCGGCTCGGCACCTACCAGTATCTCGACATGCACATGGCCATCGCCAGTGCACTGAACATGTACGACAACATCCTGGCGCCGCACCTTCGTGACGGTGCGGCGCTCGAAGAGAACAACAGAGGAACCATCCGCGGATGACGAAGACCACCGGCGACGATGCAGCCAGGGCAACGGCCAATGCGGGCGCCCCGACCTCGCAAGAGCGTGGCGGTAAAGCCGTGAGCCTGCTGGCCCGCGTCATCCTGCCGCGTCCTGGCGAGCCACTCGACGTGCGCAAGCTCTACCTGGAGGAGTCGACGACCAACTCCCGTCGCTCGCACGCGAGCAACCGCACGTCACTGCAGATCGGTGCCGAGTCCGAGGTGTCATTCGCCACCTATTTCAACGCATTCCCGGCCAGTTACTGGCGGCGGTGGACGACGTGCACGTCGGTGGTGCTGCGGGCCGAACTGACCGGCACCGGGCGCGTCGACGTCTACCGGACCAAGGCCACCGGCGCTCGGATCTTCGTCGAAGGACGCGAATTCGCCAGCACCGGGGACCAGCCGGTGACGGTGGAGTTCCAGGTGGGACTGCAGCCGTTCGAAGACGGCGGGTGGGTCTGGTTCGACATCACCACCGACAGCAAGGTCACGCTGGGTAGCGCCGGGTGGTACTCCGACAAGCCCGCGCCAGGGGTCGCGAACGTCGCCGTTGGCATCCCGACCTTCAACCGACCCAACGACTGCGTCAACGCCTTGCGAGATCTGACCTCAGATCCCTTGGTGGACAATGTTATCGGTGCGGTGATCGTGCCTGACCAGGGCACTTCGAAGGTGCGTGACCACCCGGACTTCGCTGCCGCCGCCGCGCCACTGGGCGATCGGCTCTCCATCCACGACCAGCCCAATCTCGGTGGCTCCGGCGGATACAGCCGGGTGATGTACGAAGCGCTGAAAAACACTGACTGCCAGCAGATCCTGTTCATGGATGACGATATTCAGCTGGAACCCGACACCATCCTGCGGATACTGGCGATGAACCGCTTCGCCAAGGCGCCGATGCTGGTGGGCGGCCAGATGCTCAACCTGCAGGAGCCGTCGCACCTGCACATCATGGGCGAGATGGTGGACCGGTCCAACTTCATGTGGACCTCCGCGCCGTATACCGAATACGACCACGACTTCGCCGAATACCCGTTGAGCGACAACGACCCTCGCAGCCAACTGCTGCACCGGCGCATCGACGTCGACTACAACGGCTGGTGGACGTGCATGATCCCGCGGCACGTTGCCGAGGAACTGGGCCAGCCGTTACCGCTGTTCATCAAGTGGGACGACGCCGATTACGGCTTACGCGCCGCCGAGCATGGCTATCCCACCGCCACGTTGCCCGGTGCGGCGATCTGGCACATGGCGTGGAGCGACAAGGACGACGCAATCGACTGGCAGGCCTACTTCCACCTGCGCAACCGGCTGGTGGTCGCCGCCATGCACTGGGACGGCGACGTGTCCGGACTGGTCCGCAGCCACCTCAAGGCCACGCTCAAACACCTTTCCTGCCTTGAGTATTCGACAGTAGCCATTCAGAACAGGGCGATCGACGACTTCCTCGCCGGCCCAGAGCACATCTTCTCAATACTGGAAACCGCGCTGCCCGAGGTGCATCGCATGCGCAAGGCCTACCCGGACGCGGTGGTGTTGCCGTCGTCCGACGAGTTGCCCGCGCCGTCGGAGCGTAATCGTGAGATGAAGCCGCCGGTGCACCCGCTGGCCGTCGGTTACCGGCTGGCGCGTGGGACGCTGCATCAACTCAAGCGGGCCGACCCGGCGCATCATCAGCGCCCGCAGCTGAACGTGCCGACTCAGGACGCCCGATGGTTTCGGCTGTGCACGCTGGACGGCGCCACCGTCACGACGGCTGACGGCCGCGGCGCCGTCTACCGGCAGCGGGACCGAGCGAAGATGTTCGCGTTGCTGTTGCAGTCGCTGCGGCGTCAGCGGCTGCTGCTGAGCCGCTTCGACGAGATGCGCCGCGTTTACCGTGCGGCGCTGCCGGTGCTGTCCAGCAAGGAGAAGTGGGAGACGGTGCTGTTGCCGGCTCAAGACAACGTGTCCGGCAATGGCCGACATCGCAGCTGATTTGGCGCCGCCACGCGGTGAAGTGGCTGCCCTGGTAGCGCTTCAATCGGCGTTGGCCGACCGCCCCGGCGCGCTGGCCGTCGCGCGGGCCCTGTCGTACTTCGGCGAGCACAGCATCGGCTGGTTGGCGGTGTCGGCGATCGGCGCAATCCTCCAGCCGGCGCGGCGCCGGGCCTGGCTGGTGGCCGGCGCCGGGGCCTTCGCCGCGCACGCCGCCGCGGTGCTGATCAAGCGAGTAGTGCGGCGTCCACGGCCGCATCATCCGGCGGTCGCGGTGAACGTGGGCACCCCGAGCAGCCTGAGCTTCCCGTCGGCGCATGCCACCTCGACCACGGCGGCGTCTATCCTGCTGGCCCGTGCCACCGGAGCGCCGCTGCCTGTCATGCTGGTGCCGCCGATGGCACTCTCGCGGGTGTTGCTCGGCGTGCACTATCCCAGCGACGTGGCCACTGGCGTGGCCGTCGGCGCGGCTGTCGCGGCCATTGCCGCCTGGGTGGACGGTCGGATCACAGGTGGAGCGAGCAAATGACTGAGGACATCGAGGACAAGGTGCCGGTCACCGGACCGCCGGCGAACCTGATCGTCGGCGTAGTCAAGGCGATGCGCCCGCGGCAATGGGTGAAGAACGTGTTGGTGGCCGCGGCGCCGCTGGCCGCGCTCGGCACCAACGTCCACTACGACTACGTCAAGGTGCTGGGCCAGGTCGCCGTCGCGTTCGTGGTGTTCTGCCTGGCGGCCTCGTCGGTCTATCTGGTCAACGACGTTCGAGACGTCGAGGCCGACCGTGAGCACCCCACCAAGCGGTTCCGGCCGATTGCCGCCGGCGTTGTGCCCGAGTGGCTGGCCTACACGCTAGCGGCGGTCCTCGGGGCTGCCTCGCTACTTCTTGCGTGGTGGCTCACGCCGAACCTGGCGCTGGTGATGGCCGTGTACATCGGCATGCAGCTGGCGTATTGCTTCGGCCTCAAACACCAAGCGGTGATCGACATTTGCATCGTCTCGTCGGCGTATTTGCTCCGCGCGATCGCCGGCGGCGCGGCCACCGATATCCACCTGTCGCAATGGTTTTTGCTGTCAGCGGCGTTCGCGTCGCTGTTTATGGTGGCCGGCAAGCGCTACGCCGAACTGCAATTGGCCGAGCGCACCGGGGCCAGGATTCGTAAATCGCTGGAAAGCTACACCAGCACCTACCTGCGCTTCGTCTGGACGATGTCGGCCACCGCGGTGGTGCTCTGCTACGGGCTGTGGGCGTTCGAGCGTGACCACCATTC
>Ga0209693_10000320_pt1 | contig 19071 bp, 17 predicted proteins | sample HubBroMetageWRM3_FD_188345 | JGI IMG/M metagenome (GOLD analysis project Ga0209693, IMG submission 188345) | Warmed soil microbial communities from the Hubbard Brook experimental Forest, New Hampshire - Hubbard Brook CCASE Soil Metagenome WRM 3... | ecosystem: Environmental > Terrestrial > Soil... | reverse complement strand
GCTGCCTGCCCGCCGCGGCGGACAACCCGGTAGGCGGACCCAAACGCCCCCGGCCGTGTGCCCGGCTCTTCCGTGCTCCGCAATGCTCCTCGTTCTCTCCGACCGAGTCTAGGCCCGCCTAGCGCCGCGGCCTGCCGTGCGCCACGACACCGGGAAGCGTTCAATGATCGCTACGGCGCGCGTCCCCGTCTCGTCCATAGCCCAAGTATTCTGCTTCTGTAGCACTGCGACGACCTCCCCAGGTCATCGAATCGCCGTTAGTCCGCGATCCGGATGCGTGCTTACCACCGAATGAGGAACAATTACTTAACGTGAGCACGGTCAGCACCCGAACCAGCCGCGAGATCGATGAGGCCTGCGCCGCCGCCGTCGACCTGGCCAGGTCAGCAGCCATCGAGGTCGCGGGACCCGGTCAGGTCGGCGAGCATCTCGGCGTCGAGGCAGATGGCGATCGCATCGCCACGCACCTGTTCGCTTGCCTGGACCCGGCCTACACCGGGTGGCGGTGGGCAGTGACGGTCACGCGGGCTTCGCGCGCCAAGACGGTGACGGTCAGCGAGAGCCTGCTGCTGCCGGGCCCCGATTCGCTCCTCGCGCCGGACTGGGTGCCGTGGCGCGACCGGGTCCGTCCCGGTGACGTGGGCGTCGGCGACCTGCTGCCGGCCTCGGACGACGACGAGCGGCTCGTCCCAGAGGCCGTGCTCGAAGGCGACGAAGGCGTGCTCGACTGGGATGACGCCGCCCCATGGGACGCCGCGCTGCCCACGATCGACCCGCCGCCCGGCAGCCCCGTGACGGGCTTCCGGCCGTCCGGCGCCGGTCCGGCTCCCGGATACGAGACCGACCCCGGGCCCAAGCGTTCCAGGGTATTGTCCGCCATCGGCCGGGACGAGACCGCGCTGCGCTGGTACTCCGGCGAGCACGGGCCGCGCAGCCCTCTGGCACACGCCGCCCCCGGTCCGTGTATGACCTGCGGCTTCCTGGTGCGTCTCGAGGGCCCGCTCGGCCGGGTGTTTGGGGTCTGCGCGAACGAGTTCGCGCCGGACGACGGGCGGGTCGTGTCGCTCGACCACGGCTGCGGCGCGCACTCGGAGGCGGCCACTCCCGGCGTGGCACCCGGCGCGGCCTCGCCGGTCATCGACGAGCTCGGGTACGACCTGGTCGACATGCCGGGCGTCTCGATGGAGGAGACAGTCTTCGAGTCGCTCGACCACGCTTAGCGCGGGTCGTCCCGCGCGTGGCTGGCGGCGCGCTCCCGCGACCGCTTCAGCCGGGGGACGTACAGCAGCCCGAATACGCCGATCCCCAGACCGGCGACGCAGGTCCAGATCCACCACCGGTCGGGCGCCGGGATGTCCGTCCTGATCGCCAGCAGGACGATCAGCGCGACCGCCCAGCCGGCCGTGATCGCAGCGGTGACCATCTGATCGTTGGCCTCTAGCGGTTCCGGGGCCGGCCGGCGGGCGTTGCTCACGTGATCCACGTTAACTCTGTCCGTGATGCGTGGTGTACTTAGTGCCTGGTACGCGCCGCGTGCCTGGCCAACCCCGCTATCGGCCATGCGGAATGCGAGGCGCTCCGCTACCGTTAGCAAGAGTAATGACTCAGGCTAATGAACATGACTACACAGGAGACCAGGTCAGACGCGGGCCTGGCCTCGGCGCTTCGGATCTCGGTGACGCGGCTCGCGCGCCGGCTCCGCGCCGAGCGGGCAGCGCACGGATTGCCCGTGCTCTCCGAGCTGTCCGACACCCAGATGGGCGCCCTGGGAACGCTCGTGGCGCATGGCGCCATGACGCCGAGCGAGCTCGCCGACCACGAGAAGGTGCAGCCGCCCTCCATGACGAGGGTCATCGCCGTTCTCGAGCAGCACGGTTTGGTCGCCCGGGCCGCGCACGCTACGGACAAGCGCCAGGTGGTGCTCACGGTGACCGACACCGGCCGGGAGCTGGTGTACCAGTCGCGGCGAGTCAGGGAGGCCTGGCTGGCCAAGCGGCTGCGGGAGCTGACTCCGGCCGAACGGGCGAAGCTGCGCGCGGCAGCGCCCATCCTGGAGAAGCTCAGTCAGTCCTGACCGGGCCTCTGCAGCGGACCTTCGGGTCGCTGCGCACCCGCAACTACCGGCTGTTCGCAACCGGCCAGGTGATCTCGAACACGGGCACCTGGATGCAGCGGGTGGCGCAGGACTGGCTCGTGCTCGAGCTCACCCACGGCAGCGGGTCGGCGCTCGGCATCACCACCGGGCTGCAGTTCCTGCCGCTGCTGCTGTTCAGCCTGTGGGGCGGGATGATCGCCGACCGGTACTCCAAGCGTCTGGTCCTCATGGGCACCCAGGCGGCTATGGGCGCGCTGGCGCTGATCCTCGGCGTGCTGGCGCTGACCCACAGCGTGGCGATCTGGCAGGTGTACGCGCTCGCGTTCGCGGGCGGCATGGTCACGGTCGTCGACAACCCCACCCGGCAGGCATTCGCCACCGAGATGGTGGGCCGCAGCGGGCTTGCGAACGCGATCGCGCTCAACAGCGCGGTGTTCAACCTCGCCAGGATCGCGGGCCCTGCCGTGGCCGGGCTGGTCATCGCCGCGCTCGGGACTCCGGCCGCGTTCCTGGTCAACGCGGCGTCCTACGGTGCCGTGCTGATCAGCCTCAAGCTGATGCGGGTGTCCGAGCTGAACGTGGTCGAGTCCGTGCCCCGGGCCAAGGGGCAGCTGCGCGAGGCCATGCAGTACGTCAAGGAGCGTCCGGCGCTGTGGATGACCATGGTGCTGATCTTCTTCGTGGCCACATTCGGGATGAATTTCCAGGTGACCAACGCGCTGATGTCCCGGGTGGTGTTCCACACCGGGGCCGGCCTGTTCGGCCTGGCCTCCGCCGTGTTCGCGGTCGGGGCACTCGGCGGGGCCCTGCTCGCCGCCCGCCGCTCCCGGCCGACGATGGCGCTGCTGCTCGCCACGGCCTTCGCGTTCAGCGTGCTGGAAGTGATCAGCGGGTTCATGCCGGGCTACTGGTCATACCTGATCATGCTGGTGCCCACCGGCCTGGCGCTGCTCACGTTCACCACTGCGGCGAACTCCGTGGTCCAGCTCGGCACCACCGCCGACATGCGTGGCCGCGTCATGGGCCTGTACATGCTGTTCTTCCTTGGCGGCGCGCCGATCGGGTCGCCGCTGGTCGGCTGGGCGGCAGAGGAGTTCGGACCCCGGGTGAGCCTGCTCGCCGGGGGCGCGATCTCCTTGGTGGCCACCACGGCGATCGGGCTGATGCTCGCGCGCAGCCGGGGCAAGCGGGTGCGCGAGTACCTGCGGCCCGCGCGGCTGGTCGCCTGACGCTGGCCGCCACTGGCCTGGCAGCATGCAGGTGTGAGGCTGTTCGTCGCGGTGGTGCCGCCGCCTGAGGTGCTCGATGAGCTCGAGGCGGCGGTGGCGCCGCTGCGGCCCGGCTGGCCCGCGCTGCGCTGGACCGGCATGCCCGCGTGGCACCTCACGCTCGCGTTCCTTGGCGAGGTCGGCGACGATACCGCGGCCGCACTCGGGCCGCGGCTGGAGCGGGCCGCGGGCCGGCATCCAAGCCTGCCGGTGTCCCTGGCGGGCGGCGGGGCTTTCCCCGGCCCGGCCCGGGCCCGGGTGCTGTGGACCGGTCTGCGCGGCGACCGCCGTGCCCTTGCGGCGCTGGCCGGGTCGGTCGCGGCCGGCGCGCGGCGCGCTGGGGCGCCCCCGCCGGACGAGGGCAGGCGGTTCAAGCCGCACGTGACCCTCGCCCGGTGCCGCGAGCCCACCAACGTCACCGGGCTGGTCGACGAGCTATCCGGGTACGCGGGTGCACCCTGGATGGCGACCGAGATCCACCTGATCCGCAGCAGCCCGGGGGGCGTGGGCGCCGCGCCGCATTACGAGACCGTCTCTCGCTGGCAGCTACGCGACACTTAATGACCGGGTCCGCTGGCCCTGCGCCCGCCCGCTGCATGATCGTGGCGATCTTTTCCGGCATAGCAGCCAAAACTCGCCACGATCATGAGAGGCGGCGCGCGACGTGCAGCGCGGCGCCCCAGTGCCGGCGGAGCATGCCGTCCGGGCGTTCGGCCAGGCGTCGCCTGATCTCGCCGTAGAGCCGTTCCCGCTGCCAGTCCGCCATCGCGATGTGCCCGGAGAACGTGTCGAGCAGCGCGACATAGCCCTCGGCGTCGTAGAGCTGCTCCCAGTCGAAGTGCCGGACGAGGATTACCTCGAACAGCCCGCTGGCCTCGATCTCGTCGGTGTGCACGGTCAGCCCGCCCGGGCGTGGCCAGATCGAATCGGACGGCAGCCCCTCGCCGATCTCGTCGTATACCTCCTGGAGCTCCTGGAAGAACGGATCGCCACCGTCGGGTACCACGTGCGTGGCGCTCCAGAACGCCAGGTGGCCTCCGGGGCGCAGCGCGCGCCACGCGGCCCGGTAGCGGACGTCCGGATCGATCCAGTGCCACGCGGTCGCGGCGAAGACCAGGTCGATCTCGTCGCCGGGGGTCGGCTGCCAGTCTTCGAAGCGTCCCTGGATGACCTCAGCGCCCAGCCCGGCCAGGTTGCGGCGGGCCGCTGCGGCCAGCTCGGTGCCGAGCTCTATGCACGTGACCTGGAAGCCGCGGCTGGCCAGCGGGACCGTGGCCTTGCCGGTTGCGCAGCCGACCTCGAGCAGCCGGTCGCCCGGAGCCAGCCCGGCGGCGGCGATCAGCGTGTCGAAGAGCTCGGCGGGATACTCGGGGCGGGCGCGCTGGTAGGTGTCGGCGGTCTGGTTGAAGGTCTGCCGCAGCCGCAGCCGCTCCTCATCCGAGATCACCCGCTTAGCCTGGCCCATCCGCTCGGGGCCGTCGAACGGTTTCCGCCGGCTACACCCGGGACGCCAGTTCGCCGCCGGGCCCCGGTTCGATAGCGGGGCCGGGATCCGCGCCCCACTGGCCGACCAGCTCCCGGTACAAGGGCGAAGAGGTGAGCAGCGACGCGTGATCGCCAATCGCCGCGCGGGTCCCGTCCAGGACCAGCACCCGCCGCGCGCGCAGCGCGGAGCTGATCCGGTGGGCGATGACGATCAGCGCGCCCGGGCGGCCCGCGAACGCGTCCTCGGCCCGCGCCGCAGCGGCCGGATCGAGGTGGCAGGTGGCCTCGTCCAGTATGACCAGCCTGGCCGGGGAGAGATGGGCCCGCACCAGCGCGATGAGCTGGCGCTCGCCCGCGGACAGCGTGGCGGGCGTCAGCTCCGCGCCGTATCCGCCCAGCCGTTTCACGACGTCGCGCACGCCGACCGCGTCCACCGACGCGTCGAGTTGCGCGGCCGGCGCGGCGGGCGCCAGATAACGGAGGTTCTCGCCGAGCGTTCCCGCGAACACGTAGGCCTCCTGCGGGATCAGCACCCGGCAGGCGGGCAGGCCAGCCGCGGGAATGTCGGCCAGGGGCACGCCGGCTAGCCGGACCTCGCCCGCGGTTGGCCGCAGCAGGCCGGCGATCAGGCCAGCCAGGGTGGACTTGCCGATCCCGCTCGGCCCCACGACCGCGAGGTGGTCACCGTCAAGCACGTCGAGATCCAGGCCCCGCAGCACCGGCTCGGCGTGCGGGCCGTAGGCGAAACTCACGTTGCGCAGGCTGGCCCGGCTGACCCCGGCTCCGGCTGGCCCGCTCACCCTGGCCCCGCTGACCCCGGCACCCACTGCGCCGGCACCCACTGCGCCGGCACCCACTGTCCTGGCACCCACTGCCCCGGCACCCGATGGCGTCTCGGCGGGCAGATCCAGCGGGCACCCGCTCGCCTCGACGATCCGCTGCAGCGTGATCGCGAGCCGGATGCCGCTGCCGCCGACCCCGCGGGTCAGCATGTACAGGGCGCTTTGCAGGATGCCGCCGATGTAGGTCACCGCGCCGATGATCGTGGCCGGGGCCACGCCATGCCGCAGCAGCGACGGCGCCTGCGCCAGCACCAGGATCAGCGGCAGCCACCCGCCGACCGCCAGGCACAGCGTCCGGACCATGTTGATCCTGGCCAGCGCCCGCAACGCGTCGGCCTGCGCGGTCACCCGGCCAGCCAGCTCGGCGGCCACCTGGTCCTCGGCCCCGCAGGCAATGACGTCGCGCAGGCCCGCCAGGGCGGCCGCGGCCGACTCGGCCATCGCCTCCTCGCCCAGCACCGACCTGCGCTGCCGCGCGGTGAGCGACGGCAGCAGGCAGCAGAACAGCAGCAGCGACACCGCCATCGGGACGACCGCGAAGGGCAGCACCGCCGGTACCAGCGTGGCCAGCCCGGCCAGCGCGCTGACCACCATGAACGCGAACGTCAGGCCGACCGCCAGCAGCCCGGCGAAGCAGTCCCTGACGATCTCGGCCTGGTGCGTGATCCGGGCTACTGCGCCGGTGTCCGGCGGACCGGATTCCAGCGTCGCCTGGCGCAAAGCGCCGGTCACGATGATCTGCACCAGGTCGTCGCGGAGGGGCTCGACCAGCGCCGCGACCCGCAGGAAGGTTTGCCGGCTGGCCAGCCCGCCGGCCAGCGCGGTCAGCCCGAACACGCCGAGCCAGGCCAGCCCCGCCCGCACCTCCGCCCGGCCCGCGAGAAAATCACCGGTCGCCTTGGCTACCACCCAGCCCGCGGCCAGCGACGGCAGCGCCTGCACCGTTGACCAGGCCACGAGCCATGCGGTGTCGCGGGGCCGGCGGCTCAGGCTACGGCGCAGCACGCGCAGCAGCAGCGCCCGCCGGCCGCTCGCTGTGCCCGGCGGCCGGTCAGCCATCGGCCGCCTCCGGGGCCACGAACACCGCGCGGTACCGCGGGTCCTGCCACAGTTCCCGATGCGGCCGCAGCGGGTGCAGCTTCCCGGCGTCCAGCCACGCGACCAGATCCGCGCGCGCCGCGGTCGCCGCGCGGTGCGCGATGATCAGGCAGGTGCGGTGGCCCAGCCGGCTGGTCAGCGCGGCGGCGACCTGCATCTCGGTGATCGTGTCGAGGCTGGACATGGCGTCGTCCAGGATCAGCAGCCGGGCCTCGTCTGCATGCGCGAAAGCGCGCGCCAGACCCATGCGCTGAACCTCGCCGCCTGACATCGGCGCCTGTTCCAGCGGTGTGTCCAGGCCCGCCGGCAGGCGCCTGAGGAAGTCATAAGCTGACGCGTCTTGCGCGGCCAACCAGACTCTCATGGAGCCCGGGTGCTGCGCCCCGAACGCCACGGCGTCCTCCATCGTGGCTCCGAACAGCGCAGGCCGGTCGAACGCGTAGACCACGGCGCGCCGCAACTGCGTGCGGTCCAGGCTGGTCAGCGCGACGCCGTCCAGCCGCACCTCGCCCTGGTCCGGATCCAGCAGCCGCCCGGCCACCGCCGCAAGCAGCGACTTGCCGGACCCGGACCGGCCGACCACGGCCACCACCGCGCCCGCAGGGAAGGTGACGTCCACCCGGTCCAGGACCGGCTCGCCGTCGCGCCGCACGGTCACCGAGGACAGCCACAGCCGGCCCGGGCCGGGCGGCAGCGTCCTGGTGCCCAGCCAAGGTGCGGGCTCGGCTAGCGGCTCGGCCACCCGCCGGGCCCCGGCCCGGGCACGGGAAAGCTGGCCGAGCCGGCTGATGGCCGCGCCGACCCCGGCGCCGAGCACCGCGTACTGGCTGGCCGCCAGCAGTTCGCCCGGGCTGATCCGGCGGGCGGCCAGTTCGACCCCGGCCACGGCGAGCACCATGACCTGGAGCAGCGGGACGATGAGCGAGCCCTGCGCTGCGATCCTGGCCTGGATCCGCCACGAGGCCCGGCCGTGCAGCCGGACCTGGGCCAGCGGGACCAGCACCCGGGCCGCCTCCTGGTCACAGGTGCCGGCCGCGGCGATCGTGCGCGCGCCGGCCAGCGCGTCCAGGAGCCGGGCCGTGATCGCGCCCTGCGCCCGCTGGTAGTGCGCGGCCACGTTGGACGCATCCCGGACGAACACGCGCAGTGCGATCGCGAGCGCGGGCAGCCCGGCCGCGAACGCGGCGGCCAGCCAGGGATCGATCAGGGCGAGCGCGATGACGCTGCCGACCGGGGGGATGATCGCCGCCACGGCCGGGACGGCGCCAGCGGCGGCGAAGCTCGCGTCGGCCGTCCCGCCGGTGATCCGCCCGACCAGGTCACCGGCGGGAAACCGCCGGGGCAGCCGGATGCCGCAGGCGAAGACGTGGGCGGCCAGCCTGAGCCTGAGCCATTCGGTGGCACCCGCGGTGCTCATTCCGGTGGCGAACTGCCCGGCGGCCTCGCACGCCACGATCGCCACGATGAGCCCGACGCAGCCGGCCAGCCAGTGACCAGTGCGGCTGGCCGTGCCGGGCTGCTCGGCCGCGCGCAACACGACATCCACGGTCTTCCCGGCGACCGCCGGGAGCAGGGTATCGGCGGCGGCCCCGGCGATCGACGTGATCCCGAGCAGGGCGGCCCAGTGGCCGCCGCGCCACACGGTCCGCACCAGCAGCCGGTCGGCAGCCCGGTGCAGCTCTCGTCCGGCGTCCTGGTCCGGGTCCTGTCCGGCGTCCCGGCGCTCCCGCCTATGTTTCGCCATTGCCTGCCCAGTCGCAGAACACGGCGCGGAGCGGCGACGAGCGCGCGCTCCGCGCCGTGCTCTACCGTCGGTGTGCTAGAGGCACAGCGAGACGCTGGCGGTGCTGTCGCACAGCAGGACGCTGAGGTCGCTGCCGCCGCAGCACTTGCCGTCGCGCTGGGTGACGGGCTCCATGGCCTGCATGTCGAGAAGTGCCATGTGGTGTTACCTCCTAATAGTGTGTGATTCCTTCTCCAGTCCCTGGCAACGGTTGCCAGGGACGTCTATTCGGCCGGTGGCTCCGGGCCGTGCGTGATCGGCCGGGCGGTGCGCCGGGCCGAGGAATGGCAGTGCGCCGCCCCGCGGAGAGAGCGCCGCAGCCAGGGCGAGCAGGACGCCGGCGTTGCCGGTGGCGAGATCCATCGAGAGCCGGAACAGGGTGTCGCCAGGGAACGCGATGCCTTCCCGGTACCCGATCGCATGCCAGGCCAGGCGGCGGACGTGCGCGGCAATTCGGGGGTCGCCGGCCGCTTCCCCGGTGGCCTGTCCGCGCGCGAGATACAGCAGCATCCCCGCGCGGCCCCGCAGCAGGCCCGGCTGGGCATAGTAGGTCGAGCATGCAGCGATGGTGATCGCATCCGCCGCCTGCTCGAGCCTGGCGCTGCGGCGGTGCGCCGAGTATTCGCTTATGACGAGCCCGATGCCGACGCTGCCTCCGTCGAGGTACGGCATGGTTCGCCAGCCCTCGTCGACCTGGAGCGCGCCCCGCTCGTTCAGCACGCAGCGGTCCAGGTCGGCGCCCAGCGCAGCTGCGGCCAGGTCCAGGTAACCGGGGTCGCTGGTTCGCTCGAACATCCGGATAAAGAGCAGTGCGGGCCCGGAGGACCCGTGCAGCAGCCCGGCACGGCCGCCACCGTCCGCGCCGGATGCGTCAAGCAGCAGCCGGTCGGCCACAATATCGGCCGCGCGCAGCCCGGCTTTGCGCAGTTGCGTCTCGCCGGTCGCGTCGCCCAGGCCCAGCAGGGCCAGCGCGACTCCGGACAGGCCGCCGTGCAAGTCGGTGCCGAGCCGCTCCCAGCGCTCGGCTAGACAGATGTCCGCGACGCGCATTGCGGCGTCCCGGTGGCCGAGCCGGTCCAGCGCCCAGGCCACGCCGAGCATTCCGTCGTACAGGCCGAGCCGGGCACCGGCCACCGGCTCGGCGGTGCGCGCGATGAGCCACTCGACGTGTTGTGGCAGGCATTCCGCGCCGGCCTCGGACAGCGCGTACAGCACCCCGGCGGCGCCGTTGGCGAGGCAGAGGCCGCCGCTGGGCGCCGCGAACTGCTCGATGTCGCCGGGGAAGAGCCGGTCCTGGCGGGACGGGGTGGCGCTGACCCGGATGGCCCGGACCAGGCCCTGCCGAGCCTGTTCCCAGCCCGCCGGGTCGGCCGTGATCCGCGTGACTGCGCGGCCCGAACCAGCGGCGGGCCGCGCGGCTGCGCGCTCCGGCGGGTCCTGGGCTCCGGTGATCTCGCGGACCGCTTCGTCCAGGAACTCGGGCGGAAGAGGGAAGTGCTCCGCGATTACCTCGGCGATGTCCGCCGCCTTGCCCAGGTCCAGCGCGAACAGGGTGGTCAGCGGCATGAACATGGCCAGCTTGACGCACGCGAGACTGTAGCGGTCGATGGCGAACCCGGCCCGGTCGCGTGGCGCCAGGAAGCCCGGGTTGCCCAGTGTCGGCCGGCTGTCCTCGTCGATGCCCGCTGCCGCCTCGAAGTCGATCAGCACGACGGTGTCATCCGGGCGGATCATGATGTTGAACATGTGCAGGTCGTTGACGACCACGCCACGCCCGTTGATGGCCTCGACCGCCTGCTGCACGCGGCCGCAGATGCCCAGCGCCCAGGCGGTGTAGCCGGCGATCGCGCGCTCGTCGGGCTCGGCCGCGATGAGCGGGTGCCGCCGCGCGTAGAGCGAGTTCAGCGAGACGCCCTCGATGAAATCCAGGACCAGGAAGTGATGCCCGCCAGCCTCGAAGTAATCGCGCACGCCGGGCACGATGTCCAGGCCGGCCAGGCGGCGCAGAATGTCCCGCTCGCGCTGCAGCCGGGTCACGGCGTCGGCGCCGTCCGCGGCCAGGCCGGCATAGGGCCGCGCTTCCTTGAGCACAACGGGCTCCCCAGTTCGGGAGTCCGTGCCCTGGTAGACCCCGCCGCCGTTGGAGAAGTGCAGCGCCCGCTCGATCCGGTACGGCAGGTCCCTGAGCGTGACCGCGTTGCGCGCTTCCAGGTGCGGGGCGAGGAAGCCGGGCAGCGCGATCCAGGCCGGCACCGTGAACACGGGCGGCCGCGGGTCGGGCACGAGCTGCCCGGACGCGTCCTCCAAGGCCGGGACCAGCTCGCCGCTCGCGTCCTGGCAGTACCGCTCGGTGAAGCTGCCGTACCGCACGTACAGCGGCCCCCGGCCGTAGCGCAGGTCGCTCAGGACGTACGGCCCGTGCTCGCCGCCGATGAGGCCGTCGAGCTCGGCGAGTATGCGCTCGCAGTCGGCGTCGTCTTTCGGGTAGATGGTTGCGAGCTTGCCGCTTGCCCCGCGAGGGGCGTACTTCGCGTTCCGGATGTGCAGAGCCAGCGGGCTGCGCAGAAACTTGAACGAGATCTCGCGCGGCACGCAGTAGTCGATGACCTGGCCGAGCACTCGTTCCGCATTGTCGTGGCTGGCCGACACGTGAATCTTCCAGCCCTGGGCCGGGATGGCGTTGCCGGGCGGCACCTCCGCCTGCCATTCGTGGATCTGGGCGCGGGTCCAGCCTGGCGGCATTACCCGGTCCGCGGCCGCGAAGTTCCGGCTGGCCGCCCGGCTGCCGTTGGGAGTGTCGTAAAAAAGCGGATCGGCGAGACAGAATAACTCGTACCGCTTATCCACTGAAGCTCCAATGCCGAAACTCAAGAATACGCTTAAGAACTGCCGGAGTTTGCCAAGTCTCTGATTGATGCCGCTTCCCGGCTTGATTATCTCGCGAGGGAAATGATCTCAAGGCATTGCCGCGAAGGACAAGTGACGATTGTCATTAACCGATGGTGAATACTGCACGGCCATGCCGGTGTGTTGGTCACAGCACCTGAGACCTCATCAGCCCCGATGGCGGATGAACGCGGTCACAACCAGCCAGAACAGCCCGCGATGCGGATGGCGTCCACACGGTTGCGGGCACCGGTCTTCGCGATCGCCCGGGACAGGTAGTTCCGCACAGTGCCCACGGACAGGCACAGATCCGTGGCGATCTCGGCCGTGGTGGCGCCCGCCGCGGCGAGCCGCAGCGCGTCGAGTTCCCGCGACGTGAGCGGGTTCTCCTCGGCGTTGAGCGCCGCGAAGGCAAGTTCGGGATCGATGACCTTCTGGCCCCCGGCCACCCGCCGGATCGCCTGAGTCAGGAAATCGGGCGCCGCGTCCCGCACCACGAAGCCGGCGGCCTGCGCGGCCACCGCCCGCCGGACATCGGCGGGGTCGCGCTGCTCGCAGATGATCAGCGAGTGGCAGGTAGGCAGTTCCGCGTGCAGGGCCCGGGCGGCGGTGAAACCGTCCTCGCCGGGCAAGGTGGCGGCCAGCAAGGCGACGTCGGGCCGTAAGGCACGGGACGCAGACACGACGCGATCACCACGCTGCAATTCGGCGATGATCTCGATGTCGTCCGCGCAAGACAGAAGGGCCACCAGTCCGGCCCGGATTAGGCAGTTCTGCTCCGCGATGAGAGTCCTGATCACATCGTGTCCTATTCAGTCCTGTTGCGCGGCCCGCCCAATGGTGCACGGCCGCCTGGCAGGCTGCCGCGCATATCGCATTCGGGCGGGACAGCACCGCTCCCGTGGCGTCGATTTCCCGGGAACCACAATACGTCACTTAGAGTCCCGAACATTCAACACAGTGTCACACGCGAGCGTTATTTAGCCGCCTGACGACTAGTTGTCTAGATCGGAGGAAGCGCATTTACGCGTGCCATTAGGGCGACGGCAGGTCCTCGAGCACCGCGTCCACGTGCGCGGCCTCGTCCGCCATCCGCCTGATCACGCGCTCGGGGTCGCCAGCCCCGAGCCCGCCGCGTTCCCGGTAGGCCCCGGCCAGGCCGGCCAGGAGACTGAGCGGCCTGCGCAGCCGATCGCCCACGTCGGCGATGGCCTGGCGCATTCGCTCGCTGGATTCACGGGCGGCTGCCTCCGTCGACGCCGCCGTGGTGAACGCGAGCTCTGCCTGGTCCAGCGCCCCGTTGAGAGTACGGGCCAGATTTCCGACGTCGCCGCCCGAGCGTGCGACCGGGGAGCGGCGGGATAGGTCGCCGGACGCGACGACCGCTGCGGTCTCCGCCATCTGGCCGAGCGGCCGCAGCAGGATGCGGACTACCCCGGCGGCCGCGCACGCGAGGAGGAGCAGAGCGATGCCGCTCACGGCAAGGCAGGCGAGCGTGAGCCGGTCGATGGCCCGCCCGACGCCGGCCAGGTCCAGCCCGACCACGAGCGTGCCTGGCAGTCCGGCCCCGGTCTCGCGGGTAATGGAGAACGAGGAGTCATCGGCGCCGTACACGAACGGGATGTGCCGGGTCTGGTAGCGGATCGGTTCGGTGATCATTAGCCAGCTTCCGCCGCCGGCCGGCGGCGGAATCGTGCCCGCGCTGACAAGCAGCTGACCCCCGGAATCGCGAACCTCGATGCTGACCGAACGGCCGGGCCCGCCAGGGCCGGCCGCGCCGGGCGCCAGCGGGAAGCCGGGAAACAGCGTGAAGGGGCGGCTGGTCAGGACGTCGGCGTAGGAGTGGAGCTGCTGATCGGCCTGCCGCGTCAGGTAATCCCTGGCCACCAGGTGCGTGGCTGCGGTGATCGCCCCGCCGCCGACGGCCACCAGGCAGCAGACCAGGGCGGTCAGCCTGGCGGCCAGCGGCCACCCGGCTAGCCGCCACCAGGCCAGCGGCCACCCGGCCCGCGACCAGCGGGCCAGCGGCCGGGCTGGCAGCCGCGCCGCAGTCCTCCAGCCGTCCGGTAAGCCGTGCCGCCACACCCCTCCAGTTTGCGCGCCCGTGCCGGTCCCGTCAGCCCCGCCGGGCGCCGTTGCGGCGCGGCCGCGGGCCTAGTAGTAGCCGGTGGTGCCGTCGATCGTTTCCCGCAGCAGGTCGGCATGGCCGTTGTGCCGGGCGTACTCCTCGATCATGTGCGTGACGATCCAGCGCAGCGAGAACTGCTCGCCCGTTCGCGACCGTTCCTTGCTGAGCCCATCCAGGCCGGAAGCTGCCGCGACCGCCCGCCGGGAAGCCTCGCACTCTGCCTCGAAGGCGCTGAACGCCGCCGCGACGTCTGCCTTGTCGACGCCATTGAAATCGCCATCGCGCTCGCCCGGTTTCGTGTACAGGTCGGGCGCATCCTCCCCGAGCAGTACCTGCTGGAACCAGCCGCGCTCGACGTCGGTCATGTGCCGGATCAGCCCGAGCAGGGACATGCTCGAGGGCGGGACCGAGCGCTGCCTGAGCTGCTCGTCGGTGAGCCCGTCGCACTTCCAGAGCAGGATCGCGCGGTGATGCTCCAGCCAGCCGTTCAGCATGTCAAGCTCGGCCGCCTGCAGCCCGGGGCGTTTGCGGTCTCTTGTCATGCAGTGACCTTCTCACCCGGCAAGGTCGCCGGGCGATGTATTTTGCGGCGATCGTGGTGGGACGGGGCTAAAGCCGCTCGACGACGTAGTCGATGCAGGCGGTGAGCGCCTGTACGTCGGCCGGGTCCACGGCCGGGAACATGCCGATCCGGAGCTGGTTGCGGCCGAGCTTGCGGTAGGAGTCGGTGTCCACGATCCCGTTGGCCCGCAGCGCCGCCGACAGCGCCTTCGCGTCGATGCCGTTCTCGAAGTCGATCGTGCCCACGACCTGGGAGCGCTGCAGCGGGTCGGCCACGTACGGCGTGGCGTAGGACGTCCGCTCGGCCCAGTCGTAGAGCGTTGCCGAGGACTGTGCGGTCCTGGCCGTCGCCCAGGTGAGCCCGCCCTGGCCGAGCAGCCACTCCACTTGGTCGGCCAGCAGGAACAGCGTCGCCACCGCCGGGGTGTTGTACGTCTGCTGCAGCCGGGAGTTGTCGATCGCGGTCTGCAGCGAGAAGAACTCGGGGATGTAGCGGCCGCTGGCCGCCACCTTCCCGGCCCGGTCCAGCGCGGCCGGCGACATCAGCGCTATCCAGAGCCCGCCGTCGGATCCGAACGACTTCTGCGGCGCGAAGTAGTAAACGTCTACCTCGCCGGACCGCACCGGAAGGCCGCCCGCGCCGCTGGTTGCGTCGACGATCACCAGGGCGTCCGCGTCGGCACCGGCGACCCGGCCGACCGGCATCGCGACCCCGGTGGAGGTCTCGTTGTGCGTCATCGCGTACGTGTCGACGCCCGCCTCGGCCATCGGCTGCGGGTGGGTGCCGGGCGGCGACTCGATGACCGAGGGCGCGTCCAGCCACGGCGCGGCGGCCGTCACCTTGGCGAACTTCGACGAGAATTCCCCGAACGACAGGTGCTGGGACTTGTGGTCGACCAGGCCGAACGCGGCAATATCCCAGAACGCAGTGGTTCCTCCGTTGCCCAGCACCACTTCGTACCCGTTCGGGCAGCTAAAGAGATCAGCCATTCCCTCCCGGATCCGCTGCACGAGCGAGCGGACCGGTGCCTGCCGGTGCGATGTTCCGAGATAGGCAGAACCGGAACTGGCCAGCGCGGCCAGCTGCTCGGGCCGGACCTTCGACGGGCCGCTGCCGAACCGTCCGTCGGCAGGCCAGAGCTCTTCGGGGATGGTGATCTCAGTCAAGTGGTCAGACTTCCTTGTCGAGGACGTCCGCCGCGCCGGTCACCTCCGATACCGGACGGCTCTTCGGGCCTACGTAACGCGCGCTTGGCCGGATCAGCCGGCCCGCGTGCTTCTGCTCCATGATGTGCGCCGCCCAGCCAGCGGTCCGTGCGCAAGTGAACATGGAGGTGAACATGTGCAAGGGTACCTGCGCGAAGTCCAGCACGACGGCAGACCAGAACTCCACGTTGGTGGCGAGCACCCGGTCTGGCCTGCGCTCGTGCAGCTCGGCCAGGGCCGCCTTCTCCAGCGCCTCGGCCACCTCGAACCTGGGCGCGCCGAGTTCCCTGGCGGTCCGGCGGAGCACCCTGGCACGCGGGTCCTCGGCGCGGTACACCCGGTGGCCGAAGCCCATCAGCCGGTCGCCGCGGTCCAGCGCCGCCTTGACCCATGCTTCGGCGTCGCCGCTTTGCTCGACCTGCTCGATCATGCTGAGAACCCGGGCCGGGGCACCGCCGTGCAGCGGGCCGGACAGCGCGCCCACCGCGCCGGACAGGGCCGCGGCCACGTCGGCCCCGGTGGACGCGATCACCCGGGCGGTGAACGTGGATGCGTTCATGCCGTGCTCGGCGGCGGAGACCCAGTAGGAGTCGATCGCCTTTACGTGCTTGGGGTCCGGCTCACCCTGCCAGCGGATCATGAACCGCTCGGTGATCGTCTTCGCCTCGTCCACCCGCTTCTGCGGGACCATGGGCAGGCCAAGGCCCCGGGCCGCCTGCGCGACGAACGAGAGGGCCATCACCGAGGCCCGGGCCAGATCGTCCCGGGCCTGCTCGTCGCTGATGTCGAGCAGCTGGTGCATCCCCCAGGCCGGTGCCAGCATGGCCAGCGCGCTCTGCACATCGACCCGGATGTCTCCGGAGTGCACCGGGATCGGGTAGGGCTCGGCCGGAGGCAGCCCGGGCTCGAACGAGTTGTCGACCAGCAGGCCCCACACGTGGCCATAGGTCACGTGGCCGACGAGTTCCTCGATGTCCACGCCCCGGTAGCGCAGCGCGCTGCCTTCCCGGTCGGGCTCGGCGATTTCGGTCTCGAACGCGACGACACCCTCTAGGCCTGGAACGAAGTCGGACATCTGGTCTCCTGGTCTCTCCTTGGTCGCCGGCTGGCCTGGCGGGGCCCCGGGCAGCGTTGCGTAGTTGCCGACCTATTCAACCGCGCTCGTGCGTTTTCTGGTAACCCGGCCCGGCCAGGCAATGTGGCCGGCGGGCCGGAACCGCGGATGTTGGCGGCGCACGCGGCCATGTGTGAGGATCGCTACCCGTGGATACGATCAGCCACGCAGCTGACGAGCCGATCCTCACCGAGGACATGCTCGCAAAGGACCCGATGGACCAGTTCGCGGCCTGGATGGCGGACGCCGTCGCGGTGCCGCTTCCCGAGCCGACCGCGATGGTCCTGGCTACCGTCTCGGCCAGCGGCCGGCCCAGGGCCCGGACGGTCCTGCTCAAACACCACGATTCCGGCGGATTCACCTTCTATACCAACCGCACCTCGCGCAAGGGAACAGACCTTGCCGAGGTCCCGCGGGCGTCCTTGGTCTTCCCCTGGTTCCCGATGCAGCGGCAGGTGATCGTCGAGGGCTCGGTGTCCGCCCTGTCCACCGAGGAAAGCGAGCCCTACTTCCATTCCCGGCCGCGTGGCTCTCAGCTTGGTGCCTGGGCCAGCCGGCAGTCCACGGTCATCGTCTCCCGGGCCGAGCTTAACGATCGCTACGCCGAGCTGGAACGACGCTGGCCGGACGGAATGGACGTGCCCATGCCCGACTTTTGGGGCGGATATTTGATCGTTCCGGACGTGGTCGAATTCTGGCAGGGGCGGACGAACCGGCTGCACGACCGGTTCCGGTATCGCCGGGACGCCGGCCGGTGGGTTTCCGAGCGGCTTGCACCCTAATTCCCGGGGGGTAACCCCCTGACCCCAGACCGGAGGGGCTTCGCCCCTCCCGGACCCTCCCCTGCCGTCTGCTCGGGCCGACCTCCGGCCGGCCCTCTCATCCGGCATCCCGACAGTGCCGCGCGTGTCCGACACTCCGGCCGGCCCTCGCATCCGGCACCTTTCGGCTGTCTCTGCAGATTTCGCCGAGGTGGCCGCGCAGCATAGCATCGGTGCAGAGGGGAGGCCCCTTGACGGCGCACGGGTTGATCGACACCACCGAGATGTACCTTCGCACGGTTTTTGAACTGGAAGAAGAAGGTATCGTCCCGCTGCGTGCGCGCATTGCCGAACGCCTCTCGCAGAGCGGCCCGACCGTAAGCCAGACCGTGGCGAGGATGGAGCGTGACGGCCTGCTGCGCGTCGAAGGCGACCGCCAGCTGTCGCTCACCGACTCCGGCAGGACGCTGGCGATGCGGGTCATGCGCAAGCACCGGCTGGCCGAATGCCTGCTGGTGGACGTTATCGGGCTGCCCTGGGAGGAAGTGCACATTGAGGCATGCCGCTGGGAGCATGTAATTTCCGACAGCGTAGAGCGGCGCCTAGTGGAACTTCTCGCGTTTCCGGTGCGCTGCCCGCACGGAAATATCATTCCGGGGCTTGCGGAACTCGGCGTTCCGGCCGATGCTAGCAACCGCGTGGTAGCAGCCGGCCGCGAGGACGACGTGGCCATGACGACGATCGCGTCGCGGCAGGCCGAGCCAGTAGTCGTGCGCCGCATCAGTGAGCAGGTTCAGAGCGATTCGGTACTGATGCTTAGACTCAAGAACATAGGGATCCAACCGGGCCGCGAGATCACGCTTGCGGCAAGCGACGACGGTGTGCGGGTGACAGGTGGGAATGGAGCCGGTGATCTGGAAGCGGAGTTGCTGCCGCTCTGGGTTGCGGCGCATGTCTTTGTCGCCAAGCTCTGACCAGCGTATTTCGCTTGCGGTCAGGGGGATCGCGGCAGCCCGAGGGGGAATGCCGGGATGACGGTGCGAGCCGCCGGGAGTGACGTCCGCATGCTCCCCAGTCCGATGGAGATTCTGGATCAGCAGCCGAACGCCGTGGTGGCTGCCGACCGGGATGGCAATCTGGTGTACGCGAACGCCTACGCGACCGCGCTGTTCGGGCTTCCCGACCACCCCTCGCACCTGGTAGGCAGGTCTCTCGCCGTGCTCGGGTTCGAGGAGGGCGACGCTCCGCGCCTCACCGACCTTGTCAAGCAGGTGGTGCACGGCAGGCCCTGGGAGGGCACGCTGGCGGTAAAGCAGGCCGACGGGGCCCGGTTGCTCATCCGGGCGCGGGCCGCCCCGCTTTATGACCCAGCCGGCGAGGTCTGCGGCCTGTCCATGGTGGCCCGTGAGGCCACGATGAAGGGCAGCCGGCGCGAACGGGACCGGCTCCGGCTGCTCGAGCGGATCGGGGAGCGGCTGGCCCGCTCGCTCGAACTGGACGTGACGCTCCGCCACGTCGCAGAGACGCTGGTGCCGCAGTTCGCCGACCATTGCCTGGTCGACCTGTTCCAGGGCGACAAACTGGCCCGAAGGGCGCAGTTTCACTCCAGGGGCTGGATGCCGGCGCCAGGCACCTGGGCCATGGTCGGTGAGCAAGTCATGTACCCGGAGGGGCACTTCTGCGAGCAGGCGATGACCCGCCGGACCACGGTCGTGGTCTCCGACCTGGAGACACAGGAGGTGCCGACGCCCAGTCCGGGCAGCATCGAGACCTGCGACAGCATCGGCCTCAGCTCGGTGATCGCGACGCCGCTGATCGCGCGCGGCGAGCTGCTCGGCGTGATG
>Ga0209693_10000319_pt1 | contig 19178 bp, 14 predicted proteins | sample HubBroMetageWRM3_FD_188345 | JGI IMG/M metagenome (GOLD analysis project Ga0209693, IMG submission 188345) | Warmed soil microbial communities from the Hubbard Brook experimental Forest, New Hampshire - Hubbard Brook CCASE Soil Metagenome WRM 3... | ecosystem: Environmental > Terrestrial > Soil... | reverse complement strand
GCGGCGTCGGACGGGCGGCGAGCCCGGTACATGACGCCAGCGGAGTCGGAACTCCAGCTCACCAGCAGGGGCATCGCCGGCGTCCCGCCGGACGCGCTGAGCACGGTCCGGACCAACGCAGTCGCCGACGCCGCACCGGCAGGGGGACAGCGCGCCCTCCCCCTCGTCGTGCTCTCACCCGGCTTCACCAACTCCCGCAGCGTGCTGACCGCGCTGGCCGAGGACCTGGCCAGCCACGGCTACGTCGTGGCCGGAATCGATCACACCTACGAGAGCTTCGGCACGGCCTTTCCCGACGGGCGGGTCACCACCTGCCTCGCCCGCGAGGCACGCCAGCGGGGCACAGGGTCCCAGGAGGAGGTGGCGGCAGGCCGGGCAGCCGATGTCTCCTTCGTGCTCAATGAACTGGCCGGTGGGCACCCGGCATGGCCGGGCGCCGGGCTGATCGACCCGTCCCGGATAGCGATGGCCGGCCACTCCGCCGGCGGCGCGGCCGCCATCGCCGCCATGCTGGCTGACTCCCGCATCCGCGCCGGCATCGACATGGACGGCGCCACCGCCGCCCCGATCCCTGATGAGGGCCTGTCACGGCCGTTTCTCTTCCTGGGCAAGCAATCCAACTACACCCCGGGAAGGCAATCCCCGGGCATCCCAGGGAAGCCAGGCCCCGTGACCACCTGGGAGCGTGACTGGAAACTCCTGACCGGCTGGAAGCGGTGGCTCCTGGTGGCCGGCGCGGTACACGCCTCGTTCACCGACCTCGCGCTGCTGGCCGAGCAGGTCGGCATCGACACCGGCGCCGCCCTGCCCGCAGCCCGGTCCCTCGACATCACCCGCGCCTACGTCCGGGCCTTCTTCGACCAGCACCTCCGCGACACGCCGCAGGCCCTGCTTGACCAGCCGTCACCACGCTACCCCGAGGTCACCTTCTGTTCCCCGGACTGAACCTCGCTGACGTCAGCGGCTGCCCCGCTCGACGCTGCGCACACCGGCCGGGGCGGCGTCAGTCTGGTTTGCGATCAGGGCCCGGGTTGCTGTGGGTGAGAGGCTCCTGACCCGGCCGAACGAGCAGTGGTGTGCGCGGCGCATATCCGCATCTCTACAGGAGGAACGGGATGAGCATCTTCGTCCTGCTTCTGTACTCCGGGTACGCCGTGGGGAAGGTGGCCGCGAGGTTCCGCTCCTCGACCGTCCCGCAGTAATAGAAGTACGCGACCAGCACCGCGACGACGATCAGGCCGAGCAGGTTGCTGACCAGCGCGGTCCCCAGCATCGCTGTCAGGAGCCCGGAGTAGATCGGGTGGCGGACGAACCGGTAGGGACCTGAGGTGACAAGCTCCGGCTCGGCCCGCTGAGTCATCGGCATCCCCCAGTTGCGGCCGAGGTGCAGCCGGGCCCAGACCGCGAGCGCTATCCCGCAGGCGAACAGCAGCGCCCCTATCGCCCCGAGGACCACGCTGTGCACAGCCAAGCTGCCGCCGCGAAGGACCACGGCGATCACGATGACCCCAACCGTGCTGACGCCACTCAGCTGTGTTCGCCACCCGCTGCTGACGCTCTCCTTGCTGGTGGAGGCCGACGCGATCCAGTAGGCCCAGAAGACGATCCAGGCACAATCGACGGCGAGTTTAAGCGCGTGCATGCTGCTTCTCCCGCTTCTCCAACCGCAACTGCTGGGATGATGTCGACCACCGTATGCCCGAGTCCGGTCGTCTGCGCGCTCGACGGCGTCCTGCCTGGATCGTTCGTTAGGGTAGCGCGTGGGGGAGGTGAGAACCTTGAGCGTGAGCCGACGTGCTACTGCGCAGGGAGCTCTCGCGCTTGGTGCCCTCGGGGTTGTCTTCGGGGACATCGGGACGAGCCCCCTGTACACGGTCCAGACCGTCTTCAGTCCGAGCGATCCGCACCCGGTCAAGGTGTCACACGACGCCATCTTCGGGATCATCTCGCTGATCTTCTGGTCGGTGACGATCATCGTCACCGTCACCTACGTCCTGCTCGTGATGCGGGCCGACAACGACGGCGAGGGCGGGATCATGGCGCTGATCGCCTTGATCCGGCGGGAGGCGCTGCCCGGCGGACGCCGGGCCAAGGCGGTGCTGGCCGCGCTCGGCATCTTCGGGGCCTCGCTGTTCTTCGGCGACAGCATGATCACGCCCGCCATCTCGGTGCTGTCCGCGGTCGAGGGCGTCCAGGTCGCGGCACCGTCGGTGTCCAGCCTGGTCATCCCCATCACGGTGGCGATCATTGTCGTCCTGTTCCTGGTTCAGCGGCTGGGCACGGGCGCCGTGGGGCGAATATTCGGGCCGGTCATGGCCGTCTGGTTCACCGTGCTCGGCGTCCTCGGAGTGCGGGGCATCGCCGCCCATCCGGTGATCCTGGAGGCGCTCTCGCCCACTTACGCGCTCGGCTACCTGGCCGGCCACTTCGGCATCGCGTTCTTCGCCCTGACCGCCGTCGTCCTGGCCGTCACCGGAGCGGAGGCGCTGTACGCGGACATGGGACACTTCGGCCGCGCGCCGGTCAGGCGCGCCTGGCTGCTCGTCGTCTTCCCCGCCTGCATCCTGAACTACATGGGCCAGGGCGCCCTGATCCTGGGTCACCCGGCCAGCATCAGCAACCCGTTCTTCCTGCTGGCCCCGGGGTGGGCCAGGCTCGCGATGGTGTTCCTGGCCACGGTGGCGACCGTCATCGCCTCGCAGGCGGTCATCAGCGGGGCCTTCTCGGTCGCGCACCAGGCCGGGCGGCTCGGCTACCTGCCGCGGCTGCGGATCCAGTACACCTCGGAACAGGTGATGGGCCAGATCTACGTCCCGTGGATCAACTGGCTGCTGCTGGTGGCCGTCATCGCCCTGGTGCTCGCGTTCAGGACCTCGGCCGCGCTGGCCTATGCCTACGGTACGGCCGTGACCGGCACGATCACGATCACGACCCTGCTGTTCTTCTATTACGCCCGCCATCGGTGGCGATGGCCGCTGTGGCTCGTGCTGGCGGGCGGCGGCGTACTGATCGTCATCGACCTGCTGTTCTTCGCCGCCAACCTGACCAAGCTGACCCACGGAGCGTGGTTTCCCCTGCTGATCGGCGTCATCGCGTTCACCATCTTCACCACCTGGCAGCGCGGCCGCGAACTCGTCACGCAGCGGCGGGCCCGCGCGGAAGGGCCGCTCCCGGAGTTCATAGAGCATCTGCACGCCATGAAGCCGCCACTGCACCGGGTGCCGGGCACCTCCGTCTTCCTCAACCGCGGCAAGGCCACCGCCCCGCTGGCGATGCGGGCCAACGTCGAACACAACGAGATCCTGCACGAGCACGTCCTCATCCTCTCGGTTGAGACACTGCCCGCGCCCCACGTCCCGGCCGAGGAGCGGCTGCACATCGACGACCTCGGGTACACAGGCGACCGGATCATCCACGTCACCGCTCGCTTCGGCTACCTGGACAAGACTGACATCCCGGACCTCGTGGGGCAGATCCACCACGCCGAGTTCGACGGCTCCCCCCACGACGGCAGGCTGTCGTACTTCGTGTCGCGCATCGAGCTTGTCCCAGGCGACGCGCCGGGCATGAGCCGCTGGCGCAAGCGCCTGTTCATCGCAACGTCCCGGATCACCGCCGACGCCGCCGAGTACTTCCGGCTTCCGCGCGAGCGCACCGTCATCATGGGCTCGCGCATCGAACTATGACCGCCTGATGGCGGCCTCGCGCGGCGCCGACACCTGCCCCGGAACGCTATCCGCGGTCCCGCCGCCAAGCCCCGCCGCGAAGTGCTTGACTTGCGATTAAGGACTCGATGGCGACCCCCCTTATTGGACACCACGTGAACGATCTCGAAGCCGCCGCGGAGAAGGCCGAACTGAGCGGCCAGATCCGCTCGTTCATGGCGTGGCTCGGCGAGGGGCGCAAGCTCACCCAGGCCGGCCGGATCGGGCTGGCCGACGCCCGGCATCTGGTGGAGCTGCTCGGCACCGGCGACACGATCGACCCGGAGATCGGCGGCCGGGTGTTCAAGACCAAGTCCAGCGATGAACTCGCTCACCTCACCCGGATCGTGGCGTGGATGAGGGCCGCGCGGCTCGTCCGGGTGACGGGCACCCGGCTCGTGCCGGTGAAGAAGAACGCCGCCCTGACCAGCAGGCCACTCGACTTGGTGCTGGCGCTGCTTGACGCCTATCCGAGGCTCGGTAAATCGCTGTTCCCGAGAAACACCTGGCGGCAGTCGCTGGTCGGGGATGAGTTCACCTTCATCGCCCCCGAGCTCCTGACCGCGCTGCTGCTGAGCCAGGGCCCCTGGCCGACGGGCGAGCTCAAGGAGGTCGCCTTCGACCTGATCGCGGCCCGGTACCTGCTCGACGGGCTCGACCGGAAGCAGATGGACATGCTGCGCCGGACGGTCGACGTGGACGTCACGATTGCCATCGCGGCGCTCGGCATCCTCGCCGCCGTCGTCGTTGACCAGGCGAGCGACACGGCAGAGCTCACCGCCCTCGGCCGCTTCGCGATCCGCCGCCTGCGCGGCATGGCCGCGCCAGGCGACCCCGTTCTGCAGATGCGGATCACGCTGCGGGACGTCGACGACCCGCCGGTGTGGCGCCAGGTGCTCATCCCGGCCGCCTACCCGCTCAGCCGGGTCCACCGGGTGATCCAGGCCGCCATGGGGTGGGAGAACTGCCATATGCACGCATTCCAGATCGGCAAGGCCAGCTACGGCTCGGACCCGGACGGCGAGCTCGGCTACGCCGACGAGACGAAGGCACGCCTTGCCGACGTGGCCAGGGTCAGGACCCGGATGAGCTACGAATACGACTTCGGCGACGGCTGGGAGCACGAGCTCGTCGTGGAGGCCCGCACCATCGCCGAGGACGGCAAGATCTACCCCGCGTGCATCGCCGGCCAGGGCGCCTGCCCGCCGGAGGACAGCGGCGGCGTCTGGGGGTTCGAACGGCTGAAGGAAATCCTGGCCGGGCCGCCCGGCGCCGAACGCGACGAGATGCGGGAGTGGGCGGGCGACGACTATGACCCGGCCCGCTTCGACCTAGCGGCGGCCAACGGAGCGGTAGCGGCGATCTGACCGGGGCCTCCACCGGCTACCTGGGTGTTATCACTGTTTAGCGATATCACCGTTTGTCAATAACGAGCGGAAAGCACCCAGGGCGCCGTCCCGAAGTTGTGGGCCCCGTTGAGCGGACAGGTCCAGCTCGATTCGTAACTGCGGACTCGCAGCAGCCTGGCCCGCTCGGCGGTCTCGTCCCTGGCGATCTCGGCAACCTGCATCGTCGCAGCCCCATCCGCTCGATGCGCACGCTGGGCACAAATCGAGTACTAACGTAATAGGTGATCTTGCTTGCGCGCAATCGCGGTCTTCGGCGCGCAAGACAGCCAGTTACGTGCCGGCGCATGCGGAGGGCGCCCGGCCGTCGTCACGCTGGCAGCCCAGCAGGCTGGCCACCGCATCGCAGGTTGCCGGGTGAGCGGCGAGCAGCGCGATACCCTGGCCGGCGGCCGTGCCCGTTGCGGTGGGCACGGCTTCCGGCTCCGGCTCGGCCCGCCACGGCGGAACCCATTCGTCCAGGGCCGAGAGCCGGCCGGGGAAGATTCGCCCGGCCTCACGGACGAGCAGGGGGGCCCGCTCGGCGCCGTCCGATCGCAGGGTGCTGATCAGGATCGGCAGCCAGGGCAGGAGCACCGGGTCCGGCAGTCGGCCGAACGCGTTTGACACCATCTCCACCACGAAGTCGGCGAGTGCCGGGACGGGTTCCAGGGCGTGCACGAAGCCGCTGAGATAGCGCGGATAGGCGTGCACCACCAGGGGGTTCCCGAGCAGTTCGTCGCACCGGGTTCGCAGGTCAGCGCGTGATAGCTGGCCGAGTTGCGTCCGGGCAGCCCACAGCAGCGCGGTCTTCGGCGGGTCATCGGGATGGGACTGGGCGACCGCCAGTTCCAGCTGGGTCCGGTCACAGCCAAGCGACAGCGCGAGGCTCTCCATGCTGAACAGGAAGCCCAGCATCGCCGCCACCTGGCGGACGGTGGCGTCGTCGCTGGTGAAGGCCGTAGGCAGCAGGGTGCAGTAGTGCGCGTAGCCGGCCTTGACGAAGGACTCGATCCAGGCAGGCAGCACCGGCTCGCTGGTGCGGTAGTACGCAAGCAGCCGCCGTGCGTGGCGCAGCACCTCGGGTGCGCCATCGACGCTGCGTTCGGCCGACAGCACCTCCAGCGCGCGGGTGCCCAGCTCGTCGGCGAGGCGGCGGCTACGCAGATACAGCGTCGCGTTCTCGACAGCCTCAAGGACGGTCGCCGCGGTGGCGTGCGGGCCATACGCCGCGCGGCGCAGGCGCTGCTCCAGAACCTGGTCGATGCTGATGCCCTCATAGCCGAGTTCGATGAGTGCCCGCTGGTGCGTGCCGAGCGCCAGGTCCCACGACTCCTGGATCGGCCGCTCGCCGAGCCGACGCTCACCCATGATCGGCCGTGCGGCGCCCTGCGGCATCAGGTAGCGCAGCATCCACAGCACGTCGGAGCACGGCGCAAGCTCCGGCTGGGAGGCGATGTTCAGCAGCGCCCGTTGCACGCCGCGCGACTGCAGTCTCAGGTTCAGCGGCGCGAGCCGGTCGTAGACGTCGCGCACCAGCGGCGGCAGCGCGTCGTAGCCGACCTGCCCGATCCGGTCGCCGCCCATCATGCTCTCCACGAGGCGGCGCACGTCGCGCCGGCCCGGTACGGTGTCCTTCTCGATGCAGGTGACCGCCGCGTCCTGGAAGTCGTAGGGGGTGGGCCTGGCCCGGTCGCGCATTCCGGCCAGCAGGATCGACGTCTCGAACACCGCCACTGCGTCCGCGGTGGAGGCCAGGTAGCCGTTGCGGCGTGCGACGCGCACGATCTCCACCGACCAGTCGAGCAGCTCAGCCTCGTCCAGGCCGTCCAGCACGGGCGGTTGCCGCAGGAAGCCGGTCAGCTTGTCCGAGGCCGGGACCGCCGGCCCGCACGTGGCCACCGCAGCGGTCTTACTGGCCTTCGCTTTCCTGGCGCCCGCCTGTCCCGCCAGCTGGTACGGCTGCACGCCGGTGCGCCCGACGTTCTTCGCCCAGACCGTCTCGGCGATGGACACGGAGCCTGCGGCGAGCCCGAACTGCGCCTCGATCGCCGCGTGGCTGGAGGGAATCAGGCCGTGCTGCCACCTGGTGGCGCTGCGCGCGCTGATCTCGAAGGTGTCGGTGCCGTGCACGCCGAACTCGGCGACGCGGCTGGCCGCGTGGAAGGCGCCGCAGACGTACAGGCAGTCCGCGGGATCGGCGCCGGTCGCGGCCAGGTGCTGGCGCATCCTGGTCCACATGTGGCGTTCACGGTCCTCATCGACGCGGACCCTGCCCGGGTCGCCGGGTGCGAGGCGCCGGAAGAGGCTGCCGATCAGGATCATGACCTGGCGGTAGGTGTCGTAGTCGCTGTCGCCGAGCGGCAGTTCGATGTACTGGTGCCACCACTCCGACCAGTGCCGCACCCTGCCGTGGCGCAGCAGGTGTTCCTCCAGTTCGGCGAAGCGCGGCCGCAGGTCGCCGATCTCCACGCCGACCGCGTCGCCGTGCAGCGCGGCCTCTTCCGTGTCTTTGCTGGCGGGGTCTTCCCTGGCGGGCGGTGCGTCCCACTGGAACACGTGGTCCGAGGAACGGTCGACGAGAACCAGTTCGACGCCCGGCGTGTCCAGCGCGTAGGCGATCGCCTGGTATTCGGCCGAGGCCTCGGTGACCGGTGCGACCACCGACAGCGGGGACCACTCGGCGGGGAAGCCGGCCACCTCGGTCGCGAACGCCTGGACCGCCACCGGGAGCCTACAGTTGCGCAGTTCGGTCAGCAGCGGCGCCATGTCCTCGCACAGTTCCAGGTAGACGACTCTCGGCTGTTTCTCCCGCAGGCGGCGGACCATCGCGATCGCCGAGGCGGGCGAGTGGTGGCAGACGGGGAAGATCTCCAGCGGCTCGCGCACCGCGCGATCGACGTCGTCGACGATGCCGAGGAGGATGCCCGCAACGGCGTCTGGCCCGTCGGCGAACGTCGCGGCCGCCTGATGCAGCTGCGAGCGCAGTGCTGCCAAGGTCCCCGCTGCCAAGGTCCCCGCTGCCAAGGTCCCCGCTGCCAAGGTCCCCGCTTCGAGAGTCCCCTCGTGGGTGCCGCTCATGACAAGGCGGCGATCGCGTCGCGGCCGCCCGCCAGGAACTCCGGCCAGGACCCGCCGTCTTCCCTGCTGCGCGGCTCGACGACGCCGTGCAGGTACTTGTTGAGGATGGCCAGGTCCTCGGGCTCGCGCCGGGCCAGTGACCCGACGAGCGAGGAGGCCAGCTTGCGGGCGGTCAGCACGCGCTCGCCAAAGAAGTTGCAGTGCAGGATCGCGTCCTCGAGCACGCCGATCTGCTCGGCGGTGGACAGCGCGGACTCCAGTTTCTCGTCGTCGCTGGCTGCCGCGGCCGCGGCCACGCGCAGGTCGGCGAAGCTCTGCAGCAGCACGTCGAGCAGCGTGGGCGGCACGTCCAGCTCGATCTGGTGGCGGCGCAGCAGTTCCTCGGTGCGGAAGCGGACGATCTCCGCCTCGCTCTTCTTCTTCGTCACCACCGGGATGCGGACGAAATTGAAGCGGCGCTTGAGCGCCGAGGACAGCTCATTGACGCCCCGGTCGCGGCTGTTGGCGGTGGCGATGATCGAGAAGCCAGGCTTGGCGAAGACAATGTTGTCGCTTTTCAGCTCCGGGACCGAGATGTACTTCTCGGACAGGATCGAGATCAGGGCGTCCTGGACGTCGCTGGTGGAGCGGGTGAGCTCCTCGAAACGGCCGATCGCGCCGGTCTCCATCGCGGTCATGATCGGCGAGGGGATCATCGACTCGCGCGACTGGCCCTTGGCGATGACCATGGAGACGTTCCAGGAGTACTTGATGTGATCCTCGGTGGTGCCGGCCGTGCCCTGCACGACCAGGGTGGAGTTGCGGCTGATAGCGGTGGCCAGCAGCTCGGCCAGCCAGCTCTTGCCGGTGCCGGGGTCGCCGATGAGCAGCAGGCCGCGGTCGGAGGCCAGGGTGACGATGGAGCGCTCGACGAAACCGCGGTCGCCGAACCACTTCTGCGAGATCTCCCGGTCCAGGCCGTCGGAGCGCTCGGAGCCCAAGACGAACAGCCGGACCATCTTCGGGGACAGGCGCCAGGAGAAGGGCCTGGGGCCGTCGTCGACGGACTCCAGCCAGTCCAGTTCCTCGGCGTACTTGATCTCGGCGGGTGCGCGCAACAGGTCAGACATGTCAGGGGCCTTTCGCTGTGAACTTAGGTCTGGGCGGAGCTAAGCGAGGAACGTCTTGAGTTCATGGATGAGCTTGCGGATGTGGCCGGAGATCACCGGCGTGCCGAGGTCCTTGAGGCGCTCCCGGAACCACGGGCTGACGCTGCCGCGACCGGAGCTGGTCACCGAGCCGACCGGGATGAACTTGGCCCCGGAGCGGTGCACCGCGACCATGCTCTCGAACACCGGCTCGCGCCGGTATTCGTAGAAGTCCGAGATCCACACCACCACGGTGTTGCGGGGCTCGGCGATCTTCGGCTGGACCAGTGTCATGGCGGCCGTGCCGTCGGTGCCGCCGCCCAGGTTCGTACGCAGCAGGGTCTCGAAGGGGTCGTGTACCCACGGCGTGAGGTCGAGCGCCTGCGTGTCGTACGCGATCAGGTGGACGTCCGCCTTCGGCAGCCCGGCGAAGATCGACGCCAGGATGGTGCAGTTCACCATCGAGTCGACCATCGAGCCCGACTGGTCCACCACGACGATCAGCCGCCGGGGCATCGTCTTGCGCGCGGTGTGCCGGTAGTAGAGGCGATCGACGTACAGCCGCTCCTCCTGCGGGCTCCAGTTGGTGAGGTTCTTCCAGATCGTGCGGTCGAGGTCGAGGTTGCGGAACACCCGTTTGGGCGGGACCGAGCGGTCCAGGACGCGGGTCGTCGCCCTTTCCACCTGGGTGCGCAGTACCTCGGCGACCTCGTCGACGAACTTGCGGATCAGGGCCTTGGCGTTGGCCAGGGCCAGGCCCGAGAGGTTGTTCTTGTCCCGCAGCAGCTGCTCGATCAGCGACATGCTCGGGGTCAGCCGCGCGGCGAGTCTTGGGTCCGACAGCACCTCGCGCAGGTGCATCCGCTTGACGAGGTCGGCTTCGATGGCGTTGAGTTCCGGGCCGATCGCCGGGATCAGCTGGCTGAGGTCGGGTGCGGTGCCGCTGCCGCCAGTGCCGCCGCCGCCAGTGCCGCCGCGGCCGCCGCGCAGTTCGCCGGGCCTGCAGCCGACCGCCCGCTCCAGCCAGCCGGCGTCGGACTGCCAGCGTGCGAGCTGCCCGGCGGTGACCGCGCCAGGGCTGGGCGCCAAGACGTTGAGCAGCACCTTCGACATCAGCGCCGCGCGCCGTACTTCGGCTGCCCGGTCGCGGGTACCGCCGGCGTCCGGCTCGGGCGCCATCAGGCCGTCGAACTCGGCGGCCAGCCCGGGATGGCGCTGCACGATCGAATCGACGGAAACCTGCGGGTTCAGCAGCGCGGTCGGCAGACCGATGTCCTCGACGACGGCGAGGCTCGCGGATTCCAGACTCGCCTGCTCCTCGTGGTCGAAGAGGCGGGCGAGCAGCCGCCAGTACAGGACCTGGCGGCGGTTCTCGTAGGGGTCCACCCCGGGATTGCGTCCGGTCACTTTCGCAACAGCCTTCCGGCGCGCTCCCGCAACACCGACGTGGCGTCGGTGGCGGCATTCTCGGCCTTGACGGCGGCCTTGTCGGTCGTGCCGCCGGCCCATCCCCCGGCGTGGACCGCGACGGCCCCCTTCCGTCCGGTCGTCTGCACGGCCAGCGGCTGGACGCTGAACGACCCGGCGTCCCAGCGGAGCAGCCCGATGCAGGCACCGGACACCGCGACGGCCTCGGGGGTAAGCGGTCCCGCGGCCGGAATGCGGCCTGTATCGACGGCGAGAGGGCGCCCGGCAACGGTGAACACGACTGCGTCGTCGTCCTTCCCGACGGCGTAGCCCGCGACGAAGACGGGCACCGCGATCCGCGCCGGGTGCCGGTCCAGCGGCGCGGTGGCCGCGTCGGCGGCGGTGGGCAAGACGACACGGGCGGTGGCGAAGGGATCGGCGGGTTCGCCCCGGCGAGCGTGATCGTCGCTCCAGATCAGGTCGCCCTCGGCGGTGACAGGCATGCAGGCCAGGTCCATCGAGCGGCCTTGGCTGGCGGCTGCCAGCAGCGACATGTGCGGTCGGAGCAGCTGCCAGACACCGGCTCCGATGACGGTGTCCGGTTTCGGCACCGAGACACTGGCTCGCACCAGGCGCAGCCCGGTGCCGTCAGCGGGCTCGAAGACCGCGTGGACCTGGGCTTGCACGGCGGTCGGGTGTTCCTGCAGGTCGATGCCGAGGGGCAGCAGGCGGCCGGTCGCCGTGCCGGTCACGGGCGCGCCTGCCGCGCCGGGGAGCGTCAGCAGCATCGCGCGTGACCACAGGTCGGCCCAGCGGCGCGCCGGGATCCGTTCCAGGGCCGCACCCGGGCAGGATGCGGCGAGTTCGGCGGCGAAGCCGTCGAGGAGCACGGCCAGGCGGCGCAGGGCCGGGTCCGGAAGCATCGCGGAGATGATCTGCGCCGACCCGGAGACCACATCGGTGTCCAGGCCCCGCCACCCGGAGCGGGCAAGATCGGACAGCCAGGAACGGGCGGCGGCGAGCACGTTCGCCGGCTGCCGCCTGCAGGGCGCCGTGCCGGGCTCCTCGCGGCAGGGCCGGCCGGTCGCCTCCGCGACCTGGGTCATCAGCGCGTCGTGGACGGAGCCGAGCAACGCGGTCCGGGCGGCGGCCAGGGCGGCGAAGTGGTCCTCGCCCGCGGCTCCTGCCGCTGCCTTCCCGGCCGCCTCGGCGACCGGGGAAGCAAGCGGCGTCCCCGCGACGGCGCGGGCAAGCCGTGCCAGGCCGGCCGCCTGGGCGGGCTGCGGGCGGAGCAGGCCTGCGACGAGGACCCGGTCGAAGGCGTCGACGGCCGCCAGGGCATCGTCGAGCCCGGCGATGGTCCCGCCGAGCAGGTCGGCGCGCATCACGATACCGGCCTGGTGGGCGGGAACCACTGCATCTCCGGCAAGGGCGCGGTGCTGGGGGCCAGTTCCAGGTAGGCCAGGTGGCGGAGGAACCGGCTGAAGACGGCCGCGGCGGCCCTGATGTCGCCCTGCGGCGGAGACGTCGCGCTCATCGCGGCGCCGATGCTCTGCGCGCTCGGCTCCCCGTCCGCGACCTCGACCCTCAGGTAGCGGGCGACGCGCTCGGCGCCGTACTGCAGCACCGCGTCGTCGATCAGGGCCCGGATGTGATTGCAGAATGAGCCCCGTGCGCCGCCGCAGGGCCGGTTGTTGTTGGTGCTGCAGGCGTACGCGTAGGTGCCGGCCGCAACCGACGAGACGTAGACGCGCTCGATGTCCGAGCCGCTGGATACCACGCCCTGCAACCGCCCGTCGGCCAGTTCGACGAACGGGACTTTGGCAAGCTTGCGCGGCCGTGCGGGTGCTATCACCCGCGCCGTGCTCGATCTCTCCCAAACTGACAACGGAGCACTCCTCTGCACCAGGGCGGCTGCCGCGCCGCGATGACCGGACACACGTGAACGTACAATCGAGCACTGACATTGCCGATGAGGTAGAATCGCCGGAGTGTGCGGGCTCCCCCGGATCGTCATAGCGACGCCACTCGAACCGGTGCTGGTGAGCGAGATCGGCTCGGAGCTGGCTGATTACCAGGTGTGCTACGAACCCGAGCTGCTGCCGCCGACGCGCTATCAGGGCGACCACCGTGGCCAGGCAAGGTTCCGGCGAACCGGGGACGGGCAGCGCCGCTGGACGCAGATGCTCGATGAGGCCGAGGTGAGCTTCGGCATCCCCGGCGACGATCCGGACCAGCTACGCCGGCTGGTGCGCGAATCGGCGAGGCTGCGCTACGTCCAGGCCACCTCGGCCGGCGCCGGACAGCAGGTCGAGGCGGCCGGGCTGTCCGAAGAGGAGCTGGCCCGGGTCGTCATCGCCACCAGCAGCGGCGTGCACGCCGGGCCGCTGGCCGAATTCGCGCTGATGGGGATCCTCGCCTTTGCTCGCGGCCTCCCCCGCCTGCAGGACGACCGCGCCGCGCGCAGATGGGACCACTATCCGGTGCGGGACGTCGCCGGGCGCACCGTGCTGATACTGGGGATCGGCGCCATCGGATCCCGTATCGCGCAGCTTGCCAAGGCAGCCGGCATGTACGTCATCGGGATCAACTCCAGCGGGAAACGGCCGGAAGCCCCGGTCGACGAGTACGGCGGCGCGGACAGGCTCGCCGAACTCGCTCCCCGGGCCGACGTCCTCGTGATCACGCTGCCGGAAACGCCCGACACCCTCGGCATGGTAAACGCCGGGGTGCTGGCCGCCTTGCCGGCCGGCGCGATCGTGGTCAACGTCGGACGGGGCCGCGTGGTGGACGAGGGCGCGCTCGTCGAGCTGCTGCGGGCCGGACGCCTGGCCGGAGCGGCGCTCGACGTCACGGCCAAGGAGCCGCCAGACCCGGGCAGCCTGCTGTGGGACCTGCCCAACGTCATTCTCAGCCCCCATACGGCAGCCCTGTCGCCGCAGGAGAACAGGCGCATCACCGAGCTGTTCATCGACAACGTCCGCCGGCTCGACGGCGGGCGTCCGGTCCGCAACAGGATCACCGCAGCCAGGCGCTACTGATCTGTCCTCTGCCCGGGCAGCGGGTTGGCGGCAAATGGAGAAGCCGCGGCGCAGCGGGAATTCTGCTCGCACCGGTCCGATCATTTGCGGGAGGTAAAACCACTGCCCGTTCAGGATAATTAAAAAGATTTTTCTTATCTCAGGCAGTGGTTGCTGGCGGCGGCCGACAACCAGCCGGACGCCCTTGGCGTCTGTAGTTAGTGCCTCATACGAACTTCCCGGGAAGGACATCCATGAGATTGACTCGGTTCGCCGCGATCGCCCTGTCGGCCACCGCGCTGGTAGCGGTCAGCGCGCCGTTCGCCGCGCACGCGGCCACCGCGCACGACACCACTCAAGCGTCCGCGGCGCCGTCCGTCGCGGTGTATGACTGCGCGAACAAGCCGCAGGTCCGGCCGGGCACGTTCGACCTGTTCTGCGATGGCAGCGGTTCCTTCACCAAGCTGCACTGGAGCGTCTGGAACACCTCGACGGCCACCGCCACCGGCGTGCTGTACGTCGACAACTGCGAGCCGAACTGCGCGCAGGGCAAATGGTCGCACCAGGATGTGGACCTGATCTTCTGGCGCAGCGAGCCGGTCAAGGGACACCCGGGCAAGCGAGGCTACAGCCAGATGACGGTGCTGTATCCGTACCACGCCATCGGCAACCACAGCACCTTCACGCAGGTTCCGCCGGGCGTGTTCCCAGGCGAGTTCTGATCCGCGGCCGTCGCAGCCAGCGGAGACCAGGACGGACATGAGATGCTCGACGCTGGCGTAGCGACGGGTGAGCCTGTACGCGTGTCGCAGGGCGGGCCGCAGTTGGGTGGCCTCACAGCGGGTCAGGTCCCGCTAGAAAAGCTCGCTATCACGGCTTCCGGCGTGATAATGGCTGCATGGATGAGGGATCGTCCGAGCCGGACACCCTTGAACAGGGGGGCAGGCTAAGGCTGCCTCGTCTGCCTTCGCCTGGCTGGCGTCCCTCGCGCGGCGCCGGCATCCTGGCGGCCGTGACCCTGGTCATCAGACTGGCCGCCGGCTACGCGGTCGGTCACGTCCAGGGACGAGGCACCGCCCCCTCGCCCGGGAAGCCCGCCGCGCCATCCGGTCAAGCCTCTGGGAGCTTCGCCTCCGGGACCATCGTCACGATCACGGTGGCGCCCCCAGCCCCGATCGGCTTCGGCCTGGCCCTGACGGAGGATCCGGGCACCTGCTCGGTGCAGGCCGGGCGCGACCTTGAGCTCGGCATCCCGATCACGAACCGGTCCGGGGAACCGGTCCTGCTTGAATCGGTCAAGCCGGTACCCCTCGTGTCCGGCCTGCTCAAGGTGCTGTCCTGGCGCTGGGATCCCTGCGGCTTTGACAATGACGGGATCATCCCGGAGACGGTCGCGCTCGGCCCTGGCGAGACCACCTGGGCCACCGCCGTCGTCCAGCCCCTGGTCACGTGCCCGGGCCCCGCTCCCTTGCAGTTCCAGGTCACCTACTCCATCAACGGCCAGAAGAGCACCTTGAACCTGCCCGGCTTCCCCGACCTGAGCGCCGTCCACTACAGCGGCTGCCCAAGTGAGTGACCCTTCGCGGGAACTGGGCTGAGACCGAGCTCCGGCTGCCGGCCAAGGTAGTCAATTCCCGCGTGCCCTGATACGTAATTCTTCCGATGTGCCCGGTGGTCTGCGCTGGCAGGCTTCATGGTGTTCGCGCAGGTCGCCGGACATCACGCAAAGGGGATCGGGAAATGAGAAGGATAGGAACGGGCCGGGCGGCGCTCGGAGCCGTCGCCGTGGCGGTTGCCCTCGTCGGCTGCAACGCCAGCGTCAGCATCGGCGGAACGCCTGCGGTTCCCAGGAACTCTGTTCAGACCGAGGTAGCCACCACCCTTGCCCGGCAGGAAAACCAGCCGGTCCCGAAGGTGGTGTGCCCCGGAGACCTCAAGGCCAAGATCGGCACCGTCATGTACTGCTCGCTCACGGCGCAAGGGTCTACCACCGTCTACCCCGTGAAGGTGCAGGTGGACTCCATCAGCGGAACCCAGGTTCACTTCAGCATCGAGGTCAGCGAGACGCCGGGCCACTTCACCCCGCCGAGCTGAGGCCCGCCGGCCGTGGGCGCCTTCGTGGCGGCACGGGCTTACGAGGCCGCGCTAGCTCTCACCCAGAACGCGGCCGAACGTGCCTAGCTGGTCACGACGGTCGCGGCGCAGCGTCCGGACCATCCGGATGGCGTAGCCGGCGGCCAGGGCCAGGCAGGCGGCGACGGCCAGGCAGACGGCGACGGCGGGGTAGACGGCGGTGGACAGGTAGTCGGCGACGGCGGGGTTGCTGGCGACGGCGAAGCCGGGACCGGGCGCGAGGCCGCCGGGAACGGGCACCCCCACGCCGCCCGCGCTCAGCGTGGTGAGCGCCAGGGCGATGGCGGCGAAGAAGCCCGCCGCCACCATCGGGAAGAAGCCCCCGAGCAGCATCCCGCGTCCCCGGCGCCGCCGGACGCGGAGGATCAGGCCGCAGGCCGCCAGCAGGACCGCGCCGCCGGCGGCCGCGACCGCCCACGCCAGCCACGCGGGATTGATGATCACGGCGTCCCGGGTCGGCAGGCAGGGCCAGCACGGGGTCTGTGAGCCCGGCGTCATGGTGACGACGGGCGGCCAGATCCCGAGGACGATGTCGATCGCCAGGCCGGTAACGCCGGACGCCAGCAGCAGGACGGCGGCCAGCTTCCAGGCCGCCAGGCCGGCCTCCGCGGCAGCGGCGAGCCAGCCGCGGCGCGCGTGGTGCGCGCGGACGACGGCCCGCACCGGACCGAAGCTGGAGATCGCCGCCTGCTGCGCCTGGCGTTCGGTCATCCCGGCTTCCCGCCCCGCCGCGGCGGTCTCGCACAGGTGATCTTCCGCCTCGGCCAGGATCAGCTCCGCCTCGGCCGCCGGCACCCGCAGCCCGGCGCGCAGCTGGTCCAGGTACCCGGCGATCAGGTCAGAGCCCGCCTCGCCTACGCCGGCCGCCGCGCTCATGCCGGCCACCCCGGCTCGGGCAGCAGCTCCAGGTTTCCCTTGAGCCGTTCACGGTCCATGTCCCGTGAACCTATGCCTAGTAATGCGAGGTGTCAATGGGATCGCCGCGGCTCCGGCCTAGCCGATGTAGGCCTCCGTCTCAGGAATGGTCGGGCTGCCGCAGCCGTAATCGCCGCCGCCGGGAAGCCCGATCCCGTCCTGTGCCTCCACGCTCACCGTGCAGTTGTGCCAGGAAGCTGAGTAACTCTCACCATTCGTCGACCACGAGAAAGTCAGGGTGAACTGGTATTCGTCGGCGGAGACCTGCTGCGGACTGCCGACGACGGGGTCACCGGCTCCCAGTTGCAGCGTCGCGGGCGCCGAGGCCGTGCCAGATGCCGCGTAGCTGATGCCGAAGTACGGGTACACATGCTCGGCCATCTGAGTGCTCAGCGCAGAGGCCGGGATCAGAACAGTCGCTGTGTCTGTGACCTGGCATTGCGAGCCTGAGCAGTGCGTTGCCTTGGTGTTGCTCTTGTTCTGGGCCACGTAGACGGTGCTGATGGCCGAGGTCGCGAGCGGCGTGGTCGCGGTGCTGTTGCGGAACACCTCGACCGTGTAGCGGGTGGCTAGCGTCGGCGTCACCTGGAACGAGTACTGGGCGGTCGTGCCCGATGGGTCCAGGGCGGCCGAACCGGCTCGAGCCGACGGGCTAGTGAAAGGAAACTGCTGAGCGTACAGCCTGGCCACCTCGCCGCTGACCGCGTTGGTGACCTGGCCGCTCACCACAGCGTTGGCGTCCGTGCCGTCCTCGTAGGTCACGAACACGTAGCCGTCCAGCGCCGCATAGGCGGAGGAAACGCCGGCCACGACTGCCGGGGTGGGGATGTCCTGGATAGTCGGGCCACCGCCCGGGCCGCCCCGCGTCGCCGGATCGCCAGGCGTCGCCGGATCGCCAGGCGCCGCCGGATCGCCTGGCGACGGCGTGCCGCCCCGCGACGCCGGGCCGCCCGTCGTGGCCCCTGCCAACCCGGGCACCGGCACGTGTGGCGACTGGCCGGGAGATGCGCTAACGCCCCGCGATGTTGCCGCCTGCGATGCGACGGCGCGCCCGGCCGCCGGGCTGCCGGCCAGGGCGTAGGCGGCCACGGCGGATGCCGCCAGGACAACTGCGACCGATGCCAGGGCCAGGCGCCTGCGGCCACCACGTTGCCGGTCCTGTTTCGCAGCGCCTGGCAGCGGCGGGCCCGAGGTCTGCCCGGGCGCGGGCGATGCGGCGGCCGGGATAACCGTCGGCGGTGCGTAGAGGACATCGCGTACCGGGCCGTTCCCGGTTGCGCCCTGTCCCAGTGAACCTCCCGTAGCCGCGGCTCCGCCCGAATCTGAGTAATTACTCACGGCGTACCGGGGCAGGTCCTGGACGATCCGCTCGGGAAGCCAGTCGGCTGCCAGGTCCGTCCTGCTCAGATCGGCCAGGAGCTCGCCGGCGGTCGGCCGGTCTGCGGGATTCTTGGCCAGGCAGCGCTCGACCAGGGGCCGCACCAGGGCCGGCAGGTGATCAAGGCTCGGCTGCCCGTGGACGACACGGTACATCAGCGCGAGGGTCGGCCCGGTGCCGAACGGTCCCTCTCCCGTGGCGGCAAAGGTGAGCACCGCGCCCAGGTTGAAGATGTCGCTTGGCGGTCCGACCTCCCGTCCTTCGGCCTGCTCCGGTGACATGAATCCGGGCGAGCCCACCACCTGCCCGGTGTGGGTCAGCGCGCTCGCCTCGGCGGCGCGGGAGATCCCGAAGTCGATGACCCGCGGGCCGTCATCCGCCAGCAGGACGTTCGAGGGCTTCAGGTCCCGGTGGACCACGCCCGCGGCATGGATGGTATGCAGCCCTTCCGCCAGGCCCGCCGCCAGCGCCAGCACCGTCTGGGCCGGCAGTTCTCCGTGGCTGGTCACCGCCTCGGCCAGGGACGGCCCGGGAACATAAGCGGTGGCCAGCCACGGCATCTGACCATCGAGGTCCGCGTCAACCACCAGCGCGGTGTACAGGCCGCTCACCTTCCGCGCCGCTGCGACCTCCTGCCGGAACCGTGCACGGAAGTTCGCGTCCCCGGCCAGGTCGGCGCGAATGACCTTCACCGCAACCGGCCGGCCGCCGACCGACCTGCCGAGGAACACCTGCCCCATGCCGCCGTTACCCAGCCGTCCGAGGAGCCGGTACGGTCCGGCCCACTGCGGATCCCCAGGCTGCAATCCCCCGACCATGGGCCCCCCTGATCTGACCAAGCAATGAGCTTCTATTTATAGGGAAACGCCGTATAAGTCCGCAACCTGATCGGCGCAGCGGCCGGAATCCTAGCTAGGGTGCCGAAGGCCCAGGTGTCGGCGGTGCAGATTGACCTCTAGGTGATCTCGATGGCCCCGGCCGTCGTTGCCACGGCCTGCGATACCGAGCCGGGCGCCGCCCCGGACAGG
>Ga0209693_10000318_pt1 | contig 19241 bp, 16 predicted proteins | sample HubBroMetageWRM3_FD_188345 | JGI IMG/M metagenome (GOLD analysis project Ga0209693, IMG submission 188345) | Warmed soil microbial communities from the Hubbard Brook experimental Forest, New Hampshire - Hubbard Brook CCASE Soil Metagenome WRM 3... | ecosystem: Environmental > Terrestrial > Soil... | reverse complement strand
AACGACCAGATGGCGATCGGCGCGCTGCGCACGCTAGCGGAGCGCGGCATCCGCGTGCCTGACGACATCGCGGTGGTCGGCTTCGACGACATCTTCCCCGCCAGCCTGTGCGACCCGCCGCTGACCACCGTTCATCAACCTATCCGCAAACTTGCTGAGGTAGCCTGCGACCGCCTCGCCGAGCGGATCAACGACCCGACGCTGCGGCCCAAGCAGGAGTTGCTGCCGACCGAGCTTGTGCTTCGGTCGAGTTGCGGCTGCCCGCCGGGCACCATGGAGCGCTGGGAAGTCAGGCATATCGCCCGGCGCAAGCCGGCGGGCCCGCCAAAGTCCAGCCGGCCCCTGGCAGGCACCGCAGCTGTGGCCACCGAGCCACTGACAGCAGAAAGGTAGGTGGAAGGGCGTATGCGGTTCCTCCTCCGCCGCCTGGGCTTCTACCTGGTGGCCTTCTGGGTAGCCATCACCCTCAATTTCTTCATCCCGCGCGCCATGCCGGGCGATGCCGTCGACGCGGTCCTGGCGAAGTTCCCCCAGCTGCAGCCGGCGGCCAGGAAGGCGCTGGAGGCGACGCTGGGGACCGGCAACCAGGGATCTGTGTGGAGCCAGTACCTGACTTATCTCAATCACGTCTTCCACCTTGACTTCGGCGCCAGCCTCAGCAACTACCCGACGCCCGTGACCACCATCGTGGCGAACGGGGTCTACTGGACGATCGGCCTCGTCGGCGTCGCCACGGTCATCGCGTTCGTCGTCGGCACCGGGCTCGGCATCCTGGCCGCCTGGCGGGCCGGCGGGCGGCTCGACCATGCGCTGCCGGGCATGATGTTCCTGCAGGCCACCCCGTACTTCTTCCTGGCCCTGCTGCTGATCCAGGTGTTCGGCATCACGTTCCACGTGTTCCCGGTCGCCGGGGCCTACGACGGAATCAACTACACGCCGGGCTGGACCTGGCCCTACATCGCCAACGTGGCGGACCACGCGTTCTTGCCGGCCCTCACGATCGTGGTGACCTCGGTGGCCGGCTGGATGCTGCAGATGCGCAACGTGATGGTGACCACGACCGGCGAGGACTACGTGGTGGCCGCCCAGGCCAAGGGCCTGTCCGACCGCCGGGTCGTCCTCACCTACGCGGCGCGCAACGCGCTGCTCCCGCAGTTGCAGGGCTTCGGCCTCGCGATCGGGTTCGTCATCTCCGGCGCCCTCGTCATGGAGATTGTGTTCAGCTACCCGGGGATCGGCTACCTGCTGCTCAACGCGGCCGCCAGCAAGGACACCCCGCTGATGCAGGCCATCTTCCTGCTGATCACGGTCGCCGTGCTGGTCGCGAACCTGCTCGTCGACATCGTCCTCGTGTTCATCGACCCGCGGGTCCGGGCGATGGAGGTGGCCCGATGAAAGCGCTTGCCCGCCTGTGGCGGCGGCTGCCCGGCACCGCGAAAGCCGGCGTCATCATGCTCGGCGTGTTCCTCCTCATCGCCATCATCGGTCCCGAGGTGACCCCGTACAATCCCAGCGTTACCACCCCGCTGCAGGCGGCCGCGCCGTCCGGGGCGCACCTGTTCGGCACCACGCAAACCGGTCAGGACGTGCTATCGCAGTTCCTGATCGGGGTCCGGCTGACGCTCGAGCTGGCCTTCTGGGTCGGCCTGATCGCGACCGCGCTGGCGGTGATCATCGGCGTGACCGCCGCGTACGTCGGCGGGCTCGTGGATGAGCTCCTGTCCCTGCTGACCAACGTGTTCCTGGTCATCCCCGCGCTGCCGCTGCTGATCGTGCTGCTCGGCTTCCTGAACGGCACGAGCGCGGGACAGGGGCAGCTCCCGGTGATCTTCGTGCTCAGCCTCCTCGGCTGGCCGTGGGGCGCCCGGGTGGTCCGGGCGCAGGCGCTGTCCATCAGGAGCCGCGACTTCATCGCCGCCACCCGCGAGACCGGCGAGCGGAGCTGGCGCATCATCGGCTTCGACGTCGTTCCGAACATGGTCAGCCTCATCGCCGCGAGCTTCGTCAACACGGTGCTCTACGCGGTCGGCGCCTCGGTGGCGCTGGCCTTCATCGGCCTCACCGACCCGAACCAATGGTCGCTGGGCACGATGCTGTACTGGGCACAGCTGGGCAACGCCCTCCAGATCGGCGCGTGGTGGTGGTACGTGCCGCCGGGCCTGGCGGTCGCCCTCCTCGGCACCGCGCTGGTGCTGCTCAACACCGGCATCGACGAGCTGAGCAACCCCCGGCTTCGGGACGCCCGCAGCGCGACCAAGATCGCCAACCGCCGGGTGTGGCCGACCGACCCGACACCGGTCCTCGGCGCGCTGAACGGCCACGGCGGCAGCCTGGCCGGCCTCGCCCGTTCGTTCAGCCGCAAGTCGCTGATCGACGGGCCCGCGGCCGGCGCCGGGAACGCGGAGAAGGCAGGTGAGCTCAGATGAGTCCCGTCCTGGACATCAAGGACCTGTCCATCGCCTACCAGACTCCGGGCGGTGATGTGCGGGCGGCCTCCCACGTGAACCTCACGATCAACAAGGGCGAGGTCGTGGGCCTGTGCGGGGAGAGCGGCTCAGGCAAGTCGACCCTCGCCTACGGCGCGTGCCGGCTGCTGCGCCCGCCCGCGGTGATCACCAGCGGCAGCGTGCTGTACTCCGGCGCGCGTACCGGCACGGCCGTGCCGGTGGACATCCTGCGACTGCCGCACGACGACCTGCGCGCGATCCGCTGGCGCGACGTCGCGATCGTGTTCCAGAGCGCGATGAACGCGCTCAACCCGGTGCTGCGGGTCCGCGACCAGATCCTCGACGGCATGGAGGCGCACCTGCGGCTGCGGAAGGACGAGGCGCACGAGAAGGCCGCCAGGCTGCTCGACCTCGTCGGCATCCCGCGGGAGCGGCTGCGCAGCTATCCGCACGAGCTGTCGGGCGGCATGCGGCAGCGGGTCATGATCGCGATGGCGCTGGCCGCCGACCCCGAGGTCGTCATCATGGACGAGCCGACCACCGCGCTCGACGTGGTGGTGCAACGCGACATCCTGGCCCAGATCGTCGAGCTCAAGGACACGCTCGGCTTCTCGGTCCTGTTCATCACCCATGACATGTCGCTGCTGCTCGAGCTGTGCGACCGGATCGCGGTCATGTACGCGGGCCGGATCGTGGAGCTCGGCAGCGCGGCCGACCTCCAGAACGCCGCCGCGCACCCGTACACCCAGGGGCTGCTGCGATCGTTCCCGTCGCTGCACGGCGCCCGCCGCGAGCTGACCGGGATCCCCGGGAGCCCGCCTGACCTGCGCGACCCGCCGCAAGGCTGCCCGTTCATCCCGCGCTGCGGCTTCGCCCAGCCTGGCTGCGCGCAGGTGGACATGTCGCTGATCCCCGTGCGCGGCGGCCGCAGCCCGCTGCACGTGACGGCCTGCCCGTTCGTCACCCATGAGGGCGCCGTCAACGCGGCCCCCGAACAGGAGACAACGGCTCCGGAAGGAGCGCTGTCATGACCCAGGACGCGGCAATCACCCTGACCTCGGCCGCCGCCGGCAATGGCCCGCTCGCCCTGGAGGCGGTAGGCCTCAGCAAGGACTTCCGGCTCGGGCATGGTGCGACCCTGCACGCCGTGCGGGACGTGCACATCTCCCTCTACAAGAGCGCGGTCGTCGCCCTGGTCGGGGAGAGCGGGTCAGGCAAGTCCACCGTGGCCAGGATGCTCGCCGGGCAGGACACGCCGACCGCCGGCGCCATCAGGCTCGACGGCGAGCCGGTCGACGTCCGCACCTCACGGGCGTTCCGCCGCTACAAGAGCCAGGTGCAGTACGTCTTCCAGGACCCGTTCGGCTCGCTCAACCCGGTGCACAGCGTCGGCTACCACCTGGCCCGCCCGGTCAAGCTGCACCAGGGCCGCGACGTCGACGTGAAGAAGCGGGTCATCGAGCTGCTCGAGCAGGTCCGGCTGACCCCGGCGGCGCAGTTCGAGCCGAAGTACCCGCACGAGCTGTCCGGCGGCCAGCGCCAGCGGGTCAGCTTCGCCCGGGCGCTCGCCGCCGAGCCGAACGTGCTGCTGGCCGACGAGCCGGTATCCATGCTGGACGTCTCCATCCGGCTGGAGATGCTGAACCTCCTGGACGACCTGCGCAAGAGGCTGCACCTCGCACTGCTGTACATCACCCACGACATCGCCTCGGCGCGGTACTTCGCCGACGAGGTGCTGGTGATGTACGGGGGCCAGATCGTCGAGCGCGGCCCGGCCGAGGAAGTCACCCAGCAGCCCGCGCACCCCTACACCCAGCTCCTCATCGCATCCGCGCCCGACCCGGACAACCTCGGCTCCGTGCTGAAATCCGGGAACAGCGTGCCACGCGCCAGGGGCGCCGGGAGCGGGCCAGCCGCCGTTGGCTGCCCGTTCAGTAACCGGTGCCCCCTGGCGATCGACAAGTGCCGGGCAGAGAACCCGGCACTCCGCCAGCTGACCGCCGTGCGCGCGGCGGCCTGCTGGCGGTTGTCCGAAGCCGCGCCAGCACTTGTTAACGGCACGGCCTAACCCCTCACAACACCCGAGAGGATACACAATGTCCAATAGAGCCCTCAGAGGCAGGCGGCTCGCAGCCGTCGCCGCGGTCGGCTTCCTCGCGGCCGGCATCGCGGCCTGCGGGTCGAGCGGCAGCAGCTCATCGTCGGGCAGCGCGAGCGGCACCAGCAGCTCGAGCGGCAGCAGCGCAACCCTGGTCATGGAGAGCTCACCTGAGACCACCATGACCCAGAACTTCAACCCGTGGAACACGACCGCGCCGATCTACGGCATGGGCGCCGACGGCCTCATCTACGAGCCGCTGATCCAGTTCAACCTGGCCGCGCCCGGGCCGACGGAAGGCAAGGGCTGGTACCCCTGGCTGGCTACCAGCTACACCTGGGGCGACAGCGGCAAGTCGATCACCTTCGCGATCCGCCAGGGCGTGAAGTGGAGCGACGGCCAGGCGTTCACTCCGGACGACGTCGTCTACACCTACAACCTGATGAAGAGCGACCCCAAGGTCAACATCGACGGCCTGCAGATCTCCAGCGTGTCCGCCTCCGGCAACAACGTGACCGTCACGTTCCCGTCCGCCCAGTACGCCAACCTGGAGAACATCGCCGGCCTGGCCATCGTGCCGAAGCACATCTGGTCCACGGCCGGCGAGGCGTCCGCCTACAGCGTCGCCAACCCGGTCGGCACCGGCCCGTACGTGCTGGGCAACTACACCTCCCAGGGCTTCACCATGGTGCCCAACAAGTACTACTGGCAGCCGGTCCCGGTGAAGAAGGTCTACTTCCCCGCCTACACCACGAACACGGCCGCCACGAACGCCCTGTTCTCCGGCCAGATCGACTGGACCGGTAACTTCATCCAGGGCCTCAAGACGAACTTCGTCGACAAGAACCCGGCCCAGCACATCGGGTGGGAGAACCCCGGCGCGACCAACGTCCTGATCCCGAACATGACCACCTGGCCGACCAACCAGCTCGCGGTCCGGCAGGCGATCAGCGCGGCCATCGACCGCACCGCGATCGGAAACCAGGGCGAGGACGGCCAGGAGGGCCCGATCAGCAGCGCGTCCGGCCTCACCACGCCGATCTTCACCCCGTGGGCAGGCTCGGGCTCGCAGGCGACCGAGAACCTCACCGCCGACCCGGCGACCGCCGAGTCGATCCTGACCAAGGCCGGCTACAAGAAGGACAGCGCCGGCTTCTACGCCCTCAACGGCAAGGAAGTCTCGCTGAAGATCGAGGACCCGGCCGCCTACACCGACTACGCCCAGGACGACCAGATCATGGTCTCTGAGCTGAAGGCCGCGGGCATCAACGCCACGCCCAACCTCACCTCCACGCCGGCCATCTGGACCTCCGACCTCGCGGCCGGCAACTTCCAGCTGTCCATGCACTGGGGTAACGGCGGCATCACGCCGTACAACATGTACGACAACTGGCTGGACCACACCCTGGTCCAGGGTGCCAACACCGCTGGCGACTTCGGCCGCCTGAACAGCCCGCAGGTCCAGACCTATCTCACGACAATCGCGGCTGACCAGCCCGGCAGCGCCCAGCAGGTCACCGATTTCCAGCCGCTGCTGAAGTACGTCGCGGCCAACCTGCCGGTCATCCCGACCGTCTTCTCCGCCCAGTGGTTCGAGGCCAACAGCGCCCACTTCACCGGGTGGCCGACCCAGTCCAACCCCTACGAGACCGGCCAGCCGTCGGGCAGCAACAACGGCCCGGGCTCCGGCACGGACGAGTACGTCATCCTGCACCTCAAGCCGGTCTCCTGATCACCTGACCGCCTGACACGAGGCCGGCCTGGCCCTCACGAGGGGCCAGGCCGGCCTTCATCAGCCCAGGGAGGCTCACCAGGAAGCAGTTGCCGCCGCTTGTCCGACGATGCCCGGCAGGGCGGGCCGGCGACATCAAGCGCGAGTTCTTCAGCGGCGAGCCCCGGCTGGTCTCGACTGAAGTAGTGCTGCCCGACCTGCACAACTCACCGCTGGTCGGAACCAGAACGAACGAGGAGGATTCATGACCGATCAATCGCCGCTCGCGTTCCCCCCGGGGTTCACCTGGGGCGCGGCGACGGCCGCCTACCAGATCGAAGGCGGGGCGAACGCCGACGGGAAAGGCCGCTCGGTGTGGGACACGTTCAGCCACACGCCAGGCAAGGTACGCGGCGGCGACACCGGCGACATCGCCTGTGACTCCTACCACCGCTACCGCGAGGACGCGGACCTGCTGAGCTCCCTCGGCCTGTCGGCCTACCGGTTCTCGATCTCCTGGCCGCGAATCCTCCCCGACGGGACGGGGCAGGTCAACCAGGCCGGCCTCGACTACTACCGCGCGCTGGCCGACGCGCTCGGCGAGCGCGGGATCGCCGCCACGGCGACGCTGTTCCACTGGGACCTCCCGCAGGCCCTGCAGGACCGCGGCGGCTGGGCGTCGCGCGAGGTCGCGCTGCGGTTCGCCGACTACGCCGCGGTCGTCGCCGAGGCGCTCGGCGACCGGGTCGCGCGGTGGATCACGCTGAACGAGCCGCTCGTCGTCGCCAGCAACGGGTACCGGACCGGCGTGCACGCGCCGGGCCTGCGGGATATGGACGCGGCCGCCGCGGCGACGCACCACCTGCTGCTCGGCCACGGCCTGGCCGTCAGCGCGCTGCGCGCCGCGCTGCCGTCCGCCGCCGAGGTGGGCATCACGCTCAACCTGACCCCGGTGCGCGTCACGGCCGACGCGAACGGCGAGGGCGCCGCCCTGGAGCGGGCGCGCCAGGTCACCGACGCGTGCCTGAACGGCGTGTTCCTCGAGCCGGTCCTGTCGGGCCGGTACCCGGAGCACGCGCTGCCCGCCCTGCTGCCGCCTGACGGCCTGGTCGAAGACACCGACATGGCGACGATCGCCGCCCCGCTGGACTTCCTCGGCGTGAACTACTACCAGCCCGTCCACCTGCGCCCCGGCGACCCGGACAACCTCAGGCGGGACGAGGAGGCGCCGCCGGTCAGGGTCGACGGCGTCGTCAAGTACCGGCCCGACGGCGTGTACCAGCCCAACAGCGCGGCGCGGACCGCGATGGACTGGCTTGTCGACCCAGAAGGGCTGTACGAGCTGCTGCTGCGGCTGTCCAAGGACGCGCCTGGCCTGCCGCTGTACGTCACGGAGAACGGCTGCGCCGCCGAGGACTACGTGAACCCTGAGGGGGCCGTCGACGACGTCGAGCGCGTCAGGTTCCTGCACCTGCACCTGGCCGCCGCGGCCCGCGCGATCAGGGACGGGGCGAACCTGGCCGGCTACTACGTCTGGTCGCTGCTGGACAACTTCGAGTGGGCGTGGGGGTACCAGAAGCGGTTCGGGATCGTCTTCGTCGACTTCGGCACGCAGCGCAGGATCCCGAAGGCGAGTTCCGCTTTCTACGCGGACGTCGCGCGGGCGAACGCGGTCCCGCCGCTGCCCGCCTCCTGACCCGTCTAGGGGCGGCCGCGGAGCCTGTCGAGGGCGCGGGCTACTTCGGCGGCTAGCCCGGGATCCCGGGTCGTCGCGGAGTCAGACATAACCGAAATGTCCGGAATATCGGGCGCTGAAACCGCGCCCGATATTCCGGAATCCGCGTCGGCGTCCCTTGTCAGCCGGCAGTCCAGGCATTCCACCTGGTCCAGCCGCCTGACCAGGTGCGCGCTGCCGCAACCCGGGCAGCGAGACAGCTCGGCGAGGGCCGCGGGCTGGCAGGCGGGGCAGATGAGCACCTGGTGCTCGCTGATCACGCCCCGCCGCCACGGGCTGCCCTTGCCCGGCTCGGGGTCTCCCTGCCGGGTACCGCACCGGTAACACGGCATCTCGTCCCCTCCCGTCCTCAGGGGTCGAGCTAACACCCTCACGCCAAGGCTGCCAGAGCCTTCTGGTAGTCGGCGATGTCGCGCGCCTGCGGGATGGGGTTGACCACCTTCCAGCGCACGATGCCTGCCTTGTCGATCACGAACGTGCCCCGCAGGGCGACGCCGCGATCCTCGTCGAACACCCCGTACTCCCTGGCGACCGCGCCGTGCGGCCAGAAGTCCGCGAGCAGCCCGAACTGGAAGTTCTCCTGCTCGGCCCAGGCGCGGTGCGCGAACATGTGATCCACGGACACCGTGAGCAGTTCCACGTCATCGCGGTTCACTTCCGGGAAGTCCTCCCGCATCGCGCACAGCTCGCCGCTGCACACCGGGCTGAACGCGAGCGGGTAGAACACCAGGACCACGTTCTTCGCGCCGCGGAAGCTGGACAGCTTCACCGGCGTCCCGTGCTGGTCCGGAATCTCGAAGTCCGGGGCCTCTTCCCCGACCTCAACTGCCATGCCTGAATCCTCTCTAGGGTGGACTTGCCACGCCTAGTTTGTCATGGCGGTAGTGATGGGTCAGCGGCGCGCCTTCGGCGCGACCAGCCGCGAACCCGACCAGTCCCGGCCGGCGCTGACGCTGGACGTCTGGGCGAGCCCCGCGGTGGGCGCCGCCTCGCCGATGTCGCTCGGCTCGACGTGGCCCGGACGGCCCGCCTTGGGCGTCAGCAGCCAGATGTACCCCCCATCGGCCAGCGGGGTCAGGGCGTCGACCAGCGCGTCCACAAGGTCGCCGTCCTCTTCCCGCCACCACATCAGCACCACGTCGACGACGTCCTCGTCGTAGTCTTCATCGACGAGCTCAACGCCCTCGACTGCCTTGATCGCGTCGCGCAGTTGCTCGTCGCAATCGGTGTCATAGCCGAGTTCCTGCACCACCTGGCCCGGTTTGATGCCGAGCCGCTCAGCCTGGCCGCGTTCATCCTGCGCCTGGCGCGCGGTCGCGCTCACTGACGTTCCTCCGAATCCTTCCCCGCGAACCCCCCAGCCGCGTGTAGCGTCCGTGGCCGCGTCAGTACTTCTTGTTGGGACAGTTCACACTGGGTCGGCCCCGCGCGCAAGTGGCAATCTGCCTAGCGATGAAAACAGCCGCCATATATTGACCTCCCGCAGAGCCCGCGGAGGTCCCGCGACGGCTGTTCGCGGACCGTTCACTACGTACCGTAGCTGGTAGTGCGGGATGCCGTGAAGCCGGCCCGTGAACCAGGTCATAAGGCGGCAGCGGTTACCGTTTGGTAGAGATGAAAAACCGGCCAAGACGTACGACGATTGGTCTGGACAAGCGAGACGAACTATCGCGGCCATCAGCCGCCGAACTGCGGAAGGCGAGGCTACCCCGTGGCTTCCGGACGCCAGCGTTACTCCATCATCAGCGACGGGCTGCCCACGCAGCTCCCGGACATCGACCCGGACGAGACGCGGGAGTGGGTCGACTCCTTCGACTCGGTCACGCGCACCCGTGGCCGAGGCCGGGCCCGCTACCTCATGCTGCGCCTGCTGGAGAGGGCGCGCGAGCAGCAAGTCGGGGTGCCCGGCCTGCGGTCGACCGATTTCATCAACACCATCGCGCCGGAGCGGGAACCGTGGTTCCCCGGCGACGAGTACGTAGAACGGCGCATCCGCGCCTATATCCGGTGGAACGCGGCGATCATGGTGTCCCGCGCCAACCGGCCAGGCCTCGGCGTGGGCGGGCACATCGCGACCTACGCGTCGGCGGCCTCGCTGTACGAGGTCGGGTTCAACCACTTCTTCCGCGGCAAGGACCATGGCGAGTCCGGCGACCAGGTGTTCTTCCAGGGGCACGCCGCCCCGGGCATCTACGCCCGCGCGTTCCTCGAGGGACGGCTGGCGGAAACGCAGCTCGACGGGTTCCGGCAGGAGCTGTCCCACCAGGGCGGCGGGCTGCCGAGCTACCCGCACCCGCGGCTGATGCCGGACTTCTGGGAGTTCCCGACGGTGTCCATGGGCCTCGGGCCGCTGAACGCCATCTACCAGGCGCGGTTCAACCGCTACCTGCTCGCCCGCGAGCTGCACGACACGTCAAGGTCGCACGTGTGGGCGTTCTGCGGCGACGGCGAGATGGACGAGCCCGAGGCGCTCGGCGCGATCGGGCTGGCCGCCCGCGAGGAACTGGACAACCTCACCTTCGTCATCAACTGCAACCTGCAGCGGCTCGACGGCCCGGTGCGCGGCAACGGCAAGATCATCCAGGAGCTCGAGGCCTTCTTCCGGGGCGCGGGCTGGAACGTCATCAAGGTCATCTGGGGCCGCGACTGGGACCCGCTGCTCGCGCAGGACACCGACGGTGTGCTGGTCAACAAGATGAACACCACGCCGGACGGGCAGTTCCAGACCTACTCGGTGGAGTCCGGCGCCTACATCCGCGAGCACTTCTTCGGGTCGGACCCGCGGCTGCGGAAGATGGTCGAGCACCTGTCGGACGACGATCTGCGGAACCTGTCCCGCGGCGGCCACGACTACCGGAAGGTGTACGCGGCGTTCAAGGCGGCCCGCGAGCACGTCGGCCAGCCCACCGTCATCCTGACCCACACGATCAAGGGCTGGACGCTCGGCAAGGACTTCGAGGCGCGCAACGCCACGCACCAGATGAAGAAGCTCACCCTCGCCGAGCTGAAGGAGTTCCGCGACCGGCTGTACCTGCCGATCCCTGACTCCGCCCTGGAGGGCCCCGACGGGCTGCCGCCGTACTACCACCCCGGCCAGGACTCCGACGAGATCCAGTACATGAAGGAGCGGCGTGCCGCGCTCGGCGGCGTCCTGCCGCGCCGGGTAGTACGCGCCAAGCCGCTGCCGCAGCCGCCGGACTCGGTGTACCAGGACATGATGAAGGGGTCTGGCAAGCAGTCCGTCGCCACCACGATGGCGTTCGTGCGGATCCTGAAGGACCTCATGAAGGACCCGGTCATCGGCGACAGGTTCGTGCCGGTCATCCCCGACGAGGCGCGCACGTTCGGCATGGACTCGCTGTTCCCGACCGCGAAGATCTACTCGCCGTTCGGGCAGACCTACGAGGCGGTGGACCGCAACCTGCTGCTGTCGTACAAGGAGTCGGAGCGCGGCCAGATCCTGCACGAGGGCATCTCCGAGGCGGGCGCGATGGGGTCGGTGATCGCGGCAGGCACCTCGTACGCCACCCACGGCACGCACATGATCCCGGTGTACGTGTTCTACTCGATGTTCGGGTGGCAGCGGACCGGCGACGAGATGTGGGCGCTCGGCGACCAGCTGGGCCGCGGCTTCCTGCTGGGAGCCACGGCGGGCCGCACGACGCTGACCGGTGAGGGCCTGCAGCACAACGACGGGCACTCGGTGCTGCTCGCCTCGGTGTCCGAGGCGTGCGTCTCCTACGACCCGGCGTGGGCGTACGAGGTCTCGGTGATCGTGAAGGACGCGCTGCGCCGGATGTACGACGCATCGCCAGAGCACCCGGACGGCGAGAACATCTTCTACTACCTCACCGTCTACAACGAGCCGTACCAGCAGCCCCCGGCGCCGGAGCTGGAGGGGCTGGAGGAAGGCATCCTGCGGGGCATGTACCGGTACGCGGCCGCTCCGTCGACGGCCGGCGCCAGGATCCTCGCCTCCGGGGTGGCCATGCCGTGGGCGCTGCGCGCGCGGCAGCTGCTGGCGGAGGACTGGGGCGTGGCCGCGGACGTGTGGTCGGTCACCTCGTGGACCGAGCTGCGCCGCGACGCCCTGGCCGCCGAGTCGCACAACCTGCTGCACCCCGACGAGGAGCCGCGGACGCCGTACGTGACGTCCGCGCTGGCCGGTGCCGGTTCTGACACCCCCGTGGTGGCCGTCTCCGACTGGATTCGCTCCGTGCCTGACCAGATCTCCCGCTGGGTGCCCGGCTCGTACACGTCGCTGGGCACCGACGGGTTCGGCTTCTCCGACACCCGGCCGGCCGCGCGCCGGTTCTTCCACGTGGACGCGGAGTCGATCACCCTGGCAGTGCTCGCGGAACTGGCGCGGTCCGGCGCGGTGGACCCGTCGCTGCCCGCGCAGGCGATCGCGAAGTACAAGCTGGACCTCCCCGTCTCCGAGGCCCTCAGTTAGCCCGGGGGGACGATCGTCCCCCAGGAACCCCCCGCTGCGCGCCCGATCCTGCGGACCTGTCGGGCGCGCGGCGTGGTCGGTCGGCTCCGTGACAGGGTGGGGGGATGCAGGCTAAGCGGCAGGCCGCCGCGGGTGCGCTGGACGCGCCCGCGCGGGTGCATCCTGAGACGGTGCGGCGGATCGAGCGGTCGCTGGGCGCGCTCGGCACCGCGGCGATCGCGGCGATGGACGAGCGGCTGCCGTGGTTCAGGAAGATGTCCGCGGAGAACAGGTCGTGGCTGGGGCTGGTGGCGCAGGCTGGCATCGCCGCGTTCGCCGACTGGATCAAGCATCCTGAACGGGCCCGTCCCGCTGCCACCGAGGTCTTCGGCACTGCCCCGCGTGAGCTGGCCAGGGCGGTCAGCCTGCAGCACGCGGTGGAGATGGTCCGGGTGATCATCGACGTGGTGGAGCACCGGGTGGACACGCTGGCCGCGCCCGGCGCCGAGGCCGAGCTGCGCGAGGCAGTGCTCGTCTACGCGCGGGAGATCGCGTTCAGCGCGGCGCAGGTGTACGCGCGGACCGCGGAGGCGCGCGGCGCCTGGGACGCCAGGCTCGAGGCGCTCGTCGTCGACTCGCTGGTGCGCGGCGAGGCGGCAGAGACCGCGTCGCTGAACTCCTGGGCGTCCGCGCTGAACTGGTCGTCCTCCCCGGTCGCGGTCATCGCCGGCAGCATCGACGGCGACGAGGCCGAGCCGGTCATCGAGGAATTGCGCGCCACCGCCCGCCGGGCCAGGCTCGACCTGCTGGCGGGCGTGCAGGGCAGCAGGCTGATCGTCGTGCTCGGCGGCACCGACGACCCGATGGCGGCCGCGGAGCGGTTCGCCGGCCGGTTCGGGCCGGGACCGGTCGTGGTCGGGCCGCCCGTGCGGGACCTGCGCTCGGCGTCGGTGTCGGCCCGCGCCGCGCTCGCCGGGCTGCGCGCCGCGCCCGCCTGGCCCGACGCGCCCCGCCCGGCCAGCGCCGACGAGCTGCTGCCAGAGCGCGCCCTGGACGGGGACGCCGGCGCCGTCGAGGCGCTGGTCGAGACCGTGTACGAGCCGCTGCTGTCCGGCGGGACCGCGCTGCTCGACACGCTCACCACCTACCTGGAGCAGGGGTCGTCCCTCGAGGGCACGGCCCGGATGCTGTTCGTGCACCCGAACACGGTCCGGTACCGGCTGCGCCGGGTCACCGAGCTCACCGGGTTCACCCCCGCGGTCGGCCGCGACGGGCACACCCTCTGGACAGCCATCGCCCTCGGCCGTCTCGCCGCCCGCCGCGGGTAACGGAGCGGTGACGCGCAGGTGAACGCTTTTTAGAGGAAAGCTACAATAATCTCGTCGGCAACTTCGTGTCGTTCGGTATCGGAATAGCGGACCTCTACAGGGCAAGGTTAACAGCGTGCTTATCTTCGCCTCGCCTGGGCAGGGTGCGCAGACCCCGGGCTTCCTCTCACCCTGGCTTGACATCCCCGGCATCGCCGACCAGCTCGGCGCCTGGTCCGAGCTCGCCGGCCGTGATCTCATCAGGCTCGGCACCACCGGCAGCGCAGCAGAGATCACCGACACCGCCGTCGCCCAGCCGCTGCTCGTCGCCGCGGCCCTCGCGGTCGCCGGGCTGCTCGGCGAGCCCGACGCGGCCGCCGGGCACAGCGTCGGCGAGCTCGCCGCCGGCGCGATCGCCGGCGTGCTCAGCGCCTCCGACGCGATCCGGCTGACCGGGGTGCGCGGCGAGGCCATGGCGGCTGCTTGCAACGACGAGCCCACGGGGATGACCGCGGTGCTCGGCGGCGACGAGGTCGCCGTGCTCGCCGCCATCGCGGAAGCCGGGCTCACCCCGGCGAACGTCAACGCCGCCGGGCAGATAGTGGCGGGCGGCACCCTCGAACAGCTCGCGGAGTTCGCCGCGAACCCGCCGGCGGGCGCGCGGCTGCGGCCGCTGCGCGTCGCGGGCGCCTTCCACACCAAGCACATGGCCCCCGCTGTCGACGCGCTCGAGCGGGCCGCGGCGCAGACCATGATCAAGGACCCGGCGATCACGCTGCTGTCCAACGCCGACGGCGCGGTCGTCACGTCGGGGGCGAACTGGGTGGAGCGGATCGTCAACCAGGTCGCCAACCCGGTGCGCTGGGACAAGTGCATGGAGACGATGTCCGACATCGGTGTCACGGCGATGATCGAGCTGATCCCCGGCGGCACGCTGGCCGGCCTGGCCAAGCGCGCGCTGCCCGGCGTGGAGCTGCTCGCCCTCAAGACCCCCGACCAGCTAGCGACGGCCCGCGAGCTGGTCGGGGCACACGCCACGGCCACGAACGGGTACCAGGCGGCATCCGTCGGGTCCCCCGCCGAGTGGAAGATCGTGGTGGCGCCCGGAGGCGGCACGTTCCGTTCTGGAGCTGAGGAAGGAGCAGCGGCCGCGACCTCAGCCGGCGAGATCGTCTCAGCCGGCGCGGCGCTCGGCCGGGTCGTGGCGCGCGGCGGAGAGCGGCCGGTGACCGCTCAGTTCGACGCGGTGCTCGTGGAATGGCTAGTCGAAGACGGCGACCCGGTCAGCGAAGGGCAGCCGCTGGTGCGTCTCGAGCCGAAGGAGAACCCGTGACTGGGGCGAAGATACTGGCGTTCGGCGGGTACCAGCCGGACAAGGTGGTCACCAACGACGACCTGGCGAAGCTCGTCGACACCAACGACGAGTGGATCAGGTCGCGGGTCGGCATCGAGAGCCGCCGGGTCGCCGCTGACGACGAGACCGTCACCGACATGGCCGAGGCGGCCGGGGCCAAGGCCCTGGCGGCGAGCGGCCTCGCGCCGTCGGCCATCGACCTGGTGATCGTGGCGACGTGCAGCCCCCTGGTGCCGATGCCGAGCGTCTCCGCTATCGTCGCCCACCGGCTGGGCATCGTCGCGCCAGGGGCGTTCGACCTGAACGCCGCCTGCGCCGGGTTCTGCTACGCGATGGACACGGCGTCGAACGCGATAGCGGCGGGCAGCGCGCGGAATGTGCTGGTGATCGGGTCGGAGAAGATGACCTCGTGGGTCGACTGGACCGACCGGTCGACGTGCATCATCTTCGCCGACGGGGCCGGGGCCGTCGTGGTCGGGCCGTCCGGCGGCGACGAGCCGACAGGGATCGGGCCGGTCGTCTGGGGCAGCGCCGGTGACCAGGGGAACAAGATCACGGTCACCGGGCGGACCGGATCGATGCGGCAGGACGGGCAGGCGGTGTTCCGGTGGGCGACCACCGCGATGGCCCCGGTGGCGCTCGAGGCCTGCCGGCGGGCCGGGGTGACGCCCGCCGACATCACGGCGTTCGTCCCGCACCAGGCGAACCTGCGGATCGTCGAGGCGATCGCCAGGAGGCTGGGGATCCCGCGCGAGCGGGTCGCCGACGACATCGTGCACGCGGGGAACACCTCGTCGGCGTCGATCCCGCTCGCGCTGTCGCGGATGGCCGAGCAGGGGCGGCTCCAGCCGGGCACGCCCGCGCTGCTGCTCGGGTTCGGCGCCGGGCTGTCCTACGCCGCGCAGGTGGTCACGGTACCCTAGCGGCCATCGCATCCAAAACTCCCACACAAGAAGGAGAAAACAGTGACTGACCAGGAGATTCTGGCCGGGCTTGCGGAGATCATCGACGAGATCGCCGGCGTGCCGGCCGACGAGGTGACCCCGGAGAAGAACTTCGTGGACGACCTCGACATCGACTCGCTGTCCATGGTCGAGATCGCCGTCGCCGCGCAGGACAAGTTCGGCGTCGAAATCCCTGACGAGCAGCTCAAGGACCTCAAGACGGTCCAGGACGTCGTCAATTTCGTATCCAAGAACTCCTGACCTGGTCGGAGGGCGGCGCTTTTGCCGCCCTGCCGCCGCTGCGACAGGGGTCTTCGTTTTCCAGTCGTTTCACGGAGGTTGCTGTGAGCAACAACGATCAGGCCATCGTCGTCGTCACCGGGCTCGGCGCGACCACGCCGCTCGGCGGTGATGTCGCGTCCACCTGGTCGGCGATGCTCGCCGGAACCAGCGGGGTGCAGCGTCTCACCGAATCCTGGGTGGACACGCTGCCGGTGAAGATCGCGGCGCCCGCCGCGGCGGACCCGGTGGCGGTCGTCGGCCGGGTGCAGGCGCGCCGGATGGACCGCTGCGAGCAGTTCGCGCTCGTCGCGGCCCGCGAGGCCTGGGCGGACGCGGGCTCGCCGACGGTGGAGCCGTACCGGCTCGGCGTCGCGGTGAGCAGCGGCATCGGCGGCATCGGCTCCACGATCACCGCCTACGACACGCTCCGCGAGCGCGGCTGGGACCGCATCTCGCCGTACACAGTCCCGATGCTGATGCCCAACGGCGCGGCCGGCTGGATCAGCATCGAACTGGGCGCCAAGGCCGGGGCGCACGCGCTGGTGAGCGCGTGCGCGTCCGGTGCGGAGTCCATCGGGTACGGCATCGACATGATCCGTTCCGGCCGCGCCGATGTCGTCGTGGCCGGCGGGACCGAGGCCGCGATCATGGCCCTGAACGTGGGCGCGTTCGCCGCGATGCGCGCGATGTCCACCCGCAACGACGAGCCGTCGCGGGCGTCCCGGCCGTTCGACAAGGGGCGGGACGGGTTCGTGCTCGGCGAGGGCGCCGGCGTGCTGATCCTGGAGTCGCTGCCGCACGCGCTGGCGCGCGGCGCGCGGATCTACGCGGTGGCGGCGGGCGCCGGGTACTCCGCCGACGCGTTCCACATCTCGCACGGGTCGCCGGACGGCGGCGGAGTCTCCTTCGCCATGTCCGCCGCCCTTAAGAACGCTGCTGTGTCCCCCGCGCAGGTGACGCACGTCAACGCGCACGCCACCTCCACGCCGGAAGGCGACCCGCTGGAGGCGCGGGCCATCGAGACGGTCTTCGGGGACTCCTCGTCCTCGGTCGTCGTGTCCGCGACCAAGTCGATGACCGGGCACCTGCTCGGCGGCGCCGGCGCGATCGAGTCGGTGGCCAGCGTCAAGGCGCTGACCGACCGGGTCGCGCCGCCGACCATCAACCTGGATGACCTCGACGATGAGGTGACGATTTCCGTGGCCACGAAGTCGACCCCGCTCGCGCCGCACCCCGGCGTCGACGGGCCGATGGCCGTGCTGAACAACGCGTTCGGCTTTGGCGGGCACAACGTGGCGCTGGTGTTCACCGAGTATGTTCCGCCGGCACCCGAAGGCTCCGCTGAGGAGGGCTGATCTTCAATGACCGCCGTTTCCGAGAAGTCTGCTGCCGGGACGCCCGCTGACGGGGCGCCCGCGGCCCCGGTTTCCCTGCCGCGCGACCCGGTCGGCAGGCTCACCGCGCTGTTCGACGCGGGCACCATGACCCTGCTCCCCGCGGTCGCCCCCGACGGGTCAGGCGCGATCGCCGCGCGCGGCCTGATCGACGGGTCCGGCGCGGTCGCGTTCGCCTCCGACCCGCGGGTCCAGGGCGGCGCGATGGGCACCGACGGCTGCGCGGTGATCGTCGCGGCCTATAACGAGGCCATCGCGCGCGGTGTGCCGGTGATCGGCCTGTGGCACTCCGGCGGCGCGCGGCTGGCCGAGGGCGTCGCGTCGCTGCACGGCGTCGGCACGGTCTTCGCCGCGATGACCGCGGCGTCCGGCGTGGTGCCGCAGATCTCCGTGGTGCTCGGCCCGGCGGCCGGCGGCGCCGCCTACGGGCCGGCTCTGACGGACGTCGTGATCCTGTCCCGCCACGGCCGGATCTTCGTCACCGGGCCTGACGTGGTGCGGTCGGTGACCGGCGAAGACGTCGACATGGCGCGGCTGGGCGGCCCGGAGCCGCACAGCCGGCGGTCGGGCGTGGTGCACCTGGTGGCCGACGACGACGAGGCGGCCCTCGGGTACGCCCGCACGCTCGTGGCGCTGCTGTCGGAGCAGGGGAAGATCTCGCCGGATTCTGTCGCGGACCGGGACCTGTCCGGCGTGCTGCCGGACTCCGCGCGGCGCGCGTACGACGTGCACGGGGTCACCTCGCGGCTGCTCGACGACCCGGGGATCGAACTGCACCCCAAGTGGGCGCCGAACATCGTCACGGTCCTCGGCCGGCTCGCCGGCCGCACCGTCGGCGTGATCGCCAACAACCCGATGCGCCTCGGCGGCTGCCTGGACTCGGCGTCCGCGGAGAAGGCGGCGCGGTTCGTCCGGTTCTGCGACGCGTTCGGGGTGCCGCTGGTGGTGCTGGTGGACGTGCCTGGCTACCTGCCGGGCGTGGGGCAGGAGTGGGACGGCGTGGTGCGCCGCGGCGCGAAGCTGCTGCACGCCTTCGCCGAGGCCACCGTGCCGCGGGTGACGCTGGTGACCCGCAAGGCCTACGGCGGCGCCTACATCGCGATGAACTCCCGGTCGCTAGGGGCGACGAAAGTGTTCGCGTGGCCCGGGGCCGAGGTCGCGGTCATGGGCCCGCTCGCCGCGGTTCGCGTCCTGCACAAGCGGCGGCTGGCCGCCGTCCCCGCGGAGCAGCTGCACGACGCCGAGCAGGAACTCGCCACCGAGCACGCCGCCACCGTGGGCGGCCTGGACCGTGCCGTGGAGATCGGCGTCATCGACGAGATCATCTCCCCGGCGGCAACGGCGTCGGCGATCGCGTCGGCGATCGGCGAAGCCCCGCAACGCCGCGGCGCCCACAAGAACATCCCGCTGTAGGCCGCCTGAGCTCGCTAAATGTGTTATTCCGGGGGAATATCCCCCGGAATAACACATTTAAGGCAATGGCTGGGCAGGGTAGCAGGGAATGGCCGTTACGGGAAATGGCTATCCACAGAGGGCG
>Ga0209693_10000316_pt1 | contig 19264 bp, 30 predicted proteins | sample HubBroMetageWRM3_FD_188345 | JGI IMG/M metagenome (GOLD analysis project Ga0209693, IMG submission 188345) | Warmed soil microbial communities from the Hubbard Brook experimental Forest, New Hampshire - Hubbard Brook CCASE Soil Metagenome WRM 3... | ecosystem: Environmental > Terrestrial > Soil... | reverse complement strand
GGCCGCAAACCGGTTTGCGGCGCCATACTCCATTGGAGGTGCCGCACCATGCAGTCCGACAGACCAACTCAACCAGAAGCCGAGCGGATCACGGTCATCCCGGATGAACCGGAGCCGGACGAGCACAAGACCGTGTTCTTGCCTTCCGGCGTCTACATCTACGGTCCTCGGAAGGGTGAGCCTGTAGGCGAACACGTAGACTAGGCCGCATGGCCAACCCTACGTCGACCGTCACGCTCCACGGCGTCCAGCCGGGAGTCCTCACTATCATCAACGCGCTGCACGACCTCGGGCACTTCACGCAGCCTCCGCAGGTCGTGCAGGATCCGGCTCCTCCTCAGCCCGCGACCATCACGGTGAAGCCCACGCTTCCCGTCTTCCCTCCCGGGCATCAGCTCCACAAGCCGTAGCAGCCTCTATACGGGCTCCGGCTTCACAGCCACCCCTACCTGGGATTGGAGCTGGCGGCTCGTCGGGCCACGTGACCTTCGACCAGTCCTCGGCCATCTGCACGACTGCGGGAGGGATGACGTGGCGCACGCTAGGTAATGGCGCACAGACGCAGAGGCCGCCCCGACTTGCGCCAGGACGGCCTCTGCGGAGCACCTACGCTCAGACGACGAAGAGCTTCATGGTTCGCTTGCCTCCTTGGCGAGGCTAATGCCGCAAACCGGTTTGCGGTGCTACGTGAGGCCGAACAGCCGTGCGAGCTTCATCTGCATCTCGACAGCACGCTTCGCGTCGTAGTCCCTGATAGGGTGCCAGATCGGCTCATCGTTGTCGCCCTCGTTGACAGCGAGTGAAGTGGCGTTGCCGAGCATCGCTTCGACTGCCCCGGGATCGACAGGCTCACATGCGAGGTGGTCGTTGGTCTGTTCCGCCGTGCTAAGGAGCAGTTCCAGAGACTCCAGGAGCACAGACTTCGCGTTCTGGCAGAGGGGCTTGGCGATGCTCACTCGGGGAACTCCGCCGATGCGAGCATCTCGGCCGTGTGGTCGTCGATGACGGGAGGCGTCGGACTCCACTCGATGACATTGCGAAGCTTGTCCTCCGCGTCTCGCTTCAACTTGTTGACGAGGTACGAGTTCATGTCGGCGAGGTGGGGCTGAGAGTTGACGGGCTTGAAGCCGTCGAAGACGTGCTTCTGGGTGTCCCACGTCCCCTTCGTCCCGAACTCCACCTTGTAGTCGGGTCCCATGTGGATGTTGCTCATGGTCCAGATGAGGTATGCCGACCACGAGCCCTTGAAGATCACGGTCCTCCGCTCCAGCATCACCTGCGTCCCGTTGAGGTCTGCCTCGTAGCGGGAGACCTGGACGACCCGCACGCGCTGCTCCTTGGCCAGCATCTTGAGGCCGAGACTGGAGACGGCGGAGGTGTCGACCTCGGGCTCGACAGGCTTGAGCACGTGGCTGAGCCTCTCGTCGATGAGGACCTTGGGCTCGCCGGGCATGACGGTCATCCCGGTGGCCTTGATGCAGAGCTTACAGGTGATGGCCTCACCGGGGCCAGCGAAGATGAGCATGAGGCCACGGGACGAGCACTCCGGCCGGTTGGAGTCCGGGTGGAACGCGGCCCACTCTTCGTTGCGAGCGTGCGTGACGGGCATGGGTGTCTCCTTGAGGAAGGTGGACGGCACCGAAGCTATCCGATCGTATCTACGGCGTCGCTGCCGTACGAGGCTAGCTCCGGTGCCTGCTAGCTAATGCCGCCGCAAACCGGTTTGCGGCCTAAGCCTCGTCGAAGATGCCGTCGGAAGGAGGCGGATGGAGGAGAGCTTCCTTGGCGATGACGATGAGTGCGGCCGGCACACACGAATCACCATCGCCGATCCGCTTCAGTGCAGCCTTGTACCTGTCGATCCTGTAGACGAGGTCGTCGTGCTGCATGATGCGACGCTCACACACCATGCGAAGCGTCTCGTCGTCCCTCGCACTCAGCAGCTTCAGAGCCTCGAAGACCTCTTCCTCTGCGCTCAGCCCCTTCTTCTGTGCTCTCTCCCGAGGTGCGTAGGGCAGAGCCTTCACCCTCGCGATCTCGTCAGCGACGTACCAGGCAGCCTTCTGCAAGGCGGTCAGCACGTCCTCACCCTCCTTCAGCCCACAGCGCCAGAGGTACTTGATGGCGTTGCCGACGTTGAAGTTGTGGTGCCGAGTGACAGCGATGCACTCCAGCCGGCTAGGATGGCTCCGATAATGCTTCGGATTGATCTGGTCGGGTTGAGACTCGTCGTTAGGCATGCCCTCGTAATGCCGCGTTGCTGGCGTTAGGCGCCTCTTTACGGAGCTTTCGAGGGTGGGTAGCTACCTTCGGCGGAGCAACGTCGACAAGAGCACTGGAAGGAGACCACGAGGATGTGTCTCCAGGTCGCAGTGCCGATGTGGCAGATGGAGTTCCAGTCTTATGCCTGGGACCAGCTACGGCCCATCGCGCAGAGGGCCGCTGAAGAGGTTGGTTCGCACGGAGACATCCTCCAGTTCGGCAGCAAGAAGGCTGGTGCTCAAGCCGACGTATTCAACCACCTCGCCAAGGGCATCGCTGTCCTCTCGTTCTGTCCAGGCGGAGTGAAGTTCCTCGGTGACCACTACGAGGCTCAGCATGCGTAGGTACGACCCATGGAGAGAGTTCTACGAGATGGACCGTGAGGCCGAGTCACGCAAGCCCAGAGCCGAAGAACCAAAGGTGCAGCTTCACCTTGAAGGAGACCAGCTAACTGATCTCGCTGTGCATCAGATGCACGTCTACGGGACCGAGGCGTGCCTCGCCTTCGTGAGGTCGAAGCTCGCTTTCGAGGCTGCCGATTTTGCCCTCTTGGGTTCCTCGCGTAATAGTCGTCAGGAGGCTAGGCGCGAACTGGACCACGCGCAGAGGAGAATGTTCGGATGCGCGTTGGCTATCGGTGTCGAGTTGAAGCGCGTGCCAGGCAACGCAATCGGAGCTAGACGTGTCCGGTAGTGGCGTGATGCCGAATCCATGCGTCGAAGGCTCTGGGCTAGCTGTGGAGCAACATGGTCCGCAAGAGTGCCCTCATTGTCACAGGACTGTCTCGACGAATAAGCTCGGTAGGCCGAAGCTTTCGGCTCACAGCAAGGGTGAGACGAAGTACCAGCCCTGCGACTACAAGCTAGACACCTAGCTGCGTCTGAGTGAACGCAGTGCCTCGATGAGAAGCGTGATGTCGCCAGTCTTCTCCACGAAGGCGTCGGCCACGCGCTCATTCTTCAGTCGCTCCAGCGCGTCAACGTCACCAGAGTAGATGATGGTGGTCGGCCTGAGCGCGTTGAGCAAGTCTACCCCGTTGCCGTCAGGTAGGTGGATGTCGACGATGTGGTGAGCGTACTGGTGAGAAGCAGCAGCCATGAGCTTGGCTTCTTCCGCAGTGTGAGCGACGTCTACGGCAAAGCCCTCCATCTGCATCCCCCTGACGAGGACCTTGGCCATGGACGGCTCGTCCTCGACGAGGAGCACGCGAGGAGCGGACTTGGTGTGGTCGGCCACTACCACGTGCTCGATGAGGGACACCCTGCGAGCCGTGACTCGCTGGGCAGCCCTGTCGTCGTTGGCCACTTCCCTAGCCTTGCCGGCTCTGAGCGTCAGCAGCACGACACCGATAGTCGTACCGACGAACGTCCCGGCGGCAGTGCACAGCGCGACGACGTTGGGCCAATCGAGCGCTGCCATCCGCGGAGCCTACCGCAAACCGGTTTGCGGCCTATCATCCGCGGCATGCGAACACTGCTCAGCTCCATCATCTCCCTCGTCATCGGCTGCTCCTCGTGCCACCTCACCGCCACCGAGGACAAGGCGCTCGCCAACGCGGTCACGGCGGCGGACCCCATGTGCGCCGACCTCAACATCATCCCGCTTCCCGTCGTCGGCCAGGTCGCCTTCGCCATCTGCGGCATCGCCGACCCCGCCATCGCGGCGGCGCTCAACTCCGCGGCAGCCTCCGCAGTCACCCCGGCTCCCGTCGGTTCTTCCGCCTCTACCGTGAAGCAGGCGAGGGCGATCCGCGACGACAGCACGCCTCAGCCGGTGAAGTGCAACCTCCCGCTCTTCCGCGGTACCAAGGCCATCCCCGGTGTCAAGGCGTGTGACCCGGACAGCCAGAAGCGCGGTCAGGCTGCCATCGACTCCATCCCCGCCTCCAAGTAACCGCAAACCGGTTTGCGGCATATCATCGGCCGCATGTTCCGCACTCCTCCCGCAGGCATGATCTTCGGTGTCGACGTCTCCGCCTCGCAGGGAGTCATCGATCCCAAGGCACTCGCCGGAGCAGGGTGCTCGTTCGTCTACGCCAAGGCGACTGACGGCATCAACTCCACTGACAAGTGCTGGCACGACAACGCAGTCGTCCTCACCGGCTTCGAGGACATGCCTTGGGGTGCCTACGGAGTGCTGGAGCCATACGGCATCGACAAGGCCGAGGAACAGGCTCAGCACTTCCTCACCGAGACGCTGAAGTTCAAGCAGACGTTGCCTCCGTGGCTTGACCTGGAGCTTGCGCAAGGTCTCAAGGCTTCGGACGTCGTGTCGAGTGCCATCAAGTGGCGTGACTGTGTCCAGCAGGCCATCGGCCGTAGCGTCATGGTCTACGCGAGTCCCGCCTTTGTCGAGCAACTCAGCTTGCTCGGTGGAGCACCGACACACGCGCTGCTCGCCCAGCTCGCGGCGGGGAGTCCTCTCGCTGTCGCCCACTACACGGGTGACTTCAAGTGGCTGCCCAAGGTCCCCGACTTCTGGGACGACTACGTGATTTGGCAAACTTCAGGTGGCAGGAAACAGTCGCCCAACTACGCCACTCTCCCCGGGACCGATATCGACGTTGATGTTGATCTTTTCAGGGGAACACCCAGCGATCTGCTGGCGCTCTGACTCCGCATCTTTCGTCACCATTAGCGAAGTTCACGCACGCGAACTCACCGTGATGTTTTCGTGCGGCATCGTCGTATGTGAGGGCCGCTGCGATCTCGTCCTTGAAGGATCCGAGATAGAGCTTCTTGCCGTCTTCTACTCGGATGAACACGTACCATTTCCTTCTCTTGGTATTCCAAGAGACGCCCTTGTATTGGCTACTTGATTTGCCATTGCGCAAGTGCTTCGCGGCATTTCGTGTGTTGAGCGTTTGTGTGGCGAATCGCAAGTTTTCGCGACGGTTGTCTAGCTGGTCGCCATTTCTATGGTCGACTAGACGGTGTCCACAAATGAAGTGATGTAGAGCTGTCCATCCGCGCTCAGTTGTAGCGCGTGGAATATCACTTAGCGAAGGTGTACTCCACTTGTACTGAGAGACATCAGCGAAATCTTCCTCTGAGACGAGTGCGAATCTCGCGTGTCCTAGCTGAACCCATCTAGCTCCAACTACAGGTTCAGGCTCTTCGTAGTCCCGTCTAAGTGTCACAACTTGTTATGCCGCTCCCCGGGACGAGCACTGTGGTCGACGTGGACCTGTTCCGCGGTACTGTCCAGGAACTCCTCGCACTGTAGCTGCCGCAAACCGGTTTGCGGCACGCGCCATAACTAGGGCATGCCTGCCATGGTTCAGCAGTTCATCTGCACTGTCTGCTTCAGCCTCTCTGCCGCTGTCGAGTGGACGACCAAGGTTCACTGTGACAAGTGCAAGGTGGACCATCCCATCTGCCCGAAGTGCCACCGCGAGAACGGGCACGACGACACGTCGGAGTGACCATGCTCATCCGCATCTGAGGACAGCCCCAAGGCTGGACCGGTCCGGTCCAGCGAGAGACCACGCTGGCAGAGGTGCAGGCCATGGCCGACGACTACGGCGGTCTGCGCGAGAAGCGTGCCCGCGTGGTGATGTTCGGCAAGGACGGGACGTTGCCGGAAGCTAGGAACGTGGCCAGTGCCTACGCCGCTGATGGATACGTCCTCTTCCAGTGGGCTTGGCGACCCTTCTACGTCCAGCAGTCGCACGTGTCCCGCGAGCTTTTCGAGAAGCATCACGGCCTCTTCATCTGCGGCTAAACGGCCCTATAAGGCGCTATAAACGGCCATGCGCAAGGTGCTACCCCTTACCTCACCCACCCTGCAAAAGCCCCGTAAAGGGGCCCACAACGCAAGCAATGGGCATCCTGGTAGCGGGTCTCCGGTCTGCCCCAGGTGCTTGGGCGTCGAGCCCGGTAAGCCGGGAGGTACACCGGAAGTCTGCCACCCGGGACCGTTCACGGAGCAGCTATGTGGTGAGTGCGAGCGGGTCACGCGGGCGCTGAAGACGGCTGAAGGACTCCATGTGTGGGAGCCGCGAGGTGGATGCAACGATGCTTGCGTGGTCTGTGGCGTAGTCGTACGCGGCTTGAACTACCCGCTGACGCCTTGTCCCGGAGCGAAACCGCAAACCGGTTTGCGGTCTTGGCGTGACCTCGTGTGGCAGCCTCCTCCCGAGAAGCTCCTCCGCCGCAACGTCCAGCTCTGGGCGTGGCTCCTCGCACCCGACAGCTACTTCCTGCTGAGGCCGGCACTCGGCATCGACGGCAAGAGCACTCGCAAGGCTGTCGTCGGTCAGACGCCTAGAGCGTGGGAGGGGATGTACCGAGGCCAAGGTCCTACGAACTGCAAGGACCCGCTCTACTACGGTGAGGACATGCTCACTACACCGATGGACCTCTACTGGCTGGAAGGCGATGTTCAGCAGGCGATCGTCCCCAACGCATGCGTCCTCCGCTATGTCACCGAAGCTGCGCTGTCGGAGTCATTCCTCAAGGCTCCACTGCCTGACTCAGCGTGGGACTTCACCAAGGAGCATCCGGACCGGCCCGGCGTGACGCTCGACGCCTACACCCTGGCCGACATCCTCTGCGGGAAGAAGGATCCTTGGGAAGACGCGGTCTTCGATTTCCCGGAGTAGCGATGGATGCGGAAGATTCAGAGCGGGTTCGGCTTCGCGATCGGTTGAGAGACAAGCTGAGCGAAGCCGGCAAGCTAGGGCACCCGGTCCACCGAGACAACATCCGAGAACATGACGAAGTCCGTACGGCTCAACGTGTGGGTGGCATCTGCTACGGAGGAATGAGTGGTGTCGTGCTCGCCGTGGGCAAGGCGAACGTCGTGATGCACGTTGACTACAAGCCGGCTCCGGACGGACCTATACGTGCAAGAGCATCGCGTGCCGCTGGCTCACTTGGACTGGGTAGAGCGAGACGGCTTATTCTGCGAGATCGTAGACGAACACGTTCCGCTCTTCGACTTCCCGGAGTAGCGTGGCTATCTGTCAAGGTCCGAAGCGGATCATCCTCTGCGTCGAGGAGACTCAAGGCGCTTTCAAGTACAGGATCGAGCTTGAGTGTGGTCACTTCGCGTATCGGAACCTCTACCGCCCCGTGACGTTCGGCAAACGGATGAGCCGGATGTCTTGCTTCTGGTGTTCTCCAGCAGGCAAGGAAGAACTGCGTCAGCGGCACATGTTCGACCACTTCTTCGAGGAGTGATGCTCGACGCAGAACACGGTTATCCCTTCCAGCTCTTGCTCTTCCCGGAGTTTGAGCAGGAGTTCAAGTTTCGACAGAGGCTTGAGACTGCTCGCGGTGGACGCTGGCGATGGCGTAGGTGGTATGGCATCAAGGTGCTCACCGACGTCTCACACAAGCCGGATAGAGGGTGGCTGCGAAAGCAAGTGCTGCTCAGCCGATGCCAGTGGGACTGTGAGTACATGCCGAAGAACCAGCGATTCCCCGCTGTGGGGATGATCGGCGACAAGAGGGCGTGTCGTCACTGCATGATGTCCTTGTGCTGACCGCAAACCGGTTTGCGGCATTAGCACATCCGTGAGGACAGTGCTCAAGCCCCTACCGCCCGACGACGCAGAACCGCCCGAGAGGACGGTGTGGCCTAGCACCTCAGAGGAGGTCGAGGCTGAGATGCGTCCGCTGCTCGCCTACCAGGAGGCTTTCTACGCATTGCGTCGCGTGATGCGTAAGAAGTCACCACCTCCCGTCACATTCTCGGCAGGTGAGGACGGTGACGAGGTGGTCGTCGAGTTCTTCGGCGCCGACCGTGCCAGCGGAGGTGTCGTGGTGCTGGAGTCGACAGTCCGTTTTGCAGAAGACTGGATCAACGCGAACAAGGGCGACATCCGCGTCGTGCAGATCGCGATGGAGATCCGGGCACTGCGCAGGAAGGCACGTGGAGAGCCCGAGCCGCCTGACTTCTGTTTCGATGAGCTGGAGGAGTCGTGAGCCTTCAAGGTTTCGACTTCGCAGCATTCTGCGAGAGGCTCGCAAAACGCGAAGCAGTTCTTGAGCGTAGGGCCGTGGCCGCTGACGAGATGAGGCGGCTCTTCTCTCAAGCTGAACGCCTTCGCGATCTGGCATCGACGTGTGTGTCAACTGAGTTGCGTGACGAGCACATCGCAGATGCAGAGATGCTTGAAGAGGATGCGAAGTATGAGCACCGAGTGTTCATGTCTATCCCGTGGGGCCCGCACCATAGGAGCAAGAAGTGAGGCCCGACGACGCCGACATGAACGACATCCGCCTGGTCGTGCAGACGGGGAAGCCGTTCGGCCGCTTCACACCCGAGAACGTGGGTGAGTACCTCCTCGAAGAGCTTGACAACAACCTCATCACCGACAAGCATGGGTGGGCAGTCGGCCAGAGCGACTTCGATGAGCTTCAAGCCAACCTGGAGAGCCAAAAACTCTTCTTCGATGGCATGCAGACCATCCTCGAACTGATGCGGATCAGTCCTCCATTCATGTTCGTCATGCTGGGTGAGGACAGCGAACTGAGGGGCGATCTTCTCACCGTCGTGATTCATGTCGACAGGCTGGTCTGCTACTTGGTCGACATCGTTGACGAGATGCGCTTGGAATCGCAGAAGCGTGCCAGGCGCGAAGCTGAGGAGGCTAGGCTCGAAGCCAAGCGCAGAGCGGAAGACCCTTGGGTCGAAGCAGTCTTTCCCGAGTAGCTGCCGCAAACCGGTTTGCGGTTAGACTCGTCGTATGTCGAGCCTCCGCCTCCTCAACACGGTCGTCCTCCCCATCGGCACGCTCTACGCTGGGTCCGTCGTCGATCCCAGCATCCAAGCCTCTGTGACTGCGGCAGGCGGGACGACGGCGAGCGACGCTGACGCCAACATCCTTGCCGCGGCGAACCTCTGCGCCGTGATCAGGTTCAAGGGCGGCTCCGACGGTCTCGACGACATCATGCAGAACGCGGCGGCGCTGTCGCTCAGCGAGACCGTGGCCACCATCACGTCGGATATTCCCACGCCGACTGCCGCCGGCAAGCTCCTCTACGACACGGGGACGGCCTACGCGGAGACGGCAGCGGGCTCCACTCAACAAGTCCTTCACGGCGCGGCGGGTGCTCCTACGTGGGGAGCGGTGGACCTCACGGCCGATGTCACTGGCCTCCTCCCCGGAGCGAACATCTCCCCTGCTGCGAACTCCAACGTGCAAGTCGTGCAGGACGCGGGCACGATGTCAGCCGGATCGCTCGTGGTCAACACCGGCATCACCGTCACCGCGACGAGCAAGTTCCTCGTCACCCGTAACGACCCTGACGTGGTCGCCGCGCACTGGGGCAAGCTCTCGGCCGGTTCTCCCGTAGTCGGTGGCCCTGGTACCGGCTCGGTGACGATCTCATCTGCCAACGCGGCTGACACGTCCTCCGTCTCGCTCACCATCTTTGGGTGACCGCAAACCGGTTTGCGGCGTAGAATCTACGCATGGCAAGCCGGCTCGTCAACGTCGTAGCACTGTCGAGTCCCCTCTATCCAGGCGACGTCGTCCCGCCTGAGCGGCTTGCCGAGGTGCAAGGGGCCGGCGGTTTCATGGTCAGCGACGCCAACCCCGCAGTCCTCACCGCTGCCGAACTTACCCAGTCGCTCCGCTTGGCTGGTAGGCTCAGCGCTAGCGACCTCGCCCACGTCATGCTGAGCGTGGTGATGAGTTACCCGACGATCCCGTGGAAGTCAGCACAGCAGGCTTCGACGTCCGGGACAATCACGATCGCCGAATCTCCGCTCGTGTGCGTGCCGGCGAACAGCGACTTCATCTCGCTCGCCGGCAACTTGTCCTTGTGGGCTAACTCGACGCTCACTGTCGACACGGGTGGAGGGACGAACTGGAAGGGGATCGCGCTGTTGCTGTACTCGGGTAGCGGCGTCATCTTGAACGGCTACGTGGTGCCGTTCAGTGCGGCGAACTTCAATGGGACCTTGACCGTGGCTGGACACAGTGGCGGGTTCAGTTGCTACTACCCGAGCAAGATCGGGTCCAACATCGCGCCGGGAGCATCTGGCGGGACGAATGTCGGGTACATCGCTGTTCCTCCGGGCGGACAGCTCACCTGGCAGCTCATCTCTCAGGGTAGTGGAGCGTCCACGCCTCCCTTCACTCTGGCCATCTCCTAGCAGCCGCAAACCGGTTTGCGGCTAGACTCGGCCGCATGAGAAAGCTCGTCTACTGTCTGCTGTTCCTGCTCGTCGCCTGCTCGACGAGCAACACTCCGGTCAACACCACGAGGCAGGGTATCGGTGGTTCTGCTGGAAGCGACGCGGGGACGTCATGCGTCAGCAGCTACTCGCCGACCGTGCTGAACGGTACGCTCCAGACACTCATCGGGTCTACCTCGATGCCGGCCATCGTCACCGGTGAAGCGAACGACTGCGTGTGGGGTTCCGCGTGTGCCAGGCTGCTCTCCGTTTCTCCCACGAGCGGAGGGCTCGGCGGAGGTGGCGGGTCGCCCGTCTACTATGGTCCGACTTGGACCGACGCCCCGTTCATGGACCTCAGCGACCCCACGTGCTCCCCGTCGTGGCTCATGGGAGGGAGCCGCATCGCGGGCAGGGACCAAGTCCTCGACGCCGGTCCTCCTCCCGGTCCACTCCCCAGCGTGAGCGTCGGTGACGTCGTCGTCTTCGAGAAGGCGAACCAAGTGTGGCACCTCGCCCTCGTCCTCGGGGTGGACTCTACGGGGAAGTACCCGACCAGCGCTGTCCCCGTCACCAACGCTGCCTCCCCCGGGAACGTGGTCATGTGTTCCAGCACGTGCGACACGGCAGAGACGGCAGGCTTCTGGACCGAGTGCATCGGTGTCTCGTGCCTCGGATACTCCTCGTGCTCGGCCGACACCGGAGCTGTCTGCGCCGACTTCTGGGACCTCACCGTCAGGTCGTCGTGGGCGGACGTCAATCTCTCGGGTGGAGCGATGAACCCGCCCGTGTTCCCCGGCCTCCGCTACTGACCGCAAACCGGTTTGCGGCTACATCTAGCTCACTCCCTCAGTGAGCTTCGACCCCACCCCAGAAGAAGTCCGACGCGCCATCGCAGCCATCCTCAAGAGGGCTGAGCGAGCGCAGAATGACGTCTCCCGCTTCTTCGAGTTCGTGGTCAAGGAGGAGTTCACCCGCGAGCCGATCCGGGTGTCCGCCCACCAGAGGCTACTCTTCGACTTCATCAACGCCCACAAGCTATGCGTCGTCATGCTTCCAGTCGGTCACTCCAAGACCGTCTGCATGGTGGCTCAGGGATTGTTCGACCTCGGCCGGGACCAGAGTTCTCGCGGGGCGTTCGTCTCATTCACCGAGGCGCAAGCGTCCCGGCCACTCGGCATGGCGAAGGAGTACATCGAGTCCAGCGGTGAGCTTCGTCTGGTGTTCCCCAAGCTCGTCCCCAGCTACAGGGGAGACCCTTGGACGCAGACTGAGATCACCGTCGACAGACCGTTCGGTATCCGCAACGCCTCGATCGAGGCTTACGGCATGGACAGCGGTTCACTACAGGGAAGTCGGCTCCGCTGGGCCTACGCGGACGACCTCCTGAACGGCATCAACACTGCCACCCAGGACCAGCGCAACAAGACGTTCAAGTTCGTCAACGACAGCGTCGTCTCGCGACTAGACCCCGTGCTCGGTCGCTGCGTCGTCACGAACACACCATGGCACCCGAGGGATGCACTCCACCAACTCCGAGATGCTCCCGTCCATGCTTGGCCCACACTGCGCATGGAGATCGAGGGTGACATCGAGGTCTACAACACGGACTGGGACCCGAAGAACCCCGACGACCTGAGGCCGTCCTACCCGGGTAGCGCCTTGTGCAGGCTCACCGCTCACGACCCGGACCCGAGGAACGAGGTCCCGCTGTTCCCGGACCGCATCACCCGGGAGCACATCGATGAGCTGAAGCGGTCGATGCTCCCGATCTTCTTCAACCAGCTCCACCGATGCGTCGCCCGCGACGACTCCACTGCCATGTGTCGACAGGAGTACATCGACCGGTGCCTAGCTGCTGCCAACGACGCGAAGCCTCCTTGCACTGGCTTCGTCCTCAGCTACAGCGGCACGAACCAGACTTTCACCGGAGTCGACCTAGCTATCTCTCCGGGCGAGGAACACGACAAGACAGCCTTCTTCACGTTTGAGGTGCTCCCTTCAGGGCACAGACGCATCCTCGACATCGAGATCGGACAGTGGCCCGGAGACGTCATCGTCAAGAAGGTCATCGACAAGGCGAAGCGATTCAAGAGCGTCGTCCGCATCGAGAACAACGGCGGTCTTGATTTCTTCCTCCAGTGGACTAGGAAGGAAGACGTCAGCATCCCACTCAAGGCTCACTGCACTGGACGAGTGAAAGCTCACCCAGAATACGGCATTCCGGGCATCTTCGTCGAGTTCATGAACGGGGCCTGGCTCATCCCTAACCAGGGACCCAGGGCTGAGTTGCTACCTGCCGTGAAGGAGTTCTGCGAGGACTGCTTGAATTACGTCCCTTCGCACCATACGGCCGATTCGCTCATGGCTTGCTACTTCGCTCGCGAGCAGGCTAGGGAGTTCGGTGTGCTCTCGGGGACCGAGACTGCGAACCTAGGCGGGAGCATCGGCCAGATGGTCATGGCCAGGTAGCACCGCAAACCGGTTTGCGGCATTAACCGGCATGCGCTACTACTTCGGCCTCGACGAAGTGGCCAGGGTCAGGTACAACGCGAGAGTCCACGACACCGTCATCGAGGCAGTGTGTCCCCTCACCTACACTCTGGGACCAGCGGACGTGCTGCAAGCTAAGCATCACGCTCTCGCAGTCGTGCGTCGTAAGTCGTTGTGGATGAGCACTCTGCACGCGAGTGACCTCGTCCTCTTGGCTTGGGACTCACGGTGATCGAGCTACCCAAGAAGCGGTTCGGTAACAGGCACGGCCTCCTGTTCTGCAACTTCCGTGTCTACGTCCAGGTGAACCGCCACGACGATCAGCTAGTAGAGGTCTTCGTGGACGTGGACCTAGCGGAGGGCACCACGTTGGTCGAGCACGGCCACCTCATCGGGCGTCTCGTCTCACACGCACTCAGGGGAGGTGCCAGCGTCACCGACATCATCGGCGACCTCATCGTCACTATCGGTGACCCGAAGGGCGCGGTCACTGAGGGACCGCCAGGCATCACGCAGGCTGTCTCACTGGCCAACCTCGTCGGTCAGGTCATGCAGTGGGAGTTGATCTATGGGACCTGAACTGTATAGACCCACGTGGGTCCTCGAAGATGATGGATGGCACCTCGTCGACGGACCACCTCCCGACACGGAGGTCCGCTCTCGTGCGCCCAGCATCCTCGATCGTGCGGGTCCACACGAACCACGAGAACGAGAGATCGACCCGACTCCCAGCTTGCAAGGCCAAGACCTCATCGACGCACTAGCTTCGTTCAAGCCGTAGGCCGCAAACCGGTTTGCGGCATCATCCACGCGAGGAGAACGCGAATGTCACCGTCGCACTGGATCGTAGTCGAGGACCGCAGGCAAGGACCCGACAGGCTCGGTCCTGGTGAGGTGGTGACGACGGCCACCTACCGCAAGCTCTGCGTCAACCGAGGCTTGCACTTCCTGCCGTGCGTCGCGGACCTCGTGAACGCTGGCGCCTTCTCGGGCTACTTCCGCCGCGAGTACGGGACTGGCGTGCCCATGCCGGAGGCGCTCCCCGCCTCGGTGTGTCGCATGGCAGTCCAGCTCAACTCCGTGCCGAGCGACCTGAACTGGATGGCTCGCGTGACCACGATCCTCGGTGGCCACGAGGGCTTCACTGGCCGACTCTCCATCGTCGGTGACACCTCGCAGGCCATCATGGGAGCGCCGCTCTCCACTACGTCCGAGTCCACGTTCAACTTCGCCAAGCTCACGGAGGACGAGTATGAGGACGGAGGATGGGTCATTGGCGGCACTGCCAAGACCTCGCCGCAGTCTGCCGGCGTCTTCGGCCTCGCCCTCTACGGTGCTGCCAGGGGCTTCCGAGTGGAGTGGGTCGCAGTCACGCAGAGCTACGACTGATGAACGTCTCGCGTAGAGCACAACGTCGAGCGCGGGCTAGGCAGGCTGCCAAGGACCCGACTAGCTATCCGGCGTTGCTCGGTTCATTCAACTACAGGTTCGCTCGGTACAAGGGTCAGCGTCCTTGGGGACGACGATCTCGCTCTAGGTGGCCTTCGTGAGACCGCAAACCGGTTTGCGGTGAGAAGCCACTCAAGGGGAGCTTGCGCGAGCGGATGTGGCTGCATTAGGTCGGGTGCAGATTCAAGTCTCTCCTGGGGATGAAGCCAGGCTCAACGGTGACCTACTGGTCAAGGCATTTGCCGATAAGTGGGTTCTAGCTCGCGTAGTTCACAATTCGGGTGCTGGCGGAACTATCGGAGTATCGGTTGACGTGGGCCACGCTTTCTACATGCGCGGGCCGACGGAGAGAGCACTGGTTTTCGTCAACGTCCTCTCGAAGATGGATCGTGTGTGCCACTTCGATGGCGAGAATGCCTCAAAGGTTTTCGTCGACTTGCTGGAGAGCCACCTCGAAGAAGCTGACTGGTTCCGGTGCAGTTCTGCTCAAGTCATGTATGACGACAACGAGTGGGCCGCCATGCGAGACCACCTCAAGTCCTCGCCTACCGCGACTGACTACGAGAGGCTCCACCCAGAAGGTCCGTGAGACCGCAAACCGGTTTGCGGTAAGCTCGCCGCATGCACTTCGGGACCGTGTTCCAGCGTCAGACCTCAGCCTTCGGCGCTGACAGCATCCCCACGTTCGGCGACGAGGGCACGGTCGACCAGCTCCAGTCCGACCTCCCCAAGGGGCAACCCTTCCCCGACTGCGTACACAACACCCGGCTCGTCAACATCAACGGCTATCCGGCCCAGCGACTCGTCATGGGTTGCTTCGGTCCCACGTCCGAGGCGACAGCCGACCTCCAGGCCGACTTCTACATGCTGGAGGAGCTGAGCGGCTACTGGTTCAAGCTCGACGCCTCCTCCGTGGCGCTCACGCTCGGTCAGCTCGTCTACGTCGACCACCCCACCATGGGTGACTTCAACCAGGGCAAGGTCAACGGCAAGCTCGCCGCGTCGAAGGGACAGCCCGTGATGGAGGTCTACGTCGTGGTGACCATCGCCTCCGGCAGTCCGACGGCGGGTGTCTACACGTTCACGGTAGGGACCGACTTCTCCAACCCGACTCCCTAGTCCTCAGCGTTGATGGCAGCCAGGGCTTCGTCCCATGCCTGCTGACGCGCCATCTGCTTCCGCGCGATGGTGTCGGCGAGCTTGCCTTTGCGTGTAGACAGCCACTCATCCACGCCGGTTCGGATATCCTTCGTAGTGGCCCGGCTCAAGTCTTCGAGCCAGGCAAGCTCGACTTCGGTAGGGGTAAGGCCACCTCGCACGTAGACCCTGGCGTGCGTATCGTAGACGTCGAGGATGACGTGCTCGCCGCAATGACATCGAACGGGCCAGCCTTCACCCCACCATCTGTTGATGAGTCCTTGCGCTTGTGCGCAGAGAGGGAGCATGGGCCAGAACATGCCGAACAGCGTGAAGCACGTCTGGACGAATGCCTCGATGGGATCGCCACCTCCAGCCGAGAAGCCAGCCGTGAACGTGGGAGTGCGAGCCACGCTAGTGCCATCTGGCATGGTCTCGAAAGATCCACCCTGGGCACGGACGATCTTGGCTAGGTCGTCGAAGCGTTGGTTGTGCGCATCCCACGCGATGATGGCCAAGCGCTCAGCGAGCATTGCCTAGCTAATGCCGCAAACCGGTTTGCGGTAGCCTTCCTCATGTTCGCCCGCGCCCGTCTTGCCCTTTACAGCCTCTTTACGGGCCTCAGTGACGCAGCCAGGGTGCTAGCCGTGGCATGCCTCGAAGAGCCCGTAAAAGGCCCCACAACGCCAGCAAAGGGCATCGTAGAGGGGGTGTCCCACCCCGCCGTCACGCTGTCCGACGAGGCTAGGCGGATGGTGACTGAGATAGGTGAGGAGGGCCGCAAACCGGTTTGCGGCGAGCCGAAGAAGCCGCTCAGAGGAAGCCTGCGAGAGCGGATGGCGCGGCATTAGTTCACGTGCCTCGCATCCCTCCGTTCTTCCTCTACTACGGGGCCAAGTGGAGGGCTGCTCCGCTATACCCGCAGCCCGTCTACAAGACCATCATCGAACCGTTCGCAGGTGCGGCAGGTTATTCGATGAACTACCCGGATAGAGACGTCTACCTGATCGACAAGAACCCGATCATCGTTGGGTTGTGGGACTACCTCATCCACGTGAGCGAAGCTGAAGTGCTCTCTCTCCCGCTCATGGGCCCGTACGACAGCGTTGACGATCTGGACGTGTGCCAGGAGGCCGCCTCGCTCATCGGGTTCTGGCTCAATAACGGGGTCGACCATCCGTGTCGCGTCTACTCCAAGCGCAACGTGGAGCGGATGCTTGGGATGCTTGGGATGTGGAGCGGCCATTCGTGCTGGTCAGACGTCATCCGGTCACGTGTCGCCGAGAACTTGAAACACATCCGTCACTGGAGATGCACAGAAGGTGATTACTGGTCACTCGAACCGATTTCTCCGTCAGTGACGTGGTTCGTCGACCCGCCATACGCGAACCTCGCCGGTAAACACTACCCGTACTCGGACGTTGACTACAGAGAACTCGCTGCATGGTGTGAATCTATTGAAGGCCAAGTCATCGTCTGCGAGAACGAAGGGGCAACGTGGCTGCCGTTCGAGTTTCTGGCCGAGATCCACGCTGACGGATCGGCCAAAGGCCATGTGAGATCGAACGAAGCCATCTGGATCAAGGATGCTGGAATTGTGTGGCCAGAGGAGTGTGAAGAGGCTGTCACGATGCGGCCTGGTTCTAGGCCGATGTTCTTTCCAGAGTAAGACCGCAAACCGGTTTGCGGTGAGGCGAGGAAGCCGCTCAAGGGGAGCTTGCGCGAGCGGATGGGGCGGTATTAGATCGCATGAAGCTCACCATTGTGGTCGAGGGTGACTCGGCTGCCGACATCGTCGAGACTTTGAAAGCCAATCGGAGCAGTCTGCTCAAGCTGAGCGAGACTGCACTCACTGTTCTCGACGCCCACAAGACTGCGGCGAAGACGCAGGAAGCGAGCAACGGCATCCGTGTCATCGCGAGCAGGGAGTAAGACCGCAAACCGGTTTGCGGTAAGCTCGCCTCCGTGTCCGCGAGCATGCCCGAGAGCTGGAACGCAGGGCTAGCTCAGCCAGCGAAGAACCTCACGGACGGTCGCTCGGGTGGCATCACCACTGGCAACACGAAGGGCTTCAGGGCCACTGCCTTCGTCGAGTCCGAGAGGACAAGGGAGCTTGACCGTCGAGCCCAGTTCTACGCATGCACTCAGCACAACTGGAAGCAGTACGACTTCGACGGTCGTGCCACTCCTACCACACCTCAGCGTCCCTACACGCAACCACTCCTCACGGCCGAGCAAGCTCCCTACTACGTACCGCTCCGCCTCCGTCGTCCCTCCGCCCCGTACCGCCTGGCCAGGGTCATCGTCCGATCTTTCACCACGCTCCTGTTCGGTGAGCAGAGGTGGCCCTCCATCAAGGGCATGGGCGACGAGGACTCAACCGATTTCGTCGAGGCACTCTGCAAGGAAGCCTCACTCTCTACCAAGTTCATCCAGGCACGCAACATCGGCGGGTCTTGTGGCACCGTCGGCCTGTCGTGGTGCTACCACGAGGGCAAGCCTCGGGTGAACGTACACGAGGGGAAGCACTGCCACGTCCACGAGTGGGCAGACCGCGAGGAGCTGATCCCGGCTCACGTCTCAGAGATCTACCGCTATCCCAAGGACGAGTGGGACGACGCCAAGAACGCAGTCGTGCGGAACTGGTACTGGAGTCGGCACGACTGGACCGAGGACTCCGACGTCTGTTTCCTCCCCGTCCTGGTCGACACCCGCAACGGGAGAGCCCAAGAGCCTGAGTGGGTGGTCGACCAAACCAACTCAGTCCAGCACGATGACGGCGACTGTCACTTCGTCTGGATCCAGAACATCCGTACTAACGACGTTGACGGCCTCCCCGACTACGACGGCCTCTACGAGAACTTCGACACGATCGACGTCCTCAACTCTGTCCTAGCCAGGGCTGTCACCCTCAACTGCGACCCGACCTTGGTCCTCAAGATGGACCTCGACCTCGTGCAGCGCATGGGCGTGAAGAAGGGCAGCGACAACGCCCTCACGGTAGGCAAGGACGGTGACGCCCGTTACATGGAGATGTCCGGTTCAGGCATCGACAAGGGGATGGCTTATCTCGAAAAAGAGAGGGTCCACGCGCTCGAAGTCGCCGAGTGTGTGATCACCGACCCCGACACCCTCGCAGCGAATGGAGTCTCGGCCGTAGCGATCAAGATGATCTACGCCAAGATGATCCAACGCTGTGAGGAGCTGAGGGAGCAGTACGGCGCGGCCCTCAAGCGACTCATCTGCCAGATGATGAAGGTCGCCCAGGAGAAGGGCAGCGAGACCATCATCGTTGTGAACGACAACGGCGACGAGGAGTCTGCCCAGTACGTCGTCAACCTACCTCCCAAGGTCGTGAGCGAGCCCGTGATGGGCGACGACGGCAAGCCTACTGGCGAGGAGAACACGCAACTCGTCGACAGGAAGCCAGGGCAGGCCACCACGTTCGACCTCACGTGGGGACCTTGGTTCGCGGCTACACCGACTGACCAGACGGCGCTCGTCACGGCTCTGTCGACTGCCAACGGCATGAAGCCGTTCATGTCCGAGGAGACCTCAGTCGAGCTGATGGCGGCCGGCTTCGTCGACGTCCGCCGGTGCGACCCCGGGCAGAGCGAGGACCCCGCGTTCCGCGGCCTCGAGACGCGGGCGGAGCCGACCGAGGCCGCCACCGAGCTGATCGTCGAGGCGTGGAAGGCGGCCAGGTAGCCGTGACCGCCGTACCTGCGGCCGACCCGGCCGGGCGGTTGCTCGTCTGCTTCGACTTCGAGGGCGCCTACGGCACGCCGCACAA
>Ga0209693_10000315_pt1 | contig 19274 bp, 10 predicted proteins | sample HubBroMetageWRM3_FD_188345 | JGI IMG/M metagenome (GOLD analysis project Ga0209693, IMG submission 188345) | Warmed soil microbial communities from the Hubbard Brook experimental Forest, New Hampshire - Hubbard Brook CCASE Soil Metagenome WRM 3... | ecosystem: Environmental > Terrestrial > Soil... | reverse complement strand
AGCGGCTTCGCGGAAGCGACTGCGCCTTGATTCACCATGGTCTCCAGGCAAGTGCTTTCTACTCCGTTGGCATTGCCGTGAATATATCTCCGTATCATCGAGTCACGCCGCGGCATTTTGCGCCCTGTGTCCAAAAGAAAAATTTGGAGCCGCCGACGGCTTCGACCTAACCACGCCCGCCAAGGCACGAAACAAATGATCTGGGAAAGCAATCGCTTCACCAGTTCGAAGGTCGAGGTTGTTGTCGACAGTCTGTGGCACCGATTTACCGACCTCGCGACCACCCTAAGGCAAAATCCCGGCCGGCGACAATGCATGGCAGGCCAAGATTTTGTCATCTTCTTGTTAATATCTAAGTTCTTGGCAGGACAGACCTTAGCGGAGGGCACCAGAAAGGCGAGGAAGCGCGTCAATCAAGTATAATCCCGGGGACAAAGGGGGAACCAACCGCGTGGAATCGCCTCCGCCCTCATCCTTGCGCTTCGGAGACTTCCTACTCGACCCCAAAGCGGGTGAATTGCGCAAGGCTGGCCACCGGATCAAACTGCAGCCCCAGCCTTTCAAGGTGCTATTCATACTTGCCAGTCGTCCCGGTAAGGCCGTCACCCGCGAAGAGATCCAGCAGCAGGTCTGGGGCAGCGAAACGTTCGTTGATTTTGAGCGCGGCCTGAACGTTTGCGTCCAGCAAATTCGCGCCGCACTGGGAGACGATCCCGACACGCCTCGCTTCCTTGAGACTCTGCCGAAGCGTGGTTATCGTTTCCTCCCGTCAGTCGAGCGCGTGGAAGGCAGCGACACCGCGGCACGGTCGATAAGTTATGCGCAGGGAGGTGACGGAGCGTCAGTCGCGGTGGCTAGCGCGGGCTCGCGCGACACTGTTGGGAGAAGAGGTGTTGGTAGGAAGGCGCTGATTGTATTTGCAGTTGCCGGTTCCCTCTTACTCGCATTGTATTTCGGCGGCGCCCGGAGTTGGATCTTAGCTCGCCGCGCAGCCGGTCCTATCCGCTCTATCGCCATCCTTCCCTTCGACAACTATTCTGGCGACCCTGAGCAGCAATACTTCACCGATGGCATGACTGAAGCGTTGACCTCAGAAATGGGAAAAATTCACGGATTGCGCGTTCCTTCGCGAACCTCCGTCATGCTGTACAAGCGCGAAAAGAAACCGCTGCAGCAGATCGCTCGTGAGCTCAACGTCGATGCTCTTGTTGAAGGTTCGGTGATGCGTTCAGGGGACCGCGTGGGCGTGACCGTGCAATTGTTAGATGGCGCGCGTGACCAGCACCTGTGGGGCGAGAGTTACGAGCGCGACTCTAGCGACGTTATTACTCTCGAACACGATCTGGCGCGGACCATCGCGGAAAGGCTGAAGCTGAATCTCAGCGCTGGAGATCAACTGAGGCTGAATAGTCCTGGAAAGGTCAACCCGGAAGCTTATGCCGCCTATTTGCACGGACGCTTCTATTGGTCCAAGCGCACCATCGAGGACTTTCACAAAAGCATTAAGGATTACGAGCAGGCTATCGCTCAGGACCCGAACTACGCGCCCGCTCACGCCGGCCTTGCCGATGCCTATGCGCTGCTCGGCTCTTCGCCGAACGATGCACTGCCGCCCAATGAAGCCATGCCCAAAGCCAAAGCAGCGGCGCAGAAAGCCCTTCAACTGGACGACGGGCTGGCCGAAGCGCACGCCTCGCTTGCCTACGTCAGCATGGTTTACGACTGGGATTGGAGCGCCGCCGAGAAGGAGTTTCATCGTGCGATCGATCTCAATCCCAATTACGCCACCGCTCATGAATGGTACGCGGAATTGCTGGCGGCTAGAGGCCGCCAGAGCGAAGCCTTGGAGGAGATGAAGCGAGCGCGCGATGCAGATCCCTTGCTCGTCCTGATGCATACGGCGGTCGCCGAGACGCTCTACTATTCGCGACACTACGACGAAGTCATCGCGCAGTGCCGGCAGACGCTGGAGCTCGATCCCAATTACGCCCTCGCCCATTTTCATCTTGGACGCGCCTACCTGGCCAAGGGCATGTATCCGGAAGCGATTGCGGAGTATCGAAAAGCACAAGCGTCGCTCGGCGAAACGCCCGCGATGGTTATGGCCATCGGCTATGCGGAGGCCAAGGCCGGCAATCCCGCGGTGGCGCGTAAGGCTCTCGACCGATTAAAGGAGCAGTCTAGAAGCCGCTACGTTCCCGCGCTCTACTCCGCGGCCCTCTACACCAGTCTTGGCGATTCAAAGGATGGAATCGCCCTGCTCGCGAAAGCTTACGACGAACATTCCGATTATTTGATTTTCTTAAACGTGGATCCCATGGCCGACTCGCTCCGCGCCATTCCAAGTTTCCAGGCGCTCCTCCGTCAGATCGGCCTGACGAAATAGAATGCGCCTGGCGCACGCAGACGACAATGCCCGCGTCTTCTTGGCCTCTAACCGAACGGTTGATTTCAGGTGCCGATTATCCACTGGCGATTAAAGAGCGCATGATTACCGATTTGCATTTCCGAAGATGGATGAGACCAGAAATGCACAGAGGCCCCTGAATTTGCCCCATACTGGCCGGATGACGCGCGCTTAACTTGCCTCTGTTCAATAGCTTCTGGATTGCACTCCTGTCTGTCCGTGTTTTTGCAAACTCAGCGTGCGGAGAAGTCTTGAGAATTAAGCGACTTGCCAATCCAGACCTCCTGCCTGGGAGAATTCCACAGAGAAGAATCAGGTGAAGTGGAGTTTTGATAAGCCCAAGAAAATACGCGAGATGTTTTGGTCGGGGCGCCCAGATTCGAACTCGGGACCTCCTGCGCCCAAGGCAGCGGTAGGAATGTTATCTGATTGGTCCGCCTAGCTTTGTGCTGCGTCATCGTACATGGTTTTGGACCTAGTTTGTCAGTATTTGGACCCAAGTTGGACCCAACTTTTTGGTCTCCAACGCTGAAGTGTCGGGGACAGTCCATTGATAATAAAAAAGTAAGTGGTCGGGGCGCCGAGATTTGAACTCGGGACCTCCTGCGCCCAAGGCAGGCGCGCTACCAGGCTGCGCTACGCCCCGACATGAAGTGCACTATTGATTCTAAAGCACTTTCCAACTTTACTGCTACTCCGATCCGGGATCTTTCTCCCGACCGTGCCAAAATTGTGACAAATTCTTGCGTGCAAGCGATCCGGAGCCGCAATTCAGCGCTATTTTATCGGCCCAGCGGCAAAAACCTGCGTCGCAACAAGCTGGAATGCGCCGGCACTGGCTCGTTGGCGCATCTGATAGGTTGTATGACTGCTCCCGGAATCAAAACTATCTGCCGCCCGGCGCGGTCCCACCGACCTGTGAGTGCGGCAGATAAATGGGAACTCGGGGAAGCACGAACAGTGAAGCTTCCGGATTCGCGAACCGACGTCGTTCTGAACGCCACCGCTGAGGTTTCTGGAATCACTGCTGCGCAAAGTGCGCTTGCCGCGGCCAGTGCGCCGCCGCTTTCCTGCTGGAGTAGCGTCTGTTATCTTCTAATTTCGTTTCCCGGTCAGGCGCTTTCAAGATCAGCTCCTTTTTCAGCAGACCAGCCGCGCCGCAATTCAGGATAGAATTCTGCCCTGCTTTCCGTCTGGCGATTGGGAGGTTTATAAATGGCCGCGAGTTTCCGGCAAATATTCGTCCTGCTGATGGCAGTTCTTCAGCTGTCGTTGCCGCTTGCTGCTTTCGCGCAGCAACCGCCGCCGGCCCCGCCCGCACCGTTACAACTCACGCTGAAACAATCCGTGCAGCTCGCGCTTAAACAGAATCCACAGCGGCTCATCGCGCAGATTCTGGTCCAGGAAAGCGATCGCAATAGTCAAATTGCTCGCTCGGCTTTGCTTCCCCAAGCAAACGTCGCCGCGGCCGGCTCGGTGAATCAGTACAACTTTCAAAGCATCGAACGAGCCCCAGTGCGATCGCCGGCCGGACCCTTTCAGGTCATCGAAGCCGGTCCCGCTTTTTCGCAAACCATCCTGGACTTCCCGAAAATTCGCGCATACCAGATCGGCCGCGAAGGCACGCGCCAGGCGCGCGCTGACGAACAGACTGCGCGCGAAATTGTGGTAAATGCCGTTGTGGACCAATACCTCCTGATTCTTCGCGCTCTGGCCACGCGCGACGCCGCCAAATCTCGTGTCGCACTTGCACAACGACTGTACGAACAGGCCACCGAATTACAAAAAACCGGTATCGGTCTGAATATTGACACCGTGCGAGCCAACGTCGAACTGCAGAACGAGCGCCAGAATCTCATCGACGCCGAAACGCTGACGCACACCACCAGGTACGGCTTGGCCGCGCTCCTCGATCTGCCTCGCGACCAGGATCTCGAAGTGGCCGACCACCTGGATTTCTTCGACCTCCCGGCGCTCGACAAACGGACGCTGCTCGACCAGGCCCTGACGTCGCGACCGGAAATCCACTCCTTGAATTCGCAGCAACGCATCGCCAAGCTGACGTCGGATGCGGCGGGCGAACAGCGCCTGCCGCAACTGGATTTTTCGGGCTTCTGGTATTACCAGGGATCCCGCTTCAACAACGGTATTCCGGCCTACACCTATGCGATCTCTTTGGAATTTCCAATTTTTACCGGCGGACGCATCCGCGCGGAAGAGGCGCGCGCCAAACTGGAGGAACAGCATGTCGCGGAAAACCGCCGCCAGCTGGAAGCGCAGATCGTGGATGAAGTAAAGTCCGCGCTCGACGAACTCACGGCGGCGCGAAATTCCGTGGATGTTGCAAATTTAGGGCTGCAGCTGGCCCAGGAAGAAGTTGCTCAAGCGCAGCGCCGGTTTGCGGCCGGCGTCACCACCAACGTTGAAGTCATCACCGCACAGGACGAGCTAGCCCGTGCCAACGACAATCAAATCGCTGCTTTGTATCAATTCAATTTGTCGCGCGCATCGCTGGCCCGCGCCACCGGTGAAATCGAAGCAATGTACACGAAGTAAGAGGTGAACGGAATAATGAGCTCCAATCCACCAGCGCCAACTGCATCGCCCAACACAGACGCGCCATTTGCAGCGCCGCAGGCGCCACCGCCACCAGCTCCTTTTTCTTTGAGCCGCTGGATTCGCGATTTGAATCCCTTCGCGAAGGGCGCGATCGTCGCCGTCCTGCTCTTGCTGCTCGTCGCGTGGTACGTGTTCACCGGCCGCGTCACTACCGACGACGCACAGGTGGATTGCCACATCACCGCAATGGCCCCCCAGGTTCCCGGGTACGTCGTTAACTTGCTCATCAACGACAATACTTCAGTAAAAGAAGGCGACTTGCTCGTGCAGATTGATCCGCGCGAGTACGAAGCAGAGGTGGCGCAAGCCAAAGCCAATCTCGAATTCGCCGAAGCTCAGGCAAACTCCGCGGAAATCCAAATCGGCCTGACGCGCGAGACTACTACTCACGGCACGAGCGGAGCCGCCCATCAGAAGGAATCCGATGCCGCGGATTACGTCAGTTCCCAGGCGCAACTCGAGCAGTCTGCCACTGCGAATCTCCAGGTCGCTGAAGCCAACGTCGCGGCCAAACAAGCCACCAACGAACGCGCGCAAAGCGATCTAGCCCGCTACACACCTTTACTCGGCACCGACGACGTCTCCAAATATCAATTCGATGCAGTCGAAGCTACCGCGCGCGTGGCGAAGAGCGATCTGGCTGCAGCCCAGCAACAGCTTTCCGCCGCGCAACAAGCCGTGCTGATTGCGCGCGCGAATGCGCATGCCGCCCAGGCGAAGGCGTCGCGCTCGGAGTCTCAATTCATGGAGACTAAAGCCCGCGAGCAGCAGGTGCCCATCGCCGTAGCCAGCTACAAATCGGCACTCGCAACGGTCGAACGCGCCAAGGCCGCGCTGCAACAAGCCGAGTTAAATCTCGCCTACACTCACATCACCGCCCCTATTACGGGGCAAGTTACCCAGAAGTCCGTGGACTTGGGACAGTACGTTTCGCCGGGACAGTTGCTGTTCACTATCGTGCCTCTCGATCAGGTGTACATCACCGCGAATTTCAAGGAGACGCAACTCGAAAACGTCGCCCCCGGTCAGAAAGTTCGCATTCACGTGGATACCTATCACGAAGAGTTCGAAGGCGTCGTCGATTCCCTTGCTGGAGCGGCGGGTTCGCGGCAAGCGTTGCTGCCGCCGCAAAATGCCACGGGAAATTTCATCAAAGTCGTCCAGCGTATTCCGGTGAAAATCCTGGTGACGCCAAACAAGAATCCGAATCTCGTGCTGCGACCCGGCATGAATGTGGAAGCGACGATTTACACTCGCTCACGGTGAACAAGCGCAATGGCCTATCTCAGTAGTCCCCCAACATCCTGGGAACTCGAAGAGGAGCGATTCCTCAGCAGCATAGTGTCGACCCTGTCTTACGGGCGCCGGTTGGCCATGCTCCTGACGGTTGGCATGGTTGCCGCCATCGAAATCTCCAACCGCCTCTCCATAAACGTGTTCCTGCCGGACATGCAAGGTAACGTTGGCGCCAGCTCTGATGAAATCAGCTGGGTAATCACTCTTTACAACGTCGGCTATCTCTGCTCCATAGCACTGGCGTACTGGATGACGCGCGTCATGGGCACCAGGCGCCACTTGCTGCTAAGCATCGCGATCTATGCCACGGGTGCGATGGGCTGCGTGCTAAGCACAGGAAGTCTCGCGCAGCTGCTGGTTTCACGCTTGATTATGGGATTCGGAGGCGGGGCGTTTCTGGTGCGCGTCGTCATTCTCGCCGGGGTGCTGTTTCCCGGGAAAGCGAGGTTGGCGGCTGTCACACGGCTTTATCTCGTTCTTTCTGCTTTTGAGGTCCCGTACCCCGCCGTCATGGGGTGGGTCACCGATACGTTTCACTGGAATTATGCTTTCCTGGTTGATTTTCCCTTTCTCGCGATCGGCGCTTTTCTCATCTGGAAAATTGTTCCACCAGGTCGAATATTTATGCGCAGGAAAGAGGGTCACGTTGATATCTGGGGCGCACTTCTGCTGATTGCTTCGTTGGCCTGCCTGGAAACTGCCCTTAGCCGCGGCGAGCGGGATCTGTGGTTGCAGTCGAACTGGATTGCTACCACACTGGTTGCGGCTACCGTTTTCTTTGTCGCGTTTCTCTGGTGGGATTACCGCCCCGAGAACCCGGCGCCGGTCTTGCACTTGCGCATGCTCGTTCGGCACGCCACTCTGCGCACCTACTTTCTGGTGATTTTGATCGTGGGAGCGTTCTTCGGCGCCGGGCTTTACGTCGTGCCGCAGTACCTTCGCTTCGTTCAGGACTACAGCGCTTTGCAGGCAGGCGGTTTTATTTCGATGTACACGCTCGGCCTTGGGTTAGGGCTGCAGTACGCATTGCACTTGCTGATTCCCCGCTTGGGTCCAGTGCGCACGCTAGCCGGCGGATTGCTGATCTTGGCCGCGGCGTACCTCGCGATCTGCTTTATCTGGACCCCAACCACCCCCACCATCGTCTTGGCGCCTGTAATTTTCCTGCAAGGCTTTTGCATCGGGCCCGTTATTCTCGCTGCCGGAAACGCTGTCAGCGCCAATGCGCCAATAGCGGACGTCAATGACATTTCCACCACATACTTCTTCATGCGCCAGCTCGGAAACACATTTGGAGTCACCGCAGCGACGGTGATGTTCGATCGGCGCATGACGCTGCATTCCTCGCGCCTCTTGGACGTCTCCAACCGTCTGGACGCCACCACTCGCTCTACCCTCACGCAATATGCCGATCTGATTCACCGCAACGGCGGCCCTGGCAGCGTTCCCGGGCTGGGAGCATTGCAGCTCTTTCAAAATAACGTGATCACCCAGAGCAGGCTGTTCTCCTACATAGACATCTACTTCGGCTTGGCGACGCTAGGCGTGGTCGCCTTGATCTCGATAGCCATTACCCAAGTAAAGGTTAAGCGCGGCTCCATCCATTTTCACCCGTGGTAGGTTCATCAATCCAATTAACACGGCCTTCGAGGAGTTACACGAATGCAGATTGGTATTGATAGCTTCGCGGCGGCCATCTCCGATCCGGCCACGGGTCTGACCCTCACCCCAGTGGAGCGCATGCACCATCTGCTCGAAGAGATTGAGCTCGCCGATCGCGTCGGCCTGGATGTCTTCGGCATCGGCGAACATCACCGGGCGGAATTCCTGGACTCAGCTCCCGTCGTGATTCTCTCCGCTGCCGCCGCACGCACGCAGAAGATTCGCCTCACCAGCGCCGTCACCGTTCTCAGCGCCGCGGACCCCGTGCGTGTTTTTCAGGAGTTTGCGACGCTCGATCTGATCTCCCGGGGCCGCGCCGAGATTGTCGCCGGTCGCGGCTCGTTCATTGAGTCCTACCCGTTGTTCGGACTGCGTCTGGAAGATTACGACTCGCTCTTCGCGGAGAAACTCGATCTGCTATTGAAAATTCGCGCCAACACGGAGGTGCACTGGTCCGGCAAACACCGCGCAGCCCTTACCGGCCAGGCAATCTATCCTCGCCCGCTGCAAGATCCGCTGCCGGTATGGGTCGGTGTGGGCGGTACGCCCGAATCCTTCGTTCGCGCGGGAATGCTCGGACTTCCGCTCATGGTCGCGATCATCGGCGGGGAGCCGATACGTTTCCGCCCGCTCATTGACCTCTACCGCGAAGCCGGGCGCCGCTCCGGCCATTCCCCCGACCGCCTCACTGTCGGCCTTCATTCCATCGGCTTTCTCGCAGACACCACCGATGACGCCGCGGATACTTTCTTTCCCGGGTATGCGCACACCTTCACCGAGATCGGCAAGGAGCGCGGCTGGCCAGCCACCACCCGCGCGCAATTCGACGCACAGCGCGGACCTACCGGCGCGCTGCTGATCGGAGACGCCAGAACGGTGGCGAAAAAGATCCTCTACATAAATGAAGCTCTCGGCGGCATCTCTCGCATTACCTTTCAAATGGGCGTATCCACGCTTCCGCATCAGAAAATGCTGCGCGCGATAGAGATATTGGGTACTCAAGTCGCTCCTCTTGTGCGCGACGAGGTGTAGTAGCGCCGAACGACGGTTGCCGCATCGAAACGCGGGCGACTGCCAACCTCGGAGCATACATTCGAAATGTGCGCCGCCCGTTCGAATCTCTCGGCGTGCATGTGCGAGTGTTCCACGCTGATGGTCTATGCGACACCTAGTGGCAAACCCGCCTTGACGTTTCCGCAGGCTGGTATAGGATTGAGTTCCCTTCTACACAGACCGGCGTGATCACAGGCTGCCCTCTTTCAGCCTTCAGGGTCATCTTCGGAATAGAAATTCCCCTTCTCGAGTTGGTGTGCAATGAAGTCGAAGCTTCCTTTGAAGCGCAAGATACAACTAGCGTTTGGCGTTGCCATCGTGATGTTGCTGATCGTGGGTATGATCTCGTATCGCGGCATGGTCGTCTCCGATGAAAGCGACCGCTGGGTGCGGCACACGCACGAAGTCATCGAGAATCTCCAGGATTTAGACGGGGCAATGGAGACCGTGGAATCCAGCTACCGCGGATTCGTTATCACCGGCGACGAAAATTCCCTGCAGGCCTATCGCGCCGCCGTCGCGCGTTCCGAGCAGGCGGAAACCAACATCCGCAATCTGACCGTGGATAACCCCGTCGAGCAGCGCAGGATTCCGAGCCTGGTGAACCTGGCCGACCGGAAAGAGCAATACGCGGAGAACGTTATCAGCCTGCGACGGACCAAAGGCATGGATGCGGCGGCCGATTTCGTGCGCGGGGGCGGCGGACAACAAATCATGAGCCAGTTTCAGGAGCTCATTCGCAGCATGCAGGACGAAGAGTTGCGACTGTTGACGATACGGAACGCCGATGCCAACCGGCGCTCGCGCCAGATTAAAACTGTGCTGGCCTTTGGAACCGTGCTGGGTTTGTTACTCGCCATTGCAGCGGGCTGGAGCGCGCAGCGTAAGAATTTCGAAAGCGAGTCCGCCGAGGAGGTCCACAAAGCATCCGGGGCAAAATACCGCGGACTTTTGGAAGCGGCGCCGGACGCAATGGTCGTGGTGAATCAGCGCGGGGAAATAGTTCTCTTAAACTTGCAGGCGGAAAAACAGTTCGGTTACCACCGCGACGAGCTGGTCGGCCAGAAAGTGAAGAACATTATTCCCGAGGGATTCGCCGAGCGGCTGGTGGCAGACGGCACGCGTAGCGCCGCCGAGGCGCTGGCGCAGCAGATTGGCACGGGCATCGAGCTGATTGCGCGTCGGAAGGACGGCACTGAGTTCCCCATCGAACTGATGCTCAGCCCGCTGGAAAGCGCCGAAGGTACTTTGGTGACCGCAGCAATCCGCGACATCAGCGTGCGCCGGGCGGCCGAAAAGCATTTGGCGCTGATGGAAGGCCGCTATCGCGGTCTGCTAGAAGCCGCGCCAGACGCGATGGTCGTTGTGAATCAAAAGGGAGACATCGTCCTGTTGAACGTGCAGGCGGAGAAACAATTCCGGTATCGCCGCGACGAACTGGTCGGCCAGCAAGTAACCAACATCATCCCGGAGGGCTTCGCCGAACGCCTGATCGCCGACGAAAAGCGTTCCGTGGAGGACGCGCTGGCGCAGCAGATTGGCACGGGCATCGAGCTGACCGCGCGGCGCCGGGATGGCAGTGAGTTCCCCATCGAGCTAATGCTCAGCCCACTGGAGAGCGCCGAAGGCATTCTGGTGACCGCCGCGATCCGCGACATCAGCGTGCGCAAAGAAGCGGAAAAACACTTGGCGCGCATGGAAGGCCGCTACCGTGGGCTGCTGGAAGCCGCGCCAGACGCCATGGTGGTGGTGAACCAACACGGCGAAATCGTGCTGCTGAACGTGCAGGCCGAAAAGCAGTTCGGCTACCGCCGCGATGAACTCCTCGGCCAGAAGGTGAAGAACATCATTCCCAGAGGCTTCGCCGAGCGGTTGATCGCCGACGAAAAACGTTCCGTGGAAGACGCGCTCGCGCAGCAGATCGGCACGGGTATCGAGCTCATCGCCCGGCGTAAAAATGGCAGTGAATTTCCCATTGAAATCATGCTGAGCCCCCTGGACAGCGCCGAAGGAATCCTGGTAACGGCGGCGATTCGCAACATCAGCGTGCGCAGGGAAGCGGATAAACATTTGGCGCTTATGGAAGGCCGCTACCGTGGGTTGCTGGAGGCTGCGCCAGACGCGATGGTGGTGGTAAATCCAAGCGGAGACATCGTGCTATTGAACGTGCAGGCCGAAAAACAGTTCGGCTACCGCCGCGACGAGCTCGTGGGCCAGAAAGTGAAGAACATTATTCCCGAGGGCTTCGCAGAACGGCTGGCGGCGGATGGTCTGCGATCAGCCGAAGACGCGCTCGCGCAGCAGATTGGCACGGGCATAGAACTCATCGCGCTGAGAAAGAACGGAACGAAATTCCCCATCGAAATCATGCTGAGTCCGCTGGACAGCGCTGAGGGAATCCTTGTGACGGCTGCCATCCGCGACATCAGCGTGCGCAAAGAAGCCGAAAAGCACCTGGCGCGCATGGAAGGCCGCTACCGCGGATTGCTCGAGGCCGCTCCTGACGCGATGGTTGTAGTGAACCAAAAAGGAGACATCGTCCTGCTGAACGTGCAAGCCGAAAAACAGTTCGGTTATCACCGCGATGAACTCGTCGGGCAACGGATGAAGAACATCATCCCGGCGGGCTTCGCGGAACGCTTGATCGCCGACGCGCTGCGCTCCACCGAAGACGCGCTGGCACAGCAGATCGGCACCGGCATTGAGATCACCGGAAAGCGCAAAGATGGCACTGAATTCCCCATCGAAATCATGCTCAGCCCGCTGGAAAGCGCCGAGGGCGTCCTGGTGACAGCGGCGATCCGCGACATTACCACGCGCAAAGTCGCCGAAGCTCACCTTCTATATAAGGTAGAGGAATTGAACCGCTCGAACGAGGAACTGGGGCAATTCGCCTACATCGCCTCGCACGATTTGCAGGAGCCGTTGCGCATGGTGGCCAGTTACACGCAACTGCTGGCCCGGCGGTACAAGGGCCGGCTGGATTCCGACGCCGATGAGTTCATCACCTTCGCGGTGGATGGCGCCAACCGCATGCAGAGATTGATCCAGGACCTGCTGGCCTATTCGCGCGTGGGAACCAAAGGGAAGGACCTGCTGGTAACCTCCAGCGAAGAAGCGCTGCAGCGGGCGATCTTGAATCTGCGCGGCGCTATTGCCGATAGCGGCGCGATGGTGACTCACGATCCCCTGCCCGCCGTGATGGCAGATGAAACGCAGCTGGTGCAGCTGTTTCAGAATCTGATCGGCAACGCCATCAAGTATCAAAACCCCGGCGTGCCGCGCATACACATCTCCGCTATTAAGAATGGCGGCGGCAAATGGACGTTCTCGGTGCGCGACAACGGCCTGGGAATTGATCCGCAATATTTCGAAAGAATCTTTGTGATGTTCCAGCGCCTGCACAAACGCGAGGAGTTTGCCGGCACCGGAATAGGCCTGGCGATTTGCAAAAAGATCGTCGAGCGGCATGGCGGTGAAATTTCGGTCCAGTCACAGCCCGGTAAAGGATCCACATTCAGCTTCGCGCTGACAGGAAGTGGGGTGAAATCGTGAAACTCATAGGAGAAGACGGCATGCCCATGGAAGTTCTATTAGTGGAAGACAGTCCCGGCGACGTGCGATTGACGCAGGAGGCTTTCCGCGATGCCAATCCAAGCATTCGCTTGCACGTAGCTACGGACGGCGTGGAGGCTATGACTTTTCTGCGGCGTGAGGGGATCCACGCCAATGCACCGCGGCCAGACCTGATTTTGCTCGATCTGAACCTGCCCAAAATGGATGGCCGCGAGGTTCTGGCGCACATCAAGGCAGACGACACGCTGAAAACCATACCCACGGTGATCCTCACCACTTCCGACGCGGAAGCCGACATCGTGAAAAGTTACCAGCTGCAGGCGAATTGTTACCTCAGCAAGCCCGTGCAGTTAGATGTGTTCGAGAGTCTGGTGGGCAGCATCAATGATTTCTGGCTTAACAAGGTCAAACTGCCGCAGCAAAGGTAAAGCGCATGTGGAAGAAATCACTCAAGCAACTTCTGCTGGTCGAAGACAACCCCGGAGACGCTCGCCTGATCCTTGAGATGTTTAACGAGCAAGGCCCCGGGAACACCGATTTGACCAATGCCTCGACCATGAGCGAGGCGGAGAAGCTGCTGAGCAAACGCGGGTTCGACATGATCTTGCTGGACCTGGGGCTGCCGGATTCGCAAGGCCTGGATGCCGTGCGGCGAGCGCACGCTGCGGCGCCACGCGTGCCCCTGGTAGTGCTCACCGGCTTGGACGACGAGTCGCTGGCCGCACAGGCCCTGCAGGTAGGCGCGCAAGACTATCTCATCAAGGGACAATTGGAGGCGCGCTGGTTGTTACGGGCCCTGCGCTATGCCGTCGAGCGCAAGACGATGGAAGAGGCGCTCTTCGTCGAAAAGGAGCGCGCCCAGGTTACCCTGAACTGCATCGGCGACGCCGTGATTTGCACGGACGCCGCAGGCAACATCACCTTCCTGAATATGGTGGCGGAAAAAATGACGAGTTGGTCGCGCCAGGATGCCTTCGGCCGGCCGATGGCCGAAGTCTTTCGCATTCTGGACGCCAACACCCGCGAGAGCACTCCCAATCCGATGGAGAGATCAATCGAGCAAAATAGCACGGTGCACTTGCCGGCGAACTGCATCCTGGCGCGGCGGGACGGAACGGAGATTCCCATCGAAGATTCCGTCGCACCCATCCATGACCGGGAAGGAAAGGCGACCGGAGCCGTGATCGTCTTTCGCGATGTGAGCGCCGCACGGGCCATGGCGCTCGAGATGACCCATTCCGCGCAGCACGATTTCCTTACGGGCATGCCCAACCGCATGCTGCTCAACGACCGCGTGAGCCAGGCCATCGCTTGGGCGCAGCGCCATTCCAAAAAAGTTGCCGTGCTGTTTCTGGATCTGGATGGATTCAAGCACATCAATGATTCGCTGGGCCATCCCACGGGCGACAAACTTCTGCAATCCGTTGCCAAGCGCCTGGTGGATTGCGTGCGCGGTTCCGATACCGTCAGCCGCCAGGGCGGCGACGAATTCGTGGTGCTGCTCACCGAGGTAGGCCAATCCGAAGATGCCGCCATCACCGCCAGAAGAATGTTGCAGACGGTGGCCGAGGCTCATTCCATTGACCAGCACGACTTGCACGTCACCACCAGCATCGGCTTGAGCGTGTTTCCCGACGACGGCTCCGACGCGGAAACGCTCATCAAGAACGCGGACACCGCCATGTATCAGGCCAAGGAAAACGGGCGGCAGAGCTATCAGTTCTTCAAGCCCGCGATGAACGTGCGCGCCGTGGAGCGCCAATCCATCGAGGAAAGCCTGCGGCGGGCGCTGGAGCGCGAAGAATTCTTGGTGCACTACCAGCCCAAGGTGCAATTAAGCACCGGGCAGATTTCTGGCGCGGAAGCGTTGATCCGCTGGAAACATCCCGTGCGCGGTCTGGTCCCTCCGGGCGATTTCATTCCCATCGCCGAAGATTGCGGCTTGATCGTCCCCATCGGCAACTGGGTGCTGCGCGAGGCCTGCAAACAAGCGTGCGCCTGGGCGAAGGAAGGCCTGCCCACAATTACCATGGCCGTGAACATTTCCGCGATGGAGTTCCGCGACGAGGATTTCCTCGACGGCGTATTCAGAATCCTGCGAGAAACGGGTCTCGATCCTAAATTGCTGGAGCTGGAACTCACCGAAAGCGTCTTGATGAAACGCGCCGAATCCACGCAGGCCATCCTGAAGACACTGCGCGCCAGCGGCGTACAGATGGCTGTGGATGATTTCGGCACGGGTTATTCCAGCCTCAGCTATCTGCGGAAATTTCCAATTGACGCGCTGAAAATCGATCAGTCGTTCATCCGCCAGATCACCACGGCTCCCGACGAGACCACCATCGTCACGGCAGTGATCAGCATGGGCCGCAGCCTGAAGCTGCGCGTGGTCGCCGAAGGCGTGGAGACACAGGAAGAGCTTGCATTTCTTCAGGCGCGGCAGTGCGACGAGGCCCAAGGCTATTATTTCAGCCGGCCGGTCCTCCCCGAACAGTTCGCGAAATTGCTCGAAAATGGAATGCGCGAGCCAATGCTCAGCTGAGCGCTGCGCCGAAATTGCTGCAGCCAAATCGTTCTTTCATTCCTGATGTGCATCCCGGGTTTAGAATCCAGCCGCACGGCGATTGTCGTGACTTTGTGGGTCGAGGAAAGTGATCTGTTCGCGGGCTGGTGGCAACCCGACGTGGCGCGCGGAAGCACTGGCGATTGGTTGCGGCGAAATTACGGCGTGGGAGATTCCTGCTTGAGGGCTTGCTTCCCAGTGGGTTGTGATTTGTCAGGGCGCGCGAATTCGTAAATCCCAGCAGGATCGGCAACCAGTAGGATGCGCTCTGGCTCAACCAAAATTCCCACCGGCTGCAGTGCCGCACCCTGGGTGGTGGCCACCCGGTAGACGTCCAGCAAATTTCCGTCGCGGTCGAAACGCAGCAGCATGTCGCCGACCGCCGCCCATACTTGCTGGCTCGACCGGTCCACGCCCAGCGCATGAATCACCGGCTTGACCGTGGTATCCGGTTCGCGCTCGGTGAACTTCACCACTCCGGCAAAACTGTTCAGACCCTCTTGCCGGAAACCGCCCCGTCCAAAGTGCTCGCCAAATTCACCATGCCCGGCGCCGGGATTTTCCGCTCCACCGTGTCCGCCCGCTGATTCGCCGATATGGGTGCCGGGAAAAGCTCCGCCGGCGCCTGCCACAGCCGCTGCACCTTCTGCTCCTCCGGCATCAGCGCCAAAGGAATGATGTTCAAACCCACCGCCAAATCCGCCGCCGAATCCGGGGAATCCGGGGCCGAAAATTCCTGGCGCGCCGAAGCCTCCGCCCGGTCCCCCCACGCCCAGCAGTGCGTTGAAGTCCGGCGTGCTGCTGGAGCCGGAATTAGACGCGGCATTGTTGTTGCTGTTCGCCGAAAGCGAGCCGCTGAAATCGGAGCCGTCCGCGGAACCCGTCGCGCTTGTCGTCGGGTCGCTGTCGCTGCTGCCGCCGCTCGCCGTGCTGGCCGAGCCCGGCCCGCTCGCAGGTGTTGCGCCCCCAGTGCCGCCAGGTGCCGCGGAACCGCCGCGGCGTCCGCCCCCGCCATGGCCGCCATTCGCCGTGAACGCCGGGCCGCCACCGCTCCCCACCGAGTACATGCTGCCGAACGAAAACATTTCGCCCGGCCCGGCCATCCCGGAAACTCGCATGCCCACTTGCACCTGCGACTTATCGTGCGTGATGTCCGGGATCAATGCGTTCGCGGGGATTTCCGCTTCGTAGCCCGCGTAGCCAAAGCGATCGTATTTTCGGAATTTAGGGTCCTTCAGGGAAGTAAACGCGAAATAAATCTCGCCCGGCGCGCCGCTGTACAGTTTCCCGATATCCATGGCATAGGCCGGCGGCGGGCCCGTCGCATAACCCGCGGCATAGCCTGGCTCGGAATTCGCAGAGGCGCTGAGCGCTGGTACGGTAAGCTGGCTTGGATCGTTCACCGCATCGGAAATATTTCCAAAGCTGCGCAGCAATTTGCCGTGCTCGTTCATCACCCGCACCAAGTGGTCGCTGCGCAGCGTCACCACCGCAAATTCGCCGTTCGCCAGCGCGACTACGGACATCGGCGCGCTCACCGGCACGCTGGCTTCCAGCACGCCGTCTGGCGTAAAGATCTTTACGGCGTTGGCGCCGCGGTCAGCGACGAATACGCGCCCGCTCGAGTCCAAATCGAAATCCACGGCGTATTTGATGCTCGCGCTGCCTGGCTGCAGGTTGGGAATTTGTCCGAGGTGCCTTCCATCCGAAGTATAGATATGGATCACGCTGGCCGGCGCAGACAATATGTAGTACCGCCCAGCCGTGTCGCGCTCGATCACCGCAGCGCCGCTTCCCACGTCTGGAAACACTCTTCCCCGCGCGTGCAATACCGTTTGCACGCCTTGCGCTTGCGCCGGGCGCTCCACGCCGGCGAGCAAGAACGCCAGCACGAACGCGTTAGCCAAAACAGCTGCGCGCGAAACGAACTTCCAAGTTTGCCTAAAATTTCCCGATTGCCGCCGCATCGCCAATCTTCCCCCCCAACCGATTGTAACGTACAGATGCGCGTGGAATTCCCCTGGGTTGCCGCCAGCGTTTATAATTGTTTCACATACTTTGCTTCCCTGTTGCTTTGCCGCGCTACGTTGTTGGTATTTCCGGTTTAAAGGCACAAAAGTTCCGCAATTTCGCACAGGTTGCTCGCTAACTCTCCGGCCAGGAGTCATTTGAGGACCCAGTGCCGCCCCTACGCCCGCGGAATTCTGGAACTCTTCGGACATTGAAACTGAATTAGTTAGCTGCGGGGGAATCCAGAGTCCATGACCAATGGCATAATTGGCCTATTATTACTGAGAAATCTCCGCGGCCCCGCCGCCTGACTGCAAGGGGATGGCGCGCCAGGCGGGCGACCGCGCAGCAAGCCGCGCAAGCTTATCGGCTCGAGGGAAGGTCATTTTCAATTGGCTCCAAGGCAAGACCCTGGCGCTTTTGCTGTTTTGGCTCGCCTGCGGTAATTTGAACTTCGCGCAACAGCCCGCCAATTCGCCGCAGACGGTCAGCGGAGTGGTGCGCACTCCCGAAGGCACGCCGGTCCCCGCCGCGACCGTGCGTCTGATCAATACCGAAACCAATAAAACTTGGCTGAGTTGGACCGACGAATCCGGCAAATTCGAATTCCCGCAAATTCCCGTCGGCCCTTATCGCGTGGAAGCCAGCCAACTCGGCTTCACGAACGCGTCGCTGGTGGTGCAAGTTCCAGTAGTGCCGCCCGGCCCCATACCGATTGTTCTGCGCGTGGCAACTTTGGCGGAGCTGACCTCGAAGCCCGAGGCACCGCGCCCGCCCCGCAATCCGCGCCCGCCGAGCGGCGCCGCAAATCCCGGCAACGCCAATGCGGGTGGCCCAGGCAGGCAGGGCGCGGGCGGACGAGGAGGCCAGGTGCCCGCCGGAGTCAGCAATGCGATCAGCGCCGGTCTTGCGGGTGGAGGCTTCGAACAGACGGACCTGACCGATGAAGGCGCCGGCGGCCCGGCAGGCGCAGCCAACACGCCCTCAAATGAAGGAACGCAAATCGCGGCGGAACTCCCGGCCGGCGCGGGCTCTAGCGCCACTTCCGATTCGTTTTTATTGCAGGGAACCGTCGGCCAGGGCCTCGCGGGAAATGGCCCGGGCGGATTCGGGCAGAACGGATTGGTCCCCGGAAATCCCTCCGGTGAAGGCGGGCCAGGTGGACAAGGACCAGGCGGCGGACGCGGCGGGCCGGGAGGAGGACAAGGCGGTTTTGGCGGACCCGGCGGCGGAGGCGGCGGTTTCGGCGGAGCTCCGGGCGGAATGTTTGGAGGCGGAGGCGGTGGCGCCGGAGGTGGTGGCGGCGGTGGCGGGCGCGGACGATTAAATCGCCAGGCAGTGAATCGCATTCGCTTCAGTTTCTACGACCACTACGAAAATTCTGTGTGGGACGCCAAACCTTATTCGATAACCGGCAATCAGGTTCCGAAACCAAGCCACTACGACGAGCGCTTTGGCGGCAACCTCGGCGGCCCGCTGAAAATCCCGCACATTTATAATGGCAGCGACAAGACATTTTTCTTCGTCAACTATCAGCACGAAACGCAATCGAGCGCGCTGGACACTTATTCCACGGTGCCGACAGCGGCCGAACGCACTGGCAACTTCTGTGGCCTGGGAGTTACGATCTTCAATCCGTTTTCGAATTTCACCGGCCCGCGGACGCCGCTGGGCAATGGCTGCCAGATTCCCGTGATCAACACAGCCGCGGCCGGCCTCCTCGCATTCTATCCCATGCCGAATTTGCCCGGCACGGTGCAAAACTTTTTGCTGCAGACCACCGTGCCGATCAACAGCGACACGTTGAACCTGCACGTCCTGCACACCATCAATTCCAAGCTCAGCCTGAACGGCGGCTACAACCTGAGCTCCCAGCGCCAGAATACGTTTGGCAACTTTCCGGATACCGCTGGCACATCATCCACTCTGAGCCAGTCGGTCACGCTGGGCCTCGCGCACAACTGGACGTCGCGCCTGGTGGAAACCACCCAGCTGAACTGGAGCCGCAGCCGCGCGAAAGTGCTGAGCGACAATTCTTTCGTAAACGATGTCACCGGAGATTTGGGAATTGCCGGCGTTTCGACTGCG
>Ga0209693_10000314_pt1 | contig 19307 bp, 15 predicted proteins | sample HubBroMetageWRM3_FD_188345 | JGI IMG/M metagenome (GOLD analysis project Ga0209693, IMG submission 188345) | Warmed soil microbial communities from the Hubbard Brook experimental Forest, New Hampshire - Hubbard Brook CCASE Soil Metagenome WRM 3... | ecosystem: Environmental > Terrestrial > Soil... | reverse complement strand
GCCCGCAGCCGGGCTACCGCTCCGGCTGCGACCAGGGCCCACCCGGCGGCGGTCCTCGGCCTGCGCCGCTGCACGGCCCGGGCCACCCAGGGGACATAGAACACGACGGTATAGGTTCCGTCGGCGATCGCGAGTACCGTCAGCCGCCGCGGGTGGCGCAGGCCCCACCGCACGCCGAGGACCATCCCCACGACGGTGGAAGCAAGCCTGTACTGGGGGGTGTTCATGGCCCTGAACAAGGGGGCGACCCGCGATAGGTAGCGCTCCAGGCGGCGGGCCGCGGGCGTCGGCGTCCGGGCGGCAGCCGGGGCCTCGGTGCCAGGCTCGCGCAACACCCCCTCCCTTTGCAGCCGCTCGATGTTCTGCTCCATGTTCTGTTGCATGGTCTGTCGCGCCTCGGCCGGGGTCGGCGCTTCCGTGCCCAGGCCCCACGCCACCAGCCCGTAGCCAGCAGCGCTCGTCCACGCGGCCAGGGCCCGCCGCCGCCGCCCGGCGGCCCAGTGCCCGGCCCCGACAGCAGCCTGGGTCACAACGGGGGCGACCGGGCGCACCCATCCGAGCATCCCCGCGGGCCTGGCCCCGTCCAGAAGGGGAAAGGCCGCCCGCAGCACCTGGGCCCAGCTGTCATTACGAGCCATCCCGGCATTGTCGCCCAGGCGACGCGTGCGTGCCAACCTCCCGGGCTGCCGCCACCCGGACGTTACCGCCCGGCGCGCCCAGGGCGGCGCCGATGCTCAGCTCCGGCCGCACCCGCGCTGGCACCCTGTCGCTCACCTGCTCAACCGGGACCTCCTGGCCGGACTGCGGGGCCCGTGTCACCTCCTGCTCCCCCGTGCGGAAGTACCCCGCACCGGCGACTCAAGCTCAAACCCTGAGTCCGTGGCGGAGTCCGGGAACGTGGCCTGGCAGCGCGGCGAGCAGATCTGTCGTGCCGAATTGAGTGCGTTTTGCCTGATCTTGATGGCGTCGGACCGGTGCCGCCGCTGGCAAGACGAACGTCTCAGCCGGTGGTGACGGGAAGATCCAATCCGGCGATGGCGGCCAGGTGGCGGCGCATCTGCTGGTATTGCCGCGCGCCCAGCCGCTGCGATATTTCCTCTTCGACCTGGCGCATCGCCACCCTGCTGGCTGCGGCCGTCGCGCGGCCTTTGCCGGTGAGGTAGATGCGCTTGGCCCGGCGGTCGGCGGGGTCCTCGTGCCGCTCCAGGTATCCCTTCGAGACCAGGTCGTCGATGAGCTCGCCCATCGACTGGGGTGCCATGCCCGCGCGGGCGGCGATGTCGGTGAGGCGAAGGCCGTCCTGGATGGCGAGCATCTCCATCGCGTTGCCGTGGGCGGGACGCATGTCGCTGGCGCCGGTTTGCGCGACGCCGCGGTAAATGGCGGCGGACAAGACGTTGTACGCCGTTCGCAGCAGGGTGGTCGTCGACGGATCTGGACCGGGACCAGGCACGGCTTGACTCCTTTATGAAGGAACCCTGATAATCAGGATACCTTCATAATCTACCAGCCCGGAGGCCCTCGTGAGCGGACAGGAAGAAGAACAAGTCCAGGTCCTGGTCGTCGGCGCCGGCCCCGCAGGGCTCGCGACCGCGCTGGAGCTGGCCGGCCGGGGACTTGCACCGCTGATCCTCGAGCGCCGCCCGGCTTCGGGGAGCCATCCGCGGGCAACCGCGCTGACTTCGGAGACCATGCAGCTGATACGCCGCTGGGGGGCCGAGCCGGAAGTGCGGCGCCTCGGCTTCCATTGCGAGCACGCGATGTCGGTCCGCTCCTGCCTCACGGGCCCGGAGATCCAGCGCGTGCCCTTCCCCGGCCACGTGTGGACGTGCGCGCAGGACCACCTCGAAACCATCCTCGCCCGGCGCGCGGCCGCCGCCGGAGCCCGGCTACGATACGGCGCAGAACTGGCCGGGCTGCATCCCGCCGACGGCGGAATGCTGGCCAGCGTCGCAGCCCCGCCAGGCCCGTCCATCACGATCCGGGCCCGGTATGTCGTCGGCGCCGACGGCGCCCGCAGCGCGGTGCGCCAGGCAACCGGGATCGCCACCTCCAGGGCCCGCACCTTCGGCGACTGGATCAGCATCTTGTTCCGCGCGCCGCTGCGCGACCACGCCGGCGACCAGCCATACATGATCTACGGCATCGGCGACCCCTCCACCGGCGGCGTGCTCGTCCCCACCGACGCCGCCGACCGCTGGATCCGGGGCATCTCGTGGCACCCCGAACGGGGCGAACGTCTCGACGACTATGACGAGAAACGGTGCACGGCTCTGATCCGGTCCGCCGCCGGGGTCCCCGGCCTGCCGGTCGAGATCACCGACATCCGCGCATTCACGATGACCGCCGCCCTCGCCGACCGCTACCGGGCAGGCCGGGCCGTCCTGGCCGGGGACGCCGCGCACGTGTTCACCCCGGCGACCGGGATGGGCCTCAACCTCGCCATCCACGACGCAACAGTGCTAGCCCGGGTCCTTGCCGACGCCATCGAACACGGTGACCAGCCTCAGGCGCTCGACCGGTACGAACAAGCCTGCAAACCGCTCGCCGAAAAACTGCTTGAGCCCGAACTCGGCCCGCCCGAGCCAGCCCGCGCGGCAGGAGCTGCGCACCGCGCATGACATGTTCGCCGCGATGGGTGCGGACCGGCTCGCCGAGTGGGCCGCAGCAGAGCTGCGCGCGACCGGCGAGCGCGCCCGGGCCTGCACCCCGGAGACCGCCTTCGACCTCACGCGTCAGGAAACGCGGGTAGCCGACCTCGCGGCGGCCGGAGCGTCGGACAGTGAGATCGCCGAGCAGCTGTTCATCAGCCCGAGCACCGTCGACTATCACCTCCGCAAGGTGTTCCGCAAGCTCAACGTAACGTCGCGGACGCAACTCGCCGGCCGCCTACGATCGGGACCGGACGCCGACGGCGCCTCGCCGGGATGACGTCAGGGACCGCCGCCGGGCTGATGGTCGCCCGGTAACGTGCCGGGCGTGAGATCCGCGGGGCGGATGTACCGTTTGCCGGTGGAGCGAGACGACGATGCCATACGTCTGTGCTACGGGGGTCCAGCGGCCTGCGTCCTGCGCTGGCGCCTGCAAGGAACTAGAACGCGATCATGCACGGCGCCAGATGATCAGTCACGATTGAGGGAACAAGCGGGAGGTAGAAGGAAGGCTGCTCGATGACACGTGTCGCGATCATCGGGGGAGGCATCGGCGGATTGACCGCGGCGAACGCGCTGTCGCGGGCGGGGATCGAGGTGGCGGTCTACGAGGCGGCCGCCGAGCTCAAAGAGATCGGAGCCGGCGTCGCCCTGCACCCCAACGCAATGAAGGTGCTGCGCGCCATCGGCGTGGAGGACAACGTCCGCAAGGTTGCGGGGCGGTCGCATTGGCAGTTCATGCGCAACTGGAAGACGGGCCGGGTGATCGCCAAGACGAGCCGACAACAGCAGGCGGCGTCGTTCGGCACAGAGGGCGCGACCGTACATAGGGCCGATCTCCTCGACGTGCTCGCCGACGCGCTGTCGGCCGACGTCGTCACCTTGGGCAAGCGATGCACGGTAGTGCGGCCCGACCGTGACGTCGCGGTCGCCCGTTTTGCGGACGGCAGCGAGATTGAGGCCGACATCATCGTTGGCGCCGACGGCATCCACTCCACGGTGCGCGCCTCCTTGTTCGGGCCGGACGCCCCTCGGTTCACCGGGAAGATTTGTTATCGCAGCGTCATTCCGACCGGAGCCATCCGCGGTACCTGGCCCTACACCGAAGGTGCCCAGTGGTTTGGCCCGCACGGCACGATCGTCCTATATCCGCTGCGGGGCGAGGACTTGATCAACGTCGTCTGCCACTACGACGATGACAACTACCGTCACGAGTCGTGGATCGCTGAGTGCAGCCGCGATGAGGTGCTCGAGCGCTACGCCGGCTGGCACGAGTCCCTGCTCCGCCTCTTCGCCGCCGCGGACACCTGGTACAAGTGGGCGCTCTACGACCGCGACCCGATCCCGCAGTGGACGCGCGGCCGGGTCACCGTTCTGGGCGATGCCGCACATCCGATGCTCCCCTACCTCGGACAGGGCGCCTGCCAGGCGATCGAGGACGGCGCGGTCATGGCGACGGCGCTCTCGGCAGAGGCCTCTGATCCGCCCAGGGGCTTGGCTCGATACGAGCGCACCCGCCGGCCGAGAGCAAGCCGGGTGGTGCTTACCGCCCGCGAACGGGGGCTGAGCAACCACCTGACGTCTCCGTGGGCCGCCCGGCGGCGAGATCTGAAGATCGCATGGCGGCGGCGCGTGAACCGGCGCGACCCGGAGGGGCGCGGCGGGGCCTGGCTCGCCGACTACGACGCCAGCTCTCCAGACGTACTCGCCGACTGAAATAAAGTCCCGCTAGCTGAAGGCGGAGATGCCGGTAATGGCCCGGCCCATGATCAGGATGTGCACCTCGTCGGTGCCTTCGTAGGTGCGGACGCCCTCGAGGTTGTTGGCGTGCCGCATCGGTGAGTAGTCCATCGCGACGCCGTTGGCGCCGAGGATGGTCCGGGCCTGACGCGCTATGGCGATCGCGGTCCGGACATTATTGAGCTTGCCGAACGAGATCTGCTCCGGGACCAGGGTGCCGGCGTCCTTCATCCGGCCAATGTGCAGTGCGACCAGCAGGCCTTTCTGGATCTCCAGCACCATGTCGACCAGCTTTTCCTGGGTGAGCTGGAATGACGCGATCGGCTTGCCGAACTGCCTGCGGTCCAGCGCGTAGGCCAGCGCTGCCTCGTAGGCGTCGCGAGCCGCGCCCATGGCGCCCCAGATGATCCCGTAGCGGGCCTCGTTCAGGCAGGAGAACGGCCCGCGCAGGCCCTTGGCCCCGGGCAGGATCGCGTCTGCGGGCACCTGGACGTCGGTGAGCGTGATGTCGCACTGGATCGAGGCGCGCATGGCCAGCTTCGGCTCGATCGGCGTGGCGGTGAACCCTGGGGTGGCGGTGGGGACGAGGAAACCGCGGATGCCGTCCTGGGTGCGCGCCCAGATGATGGCGACGTCCGCGATCGACGCGAGACCTATCCACCGCTTGGCACCGTTGATCACCCAGCGGTTGCCGACCTGGCTCGCCGCTGTGGTCATGCTGGCGGGGTCGCTGCCAGCTTCCGGCTCGGTCAGGCCGAAGCAGCCGATTAGATCGCCAGCCGCCATTCCGGGCAGCCAGCGCTCCTTGTGCGCCTCGGTACCGAACTTGTGAATGGCGCTCATGGCCAGCGACCCTTGCACGCTGACAAAGGTCCGCAGCCCGGAATCACCCGCCTCCAGTTCCAGCGCGGCCAAGCCATACTCCACAGCACTGCGGCCGGGAGAGCCGTACCCGGACAAGTGAGTGCCGAGCAAGCCGAGCCGCCCCATCTCGGGGACGATCTCGACGGGAAACATCGCCTTCTCGTACCACTCTTTGACATTCGGCCTGATCCGGTCATGGACGAACGCGCGGACGGTGTCCCGCCAGGCAATCTCCTCGGCTGACAACAGGGCGTCCAGGCCGAGATAGTCCATGGCCAGATCGGTCATGCTGACCTCCAGTCGTCAGGCAGCTTCGGGCAGGACGGCGAGCGCCATTTCCCCGAGCGTATGCCGCTTCAGGCGAGGCCTACCAGAGGAGGACCCCGGTGAAAGCGGTGCCGGAGGTATCGGGAACGTGCAGGTGAACCGGGGTGAAACGGGTGCCATTGACCACGCCCGGGGTGCCGCAGTAGGCGATGAGGTGAGCGCCGGACGGATCGGTCCACAGGACCTGGCACGGGGAGCCGTGGCCGGGCATTGATGCCGCAGGCATCAGCACGGCGATGAGTTGCCCGGTCAGCGCGCTGAACTCAGCGAGCTCGGCGACATTGAAGCTGGTCCATGCGGCGGCCACGACCTTCGACCCGTCGGGCGTGATGACCGGATTCAACACCCCGCTGATTCCGCCTGCCAGCTTGCGTTCATTGCTAATGATCAGCCGGGAAGCCGTCAGCGCTGCCGTGGCCGCCGACCCGGTGTCAAGCACCCGCACGCCGCCCGCGTCGCTGTCGCGGGGTCGCGACCAGAACTGGAACGCGAGATAGCGGTCTCCCGCCCACGACAAGTCGGTGGCATAGCCGTCAGCAGACGGGATTGTCCAGGATCTCGTCGCGCCGGTGACCAGGGACAAGACCATGATCCCGGTGGCGGTGGTGACAGCGGCGAGTCGCCGGTCCGGGGAGACCGCGAACTCGGGATTGCCGTTGCTGCCGGTGTTCCGCGCCGCGACCGGGATGTCGGCGGGTGCGGTCATTGGCTGCGGTTTCCCGTCATCGCCGAGCCGCAGCTCGTAGTACTGATGGGTGCCGCACAGCAGGAACGTCCGGTCATCGGGCGCCGCACCGCACGGGTACCACGTCTTATGGCCCCCCATCCACGGGAACGACCCCGCGCCGTCCGGCGCCGCGATGGCCCCTTCTGCCTGGCCGGTGAATCCGTTGATCACGCTCACGGCCAAGGGTCCTGTCCCCTGCCACGCCTCCAGGTAGAAGGGCGCGCTGGCCGCCGAGCCGCTGGCCGCGGGGTCGGCCGCGCTCAGGGAGGACGCGCCTGCGTTCGCGCAGCCGGCCAGCGACACGGCCGTGAGCAGGACCGCGGGCAACAGGCGCATGTCACCCATTTAACAGGCAAGCGCCGGTGCCCTGACGGTCAGCGGGACGGCTCTCGCCACGGGGAGTCGCGGCAGGACGGCGGCTCCTTTATGCATGCAGCAAGCGTCAGCGTCATCTTGGTGAGCCGACATCGCATCATCATGTGATTTGACGCCCGACGTGCCGACCTTACTCGGTCCGGGCGCGGACCTGGCGGATCACCAGAACATGTGACGGCTGCTCACCATCAGCCGCGGGGCGGCTGCGGCTTGGTGACGCGGGACGGTTCGGCGGCGTTCTGGGATATGAGCATCGCGTTGTCCGACAGGACCGAGAGCCAGTAGTTCATTCGTTCGGCATTGGTGGTGTCCCGCCAGTGGCGGAAGAGCCCTGCCGCGTCGGCGAGGGGCAGCCGACCTTCGACCTGGTGGACTTCGACCGTGAAGGACACTGCCTGTGCGGGGGATGCCTCGATGGCCGCTGACACGATCGCGGCCAGGCCGTCTGGCCCATACATGGTGCTCAGTGACTGGCGCCCGTGGTAGGTGAAGGGAATCGGCAGCCGCGTCAGGAAGCTGAAGTGGTCTGGGAGACCCTGGATCAGTGGATGCCCGTCGTGCAGGTGAAAGTGCAGCGGCTTGCCGATCCGGCCGAGTGAGCGTATGACGTCGAGCACGTCTGGCAAAGCGCCGCCGACCGCGTCCTGAACGTCGGCGACCAGATCGGGCAACCGGTAATCCCCAGTAGTAAGGTGTCCCAGACCCAGGCCAGGATGGCGGAGCCAGAACCTGGCGGAGGCCTGTTTGATGCCGATGTGGCCGACGTCGATGCAGAAGCTAATCCGCTCCGCGTCCTGAAGCTGCTCCGCCATCTGCATGAACCAGCCCAGATCCAGGCCGGCGGCGTACTCGAGGAAGACGACGGGGCCATCGGGCCGCTCGCGAAGGCGGGCATCCAGCTCGCGCATCCCGGCGAGCACGCGGTCGGTGTTTGCCTCCATCTCGCGTTGGTCATGGACGACCACTCCAGCGATTCGGCCTGCGAAGCGGTCAGCGAATTCCCTGACCGCGGACCGGCCTCGCTCGTGGAGAACGTTGACGCCGCGATTCAGGTGCACAACAGGCAAGCGCGCGTGGGCGGGCACGAAGCGCAGGACGTACTCCAGCTGGTCCGGCGTGTCGGCGTATACCTCGGCCGCGACGCCCATCTGGGCGAAGCGGAGCCCGGCGAGCTTAAGCAGCGCGTCGTCCCCGGCAATGCGCTGCTGGAACAGGGCATGAACGGCTTCCGGCATCATCTGCGCCGCGGTAGTTTCCGCACTACCAGGTTCGTCGAGGCCTCCTCCAGCACGATCTGGTTCCATCACTCCCCCGTGACCGGTGTCCTGTAGTCGCGTGCTCTAGAGGCGCGCACTCCGATTGACTCTAGGCCGCCCGGGGCAGTTGCTCGGTCGTCTCCGGGAAGTCATCGACCATAAGCGGCATCGTCTGCCTGGCTCGCTTCAACTGCGCGCGGGCGCTGTCGCGTCGCATCCGGACGTAGTGGACAATGCCTTCCATCTTCTTCCGCCCGTGCCGCAGTCCGTGCTGCCGACAGCCGGTCCAGTAGATCTCGTCGTTGCTGAACTGCCGACCGGTGAACGGCCGGCCGTGCGGAGTGTCAGATTCCAGGTAGGCCGCCTGCCGGACCCGGTCCCACAGTCCGCCCTCAGACTCTGCCCCGATTTGCGAGGCAAAGGCGCCCGGGTTGAACTCGGTATCGAGCATGTACTCGATGTAATCAAGATAATACTGACGATAGTCGTGGTTACGGAGCAGATTCTGCACCAGCGGGATATTCGAGGTATGCCGGTTCCGCCAGTAGCGCCGTGTGTTGCTTGGCCAGTCGAGGATATCGGCGTACTGCCACCGCGTGCCGAAATAATCGATCCCCAGGCAGTTGTCGTAATCCCACGGGATGAAGTGGAAATAAGGCGAGCTGGCGAAGTCCTTCGCCGCTCCTTTATGCCCGGAGTTGTAGAGATAGTAATTGGACGGAGTGGCGTAGTAGTTGTCCCAGCTCCCGAGCAGAACGTTGACAGCCGCCCACCGGAGGAAGGCACTGGCGTCCATGATGCCGTCCACCGACTCCCGGAAGGCGTCCGTGTCGAATCGCTCCTCGCCGCCCCGGAGCCCGATGCCGTTGATCGTCCGGATAAAGCAGGCGAGATCGTCGTAGGTGTTCGCCGCCGGGAAGTTCTTGTTGGTCCGGAGCCGGTAGGTGCGCTCCGCAGATCCTGGGAGGAAGTACTGGCACCCGCTGTCATCGCCGTCAGGCCCGGTCCGGTAGGCGAGAGTCGCGCACCCGATATCGCGGCAGCCGGCCTTGTAGAGGTTACCGTGGTGGTTCGCCCCGAAATGATCCTTCAGGAATCTCCTGTCAACCTGCTCGATGACCGAGAACAGGCCGCGGTAGGTTCCGCCGAAAGCCAGCTTCGCATACGTGTGCCGGGGCGCCACGACGTCGGCTATTCCGAACAGGCGCCAGGCCAGCGCCTCGCGCATCTGGGAAGGGTCGTTATACATCGCCTTGAGGTTGATGCGGGTCATCCCCGCCAGCCGGTTGTCGGATCCGGCGCCCTCGAGAATTATCCGCCAGGACCGCTTAGGCGCACGCAGCGTACGGTTGCCGCTGTTCTTCAGCGAGAAGGCCTGCGTGCTGAACAGCGTTCCCTGCTGGTGCGGATCTGGAATGTGCCGGTGGTGGGCCGGATCGGTTCGCCACACGTCCAGCCTGGCGCCGTGGCCAGGCCTCACCGGCTCTGTAAGCACGCCGTGTCCCGGTTGGAATCCCGTGACATGAAACATGTACATGTCGGCGTCGAAGAACTCCGGCTTCCCTCGCGATGCCGCAATGTAGTCCTCGATCACCCGCGCAGCGGCGGTTGGTCGCCCCGCCTCATCGAGGAGCTTCAGCTCGGCGGGCGTGGCCGGTGGGACATGCGCTATCAGCAGGTCGAACAGCGCCATGTACTCCGACTTCGTGCGCAGTGATGCATCATCAGGGCCTGCCGTCTGGTTGGCCGTATGGGCTAGGACTCTGCTGCGCCCGGCGGGCAACTCCGGCACCATCACCGTCCGGCCCTTGAACATTTCGCAGAACCGCTCCCGGCCGACAATCGCATACATTACTTCCCCCTGTGGCGTGCGCGTTTCCAGCTTCCCCCTGTGGCGTGCGCGTCTCCAGCTTCCAGCAGCGTTTCGGGCAGACTGGCGCTCGCGGAGTACGCGCGTCCGTGACATACCGTCGGAGACCGACGGCCGACGATAGATACAGCAGGCGTCCGTTCGCTGTGACGGCGCGCCGGCTCAGACACGACGGGCAGCCGGTGGAGCCTCGTTGAGGCTTCCTCCATCGAGGCTCCACGACCCGCACACCCGGCCTCCTCGCCACCGCGATACAAACGACCCGCCGTACGCATGAGGAGAAGGCCGGTGCCGTGATTGCGTGAATGTTCCTCGTCTCCGACCTGGTCGCGGCGCGCCTGCCCGCCAGGGCGCGTATCAGAACGTGGACCGCTGCCCACCGACTCAATATAGGGGGCTGCGACACCGAGAGTGCCGCTGCAACTTACGGCTAGTAGGTCATCCAAGGAGAACGCATGGATGAAGCGAGCAGAGCAACGAACACAGCGCGCGTCAAGGACGAGTTCTTTTCTGTCGGCATGTACATGTTCCATGTCACGGGCTTCCCGGAGCAGTCCGGTGTGCTGATGCGCCAGGTGCGAGCGCCACGAGGCGCACGGCTAGATGTGTGGCGGACCGACCCGGCCGACACTCGCCATATTCCCGGCCCAGGCGACGAAGGCGTGGCGTTCAGTGCGTCGAATTTCTCGCTGGCGAATAGCGGCAACCGGACCCTGCACGCCCCGAAGAGGTCGTGGAAGATTACCCTCGAGCATGCCGCCGGTGGCGCCGATCACGTTGCCGGAATGACGCGCGTCAATCTCAAGTCGATGTACAATGACCCTTCGCAGATGCGGGAGGCTCTTGCCTGGCGTCTTTTCCGCGATGCGGGCTTGCCATCGGCGCGGCATACCTATGCGAAGCTCGCCTTCGACGCTACCTACTATGGCCTGTTCTCCGTTATTGAGCAGGTTGACAAGAGATTCCTGAAGGATCACTTCGGGGCGAATGACCGCGGTAACCTCTACAAGGCCTATTGCGGGGACGTCGGATGCGCGACTTTGGAACACCGCGTCGGCCCCGACGGAGATGACAGCGGACGGCAATACTTCAGGGCCGACGACCAGCGCACCTACCGGCTCAAGAGCAACGAGGACGACCATGACGCCGGCACCTACGATGACCTGGCGAGATTCGTCAGGATTATCAACGGCAGGGGGCTTCCGGGCGGTGAAGAGCGTTTCGACACCGATGCATTCCGCGACTCGGTGGACGGCATAATGAACACGCATGCCTTCCTCAGATGGGCGAGCGTGAACTTGCTGCTCGGCAGCTGGGATAACTACTACGCAACTCCGTCCAACTACTACCTATACAACTCCGGGCGGCTGGGTGCTGAGGACGACTTCATGCACTCCCCCTATTTCACATTCATTCCGTGGGACTACGACAACTGCCTGGGTATCGACTACTTCGGCACAAAGTGGCATTACACCGACATTCTCGATTGGCCCAGCAACACGAGGCACTACTGGCGGGGAAACGCGACCTCCCGCATACCGCTGGTGCAGAACCTACTGCATAACCGTGACTACCGGCAGTATTACCTGGACTATCTTGAGTTTCTCCTTGATACTCACTTCCATCCGGAAGTGTTCAGCCAGCGGATCGCGGCCGATTCCGACGATGGGCTCTGGGACCGCGTACGCCATGCCGCTTATCTGGAGTCGGCGACGCCCTACTGCCAGCCATTCACCGGCCGCCAGTTCACCAACGATGAGGTTTACCTCAGCGGCTGCAAGCAGAACGAGCTCAGGCACTGGCAGGAAAAGGCCGAGGGCATCGTTCATTATGTCCGCATGCGGCGCGACAGCGCGCGCCAGCAATTGGAGCAGCTGCGGAAGACAACACCGCGTGCCACCGACGGCGCGAGCTTCCCAGCCACGATGGAACCGCTGCCGCCGCAGGCGTGACTGGACGCAGTCAGGAGGCTAGGCCGTGGTGGCCACACAAATACCAATGCAGCAGCTTGAATTGGTCAAGGAAGCGAAGATCTTCGACATCGTCGAGGGTTCGCTAGACCCGAGGCTGGAAGCCAGCGGCGTGCTCGCCAAGGACGGGCTATTCTACGTCATCTTCGACAACCTGCCGCACGTTGCATGCATAGGCCCTGAACTGTCTTGGGCCGCCAGAAATAATCACATGATTATCCAGGAGAAGGGACATCGCCGCGGCTTCGAAGACATTGCATATGACTCATGGCCGGGTCGTTTCTACATCCTGATCGAGTCGCTTCCCCGCGGCCGCGCCAAGTTCATGGCCGCCGTCCAGGAATACGACGCCAACTTCAGATATATCGACAGTGCCTGGCTCGACTTCCCGCTCGACCGGCCGAACAAAGGCCTGGAAGGCCTGACCTGCGTACGCCGCGAAGAGCAGACCTACCTGCTTGGGCTATGTGAGGGCAACAGGTGCAAAGGCGGCGTGGAAGGCCGCATCCCCGGAGGCGGCCGGATCCACGTATTCCAGCGCGGCCGCCGTAACTGGGACCGCGTCGGCAAGATCCAGCTGCCGGAAACGGTGCTGTTTGAGGACTACAGCGGTATTGCCGTGACTGGAGACCGCATCGCGGTCATATCCCAGGTCTCCTCGGCCCTCTGGCTCGGCAGCCTCGCACCGTCCGGCTGGCAGATCACTGGCCCAGGCACCAGCTACGCGCTCCCGAGGGCATCTGATGGCAGCATCGCCTACGGGACGGTCGAGGGAGTGTCCTGGATCGCACCAGACCAGCTCGTCATGGTCTCGGATAAGGCCAAGCCAGGGCAGGATCAGCGGTGCCGGGCAAAGGACCAGTCGATCCATATCTTCCGCATCCCTGCTCCGGGCCGCCCGTTAGCAGCGAGACCCACGACCGCAAGCGGGTACGGCCGTACGATGGCTACAGGCGACACCGCCTCGGATCCCTTCTCGCGGCCGGCGCAACACGGGCGTTCCCGGCCCCGAGGATGTGCCGCCAGCGGAACAACAGGAGATCAGCAGATGCCGGCGACGCTGAAGGTGACGCATAAGGCAATCGGAGCCGAGGTCCGTCGTGGCGCCTACGATGTCGTGGTCGACGGTGAGCGGGCCGAGTCGGTCGAAATGAACCACACGATCGAGATACCAGTCGAGCCCGGACGTCACACCCTGCAGGTTCGCAATGGACGAAACTCGAGCAGCACTCAAACCTTCGACGCCGCCGACGAAGAGATCGTTGCCTTCCGATGCACCGGAAAGAGGCTCTTGCCGATCTTTCTCGCATCCTTTGTCGTGCCCAGGCTGGCACTGAAACTCGTTCGCGAGTGAGCCGGCGTCGCTGTCGTGGCGCTGCGCCATACTGAGCTGCGGGCCATCAGTTCGCGATGGGAGGACCTTGTGATCAAAGGCGTGAACCTCGGCAACTGGCTGGTCTTGGAAAAATGGATGAGCCCGGGCCTGTTCGCCGGCACGGAAGCCGAGGACGAAACCCAGCTGTCCTGCGACCTCGCCGACGCCGCCAAACGCGAACGGCTCACAGCGCACCGCGACTCTTACATCACCGAACGGGACTTCGCCTATCTCGCGCGCCACGGCATCGACACCGTCAGGATCCCCGTTCCCTTTTTCATCTTCGGGGACTATCCGCCCTACGTCGGCTGCGTGGAGTACCTGGACCGGGCGTTCGGCTGGGCCGAGACGCACGAGATCAAGATCCTGATCGATCTGCACACGGTGCCGGACTCGCAGAACGGCTTCGACAACGGCGGCATGTGCGGCGTCTGCAAGTGGCATAAAAACCCGGCGCACGTCGAGTTCGCGCTGACTGTGCTCGAGCAGCTCACCAGCCGTTACCGGGCACGCACGGCGCTATGGGGCATCGAGGTCTTGAACGAGCCCATCTCTGAGCAGCTGTGGGACGCCATCGACCTGCCGCACCGGTACCCGCCCCGAGACCCCGACTACGCGCGAGGCTCGGAACCCGTCCCGACCGGTTTCCTGAAGGACTTCTACACCGTTGCGTACCGAAGGATACGAGCTCAGTCCGACGCCGTTACTATCGTCTTCCACGATGGGTTCCGCATCCGGGAATGGGAGGGGTTCTTCACGAGCCCCGAGTTCGAACGGATCGTCGTCGATACCCACCTGTACCTGATGGAGTACACGCTCAGAACCGGGGATGGGGATCTGCACGAGTATCTCCGCCACATCCGGAACGAGTTTGGCCCCACGGTGCGGGAGATGTCACCCGAGTTCCCGCTTATGGTTGGCGAGTGGTGCCTCGAACCGATGTCGGCCAAGGCCGCCGCTATGCCCCAGGAGGAGCGCCTCGATTTCTATCGCAGTCTGGCTGACGCTCAGCTCGCGGCATGGGACGGCACGGTGGGTTGGTTCTTCTGGAGCTACAAGCTGCTTGTTGACGGCTCGAACCTTGACGGGTGGGACCTACGTAAGTCGATCGAACTCGGATATCTACCCGAATCCTTCGGCCGGTAAGAGATCCGCGGGTCTGGCCTCGGTGTCTTCTACCAGAGCACGTGCGGTGTCGAGGTCCGTGACGAGAACGTTGACCCAAGCGCCGCGCAGCGCGGCCCGGATGGCCCGGCACTTGCTGGCTCCGCCGGCCACACCGACACGTCGAGGCACCTGCATAAGGTCGGCCGGAGTAATACTCATAACGCGCTCGTCGAGCGATGTCTTTACGGCGGCACCATTAACGTCGAAGAACCGGAGGCAAACGTCGCCGACTGCTCCGGCGTTCCGGAGTTGGTCCTGTTCGGCTTCGGTGAGTGCGTTACCGCTTTGGCGCAACAGGGGTGATGGCGCCAGGCTGCCGATACCGACCAGGGCGAGGTCAAGTTCTTTCCACGACTTCATGACGTCGCCGATTGAAGCGTCCTTAACGAGGGCCCGGCGCAGGGCCGGGCTGCTGACGAGTCCTGGTGCCGGCAAGAACACGGGCCGGGCGCCCGTGACAGCGGCCAGTTCGCCGGTAAGCCGGTTCGCCTGCACCTGCACACTCGGGTCTCCGTGACCTCCGACAATCTGCACGACTCGATCCAATGGTGAAGTGCTCCTGGCCGGCATGACCTCCGCGGCAGCGAGCAGCGTCGCGCTCCATGACGACACGCCAAGGACCTCTCCGCCCATGAGCGTCGAGTTGAGGTACTGCGCCGTGGCCGCACCGAGGGCCGGAACCACCTGACCCTTAGCGCCATCTACGTCGACAATGACGGCGTCCCGGAGGTTGAACTTCTCTTGCAGTTGCTCCTCAAGGTCGGTGTATACGCCAGGCGGCAAGGTGACGATGGTACGGACAACACCGATCTCGCTGGCCTGACGCAGCAGCCGTGACACGCGTGCCTGAGACAGGCTTAGCTCGGTCGCGATCTGCGGCTGCCTGACTCCCCCTTCGTGATACATGCGTGCCACCTTGGCGATGAGCCTGAGCTGGGCGATTTCAATAGGGCGCTTCGTCCTCGACCCGTCGCGCGCCGCTGGCATTGGTCGCAACGCCTCCCGTCTGTCCCGCCTTTGCGCACGCGCGCCATCGAATCTGCATGGCTGATCGCCACTGCATTTATATGCGCACTATAGCCCGCCGGCTGGTAGCTGGCAGCTCATGATCGCCCGGCGCGCGATCCGGTTTGCGGCCAGTGCATCCTGGCGGTCCTGGGCCTGGCGCAGGGCCGCGACGTCGAGCAGATCCAGCGCGCGGTGGATGCTCCGCATCGTTTCGATCCCCGCTCGGGCCGCCTCGACAGAGTCCTCCCTGAAGGGGAACTGGTCGAGCTGCCAGACGCCATCCCACCCGCACTCGCGGAGCGTGTAGAAAAACTCGAGCGTCTCGACGAGGTGCACCGATCCGACAACGAGGTCGTCGTCCCAGCCTCGGAAGTTGTCGTTGACGTCGATCCCGTAGAGCAGGCCGCGCGAGTGGATGAGGCGGGCGGCTTCGGCCGGCGATTCCCCTCCGTACAGGGAGTGACCGAAGTCGAGAAGGATGCCGACATTGGGCACGTCCATGTCCCCGATCGCCAGCAAGGTCTTGGCCGCTGAGGAGAAGAACATCGATACCCGCGGCTCGCGGGGCTTGTACTCGATGGCGAACTTCATGTCTGGATGGGCTTGGGCTAGGGCCCGGAGCCCGGTTACCGCGTAGGACCAGACCTGGCCGTGGTCAACCTGGAAGGGATAGTCATGCCCGTCCTGCCCGGGCCAGAGCTTGACGTAGTCACACCCGAGCTCTCGCGCGACGCCGACGGCTGCGCTGACCAGGTCGAAGGTCCGCGCGCGTACCTTGGGGTCGGGGTTGGTGAACGCGCCGCGGCAGAACTCGCGGGTGTAGATCTCAGGGGTGATGCCGATAGCCCTCAGGTTGTTGCGCTCAAGGGCCTCGGCGACCTGGCTGACCGGCAAGCCGGGCGGGTTGAACGGGTAGGTGATGTCGACGACCGCCAGATCGTCAACCTTGCCGGCCAGGTCGATCGCCTCCAACGTCGTGACCGGCGGTCCGTATCCATCGGTGGCGTAGCGGTCGACGTATTGGGCGAAGTGCCAGAGGCCGGCTCCGTACTGCGGCTCCTGAGTCATGGATCCTCCTTCGGGTCTTCTTGCTCGGGGTGGTAGCGCGTGCGGCGAATCGCGGCATGCCAGGAGGCGAGTTCACTGTCCCGCCAGTCCGCGCTGGTAGCTGGCGTGAACTCGTCTCGCGGTCGAGGGAGTGCATCCAGGTCCTCTGGGCTCCACAAGCCAGCGGCGAGGCCGGCGAGATGGGCGGCACCGAGCGCCGAAAGATCGGCCGTCTTGGGGCGCACCACCGATGTGCTACTCAGGTCTGCCTGCAACTGCATCAGCGACGAGTTGGCCGCCGCCCCGCCGTCGACGGAAAGAACGTCGACCTCGCCCTCGGCGCCACGTATCGCGATCAGGAGATCGTTCACCTGGAAGGCAACGGACTCAAGCGCGGCGCGGGCCACGTTCTCCAGCCTTGTCCCCAGAGTCAGGCCCGTCACGAGCCCCGTGGTGTCTGAGTCCCACCAGGGGGCACCCAGCCCGTTGAAACCTGGAACGAGGTGAACTCCGTCCGCCTTCGCATTCGCGGCGATCGACGCGAGATGGGCGGGCGAGGTCGATGTCAGCTGCGCGAGCCAGGCCAGAGTTGCTCCGCTGGCCCGGATATTGCCCTCGACGGCTCGCACGGGCTCCGACCCGATCTGCCAGGCGATCGTCTCACAAAGTCCAGAGGCCCGGTCGGCTCGCCTTCCGGAAACAGCCATGACGGACGACCCCGTCCCGTAGGTGGCCTTAACCAGGCCGTTGCGCCAGCCCGCGTGGCCGAACAGCGCGGCGTGTGAGTCGCCCATGACGGCCAGGATCGGCACGTTGGCCGGGAGCAGCGCCTCGTCGTCGCGACGCGGACCGAAGGGGCCGACGGAGCTGACGATGTCCGGGAGTGCCTGCGCTGGCACACCGAATAGGTCGAGGAGCTCGGCAGACCACTGGCACGTCTCGATATCCATCAGCTGCGTGCGTGAGGCATTGCCGACCTCGATCTGGTGCCGGCCCGTCAGCCGGTGCACGATCCACGCGTCCACGGTGCCCAGGCATAGGTCGCCGCGTGAAGCCTGAGCACGGTCAGGATCGACATGGTCGAGCAGCCAGCGAGCTTTCGTCGCGGAGAACATCGGATCCAGAGGCAGCCCGCTGCTGCGCCGAACCGAAGCGGCAACGGGGGCGTACTCGCGGCACAGGCCCGCGGTCCGCTGGTCCTGCCAGCTGATCAAGGGGGATCGGGTCTGTCCGGTCCGGCGGTCCCACAGCAGAAGGGATTCCCGCTGGGTGCTCAGCCCGATACCGACGATCTGGTGAGGGTCTGCTCCCTCCAGGCAGGCCTGAACCGATATCTGGAGGGTGTGCCAGATCTCGGCCGGGGACTGCTCCACCCAGCCGCGGCGAGGGTGGTGCGCGGGCAGGCCAGCTGCCCCTCGGGCGACCACATCGCCGGCTCGGTTGACCAGTGCGGTCTTCGTCGCGCTCGTGCCCTGATCGATGGCCAGGACAAGCGGTTCAGCGTGAGGCATGAGCCATGATGTCGCGTGCCGCGGCGGCGATATGTTCGGCGGTCAGGCCGAAGTACTCAAGGAGAAATGCGGTGCTCCCGGTGGGCGCGAAAGAGCGCGGTACGCCGAGAATCCGCAGATGCGTCGGCAGGTGCTGCGCGGTAAGCGTCGCCACCGCTGCGCCCAGACCGCCCGTGGTCGTGGCCTCCTCGGCGGTGACGATCCCGGCGGTCTGGGCGGCCGCGGTCAGGATGGCATCGGTATCGAGCGGCTCGACGAAGGTGATGTTGAGGACACGTGCCTGGATGTCTTCGGGGCGCAGCAGTTCCGCCGCCTGCAGCGCACGCGAGACCATCGTCCCCGCGGCGATGATCGTGATGTCGTTCCCGTCCGTCAGCTGGATGGCCCGGCCAGGCAGGAAGGGCGAGCCGGGCGGTGTAACGTCGGGCACCGGAAACCTGGGGATGCGCAAATAGCTCGGACCGAGGTTAGCCGCGGCCCAGCGGACAGCCTGAACCGTCTGGGCGGGGTCCGCGGGTACGACCACCGGGAGGCCGGCAACAGCGCGCAGCCAGGATAGATCTTCGATCGAGTGATGCGTGGGGCCCAGTTCCCCATAGGCCATGCCGGGGCTCTGCCCGCACAGGACAACGCGTGCTTGACTGTAGGCGACGTCAACCTTGATCTGCTCGAGCGCCCGGGCGGTCAGGAAGGGCGCAGCGGCGCTGACGAAGGGGATCAGGCCGCCGTTGGCCAGCCCGGCAGCCACGCCGACCAGGTCCTGTTCGGCAATCCCGACATTGATCATCCGGTCCGGGAACTCAGCCTTGAACATGGTGAGATTGCTTGAACCCACCGAGTCGTTGCACACCGCGACGATTCGCTCGTCTTCGCGGGCCAGCGCGACGAGGGTGTCCGCGAAGGCCCGGCGGCAGTCGTGCAGTGCGGCAGTCTGCATCGCCTGGCTCATGCGGACAGCTCCCGGAGGGCGCTCTGGACTTGCTCCGCGCTCGGCACCTTGTGGTGCCACTCGACGCGATCCTCCATAAAGGAAACCCCCTTGCCTTTCACGGTGTGCGCGATCACGCAGACCGGGCGCGTTGTCCCTGGTCGCCGGAACGTGTCCAGCAGCTGCGCATGATCATGGCCATCGACTTCGCGGACCTCCCAGCCGAAGCTGGCCCACTTGGCGGCCAGCGGCTCCAGCTGCTTGGTCTCCTCGGTCCTGGCGCCTTGTTGGAGCTGGTTCCTGTCGACGACGGCGAGCAACGAAGACAGGCCGTAATGGGAGGCCGTCATGGCGGCCTCCCAGTTGCTGCCTTCCTGCAGCTCCCCGTCTCCGAGCACCACGAAGGTACGGCGGAGCGAGGCCTGCAGCCGCGCGGACAACGCCACGCCGACGGCCACCGGGAACCCATGTCCCAGCGGTCCCGTGCTGGT
>Ga0209693_10000313_pt1 | contig 19335 bp, 15 predicted proteins | sample HubBroMetageWRM3_FD_188345 | JGI IMG/M metagenome (GOLD analysis project Ga0209693, IMG submission 188345) | Warmed soil microbial communities from the Hubbard Brook experimental Forest, New Hampshire - Hubbard Brook CCASE Soil Metagenome WRM 3... | ecosystem: Environmental > Terrestrial > Soil... | reverse complement strand
TCAACGTAGGCGAACCAGTGACGGACGATAAGGTCCACGGCCCCGGCGGTGTCGCCGGCGGCGAGCGCGTGACCGATCGCCTCGTCCGTCGACCCGGACAGCCGATGCCAGGCGCTCGCGCGCGCGTGCAAGGACGGCCCGATGTCCGGCTCGGTCCTGGCCAGCTGACTTCGAAGCGCTTGCGCGAAGAGATGGTGATAGCGGTACCACTGCCGATTGTCATCAAGAGGAATAAGGAAGAGGTTCTCCCGCTCGAGGACGTCGATGATCTCCGCCGCGTTGCCGGAGCCGACGACGGCGTCGCACAGCGGCGCGCAGAACCGGCCGAGAATGGCGGTGCGCGCGAGGAACTGGCGGATCTCGCCGGGCTGGCGGCTGAGTACCTCCTCGGCGAGATAGTCAACAATGAACCGGTTGTCGCCAGTGAACTGGCGGATGAAAGCGCTCGGAGAGGGGTCACCGCCAAGGGAGAGCGCCGCGAGGTACAGGCCGGCCGGCCACCCTTCGGTGCGTTCGAGGAGAACAGCCAGATCGGACTCGCTGAGCTCGACGCCGGAGACATTGTGCACAAGGGCCGCGGCCTCGGCCGGACCGAACCGCAGCTCGGGCACCCGGATCTCGGTCATCTCGCCGGCTGCACGCAAGCGCCCGATCAGCAGCGGCGGATCAGCCCGCGTTATCAGCACGATCTCGGCAGACGGCGGGAGATGATCCAGCAGGAAAGCGATCTGGTCGTGGCAGCTGCGTTCGGTGATTACGTGGTAGTCGTCAAGCACGAGAACGACCGGTGCCGGAAGCTTGCTTAACTCGTTGACCAGGACCGGCAGGGCCGTTCCGGTAATGTCGCGGACCTGGACCCGAAGAGCCCGGAGGATCTGGTCGCCGTCGAGTTCAGGGCAAGCCCGGTGCAAAGAGTGCGCGATATGCGACCACAGCCTGCCGGGGTCGTTGTCACCCCGGTCGAGGGAGACCCAAGCGAACGCCCGGTGCTCCATCGCGCTGGCCCGCCACTGCGCCACCAGAGTGGTCTTGCCGAAACCGGCCGGAGCGCCGACGAGAACGAGTTTCGTCGCAGTCCGCGCCAGGTAGCTCGTGAGTTCGGGGCGCTCCACCCACCCCTTACGCAAGCCGGGGGCATGGAGCTTGGTCTCCACCGGCACGTCGGGACGCACGCTTGACGCCGGAGCGGGCAACCCCCCCAGTCCAGGGTGGCCCCGCTGAGCTGGGTCGTTCACCTTGCCATCTTGCGCCCCTTTGCCCGGCCTGGCCAGGGGTTAGCGGCCCTGACCTGTTGAAAGGCACCCCGGGCCGGATCACCCGTCGCGGGTGGTGTGCGGCGCTGGCCCTACTTGATGGACTGGCCGGACTAGGACTTTCACCGGTATAAGGGAAATGAGGGCGCAATGGCTGATCTGATCGCGATCGGATACCCCGACGAGACTACCGCCGAAGCCGCCGCCGATGAGGCGCGGCAGCTCGCCAGGGACCTCATCATCGAGCCCGATGCGATCGCGGTGATCGTGCGGGACGCCAAGGGCGACTACCACGTGCACACCCACCATCACCTGGTGGGCCGCGGGGCGACCTGGGGCATGTTCTGGGGACTGCTGTTCGGCGTGCTGTTCTTCGTCCCGGTCATCGGGGTAGCCGTCGGAGCCGGGCTGGGCGCGCTGATGGGCAAGGTCACCAAGTCCGGCATCGATGCGCAGTTCCAGGAGCAGGTCCGCGGCATGCTGAAGCCGGGTACCTCCGCACTGTTCCTCATGGTGGAAAAGGTGACGCCGGACAAGGCCGTCGAGGCGATGAGCAAGTACGGCGGCACGGTACTGAAGACTTCCTTGTCAAAGGACGGCGAGAAGGAACTCCAGGACGCCTTGCACGGCGGAAGTGCCGCATAACGCGCCTGCCAGCATGGTCCGGCGGGCCGCCGCGAGCGTGACCTTACGGGGGGTCATGATGCAGGCATCGCCTGCCCGGCGGCCCGGCGGCAGCGACGGCCGTACCCGGCTGCCCAAACTGGGCGGCCGGTACGGCCTGCTGCTGCTCGTGCTGATCTCGACCTATCTGCTCTCGTCGTTCAGCATCTCGGCGGCTGGTGACCTCCAGGTCGTGCTCTTCCTGGCGGTACTGCTGCTCGCCCTCCGCACGTCGCGATTCTCCCGCCGGTGGACGATGGCCGTGGGCGCTGTCGCGCTCATCGGCTCGGCCGCGGCGGTCGGTGCGTCGATCACCGGCACCGACACAGGCGAGGGCGTGTCAGAACTGTGGAAGGGCCTGATGCTGCTGGTAACCGCCGTGCTCATCGTGCGCCGCGTCCTGGCCCGGCCCACCGTCACCCTGCAGAGCATCTACGGCGCCCTGAGCGCCTACATCGTCATCGGGCTGATGTTCGCCGCCTTTTACGCAGCCATCGAGCACCTCGGCGCGGGGCACTTCTTCGCCAACGGGCAGCACGCCAGCACCCAGACGTTCCAGTACTTCAGTTTCACCACGCTCACCACGCTTGGATATGGGGACTTCACTGCCGCAGGCAACGGCGGACGGGCGCTCGCCGTCATGGAAGCGCTGACCGGCCAGGTGTTCCTGGCCACCCTGGTGGCGCGCCTCGTCGCCGCCTTCCGGGCGACGCCCGAGCAAGCCCCGCCGGCCAGCCGCCCGCGCTGGCCGCCCAGCACCGTCCGGCGCCGCACCAGCACGTCCTACCGCAGGAGACCAGCCGGTTACGTCCGAAGGGCCGCGCCGGCGCGCAGCCGCCCGAACTCAGCGCGGACATCGAACGATCTCCACACCGATGATCTTGGCACCGCTGCGGGGAGGGACCCTGCCGCCCCGCAGAAATGAGCTGACGGCCGCCCGCTCTTCGGAACCCGGCGGCCTAACCTGAAGGTGCCGGAGCCGCCTCGCGAGCAGGCGGTGTCTCATGTGGCGGCACCGGGGCCGGCGCCAGCCTCGCCGATGCCACGTAGGCCACCACGACTGCGACGATCGCCAGCGGAATGACGGCAACGCCGTCCGCGCCCAGCAGCAGGGTGGCCAGCAAAACGGAGGTCAGCGGCAGCCGGAGCATCACCACGGTCATCGCGCCGATGCCCATGGCGATGCCGTCAACCATCGGCAGCCCCGGCAGGTGGGACAGTGCCACGCCGCCCACCGCGCCAAGGAACATGGCCGGGAAGGTAGGACCGCCGCGGAAGCCACTCAGCGACATGCCGTAGGCAAGGCCCTTGCAGGCGATGAGCAGCACCAGGGCTCCCACGGTGTAACTTGCGCTTTTGCTGATGAACGGGCCGAGCGCGGACTGCCCGGAAAACAGCACCTCGGAGGAGCCTTTTCCGGTGCCCGCGGCGAACGCGATCGCAAGGCCCGCGACTCCCAGGCCGAGTGCCGGCGTGGCCAGCAGAATCCGCCGCTCGACGTGGGGCCTGAGGAACAGCCCGAGCCAGCGGATCGCGGAGCCGAGCGGGACGGCCATGACCCCGATCGCCACTGCCCACAAGATTTCCGCGCCCGTGGGGTGCCCGACATGGGGAAGGTTGGGAATCGCCAGCGAGAACGTGCCGAGCCCCGTCCAGGCGTCAAGGCCGAGAAAGACGAGCGAACCGATGCCGGCGGCCAGCAGGCCGGGGACAAGGACGAGCTCCAGCATGGCCCCGGCCAGTCCCGAGGCCTCCATCAGCAGGAAGGCCCCGAGCAGGGGCGAGCCGAGCAGCGTGGAGATGGCCGCGAAACTCCCCGCGGCGGCCACCACGGCGCTGGTTCTCGCCGGCGCATCCCGCTTGACCAGGCGGACGGCGCAGACGCCGAGCCCGGCGCCGAGGGCGATCAGGGGTGCCTCGGGCCCGAGTACCACGCCCAGGCTCAGGGTCGCGAAGGCCGCGAGCACAATTCCGGGGAGCTCGGCCGGCGAGGGAGCGCCCTCGCCGGCCTTGAACCCGTCGGCGGGTGAGTGGCCGCCCTTGCCGGGCAGGTACCTGATGGCGAGGCTGACTAGCACCCCGGCCAGCACCAGCGGCGGAATCGGCCACCATAGTGGTTCGCCGTGGAAGCCCAGCCCGCTGGGGAGGCTTGTGAAGATCCACCCCTGCAGCTTGGAGACCAGCGCGAGAAAGAAGTAGGCCACCGCGGAGACGGGCACGCCGATGATCGCTGCGAGCGCGAGCAGCGCGAGGTAGCTCCGGGATCGCAGCAGCGCAAGAGCGTCAGCCGGCGTCGTCATCGTGTCCCTCCGGGTCTGGCTGCGGAGTTTCGTCGCCCAGGTGTCGCATCGGCCCGCTACCTCAGGATGTTCACGGCGCGGGAGACGACGAGTATCGCGACAACCAGCGAGATCGCCTCTTCGGCCATCATCATGAGCTTCGCCCAGGACCTGATCGCCGAGACATCCGTCGGGCTGAACGCCGTGGCAGCGGTGAACGACAGATGCAGGTAGTCGATGAACTTCGGGTACCAGTCAGCCCCGACGTACCGGGCGTTGGTCATCTCCGGGAAGACGAAGGCAGGCTGGCGGCTCGAATTTCGTGCGCGCGCCGCAGCTCCGCCGCGGTCGAGATCCCAGTACCAGAGGCCGAAGGCGATCACGTTGGTGAGCCAGATCGCCCCGCCGCTGGCGAGCAGGATGTTGGCGTCGTTGCTGAACTTGGCGTCGCTGATGATGCCGGCCACGAGGCGCACCGCTGCGGAGGCGTTCACGGCAGAGATCAGGCCGATCAGCGTCCCAGTCGCAGCCCGCAGCCAGGTGGAGTCGCGGTCGATGCGCCCGGGATCGCCGATGACGAGTATCGCGAGAAGGGCGAAGACAACGAGGACGAACGCCCAGCGCGCATCTCCGTTCCTGAGTTCCGGTGGCAGGACCGCGCGCAGGCCCCCGGCGGCAAGCACCGCCAGCGCCATCGGCCAGCGGCTTTCGCCCGCCGTGGGCGACTGCCGCACGTCTGGCTGCGCTGCCGGGCTGGGGATCGTCATATGTCAGCTGACCAGCAGGTAGATGCTCTTTCCTGCCAGCCAGAAGCCGAGCAGGAGGAAGACCACGATGATCACCTGGTCTCGATGCGTGTCGAGCCACTTCCGCAGCCGGTCAAGCCGGGCAGCAGCGGCGGCGGGCGCGAAGGCCGCATAGAGCTCCAGGTACAGGAAGCTGGAGGTGCCGACCACGCAGAAGAGCAGCAGCGTCACGTAGTCCCCGGCCGTGGACAGCTTGGCCTGAACCACTGTCGCGGCACCTGCGGCTACCAGCGCCCAGGGCTGGAGGAACACGGCGATGCCCGCCGCGGACCAGAGGGACAGCCGGTCCAGGCCCGCCATCCAGCCCGGCGGCTTGCGGGGGCGGCCCATCCGGCGACGCTGGCGCTCGGCGAGCAGGATGAGCAGGACGCCGAGGGCCAGCTTGATGGCCAGGACGGCGGTCGACGGGGCGGTCTGCGGCTTGGGCGGATGGCCGCTGGTCGTCAGGATGACAGCGGCGATGACCGCGACCAGGCAGGCCAGCCAGCCCAGGATGAACGCCAGGCCCTTCCTCGTGCCCTTCTCGGCGCTCAGGATGAGGATGAAGGCCGTGAGCGGAAACGGCTCGACAGCGATCGCGAGCCCGGTGAGCAGAAGGTCGAGTACCACGCCGCCGCCAGTGCCCGCGGTCAGCCGGGCGTCATAGGTCGCGCTCGGCGATGATCCGCCCGGAGGAGACGGCGTCGACCAGCGCCTGGTGGTCGCGCTCGTTCTGGTCGGCGTAGGCGGCAGCGAACGTGGTGATCGCCCGGTCGAAGGCATCCGACCCGCCGAGGTAGGCGGCGATGGCGATCCGATCGCCGGAGCGGGCATGAGCCCGGGCCAGCGTCCACCCGCAGAGCTCGCCGTACAGCTGCATGCCGGAGGCCAGGATGTTCTCGATGTCGACGGAGAGCTTCCAGTCCCGGAGCTGACGGACATAGAAGTCGCGGGGCCGGCCGTCCAGGCCCGCTTCGGTCCGCTGCCAGCCCAGGAAGATGTCGCTGGATGCCTGCATCAGCCGCTGGCCCGCGACCACCCGCTGGCCCTGGTTGGCGAACTTGCTGGCGCCGACGAATCGGCTGAGCACCGACGCCTCGGCTTCCTTAACCTGCAGGAACAGCGGATCGGCGTCATCGCGGCCGAGCATCAAGACGATCCAGCAGCGCGTTCCGACGCTGCCGACACCGACGACTTTGCGCGCGATGTCACCGAACTCATACCGCTCGAGCAGGTACCGGCGGTCGGTTTCCAGCGTGCGCTGGTACTTGCCGATCAGGCTGGCGAACCACTCCTCGACGGCCGCCCGGTCCGTCTCCACCGGCGTCAGCTCCTCGATCGGAACCAGCAGCGGCGGGTCGGAGATGATCCGGGGCCGGCCGTTCACGATCTGGGTCAGCTTGCCGACTTCCTGCATGCTGTCCCTGGTCCGCGCCTTGGCCAGGCCCTTGCGCACCAGCTTGCGCTGGCGCGGCAGAAGCTGGGATTCGAACTGCTTCCGCAGTTCGTCCATGTCCACGTGCGCGTACCAGACATCCAGGTTGTTCTTCCCCGCAAAGTCGCGCATCGCCTGCCGGTAACGGGCCACCGAGGCTGCGACGATCCCGCGGCGCTGCTTGGCAGGGAACCCGTTGCCGCGGGCCGCGACTTCCAGGCTGGCCGCCAGCCGCTTGACGTCCCATTCCCATGGGCCGGGCAGCGTCTCGTCGAAGTCGTTGACGTCGAACATCAGACGCCGCTCGGGGGAGCCGAAAATCCCGAAATTGGACAGGTGCGCGTCGCCGCACGCCTGGACGGCCAGCCCGGACACCGGGGTGCCGGCCAGATCGCTGGCCATCGGCAGGGCCGCACCGCGGAAGAACGTGAACGGTGAGACCATCATCCGGCCCCACCGCACCGGGACCAGCTCGGGCACTCGTGACTTCGCCTGCTCTTCCAGCAGGCCGATGGGGTCTGGCCGGTCTGGTGACGGGTCGAACGCCGCGTGGCTCTCGCGTGGCACCTCGGCCCGCGCCGTCTTGCCACGGGCTGCGCTCTCCGCCGGGGTCAGCCGTGCTATCCCGGAATCGAGCTGATAGCGGTGCATACTGCGGGATGGAGCCTCAGCCGTCGGCACGCTCATCATCGGCCCCTCACTGTCAGTTGGCACCCCCCACGATTCCGGGTGGCCTGGCTCGCTGCCTCACCCTGCCGGGGTGAGAGGCCGGGCATTTGTCGGGCTTATCGTCATAGTGCGCGGATAGGCGCCTGCGGCCATTAGCGGCTCGTCCCCTGCCGGCCGGACGTGGACCCGTTCAGCGCACCACGCTCGCAAAGGGGCATCCCCAGTGCCTGCCGAAGAGAACGCACCGGAGCTTCCGGCCGTGCTGCCAGCGGACGCGGAGGCTCCTGGCCAGCCCGCGGCGCCGCGCAACGGTGGCGAGGCCCCCGGATCACGGCGGTCCGCCCGGCGTGCCTGGGTCGGGCGGCTGATCCGCGGCGTCCGGGACAGCGACGTCGCGGCCGTCGAGGAGGGGGTTCTGCGGCTGAGCCGTTCCCGGAGGTGGCTCGCTCCCATCGCCTTGGCCGTCGGCGCTCTTGTCATGCTGTTCGAGGGCGTGAAACTGCTGTTCACCAACTGGCGGCTGACCCTGATCCAGGTGCTGCCGGCGATGTGGATCTGGGCCGCCACGATCGACCTGAAGGCGCATGTGCTGCACGGGAAGTCGTTTCACGTGCTGACAGGGCCGGTCGTGATCCCGCTCGTGCTGGCCGTTGCCGTGATCACGGCGGCGAGTTTCTTCCTGAACGCCGTATTCGCGTTTGCGATCGCCGGTGCCGGCCGGCCGGTGATCCGGCCCGCGTTCGCGCAGGCCCGGTCGCATCTGGCGGTAGTGCTGGGATGGGGCGGCGCCGTAGGCATCTGCCTGGGCGTGTCGACGGTGATCTTCGCCCGGTGGGGGAAGTTGTGGTTCGCGCTGTCGCTGGGCATCGTCGTCGGCGTGATGATGGTCTGCTATGTGGCCGTCCCGGCCCGGCTCATCGGCGTGAAGAACACTCATTCGAAACGCGACAAGCTGACCGCGACCGCCGTGGGCGGGGCGGTCGGAGCGGTGGTCTGCACCCCTCCCTACGCCCTCGCCCGCGTCGGGCTGCTCATGCTTGGGTCGCACACGCTGTTCATCCCCGGCTGCGTCGTGCTCGCCATCGGGCTGACGCTGCAGGCGGGAGCCACCGGCGCGGTCAAAGCTGTCAAGATGAGCGCCAAGCTCGTCTCCGGTCATCAGCCTGCCGCAGCAGCCAGCACGTCTTCCGGCGATGCGGCTCTGCCGCCGAGCGGCCGGGCTTCCGAGGAGCGTCGACCGGGCCCTTACTGACGGGCCATGGCCATGCGCATCTCGGCTTCCGCGTCGGTGATGAGGTCTCCGGACAGGTCCACAGTGACGGTGTGCAGGGTCCCGGTGAAGCGGAACGGCGCGTGGTAGTCAGGCGTGACCGGCGTTCCCGGGTTGGCGCCGCAGGTCAGGCCGCCTGGGTTGAAGGCTATGGGGGTCGTGACCGGGAATTCTGCCTGCCCGACGAGGTGGCCGTCGACGTAGAGCTGCGCCCGGCCCGGCGAGCCCTTGCCCTGGGCGAAGTCGGGTTCCCCGGTGGGCTCGAACTCGAAGCGCAGCCGATGCCGCCCTGTTGGCAGGATGTCCGGCGACGACACGCGGTAGACGGCGCGGCGGACATAGTTGTGGGCGTAATGCAGTCTGCCGTCGGCGACGTAGAACGACCAGCCGCCGACGCCGGTGCCTTGGCTGAGCAGGACGCCTTCCGCGCCGCCCTCGGGGATGTCCACGTCCGCGGTGATCGCGTGCGGGCGGTTCGGGATCTTGGGCCCGACCGCGGCCGGAACGGTCTGGGTGCCGGGCCGGAACGTGTAGCTCGTGCGTGGCTCTGCGATCTGCGGGCGCTCGGTGATCAGCCGCTCCAGGGCGCTGCCGTCGAGCGGCAGCACGTTGTACTTGCCGGCCTCGACATACCACTGCGCGATCATCTCGATGAGCTTGTCCTGGCGCTTTCCGGCGAGGTTGTGGTTCTCGGCGGGATCGGCAGTCACGTCGTAGAGCTCCCAGTGATGGGCATCGAGGTCGGTGAGTGCCTCGGCGCTGATCGCCGCGCCGAAGGCCTGGCCGGCCTCGGCGAACGAGGGCCCGGGCCACGGGCAGACGGCCCGCCAGCCGTCGTGGTCGATGGCCCGGTGCCCGAACATCTCGAAGTACTGGGTGTGACGCCGGCTCGCGGCGGCCGGGTCGTCGAAGGTATGGGCGAAGCTGACGCCGTGGATGGGCGACTGGGTCACTCCCCTGATCGCGGCGGGCGGCTCAGCGCCAAGCGCCTCAAGGACGGTCGGGACCATGTCGATGATGTGCGCGTACTGCGCGCGGATCTCGCCGTGTGCCTTGATGCCCTTCGGCCAGGACACCACGAACGGGTCGCAGGCACCGCCCCGGTAGGTCTCCCGCTTCCACCGCCGGAACGGGGTGTTGCCCGCCCAGGTCCAGCCCCACGGGTAATGGTTGAAGGTCGCCGGGCCGCCGAGTTCGTCGATCGCCCGGAGGCTGTCCTCGAGTGGCTCCGGGGCGTTGTTGAAGAACTGCAGCTCGTTGGTGGTGCCTCCGGGCCCGCCCTCGGCGCTGGCACCGTTGTCGGAGACGAGCATGACCAGGGTGTTGTCGAACTCGCCGGTCTCCTTCAGGAAGTCGAGCAGCCTTCCGACCTGGTGGTCAGTGTGCGACAGGAAGCCGGCGAACACCTCCATCATCCGGGCGGCGAGCCGGCGGGCCTCGGGTGACAGCGATTCCCAGTCGGGGACGTCAGGGTCATGCCGTGACAGCTCCGCGTCGGCGGGCATGATGCCCAGTTCCTTCTGCCGGGCGAACACCCGCTGCCGGTAGGCATCCCAGCCGTCATCAAACTGGCCGGCATACCGGTCCGCCCACTCCCGCGGAACATGGTGCGGCGCGTGCGTGGCACCGGTGCAGAAATGCAGGTAGAACGGTTTGTCCGGGGCGACCTGCTTCGCGTCGGCGACGAACTCGATTGCCTTGTCCGCCAGATCCTCGGTCAGGTGATAGCCCTCGTCGGGCGTGCGCGGCGGCTCGACCTGGTGATTGTCATAGACCAGGTCCGGATGCCACTGGCTGGTGTCGCCGCCGAGGAACCCGTAGAACCTCTCGAAACCTCGCCCCAGCGGCCAGCGGTCGAACGGGCCCGCAGCCGACTCGAATTCCGAGGGCAGCAGGTGGTACTTGCCGACCATGTAAGTGCTGTAGCCGTGCTGCAGAAGCATCTCCGACAGGAAGCCGTTCTCGAACGGGATGCTGCCGTTGTAGCCGGGATAGCCGGTCGCCAGCTCGTTGATCGCCGCCGTCGCGTTGGCGTGGTGGTTGCGCCCGGTGATGATGCACGAGCGCGACGGCGAGCACAGGGCCGTGGTGTGCATGTTGGTATATAGCAGGCCGCCGGCGGCCAGAGCGTCGAAATTCGGTGTCGCGATCGGGCTGCCGTAGCAGCCGAGCTGCCCGAACCCGGTGTCGTCCAGCACGATGAACAGCACATTCGGCGAGCCGGGCTCCGCTCGCAGCGGCCGCGGCCACGCGGGGCTCGACTCATCCGTCGTCCGCCCGATCACCCCTGGGAACGCCTTACCGGCCTCGTATTCCGTTAGGGCCATTGCTCATCCTCCAGCGCGCGGTGCCTGCCAGTACGTCCTGCGCTCAGTAAATGCCCGCCGCCGGTACACGGCCGCCACCCGGCACGGGTGACCTCGCCGCCCCGGCGGCGCCGGGACGGCTGAGGCCGTGCAGCGCGGCCAGTCACCCAGGCAGCACCGCGCATCATGCCTGGGGGATGATGCGCGGCGGCCCAAGCCGCCAGATGCTTCCCTAATAGAGTCCCGCGCGAAAGAGGCAGGAATATGGCAATCGGGCCTGTGCAGCTGATCGTATTGGGGTTCAGCCACCCTGACTTCCACGGCGAGATCATCGCCGAACTTGAGCGACTCCGCGAGAGTGACACGATACGGGTGATCGACTCGCTTGCCGTTTACAAGGACGCTGACGGAGAGCTGGAGGTGGAGCACCTCAGTAATCTCTCCGAGCAGGAGGCGATCGAGCTCGGCTCCAAGATCGGTGCCTTGATCGGCCTGGGCATCGACGGCGAAGAAGGCGCCGAGGAGGGCGCGATCGCGGGAGCAGAGGAAGCCGCCGAGGGCGGCGTGAACGTATTCACCGAGCAGGAGGGCTGGGATGTGCTGGATGACATCCCGAACGACACCGCGGCAGCGCTCGTCCTGATCGAGCATCATTGGGCGGTGCCGCTCCGGGACGCAATCGTCCGCGCGGGGGGCTTCCGCATCGGTGACGGGTTCATCAGCCCGCTCGACCTGGTAGGAATCGGGCTCGTCTCGGCCGAGGAAGCTCAGGAACTGCACGACCTGGAAACGGCGGGCGCGGCAAGCTGAGAGCGCCGGCCGCCATTGGCACTACCTGGAGAGGAAAGAGATGTTCGGAGGACGCAGAGTAGCCCGGCGCACATCGCGGCGCACCGCCCGGCGCGTGTCCCGCCGCCGCAGGTAACAGCTCAGCAGGACCGGCGCGGCGTCAGGGCGGCGGCGTCTCGGGCTCCATCGCGCTAGCGGTGGCCCGGCGGATCGTCCCGGCGCCGCCGAACGTCTCGGCCCTCGGCTCGGCAGCGACCACCGCGAGGATCATGTGCTTCTCGCCGGAAAAGGGGCGAGAAGTTAGACATGAGGCCCCGGTTGCCGATCATGCGGAATACGCTGCGCAAGGATGCCATCGCTGGCTTGGTGCTCGGCGTGGAGAGCGTTCCCGATGGCCTCGCGGCTGGCCTGCTCGCCGGGGTAAACCCCCTCTCGGGGCTTTACGCATACCTCTTCGGGACGATCGGCGGCTCGTTTTTCACCAGCTCGGCTTTCATGGCCGTCCAGGCCACCGGCGCCATGGCCATAATCGTCGCTGACGTCCCGGCGGTCCATACCGGTCCTGACCAGGCGCGTGCGCTGTTCACGCTTTCGGTCCTCACCGGTGTCGTGATGCTGGCGGCGGGTTTTCTGCGGGCCGGGTCACTCCTGCGGTTCGTGTCGAACGCCGTGATGGTGGGATTCATCAGCGCTGTCGGCGTCAACATCATCCTCGGGCAGCTGGCCAACCTCACCGGCTACAAAGCGGAGGGAGCCAACCGCGTCATCCGCGCCGTCAACACTTTTGCCCATCCCGGTGAGCTCCACCTGCAGTCCCTCGTGGTCGGGGTCATCACGATCGCGCTGATACTTCTGCTCGAGCGCACCAGGGCCGGTCCGCTGGGGCTGGTCCTGGCGGTCATCGTCACCTCGGCGGGCACTGCTGCCCTTGGGTGGAGCACCGTGGCTACCGTCAACGACCTTGGTGCCATACCCCGCTCGCTGCCGCTGCCCCAGGTGCCGATGCTCGGGCTCGTTCCTGCGCTGCTGGTCCCGGCGCTGTCGCTCACCTTTGTTGGGCTCGTTCAGGGGGCCGGTATTTCGGCCAGCTTCCCCAACCCGGGCGGCCGCCACCCCGACGCATCCCGTGACTTCATCGGGCAAGGCGCGGCGAACGTGATCGCCGGGGTTTTCCGCGGAATGCCGGTAGGCGGGTCTATGTCGGCCTCGTCGCTGAACAAGGCCGCGGGCGCCCAGTCGCGCATGTCCCTCATGTTCGCCGGCGTGGTGATGGCGGCGGTGATCCTCGCCTTCGCCGGGCTGGTTGGTTACATTGCGATGCCCGCCCTGGCCGGCCTGCTGATGCTGGTCGGCTACCGGACGATCAAGCCCGGCGATCTTCAATCGGTGTGGCGGACCGGACCCGTGCAGAAGACGGTGATGGCGACCACCTTCGCGCTCACCATGATCATCCCATTGCAGTACGCCGTGCTCGTGGGCGTAGGCATGTCGGTGATCCTTCACGTGGTGCGCCAGTCGAACCAGGTCACCATCAAGCGCTGGCGCCTCAGCCCCGAAGGAGACCTGATCGAGACCGATCCGCCGGCCCACCTCCCAGCCAACGAGGTGGTCGCACTCCAGCCGTACGGAAGCCTGTTCTTCGCCGCCGCACCAGTGCTCGAATCACAGCTCCCAGCCCCGGCCGAAGGCTCGCGCAACGCCGTGGTCATCCTGCGGCTGCGGGGACGCGCCGACCTCGGTACCACCTTCATGGACGTGCTGCGCCGCTACGCCCAGGCGCTTACCGCTGCCGGCAGCAAACTCGTCATCGTCTCGGCCAATGACCGCATCCAGGAACAGCTCCGCGTGACCGGGGTCACCGACGTAATCGCCGCGGAAAACATCTACACCGGCGATGAGCGGGTGGGTGCCACCCTCAAGCGCGCCTACGCGGACGCCGTGACGTGGATAGAACGTAACCAGCTTGCCGAGGGGACCGGCTAGCGGCGAGCGCGAGCGGCCCGTCCATGCCTCATCCGTGAGGGGTGGTGCCGGGGTGTGCCGGTGTCCTTAGTGTCCCAGGTGAAGGGCAGCGAGAATCGGAGCAGAACCGTCATGTCCAGGACGAGTTCGTCAGTACGGGCCGCCAGAGGCCAGGCAGCCAGGTCGGCGCGTGCGCGGGACGCATCAAGGAACCGGGCCCGAGGCCAGCCGCAAACTATGGCGTGGGTTCCGGGCGGCACGTTCCTGATGGGCTCGGCCGACTTCTATCCGGAAGAGCGCCCGGTGCACCGGGTCTCGGTGGACGGGTTCTGGATCGACACCAGCCCGGTGACGGTGGCGGAATTCCGGCGGTTCGTTACGGCGACCGGTTACGTGACCGTCGCCGAGCGGCCGCTGGATGCGTCCGACTACCCGGATGCTGATCCAGACTTGCTCGTGCCGGGATCGCTGGTCTTCCGGCCCACGGCGGGCCCCGTCGATTTGCGCGATTACCGCAACTGGTGGGCATACGTTCCCGGCGCCTGCTGGCGCCACCCCCGCGGGCGTGGCAGCGACTGCAGCGGCCTCGCACGGCATCCGGTTACCCATGTCGCCTATGAGGACGCAGAAGCCTACGCCGCCTGGGCGGGCAAGGAACTGCCCACCGAAGCCGAGTGGGAACACGCGGCGCACGGCGGCCTCGTCGGCGCCGTGTACGCATGGGGCAATGAGTTCGCGCCGGGTGGGCAGATGATGGCCAACACCTGGCAGGGTGCGTTCCCCTGGCAGAACCTGCTCACCGACGGCTACGAGGGCACCTCCCCGGTGGGAGCGTTTCCCGCCAACGCCTACGGGCTGCATGACATGACCGGCAACGTCTGGGAATGGACCTGTGACTACTTCACCCCGCGCCATCCGGCTGAGGCCGCCCACGCGTGCTGCGCGCCACGTAACCCGAGGGTAACCGAGCCGGAGCCCAGCAAGATCGCCGGCGAGCCCGGCGCGAACCTGCCCCGCAAGGTCATCAAGGGCGGCTCGCACCTGTGCGCGCCCAACTACTGCCTGCGCTACCGGCCGGCCGCCCGCCAGGGCGAGACCGTCGACACCGCCACCTGCCATCTCGGCTTCCGCTGCATCAGCCGCGGCGGCCCGCCAGCGACCGGGTAAGGCCCGCGCCAATCACGGATACCGCCAGCCGCAGGCCGCTCTTGCGCCCGGGCCGGGCGAGGAATCGCCGAGGAGGTCCCGGTGGTCACACCAGCCAGGCAGGGCGCGACTGGCGCCGGCTCGCAAACAGGCCCGGCCAGTGCCGATTCCCGGACGGCGGAGCGGCTGCGTGCCATGGTCCTCGGGCCGCGCGGCGGCGGCACCACTCGCCGGCGCGCATCGGATGCCTTCCGGTTCGGGCTCGCCGTGGTCGCGGTGGCCGTATCCATCCCGGTCATCCGGGCCAACTCGGCCGTGGAACTAGGCATCGTCCATTTCCTGAATCCACCGCCCGCGGCGATCCGGTGGCTAGTCACGGCCGCGTTCTGGCTCGGCTCCGCTGGCGTCATCATCTGCCTGGCGGCCCTCGGGATGCTGGTGCCGCGGCTGGCAGCGGTCCGGCGCATCGCCGTGGCAGCCGCCCTGACCTGGGCCATGTGCGCCCTGCTCGGCGCGGCGCTCGGGGCCACCGGCGGCAGGCCGCCGACCGCAGCATTAACTGGCGTTGACACCAGCTATCCGGTCACGCAGCTAGCCGTGACCATCGCCGTGGCGGCCACCGCGCTGCCCTACCTGAGCCGGACCTTTCACCGGACCGTGTCCTTTCTCGTGGCCGTGGCCGTGATTGCCGCGGTCGCCGACGGTTCGGCCCTTCCGGTCAACGCGATCTCGAGCCTGCTGATCGGATGGGGCGTCGCCGCCGCAGTCCACCTGGCCTTCGGGTCGCCGCTCGGGCTGCCTTCGGCGGAGGAGGTGTCAGCCGGGATCGCCGACCTCAACGTCCCGGTCGGCGACATCGTGCGCGCCCCGCAGCAGGTCTGGGGAGTGGAAAGGTTCGCCGGGCGCGATCCAGACGGTCACGGCGTCGAGCTGTCCGTGTATGGCCGCGACGCCGCGGATGCCCGCGTGCTGGCCAAGCTGTGGCGCTTCTGCTTCTACCGGGATTCCGGGCCCACGCTCATCCTTGACCGCATTCAGCAGGTGGAGCACGAGGCGTACGTGACGTTCATGGCGGGCCGGGCCGGCGCGCTGGTGCCAGAGGTGCTCGCCGTCGGCCGGTTCGGGCCAAGCCGCGACGCCGTGATCATTACCGGGCTGCCCGGCGGCCCTGCCCTCGGGGAAGCCGACCCGGCAGCCGTCTCCGATGGGACTATCGACGAGATCCTGCAGACCGTGCTGCGGCTGCGCCGGGCGGGCATCGCCCACGGCGCACTCGGGTCCGAGACGATCCTGCTGGGGGCCGATGGCGTCTATCTCAGGGACTTCCGCAGCGCCTCCTCATCGCCGCCCGACGGCCGCCTGGACGATGACCTCGCGGCCGTTCTGGCAGCGGTGGCCGTGCGGTTCGGCGTCGAGCGCACGGCGGCGGCGGCCGCCCGGGTAATAGACGCCGCCGAGGCCCGCGGCGCCCTGGTCCATCTGCAGCGCTCGGCGCTCGACCCTGTCACGGTGAGCGCCCTGCGGCAGCACAAGGGCCTGCTCCCGGAACTGCGGGCCGCGGTGGCGGGCGCGACCGGAATGGAGGTGCCCAAGCTCGCCGAGGCCAAGCGGATCAGCTGGGTCAACCTGCTGTTCGGCATCGGGAGCCTGATCGGCATCTGGGCGATCTTCGGAGTGCTCGCCGATGTTGCCGGATCCCTCGACGTCATCAAAGGCGCGCGCTGGGGCTGGGTGGCGCTGACGTTCGTGCTCGCCCAGCTGCCGGTGGCGGCCAGCGCGTGGTCAACGATCGGCGCTGTCACCGGCCAGCTCCCGTACGGCCGGTGCCTCGCCCTGGAGACCTCGAACATGTTCACGTCGCTGGTGGGCGGCGACGTGGCGGTGTTCGCCGTCCGGGTCCGGTTCTTCCAGCGTCAGGGATACGACTCCGCGACCGCGCTCAGCTCGGGTGCCATCGCGTCGGCGGCCAGCTGGATCGCAAAGGGCGTGCTCTTCCTCGCCGCCATTGGCTTCGCCGCGGGCGAGTTCCACGCGCCGACGAGCTCGGGCGGTCATCAGACGACGGTCTGGATTGTCGTGGGAGTGGTTCTGGCGGCCGGGATCGCCGCCGCGTTGATCACAGTGATTCCGCGGCTCAGAAGACTGGCCAGTGCGCGGGTCCGGCCGCACCTGGTGCAGATCTGGGCCGACATCAAGGCCATCGCCACTGAACCACGCAAGATCTTTTACGTCCTGGCGGGCTCGGTACTGAGCCAGATCCTCGTAGCCCTGGCGCTCGGGGCCGCGCTGCACGCGGTGGGGGAGAGGGCGAGCATCGCCACGCTGCTGGTCGTCATCACGCTGGCTTCGATGATCGGTGGCGCCATCCCCGTCCCCGGCGGCGCTGGCGTCGTCGAAGCAGGCCTGATCGCCGGGCTCACCAGCGCGGGCGTGCCCCAGGAGCAGGCCGTCGCCGCCGTCTTCATCCAGCGGCTGTTCACTGCCTACCTGCCGCCGATCTGGGGCTGGGTGACGCTGGCCTGGATGCGCCGCCGCGAGTACGTATGACCGCAGGCGAGGGGAGAAGTCCAACGGTGCGGCAGGTTGGCTGGCCCGAGCGGCAGGTCCGCCGGGCCGACCGGTTCCAGCAGCGACACGCGCTGATCGCTTTTCCGTGGGCGGTAATGCAGAAGTTCGGCAACGACCAGGCGGGCGGCCGGGCCGCGCTGATGGCGTATTACGGCCTGTTCGCGCTCTTCCCCCTGTTATTGCTGCTGACCACCATTCTCGGCTTCGCGCTGTCGGGCAACCCATCGCTGCACGAGGAGCTGATCGACTCAGCGCTGGGCAATTTTCCCGTCATCGGGGAGCAGTTGCGCTCGGAGGTGCACCCGCTGGAAGGGAACACGGTGGCGCTGGTCATCGGCATCGTGGGCACCCTCTACGGCAGCCTTGGCGTCGGCTTCGCGGCGCAGAACGCGATGAACACCGTCTGGAACATCCCGTACGTCCGCTGGCCCAGCTTCTGGACCCGGTACCTGCGCACCTTCGCGGTGATCGGCCTGCTCGGGCTGGCCGTGGCCTCCTCCACCGCGCTCACTGCGTTCGGCACCGCCGTCGCCAATGGCGCGGCCGCGACGGTGCTCGCCGTTGCCGCCTCTTTCGTGGTCAACCTCGGCTTGTTCCTGCTCGCCTTCATGGTGCTCACCGCGGAGCCGCTGCGGCCCCGTGAGGTGGCAGTCGGCGCGATCATCGCCACGGTGTTCTGGGAGGCCCTGCAGCTGATCGGGACCTGGTATGTCACCCGCGGGCTGCGCAGCGCCAGTCCCACCTACGGCGCCTTCGCGGTCGTCATCACGCTGCTGTCCTGGCTCTACCTGGGCTCGCAGCTGACGCTGTGGGCGGCTGAGATCAACGTGGTGCTGCACTACCATCTGTGGCCACGCTCGGTGACCCCGCCTCCGCTGACACGGGGCGACCGGCTCGTTTTCGTGCGGCTGGCGCAGATGGCGGTTCGCAGGCCGGAGGAAAAGATCACCGCGTCCTTTACCGATAGCGCTGACGACGATCCCTTAGCTCCCCCATAGCGGGTGAGGCCTGAACGGTGCCGACAGCAGGACCATTTAAGTGCGATGGGCGGCCAACCAGCCTGTCGAACAATGGACACGCGAAGGGACGGGCTATGCCGCGCTTCAGAAGGAGCCTTGTCCTTCCGGCGGCGATCCTCGCCGCCGGATGTTTGGCGGCCGGATGCGGGAGCACCGTCAAGAACGCGGTCGGCAGCTTGCCCAAGCCAAGCGTTAGCCTTCCGGCCAGGCCGAGTGGCGGTCCATCGCCGGGCCCGAGCGCCAGCCCGTTGCCCAGCCCGGATGTCACAACACCCTCTGCCGCTCAGCCAGCGCCGGCTCCCAGCGTCGCGACATCCGGGCCGGCCGCTCAGCCAACCAGCTCCCCGGCGCCAGCTACCACCTCCGGCGATTCCCTCCTCTGGCTATGGATCCTGCTCGGTGCCGTGATCCTCATCGGCGCGATTGTGTGGATCGTCCGCTCGCGCGGCCGCCGCTCCGCGGTCGCGGCCGGATGGCAGTCCAGAGTCATCGACGCTTATGCGAAGGGCTCAGCTTTGCATGATGCGATGAGCGCCGCCGAAACGCCGGGGGCGCTGGCCGCTGCGGACGCCGGCGCTCGATGGTCCGACATCCAGCGCCGTGGAGACGATCTCGGGCAGGCGCTGTACGCGTTGCGTGAGGCGGCCCCGGACGAGGAAAGCAGAGCCAGGGTCGCCGATGCGCTGGCGTCGCTGCAGGCGGTTCGTTCCGCCATGGACGCTGAGCGTGCTCCAACGGGCGCCGACCCGCAGCTGGCTGCCGTGGTCCGCGGCCGGCTGGCCTCCTTCGAGGCGTCGCTCCGCGCGCTCCGGGCGCCGGATCAGCGGGCACCGTAAACAGCGCGCACCGTAACAGCGCGCCTGCTGCGCACCATCGGTGCGCGAGCGAACCAACTCGCCCGGTTCCGTGACCAGTTGACGAAGGCCCGGGCCCCGCCTTCGCGGGACCCGGGCACCAGGAGGGAAGCGGCTCGATGACCGCGCCGCCTACTCCCTTGCCAGCATGGCCTGGGCCTCGCGCTCCAAGTCGACGTAGGGGTCTCCGCTGACGTCGACGGCCACCCGCTTGATCGTGCCGCCGGTGAACGAGTGCGGGTACTCGCCCGGGTAGTCGCTCGTCACCGCCTCACCGCCGTCGCGGCCGACGCAAAGGCCCTCGCCTGCGATCATGAACATCCCAGGCTGGGTCTTG
>Ga0209693_10000312_pt1 | contig 19348 bp, 16 predicted proteins | sample HubBroMetageWRM3_FD_188345 | JGI IMG/M metagenome (GOLD analysis project Ga0209693, IMG submission 188345) | Warmed soil microbial communities from the Hubbard Brook experimental Forest, New Hampshire - Hubbard Brook CCASE Soil Metagenome WRM 3... | ecosystem: Environmental > Terrestrial > Soil... | reverse complement strand
GTCGACCGGGGTGACGGTGATGGTCTGCGCGGCCTTGGTCACGAACGGCGCCACGATCGGGTCGCCGAGGTTGCTGTCGCCGGCGTAGCTGACCATCTGCAGCGCGGGCGCGCCGCCGCCGGGCTGGCCGGCGGCCAGCTTGACGCCGTTCGCCGCGTCCAGGGCGTACTTCAGCGCCCAGTAGGCGTACAGGTTCGCGGGCTGGGACTGGGATGCGTCCAGCGTGCCGTTGCCGATGTCGCACATCTCGAACGGGACGCCGTCGTCGCTGACCAGGAGCACCTTGCCGGTCAGGCCCTTGGACTTCAGCAGCGGGAGGATGCCGGTGTCGGGCGAGGACCACTGCGAGTAGATCGCCTTCAGCGAGCTGCCGTACGCGGCGACCGCGGTCTGCGCGTCGGAGACGGCGGTGGATTCGGTCCAGACCGTGGGGTCCTTGAGGATGTGCACGCCCGGGTCGTTCGCCGCCATGCAGGAGTTGAAGGCGTTGGTCCGGTCGGCGCCGTTGGAGGAGGTCAGGTCGCCCTCCAGGTCGAGCACGTAGCCGGACTTGACCTTCGAGCTGATGTAGGCGCAGGCGTCAAGGCCGTACAGCAGGTTCGAGGCGCGCACCACCATGTACACCTTGCCGACGCCGACGATCGTGTCGACCGAGATCAGCTGCACGTGCTTGGCGGCGGCGTAGCTGATGGCCGGGCCGAGGCTGGCGGCGGTCTCCGGGTTCACGATGATCGCCTTCGCGCCCTCGTTGACCAGGTCCTCGATCTGGGTGTTCTGCAGGCTGGCGTTGGCCGCGGCCAGCAGCGGGCCGATCAGCTTGATGTGCAGCTGGGCGGCGTACTGCGTCTCGTAGTTGATGTAGGCGGCCCAGAAGGCCGTGTCGTTGTAGGTCAGGTCCACGCCGATGCTGGTCTGCGCGGCGGCGGCCGGAGCCGAGCTGGTTGTCGACGTCGCGGGGGGGCTTGAGGAACTGCTGCCTGAGCTGCCTGAGCTGCCTGAGCTGCTGCAGGCGGCGAGGAGCGTGACCGCGGCCGTGGCGGCTATCGCGGTCATCACGGTGGCGGTGGCGCGGGAGGGACCCACGCCCGGGCGTCTGCGAAACCTCATGGGAACCTCCTGGTGGCGTGCCCCGGGTCCGCGGCGCGCGCCGATGCGGGCCGCGGAAGGGGAACCCGGAGTGCCGTGTGCCAGGAAAATAGATCGGATGTATGGGTGCTGTCAATGCCCTTGAAGTGGACATAGCACGGCTGATACCAAACAGATACGTGCATGTCATCCGACCTATCGGTTTTAGCTTATGCGTGGCCTGACGCGGAGGCCGGCCATCCCGCCGTCGACGGCCAGGGCGGTACCTGTGGTGGCGCCGGCTAGCGGGCTGGCTAGGTAGGCGATGGCAGCGGCCACCTCCTCGGCGGTGACCAGGCGGCCGATGGGCTGGCGGGCGTTGAGCGCGGCGCGTTCGGCCGCCGGGTCGGGAGCGGCGTCAAGCAGGCGGGCCACCCACGGGGTGTCCGCGGTGCCAGGGTTGACGCAGTTGACCCTGATGTGCTCGGCCACGTGGTCGGCCGCCATGGCCAGGGTCAGCGCGTAGACGGCGCCCTTGCTCGCGCAGTACAGCGCGCGCTGCGGCAGGCCCGCGGTGGCGGCGATCGAGCAGGTGTTGACGATGGCCGCTTTTTGGCGGTCCGTTGCGGCCTGGCGGAGCAGCGGCAGTGCCGCGCGGGTGGTGCGGACGATGCCGAGCACGTTCACGTCGAGCACGTGGTGCCACTCGGCGTCGTCGTTGTCCTCGACGGTGCCCGCGGCGCCGATGCCGGCGTTGTTCACCAGGATGTCGAGCTGGCCGAGGGCCTGGGCGGCCTCGGCCACGGCGGCACGGACGGCGGCGTCGTCGGTCACGTCGGCGATGACCGGGAAGATGGCCGCAGCGTCCGGGACGGGCTCGGCCTTTACCCGGTCCAGCACGGCGACGCGGGCGCCGCGGGCGGCGAGGAGCCGGGCGGTGGCCAGGCCGATGCCCGAGGCGCCGCCGGTGACCAGGGCCGTCAGGCCGGCGAATTCAGGCGATTGCTCAGTCATACATCCGATCTATAGCGCATCAGAGGCACCCAGAGCCAGACCTGGCCGCCGTGGCATCCCGCGGCTATAGGCGGCACGGATCTCGGAGCGTATTTATCCCCCGTGGCTGTCCTCTGCCTTCCCGGAAGGAGGACCCACGCAGCGGGTCCTTCCCAGAAGGAGGAGCCATGGAGCAGGTCAAACGAGGGATCTTTGCCGGTCTGGCGGCGGTTGCGCTGGCCGGCGGCGCGGTCACTGCGGCGGCGCCGACGGCCGGCGCGGCCACCAGCCAGTGCGGTTCGGGCTGCTTCGCTTTCGCCTCCGGTGAGTACGGCGAAAGCTACGTCAGCGCGATCCAGTCCCGCATGCCGGGGCAGGGGTCGGTGGTCACGCTCGCGGGCAGCGGGGCCTATTCGGGTGAGGACTTCGTATCTCTCGACGAGGGCACCACGACCGAGTTCTTCCAGGACGGCATCGTCCCGATTACCCTGGCCAAGAACTGGCCGAGCTACCAGCTGTACGAGTACGAGTTCGCCCCGTACGGCCATCCCACCAACCTGTGCATCGGCACCGCCACCGCTGCCGTGAACGGCACCGAGCTCAGCCTCCAGCCCTGCGGGGTGAACGACCAGACGCTGTGGCTACCGGAAACCCACGACGCGGTCAACGGCTTCGAGCCGATAATCGCCGGCAGTGACACCCGGGCAACCGCGCCCTACGTGATAACCGCGGGCAGCCCCGGGGGCGCGCTGACCACGGACGAACAGGCATCTCCCGAGCGATCCAGTCAGCTGTGGGAAGAGATCGTCGGCGTCCTCTAACACGATCAGCCCGGCGTTCAGGCCTCGCGCCGGCAGCACCTGCCGGCAGCACCTAATGCAGCAGCGGCGCCCTGGTCTGACCTTTAGGACATTCGGCCGATATACCCCGTCCGGGGGAAGGACCTGGTTTCAGCTGCGCAAATAGGAAGTATGATGACTGTGAGTCTATATCCGATTACTTTGGGTGCTGGGGGTGGTCGGCCTCAACAACACAGGGGGGTTTACCATGCGGATCCGCAATGGGGTCATCGCAATGGGGGTCACGGTCGCGTCGTTCGGCTTGCTGGTTGCCGCTGCCGGGGCGGCTTCGGCCACGACGCCTACGAAGGGGGCCGTGACCGGCGTGATCACGGGCGCGCACACGTTCACGCTGAACCCGGCTGACACCGTCGTGCTCGGTGAGCTGCTTCGCCCGGATACGCCGTTCTACGGGGCTGATGTTCCCGTGACCGGGATCTCGACGGTGCGGGGCGTCACCACGGTCACGACCGGCTTCACGTTCCTCCCGCTGAACCGGGCGAACGTGACGACGACCTTCACGGTCGTACTCCCGCCGCCGCCCCCGTGACCTCCCGCTAGCGCGGGAGCGCCGGATGATGCCCGCGGGCATCATCCGGCGCCGTCGCCGGTCCGGTGGTCTACCCGAGCGCCTTGCGGCGGTACAGGTGCACCGCCAGCGGCGCGAAGACGACGAGCATCCCGACCGACCAGCAGATAACGGCCAGTTCCGGATGCTGGGCGGGCCACGCGTGCACCGACGCGGCCGGGTTGGGGTTGCCGAACAGGTGCCGGCAGGCCGCGGCGAGCGAGGACATCGGGTTCCATTCGGCGACCGGCTGCAGCCAGCCGGGCATGCCCTGGGTGGGCACGAACGCGCTGGAGATGAACGTCAGCGGCAGGAAGATGATGAACCCGCTCTGCTGTGCCGCCTCGGGGCTGCGCAGCACCATGCCCAGGCAGACCCCGGCCCAGGTGAACGCGTAGCCGAACAGCAGGGCGAGCGCGAACGCGGCGATCACGTCGCCGGGGCCGGTGTGCACCCGCCAGCCGATGGCCAGGCCGATGCCGGCCACCACGACTGCCCCGATCATCTGGGTCAGCAGGTCCGCGATCGTCCGCGCGGTCAGCACCGCCGCGCGGGACATCGGCAGCGACCGGAACCTGTCGATAAGCCCGGTGCTCATGTCGGATACGACCGCGACCGCGGTGCCCGGCGCCGTCTGGGCCAGGCCCATGCCGAGCATCCCGCCGATCAGGTACTCGTGGTAGTTCCCGCCGCCGGGGATCCTGATCGCGCCGCCGAACACGTACGCGAACATCAGCACGAACAGGATCGGCTGGATGGTGACCTCGGCGAGGGTTTCCGGCTCGCGCCGGATCCGGGCGATGCTGCGCTTGGTCAGCACCCAGACGTCGGTGACGAGCTGGGCGGCCCGGCCGCGTTCGTACCCGCTGGCCCGGCCGAGTGCTTCGGTAGCTGCGCTCATGCGGCCTCACTCCCTGCTGGCTCCGCTGTCTCCGCTGCTTCTGTCGCGTGCCCGGTGAGCGAGAGGAAGACGTCGTCGAGCGACGCGCGGCTGATCGTCACGTCGTTGACCTGGACTCCGGCGGCGTCGAGTGCGCGCACCACGCGGGTGGTGAGGCCCTCGGCGGCAGCCACTGGAACCGACAGCCGCTGGGTGCCCTCAACCGGGCGTATGGTGCCCGTGGCGTGTGGCTTGAGCGCGGTGATCGCCGCCTCGACGTCCGAGCCAGCGGCCAGGATGATCTCCAGGTGCTCACCGCCGACCGAGGACTTCAGCTCGTCCGGCGTGCCCTCCGCGATGACCTTGCCGCCGTCCATGACGGCGACGCGGCGGGCCAGCTGGTCGGCCTCCTCCAGGTACTGCGTGGTGAGCAGCAGCGTGGTGCCGTCCGCCGCGAGCGCGCGCACGATGTCCCACATCATCGCGCGGGCGCTGGGATCAAGGCCGGTGGTCGGCTCGTCGAGGAACAGCACCGCCGGGTTGCCGATCAGGCTGGCGGCCAGGTCCAGGCGACGCCGCATGCCGCCCGAGTACGTCTTGACCGCGCGGTTTGCCGCCTCGGTCAGGCTGAAGCGCTCGAGCAGCTCATCCGCCCGCCGCCTGGCCTGCGCCGCGGGCAGCCGGCTGAGCCGGCCGATCATGACCAGGTTGGACTGCCCGGTGAGGTATTCGTCCAGCGCCGCGTACTGGCCGGTCAGCCCGATCACGCGGCGGACCGCGGCCGCCTGGGTGACCACGTCGTGCCCGAGCACCCGCGCCCGGCCCCCGTTCGGGCGCAGCAGCGTGGCAAGCACACGGACGGCCGTGGTCTTGCCGGCGCCGTTCGGGCCGAGCAGGCCGTAGACCGTGCCGGGCGGCACCGCCAGGTCGAACCCGGCCAGCGCCTTCGTTTTCCCGTAGTTCTTGACCAGTCCTTCCGCCTCGATGGCGGGAGCCTCGCTCATCCCTGCACCCCGTTTCTCGTACAACGTACTATCCAGTACGCTGTACGATAGCAGTACGGTGTACGAGAGGCAACTTTTTATCTGAAGTGTCCGGACCTGGCCGGCGGCGACCGGTTTCGGGCATGCTTGGGCGGCAGAGGAGCACGCATGGACGCACCCGGCGAGTACGGCGAGGAGCCGTTCTACCCGCGGGCCGGCCGGGAGGCCCGTCAGAAAGACCGTGGGCGGCGGGTGGCGGACCATGTCCAGCGGCACCGGGAGCGCGGGGCGCAGCCGCCGCGTCGCGATCGGGGACTGTCCCGGGCCGAGATCGTCAGCACCGCGATCGCGGTGGCGGACGCCGAGGGCCCGGAAGCACTCAGCATGCGCCGCATCGCGCGGGAGCTTCGGGCCGGCCCGATGTCGCTGTACTGGCACATCGGGTCGAAGGAGGAACTGCTCGACCTGATGCTCGAGGCGATCGAGGCGGAGACCGAGGTGCCGGAGCCGTCCGGCGACTGGCAGGCCGACCTGGCCGTGTTTGCCCGCAACGCCCGGGCGTCACGGTTGCGTCACCTGTGGATGATGGAGTTCGTCGGCGGCAGGCCGCCGTCCGGCCCGAACCAGGCGCGCAACCTGGAGCGCCTGCTCGCCCTGTTCGACGGGTTCGACCTGGATGCCCGGCTGGCCACCGACATCCTGCTAACGCTGGGGACCTACGTCAGCGGAGCGGTGCTGCGCGAGGCGCAGGAGATGCGCGGCGAGCGCGACCGGGAGAGGGCGGAGGCCGGGCTGACCCCGGAGGAGATCGAGGCCCAGCGTGAGCGCTACGTGTCGTGGGTCGCCAGCTCGGACCGCTTCCCGCGGATACGGCGCCTTATGGACGCCGGCATCGACCCGGACGCGGCGGAGACGAGAGACGAGCGCTTCGAGTTCGGCCTGGATTGCCTGCTCGACGGCATCGCCGCCCGGCTCCCGGCCGGCCGCGCTTGATCCGGCCGCGCTTGATCCGGCCGTGGCGCGCCCGCCACCGAGCCTGGCCCATGTGCGTATACTCCCCGCTGGCTCCATCTGCCCCTGTGGTCACATAGCCGCCAGGCCCTGACCGGGACGCTGTGACGGCGACCCGGTTGTATGCGGGTCGTTGCCGCAACGTCCCGGCCGGGACGGGCAGCCGGGGCCTGCGGGTGGTGGCCGCGCCGACGCCAGGAAGCACCGAACGGGCATGGACGGGCATGAACCGGGCATCTTGTCCTGGCGTGCGATCCGCGAGCGCGACACGCCGCAACGGGTTACTTCGGTCTCGCCGCGCCGTACGCTGACCAGGTGGCGGAAGGGGCGCAGCTGGCGCCTGCATCGGATGGGACCGTCGACGTCTGGTGGGCGCGGCGGCAGGACGCCTCGCCTCGTTACGCCGGACTGCTGGACCAGGTCGAACGCCGACGCTGGCAGGCCTACCGGCGAGAGGCTGATCGCGACCGTTTCCTGGTGGGGTGCGCGCTGGCGAAGACCGTGCTTGCCGGGTACACGGGCCTGCCGCCGGAGCAGGTGAGCTTCGACCGGACCTGCCGCCGGTGCGGCGAACCGCACGGCAAGCCGGCCATCCGCGGCGGCGGCATCGAGCATTCCGTCAGCCACTCCGGCGACCTGGTCGCGGTCGCGGTCGCCCGGTCCGCGGTCGGGGTGGACGTCGAGCAGGCAGACGGGCGGGCCCGGCCGGTTGGCGGCGACGGCGATCCGGAGCAGCTCGGTCGTCTCGTGCTTGCCGACGACGAGCGGGCGGCCCTGGCCGCGGCCGACCCGGCCATCAGGGCTCGCGCCTTCCTGGTCGCCTGGACCAGGAAGGAGGCGGTGACCAAGGCGACCGGGGACGGCCTCGGGGTGTCCTTCAAGGACGTCGTCGTCTCCCCGGCCGGCCAGCCTGCGCGCCTGCTCGCCTGGCCCTACCCGCAGGCCCCGGCGGATGTGTCCCTGTTCGACCTGGATGTGCGGCCGGGATACGTGGCGGCGCTCGCGGTCATCGGCCGCTGCGCCGGGGTGCGGGCTCGCGACGGGTCGGCGCTGCTGGCCTAGCCCGCGCGATGCGAGAGAAGCGTTGTAGCGTTGGTGGCCGGAGGCGCGCGATGCGGATCGGCTTGTTCGTCACGTGTCTGACCGACACGCTGTTCCCGGACACCGGCAAGGCCGTGGTCACGGTGCTCGAGCGGCTTGGCCACCGGGTGGAGTTCCCCGCCGGGCAGGCCTGCTGTGGCCAGATGCATTTCAACACCGGCTACCGGCGGGAAGCCACGCCGATGGCGCGGGGATTCGTGGCGGCGTTCGGCGGCTTCGAGGCGGTGGTCACGCCCTCGGCGTCCTGCGCCGCGATGGTCCGCGAGTACTACCCGGCGCTGGCGGCTGAGGCGGCGGACGAGAGCCTGGCCCGGGCCGTGGCGCAGGTCGCGCCGCGGACCTACGAGCTGTCGGAGTTCCTGGCCGACGTGCTCGGCGTGACCGACGTGGGCGCGTACTTCCCGCACCGGGTGACCTATCACCCGAGCTGTCATTCGCTGCGGATGCTCCGCGTCGGCGATGCCCCGGCCCGGCTGCTGCGCGCGGTCCGCGGCCTGGACCTGGTCGACCTGCCCGATGCCGAGTCCTGCTGCGGGTTCGGCGGGACGTTCGCGGTGAAGAACCCGGACGTGTCGGCCGCGATCTGCGCCGACAAGGTGGCCGCGATCCGCCAGACCGGTGCGGAGGTGGTGTGCGCGGCCGACAACTCCTGCCTCATGCACATCGGCGGCTCACTGACCCGGCAGCGGTCCGGCGTGGCCACCATGCACCTGGCCGAGATCCTGGCCCGCACCGAGGACGCGCCGTGACGCCGCCGGAGACGGCCGGGCAGCACGCCGGCCCGGCGACAGCCGGCCCGCACCCTGAGACGGTCGGCCAGCACCCGGCGGCCGGCGGCCCGCACCCGGGGATGCCGACCTACCTCGGCATGCCGTCGTTCCCTGTCGCGGCGCGGACCGCGGTGGCCGACTCCCAGCTGCGGCGCAACCTCGCGCACGCCACGCACACGATCCGGGCCAAGCGGGCGGGCGCGGTCGGCGAGCTGGCCGACTGGCAGGAGCTGCGCGCCGCGGCCAAGGCGATCAAGGACCACACCCTGGCCAACCTGGACACCTACCTGATCCGGCTGGAGGAGAACGTCACCAGGGCCGGCGGGCACGTGCACTGGGCGCAGGACGCGGCCGAGGCGAACGCGATCGTGGCCGGCCTGGTCCGCGCCGCGGGCGCGGACCGCGTGGTCAAGGTGAAGTCGATGGCCACCCAGGAGACCGGGCTGAACGAGGCCCTGGCCGCCGACGGCATCGGCGCGCTGGAGACCGACCTGGCCGAGCTCATCGTGCAGCTCGGCCACGACCTGCCCAGCCACATCCTGGTCCCGGCCATCCACAGGAACCGGGCCGAGATCAGGGAGATCTTCCGCCGCGAGATGCCCGATGCGCCCGACGACCTCACCGACGAGCCGCGGATGCTGGCCGCGGCCGCGCGGTCGCACCTGCGCCAGGCGTTCCTTTCCGCCAAGGTCGGCGTCTCCGGCGCGAACTTCGCGATCGCGGAGACGGGCTCGCTCGTCGTGGTGGAGTCAGAAGGCAACGGCCGGATGTGCGTGACGCTGCCGCAGACGCTCATCTCCGTGGTGGGCATCGAGAAGATCCTGCCCACCTGGCGCGACCTGGAGGTGTTCCTCGCGCTGCTGCCCCGGTCCTCGACGGCCGAGCGGATGAACCCCTACACCTCGGTATGGACCGGGGTGACGCCGGGGGACGGGCCGTCCGACTTTCACCTCGTGCTGCTGGACAACGGCCGCACCACGGCGCTCGCGGACCAGGTCGGCAGGCAGGCGCTGCGCTGCATCAGGTGCTCGGCCTGCCTGAACGTGTGCCCGGTCTACGAGCGGGTCGGTGGGCACGCCTACGGCTCGCCGTACCCGGGGCCGATCGGCGCGATCATCTCCCCGCAGCTGCGCGGCGTGACGTCCGAGGTGGACGCGTCGCTGCCGTACGCGTCCACCTTGTGCGGCGCCTGCTACGACGTGTGCCCGGTGGCCATCAACATCCCCGAGGCGCTCGTATACCTCCGGGGCAAGGTCGTCGACGCGAAGCGGGACAAGCATCTCTCGCCGGAGCGGGCGGTGTTCGGCGTGTCTGGCCGGGTGCTCCGCTCGCCGCGGCTGCTCGCCGCCGCGCAGCGGGCCGGGTACCTGGGCGGCCGGCTTGTCGGCAGGTCGGGCCGGATCAGGCGGCTCCCGCCGCCGCTGAGCGCCTGGACCGAGACCCGGGACGCTCCGGCACCGCCGCGGGAGTCGTTCCGCGCGTGGTGGGCGCGAACCAGGGGCACCGGACGATGAGCGCCGGACGCGGCGATGAGCGCCCTGCGATGGGCACCGCCAGAGAGCAGATCCTGGCCCGGATCCGCGCCGCCGTCGGCACGCCGGGTGCGGACGTCGACGCGGCCTACGCGGCGCTGCCGCGCGAGTACCTGCGCGCGCACCACGACCGTGACATCGCGGACCTGTTCGCCGAGCGCGCCGCCGACTACCGGGCCGTGGTCGAGCGGGTCCCGGAGTCCGGCCTGGTCTACGCCATCGCCCGGGTGCTGACCGACCGGGCCGCCGAGGTAGCCGCCGCCGCGACGCCGGACGGCCAGCCGGTGCCCGACGCGCCGTTCGTGATGCCCGACGCGCCGTTCGTGGTGCCCGACGCGCCGTTCGTGGTGCCCGACGCGCCGTTCGTGGTGCCCGCCGGGCTGCCCGCGGAATGGCTGGCCGAGCTTCCGGCCAGCATCGCTCTGGCCAGCGACACGCCGCCGCTGTCAGCGGCCGAACTCGACCAGATGGCTGGCGTGGTGACCGGCTGCGCGGTCGCTATCGCCGAGACCGGCACGATCATCCTGGATCACGGTCCCGGCCAGGGCCGCCGCGCGCTGACCCTGGTGCCCGACTTCCACCTGGTGATCGTCAGGTCCGATCAGGTCGCCGCGGACCTGGCGGATGCGTTCGCCCGGCTGGACCCGGGCCGCCCGCACACCCTGATCTCCGGCCCGTCGGCGACCAGCGACATCGAGCTGATCCGCGTCGAGGGCGTGCACGGCCCGCGCAACCTGCACGTCCTGCTGGTCGCGCCGAGCAGGTAACTGCCCGCCCCGCCCGTGCGCCGCGGCGCCCGCCGGCCTTGATCGCTGGGGGCGAACGCGCGGCGGAAATTTGTCAGGGCTCTTCTTTCTTGAGTGTAGATGACTCAAGCTTTTGGAGGCTCAATGAGTGAGATGCTCACGCTGCCGGTCCTGCCGCTGGACGACGAGGTGGTGCTGCCAGGGATGGTAGTGCCGCTTGAGACGTCGCAGCCGGAGGTCGGTGCCGCCATCGACGCGGCGCGGACGCCTTCCCGGGAGGTCCCGGGCATGCGTTCTGAGGTTAAGGCACGGGTGCTGCTTGTGCCGCGCATGCCCGACCGCGGGCTGGCCGGCGTGGGCACGCTGGCCCTGGTAGAGCAGGTCGGGCGGCTGCCCGGCGGGCAGCCGGGCGCGGTGGTCCGCGGTGTCAGCCGGGTCAAGATCGGCTCGGGCACGACGGGGCCAGGCGGCGCGCTGTGGGTCGAGGGCACCGTGGTCGAGGACACCGGCCGCGGGCCGAAGGCCGACGAACTGGCCCAGCAGTACAAGTCACTTGTCACCGGGATCCTGCAGCAGCGGGGCGCGTGGCAGGTCATCGACGCCATGCAGCAGCTCGACGACGCATCGGCGATCGCCGACCGGGCCGGTTATGCCAGCTACCTCACCGCGGCGCAGAAACTGCAGCTGCTCCAGACCTTCGATCTGGTCGAGCGGCTCGAGCTCGTCATCGGCTGGACCAGGGAACACCTGGCCGAGCTGAACGTGGCCGAGTCCATCCGCAAGGACGTCCAGGAAGGGATGGAGAAGCAGCAGAAGGAATTCCTGCTGCGCCAGCAGCTTGCCGCGGTCCGGAAGGAACTCGCCGACCTGAACGGCGACGCGGCCACCGAGGAAGACGACTACCGGGCCCGTGTCGAGGCCGCCGAGATGCCAGAGGCGGTCAGGGAGGCGGCGCTGAAGGAGGTCGCCAAGCTGGAGCGGACCCCGGACGCGTCGCCCGAGACCGGCTGGATCCGCACCTGGCTGGACACGGTCCTCGACATCCCGTGGAGCTCACGGACCGAGGACGCCTACGACATCTCCGACGCGCGGCGGATCCTCGACGAGGACCACACCGGCCTGGATGACGTCAAGGAGCGGATCATCGAGTACCTGGCCGTGCGCAAGCGGCGCGCGGACCGGGGCCTGGGGATCATCGGCGGGCGCCGCTCGGGTGCCGTCCTCGCCCTCGTCGGGCCGCCCGGCGTCGGCAAGACCTCGCTCGGTGAGTCCGTCGCCCGGGCCATGGGCCGCAAGTTCGTCCGGGTCGCCCTCGGCGGCGTCAGGGACGAGGCGGAGATCCGCGGCCACCGGCGGACCTACGTCGGCGCGCTGCCGGGCCGCATCGTCCGTGCCATCCGCGAGGCTGGCTCGATGAACCCGGTCGTGCTGCTCGACGAGGTGGACAAGATCGGCTCGGACTACCGGGGCGACCCCGCCTCGGCGCTGCTCGAGGTGCTCGACCCGGCGCAGAACCACACGTTCCGCGACCACTACCTCGAGGTCGAGCTCGACCTGTCCGACGTGGTCTTCCTCGCCACGGCCAACGTGCTGGACGGGATTCCCGGCCCGCTGCTTGACCGGATGGAGCTGGTCCAGCTCGACGGGTACACCGAGGACGAGAAGGTGCTCATCGCCCGTGATCACCTGCTGCCCAGGCAGCTGTCCAAGGCAGGCCTGAACGCCGACGAGGTGTCGGTCGGCGAGGACGCGCTGCACCTGGTGGCCGCGGAGTACACCCGGGAGGCCGGGGTGCGGTCGCTGGAGCGGTCGATCGCGCGCATCCTGCGCAAGATCGCGGCCAAGCTCGCGCTTGGCGAGGTCACGCTGCCGGTGGCCGTCGGCTCGGGCGAGCTGAAGGACTACCTAGGGCGGCCTCGGTTCACGCCGGAGACCAGCCTGGCCGCGCCCGACCGGCGGACCGCCGTGCCAGGCGTGGCGACCGGGCTCGCGGTGACCGGTGCGGGCGGTGACGTCCTGTTCATCGAGGCGTCGCTGGCCGGCCGGGAGACCGGCGAGACCGGGGTCACGCTCACCGGTCAGCTCGGCGACGTGATGAAGGAGTCGGCCAGGATCGCCCTGTCCTACCTCCGCTCGCACGGCGAAGAGCTCAACCTTCCGGTCACCGAACTGAAGGACCGCGGCGTCCACGTGCACGTGCCGGCCGGCGCGGTGCCGAAGGACGGGCCAAGCGCGGGCGTCACGATGACCACCGCGCTCGCGTCCCTGCTGTCCGGGCGGCCGGTGCGGGCCGATGTGGCGATGACCGGCGAGGTGTCTCTGACCGGGCGGGTGCTGCCCATCGGCGGCCTCAAGCAGAAGCTGCTTGCGGCGCACCGGGCCGGGATCACCACCGTGCTGATCCCGCAGCGGAACGAGCCTGACCTGGACGATGTCCCGGCCGAGGTGCTCGAGAAGCTGGACGTGCACCCGGTCGGCGACGTCCGCGAGGTGCTGAAGCTGGCGCTCGAGCCCGCGGAGGCAGCTGGTTCGGTCACCGTGGCCGACGCGGCCTGACGGCGATACCAGACGGGGCGGTGGCGCGGCTCAGCCCGCGCCGCCGCCCCGTCGCCGTGTAAACGCCCAGAAGATCGCGGCGATGAGGAGCACGGCGCCGACGACGATGACCCCGGGGCCGCGGTCGGCGGAACCCTTCCCGGTCGAGGCAGGCGAGGACGTGGCGTTACCGCCGGAGTTCGGCGTCGGCCCGGGCGCCGGGGTTGCGATCGCGGCGCCGGGTGCGGGCGCGGCGAACGCGACGACGTTCCTGGCGGCGGGGGCGAGCAGCAGGCCGTCGGCCACGGCCGGGGTCGAGAAGTGGTTCGCCGGGGCGCCGACCGTCACCTGCTGGCGGATCTTGCCTGTGGCCGGGTCCAGGCCGTAAAGGGTGCCGGTCAGGCCCATGGTCCAGACCAGGCCTGCCGCCACGATCGGCGGGCCGCCGCCGGTCCCCGAGCTCCACAGCAGCCGCAGCCCCGGCGGAGACTGGCTGGCCTGGACCGCGATGATGCCGGACAGGCAGGGCAGGTACACCGTCATGCCGACCACGGCGACGCCGCCGTCGATGTCCTCGGCGCAGGTCGAAGCCGCAGCGGCCTGCTGGCCGCCGATGCCGCCCAGGTGCGCGCCGTTGAGCAGGTAGACGATCCGCGACTTCCCGGTCAGGATCACCTGCCCGTCAGGCAGCAGCGCGGGCGCGATCGACATGTCCAGATCCCGGGAGTTGTTCGTGGCCCACGTGGACGGCGCGAAGTACTGCACGAGCCGCATCGAGGAGGACAGCTCGAGCACCGAGTCGCTGTCGTCGTAGGCGTGCGCGTAGGAGTACACCGAGCCGTTCCCGGTACTCACCCAGATGTTCCCGGCGCGGTCCACCACCGGAGCCGCGCCGCCCATCCAGATCCCGCCCTGGTTCTCGCCCACGGCGGCGTCCACGGTGAAGAAACGCGGCGTCCCGCCGCCCTCAGGCACCGCCGCCACCCGGCCCTTATAGGCGGCGCAGTCACCGTCGTTGCCTGCCATGCCGAACACCACCTGCCCGGCGTCCAGCGTCAGCCCGGTGCGCTGCAGCAGCGCCGCGTCGTCGGCACCCGGCGGGTCCACGTCGGTCGTCATCTCCACCCGCCCGGTGGCGGTGCTCAGGCCGACCAGCCGCTTCACCGGGCTCCCGTTGACCAGCTCGTCGGCCACCACGAAGATCTCTGTCCTGGACGGGTCGATCACCGGCGTCCCGGTGATGCCGACCGTGGGAGAGATGTCCCCGCACGGCAGCGCGCCTGACGGCACCGGGCTGGCCAGGTGCGCCGACCAGGTCACTGTCCCCGCCGCCGCTGACAGCGCGTACACCGTGTCGTTCTCGGTAGCCACGTAGACGCGACCCGCGTAGACCAGCGGCTCGCCGTAGATCTCCCCGTCCAGCGTCGGCGAGGTCCATACCCGGGCCGCCGTGTCTACCTCGCGGGTCTGGCCGGCCACCCCTGTCCCGGCCAGATCGCCGTGGTACACCGTCCACGAGCCAGACCCGGCCGCCGGGGATGAGGACGCTGCCGCAGGGGACGTTGCCGCAGGGGACGGCGACACAGGGGACGGCGACACAGCCGCAGGCGACGAGGACACAGCCGCAGGCGACCAGGACACAGCCGCAGGCGACCAGGACACGGCGGCGCAGGCGGGCCCGGCACCGGCCGCGCACAACACCGTGGCCAGCGCCAGCAGCCCACCGGACCGGCGGAGCCGACGCGGGCCGGATCGGAGTCCGTGGCTAGGAGTTCTCAACCGGGCCCGGCCCCGGGGGCTTCGTCCGGCGGGTCGGCGCCCGGTGACTCCGGAGCCGCCGCGGGCGCATCGGGATCGGCGGCGACCGGGAAGACGTCAGTCGCGGCCAGGTCCCAGATGAAGGTGGGGTCGGCGGGGGGCGCCGCGTAGTCGGTCGGCACCGGGGCCGCGGCGAACCCCAGGCTCTGCTGGGTGGGCAGTTCCGGCCCGGCCACCGGCGCGGACAGCTGGGGACCGGCCGGGGGATCAAGCCCGGCCGGGGGATCCAGGCCGACGGGAGGATCGAGGCCGGGCGGGGGACCAAGACCGGTCAGGGGATCCAGGCCGGTCAGGGGATCCAGGCCGGTCAGGGGATCCAGGCCGGTCAGGGGTGACGTGAAGTCCCCGGGAACAAGGGGCGCGGCGAAACCGGCGGGTCCCGGCGAGCGGCCGAAGTCGAAGGCGACCGGCGACGACAGGTCCGGCATCGGGGGCATCGCGGCAGGCGGGGCAGCCGGGTCTGCCATGTCCCCCGGCAGCCGGATGCTCGGGCGCAGTTCCGGCCGCGGCGGAAGGGGCGACATCGCGGGGAGCGGGCCGAACATGCGCTCGGGTTCGGGCGCGGGCTCCCACGGCGGGCCTGCGGAACCGCTGGCCGCCGCGCTCCGGCTCCGCGAACCGGTGCCGCCCCTGGGCGCCGAGGCGATGACGGGCCGGTCCGGCGGCGTGCCCGGGGTGCGGGCGATCTCGCCGATGCCGCCGCCCTGCCAGCTTGACGGCGCCGCCCATCCGCGCGCCTCGGGCGAATCGGGCCCGGCGGGTTCGAGCGGGCTGGCCGCCGCCTCGTTCTGCCTCGCCACCCCGGTCACCGGACCACGGTCCGCCCGGCGGGAGTGCGCACCCGGGGCGCGAGCCCGGACCGTCGCCCCGCCCGTCGGCTTGTTGCGCCGCCGCCGCGATCGCATCACCAGCAGGACCGCGACCATCAGCAGGATGAGCACGACAAGGCCGGCCACCACGTCCCGCACCAGCGCCAGCGCCCCGGCGCTCGACCCGCGGGGCGACGCGATCGCGGGCGCCCTGACCTTACGCGGCCGGGGCGCGGGCCGGGGCGCGCGCCGGGGCGCGGGCGTGACGGTCCGTTCGGCGGTGGTGATGATCGCGGCCGACTCGACCGCGCGCTCCGCGTCCACGGTGCCGTATCCCGCCCCGTCCGCCGAACGCACCGGAAGGGGCGGCAAGCCATCGCTCCGCGCCACGGTACGTACGCCCCCGGCCGCCGCGGCGCCGGCCGCCGCCCCGTCGGTCGTGGCCGCGGTGCTCTCGGTCAGTGCCAGGGTGACCTGGGCCGCGGTGAGGTGCGGGAACTTCGACACGACGAGGGCGGCCACGCCGGCCACGATGCCGCTGGCCGCGCTGGTGCTGCTGACCCGGGTGTAGTCGTCGGGCGGGCTCGCGGCGACCAGGCCGACCCCGGGGGCGGTCAGCGACACGTACGGGCGCCGGCTGCTGAACGGGGCGAGCCGCCCGTTGCGGCCGACCGCGCCCACCGCGATGACGCCGGGGTAGGCGGCCGGGTGGTTCACGATGTCGGCGCCCTGGCCGTCATCGCCGGCCGGCGCCACGAGCACGACGTTCTTGCCCAGCGCGTAGGCCACCGCCGCCTGCTCGGCGGCGCTGCCGCCGGCCGCGGCGGGATCTCCGCTGCCGGTCAGGCCGAGCGTGCCCGGGTCAAGCGGCAGGTCAATTACCCGGGCGCCATGCTCGACCGCATACATAATGCCATCGGCAATAGCATTCGGTAGTCGGCGGGTAATGGCCTGATCCGAATTCAGCGGGTCATTGAATTCCAAAGTAACCCGGACGGACAGGACTTTTGCGGCCGGAGCGATACCGATGATGCCGGACGCGCGCCCGGCGCCATGGCCGTGGCCCGCGATGATGGCCGCCACCGCGGTTCCGTCGACGCCCCAGAATGGCCCGCCGGCCGGTCGGCCAGAGCCGCTGTAGTCGGGCCCGGTGACCACGTCCCCGGCCAGGTCCTGGTGAGCTTCGGCGACGCCGGTGCCCAGCACGGCGACGATGACGCCTGCCCCCTGGCTGGTCTGCCAGGCCTGGGTCACCTGCAGCGCGGCCAGCCACCACTCCTGGGCGCGGATGGTCCCCCCGGCATCCCCGGCTGCCGCGCCGCCGGGCGTCCGGACCGCGGCCAGGGCAGGCGCCGGCCCCAGAGGCCCGAGGACCGCTATTACCGCCGCCAGGCCTGTGGCAAGCGGCATCAAAGAGCCGCGGAACGATCGATGTGACACCTGGTCAGATATCTCCTCCGAGGCTGGCCGAACGGGCCTGCGGTAGCGATGTTCCGACCCGGCCAATGTAATCGTGCCATGCTGCCGCGTGGTGCGGAATGCGTCAAGGGCGAATAGTTTGCCTTGCCGGGGCCATCGAAACACGCGCTCCGGGCGGCAGGCCGAGCCGTTGCGCCGCGTCGCCGCCATTCACCGCAATCGAGACAAGACCGGCGCTGTCCGCGTAGGCGACGAGCTCCCCGGCCGCGACCGCGCCGAACATGTCGCGGTAAGGAACGGTCAGCTGGCGGCGGCCGAGCTGCAGCAGCACCGCGTCCCCTGACCGCAGGCCGATGGCCGTGGCGTCCGAAGAGGTGATCGTGAGCTGGATGTTGCCGAACCTGTCCACCGTCAGCACCTCCCCTTCCGCGGTCGAGCCGCGCACCGCCCGTTCCGGTGCGGGCAGCGTCACCAGGTCGCCGACGTCGATCTCTTCCCCCGCGGCGGCCGGCTCGCAGTCCGCGGCGAGGTGGGCGGCGACCGGCACGAAGATGTCGCGGCCGTGGAACGTCGCCGCCACCTGCTCGAGCCACAGCTCGCGGTTGGTCAGCTGGTACGCACGCACCGCGCCGCCCGACGCCGCCACGGCCCAGGACAGCAGGCCGTTGTCCGGGCCCACGAATACCGACCTCCCGGCCTGCACCGCCACGCCGCGCCGGTCCGTGCCGACACCGGGATCGACCACGGCCACGTGCACGGCAGGCGGCAGGTAAGGCACGGTCTGGGCCAGCACGGCCGCGCCGCGCCTGATGTCGCCTGGCGGGACCAGGTGGGTCACGTCGATGATCGTCGCGTGCGGCGCGATGCGGGCGGCGACTCCGTGGCAGGCGGCGACGAAGCCGTCCTCGAGCCCGTAGTCGGTAAGGAAGCTCAGATAGCGAAAATGGGCCACGACCGGTGAGCGTACGTCGGCCGCCCGCCGGGGTACACCCCCGGCGATGTCACGGTACGGTCGGAACAGTCGGGTCAGGGCGGCCCGGAGGAGGCCGGATGGGCGGGTTGTCGGAACGCGACATGCGGATCCTGGCCTTCGAGCGGCGCGGCTGGCGGTCGCCGGCGGCGAAGGAGCAGGCCATCGCCGAGGTGCTTGACATGCCCGCGACCCGGTACTACCAGCTGCTGAACGAGCTGATCGACCGCCCCGAGGCGATGGCCTTCGACCCGGTGCTCGTCAAGCGCCTGCGGGCGCAGCGAGCCCGCAGGCAGCGGATGCGCTCACCGCGGCCCAGGGGCACAAGGGGGCCGGCGGGCAGCACCGGCACCACGGGAACTACGGGGCGACCCGGATGACGCAGCTGCCGCGGCCGAGAGGCACGAAGGGGTCGGCGGCCAGCACCCGCGCTACGGGGCGACCCGGATGACGCAGCTGCCGCGGCCGGCCACCGCCGGGGGCCAGGCTGGCCTGGACGCGCTGCTCGCCGACCCGCGGCGGGCGCTGATCGCCACCGACTTCGACGGCACGCTGGCGCCGATCGTGCCGGATCCGCAGGCCGCCCGGCCCCACCCCGAGGCGGTGCCGCTGCTGGCCACGCTGGCTAAGGCGGTGGGCACGCTGGCCGTGATTACCGGCAGGCCAGCGGCGGATGCGGTCACACTCGGCGGGTTCGACGCCGTCCCCGGCATAATCGTGCTCGGCCATTACGGCGGCGAGCGGTGGCAGGACGGCAAGCTCACCGTGCCCCCGCCATCGCAGGCCGTCCAGGCCGCCAGGGACGCGCTGCCAGGCGTGCTCGCCGCCGCGCCGGCCGGCACCTGGGCCGAGGACAAGTCCTACGCGCTGGCCGTGCACACCAGGCGGACGGCCGACCCGGAGGCGGCGCTGCGCGCGCTGCGCGGGCCCCTCGGCGACCTCGCTGCCCGGGTGGGGCTGACGATCGAGCCCGGCAGGCTGGTGATCGAACTGCGGCCGCCCGGCGTGGACAAGGGCACCGCGCTGACCGGCCTGGTCGGTGAGCGCGCCGCGAGTTCGGTCATGTTCTGCGGCGACGACCTCGGCGACCTGCCCGCCTTCGCCGCCGTGCGCGCGCTGCGCAGCCAGGGCGTGCCCGGCTGCGCCGTCGCCAGCGCGAGCGCCGAGTCCCCGCAGGTCGCGGCCGCCGCCGATCTCGTAGTGCCCGGCCCCGACGGGATCGTCGCCCTGCTCACCGCGATCGCCGCCGCCCTGGGCGTCTCGCCGTAGCCGCGGCACGCACCAATGCCCGTTCGGGAAAATAGCCGGG
>Ga0209693_10000311_pt1 | contig 19352 bp, 14 predicted proteins | sample HubBroMetageWRM3_FD_188345 | JGI IMG/M metagenome (GOLD analysis project Ga0209693, IMG submission 188345) | Warmed soil microbial communities from the Hubbard Brook experimental Forest, New Hampshire - Hubbard Brook CCASE Soil Metagenome WRM 3... | ecosystem: Environmental > Terrestrial > Soil... | reverse complement strand
GCCTGGGCCGTCCGCGGTCTAGTGGCATGCCCACCGTGGTCTACGTCATGCAGGACGGCGGGGCGCTTCCTGCCTGGTTCTCCCGCACCTGCGCGGCGCTTAAGGACGCGGGCTGGCTGGCAGCCACCGTGACGACCGGGCAGTCGTTCGGCGGGGACCTGGAGACGGTGACTCTGCACACCGGCCTGCTCGCCGCCAGGCACGTGCTCGGAGCCGACGTCGCGGTGGTCGCGCAGGGGCCGGGCAACCTGGGCACAGGAACCCGCTGGGGCTTCTCCGGCGTGGCGGCCGGCGAGGCGGTCAACGCCGTGGCGGCGCTGGCCGGGCGTCCGGTGGCCTGCCTGCGGGTCAGTGACGCGGACCCTCGCGAGCGCCACCGCGGCGTCTCGCACCACAGCCTGACCGCCTACGGGCGGGTGGCGCTTGCCAGGGCGGACGTAGTGGTGCCGATGCTGCCAGGCGACTTCGGTGCGCGGATCGTGGCCGAGGCGGCCCCGCTTGACGGCAGGCACGCTGTGGTTACCGTGCCGGTCGACGGCCTGGCCGAGGCGCTGCGGGCCTGCCCGGCTCCGCTGTCCACGATGGGACGCTGCCTGGCCGAGGACATGGCGTACTTCCTGGCTGCGGCGGCGGCCGGCCGGTACGCCGGCCGCCTGCTACAGCCTCCTCCCGACTGCTGAGCCGAGCGCTCAGCCGCCGGACTGCAGGGTCATCGCGTCGATGATGTCGACCACGAAGACCAGCGTGTCGGTGCCCTTGATGCCCGCTGAGGACGCGCCGGTCTTGCCATAGCCATCCTTCGGCGGGATCACGAGCAGCACCCGGCTCCCCACGGTCTGGCCCACCAGGCCCTCGTCCCAGCCGGGGATGACCTGCGAGGGGCTGGCGCCGAGGACGAAGCCGAACGGGGAGGAGTTGGTCCACGAGGAGCCGAAGACCTTCCCGGTCCGCCAGATGTAGCCGACGTATTGCGCGATCACGTACTGGCCCTTGACGAGCTTGGCGCCGTTGCCCTTGATCAGCGTCTTCACCTGGAGGGTGGTCGGCGGCGTGACCTTGGCCGGAATAGTGACGACCGGCGCGCTGCCGGCCTTGGCGCTGACCGTCGGAAGCCCGCCGCCGCCGTTGGAGACCTGAGCGCCGGACGCGGCCGCGTTGTTGGAGTAAACCGAGAGCACGTCGATGACGAAGACCAGCGTGGTCTTGCTCGTGATGCCGAGCTCGGAGTCACCTGAGGCGCCGTACCCTTCGGCGGGCGGGATCACCGCGAGCACCCGGCTGCCGGCCTTCTTGCCGATCAGCGCGGATTCAAGCCCTGGCAGCATCGTGCCGCCGATCACCGCCGGGTTGGAGGTGTAGGTGTCCGCCTTCAGTGCTGCGGTGGCCCCGTTCCAGAAGTACAGCACGAAGTTCGCGGCCAGCGAGTCCGCCTTGGTCAGCGCCGGGCCGTTGCCCTTGATGAGCGTCTTGACCGTGAGTGCGTTGTCCGCCTTGGCCTTGGGGATGGTCACCTTGGGTGACATGCCGAAGGCCCCTGTCGCCGTCACGGCCAGGTTCGTGTTGTCCGCGGGCGCCGCAGGCTTCGGCTTCGACGAGCCGCAGCCGACGAGGACCAGGCACGCCAGCAAGGGGATAGCGATGAGCGCGAGAAAACGTCGCATGAAAACCTCAGTCGTGTGGGAGTCAGGCCAGCCAGCCTACTGGCACCGCGGAGCGGTCGGGGCCCGTAAGAACGTCACCCCGCCGATGCTACATGCCCGCGATGAGCTTCTCGACTCTTTCGTCCACCGAACGGAACGGGTCCTTGCACAGTACGGTGCGCTGGGCCTGGTCGTTCAGCTTCAGGTGCACCCAGTCCACGGTGAAATCACGGCGCTTCTCCTGGGCGCGGCGGATGAACTCGCCGCGCAGCTTGGCCCGCGTGGTCTGCGGCGGCACCGACTTGGCCTCGAAGATGTCGATGTCGCGGGCCGCCCGCTCCACCGCTCCGGCGCGCTGCAGCAGGTAATACAGGCCGCGGCCGCGGTGCACGTCGTGGTAGGCCAGGTCAAGCTGGGCGACCCGCGGCGAGGAGAGCGGCAGGTCGTGCCTGGCACGGTAGCGCTCGATCAGCTGGTACTTGGTGACCCAGTCAATCTCCCGCGCGATCAGGTCCAGGTTGCCGGTCTCGATCGCGCCGAGCGCCCGTTCCCACATGTCGAGGACCCGCTTGCTGACCGCGTCGGCGCCGTTCTTGTCGGTGAAGTCCTTGGCCCGGTTCAGGTATTCGTACTGGATGTCGAGCGCGCTGAGCTCACGCCCGTTCGCCAGCCTGACCCGGCTGCGCCCGGTCATGTCGTGGCTGACCTCGCGGATGGCCCGGATGGCGTTGTCCAGGGTCAGGTCCCGCATCATGGCGCCGGCCTCGATCATCCGCAGCACCAGGTCGGTCGACCCGACCTTCAGCAGCATCGTGGTCTCGCTCATGTTGGAGTCGCCGACGATCACGTGCAGCCGCCGGAACCGCTCGGCATCAGCGTGCGGCTCGTCCCTCGTGTTGATGATCGGGCGGGACCTTGTCGTGGCCGACGACACGCTTTCCCAGATGTGCTCGGCCCGCTGGCTGACGCAGTACACCGCGCCGCGCGGGGTCTGCAGGACCTTGCCCGCGCCGCAGATGATCTGCCTGGTGACGAGGAACGGGATCAGGATGTCGGCCAGCCTGCCGAACTCGCCGTGCCTGCCCACCAGGTAGTTCTCATGGCAGCCGTAGGAGTTTCCGGCCGAGTCCGTGTTGTTCTTGAACAGGTAGATGTCCCCGGCGATGCCCTCCTCGCGCAGCCGCCGGTCGGCGTCCACGAGCAGCCCCTCAAGGATCCGCTCCCCCGCCTTGTCGTGGGCCACGAGGTCCAGCACGTTGTCGCACTCCGGCGTCGCGTACTCCGGGTGGCTGCCCACGTCGAGGTAGAGCCGTGCTCCGTTCCTGAGGAACACGTTGCTGCTACGGCCCCAGGACACCACCCGCCGGAACAGGTACCGCGCCACCTCGTCCGGCGACAGCCGCCGCTGCCCGCGGAAGGTGCACGTGACGCCGTACTCGTTCTCCACCCCGAATATTCGCCGATCCACACGCCAAGGCTACGTCCGGTCGCGTGCTGACAACAGCATCGGGATGTGTCCGGCGCCGGTTAGGGCAGGTCGGCCAGCAGGTTCTTGTCCCAGACGTAAATCGTGTATGTGCCGACATGGTAGGTGCGCACGGGGCGGCCCAGGCTCGCCAGCGCGCTCGCCCTCGGCTCCCAGTGGTTGAAGAATCCGGACGCGCTGTCGGTGACCAGGAACGTCGCCCGCTGCGTCGCCGGGTCGTACCAGGCGAACTTGGACTCCCACATGTCGGGCTCGAGCAGGTCAGGTCCCACCGCCCTGATCACGACCGCGCCGCCGCTGGTGACGGTGACCACGCTGGACTCCCAGTACCCGCCGATTCCCCTGGTCAGGTGGTGCGCGGCGAGGAACGCCTCGAGCTGCGTGTTGGCCGCGGGGACCGACGGCTGGGCGGCCGCGTAGCCGAGGCTGGCCGCGTAGACGGCCAGCAGGGCCGCGGCCAGGCCCTTCTGCCATCTCGCCCAGCCCGGCCACTCGGTCGCGTGTTTCGCGCCTGTTGCACGGCCGCGCAGGCCGGCGGCCAGGGTGCGGCCAGCCAGCACCGCGCCAAACGGCAGCACGACCGCGAACTCCCGCGCGTTCAGGTCGGTCGCATCCGCGAGCGTGCTCGGCACGTAGAGCACCACGTTGACGACAATGGCGACGAGCAGGATCTGGCTGATCATGTCGGGCCAGCTAAGGAAGTGCCGCGCTACCCGCCACATGGACCACGCGACGAGCGCCACCCCGGCCAGGTGGACCAGGGCGAAGGCGGTGGCGGGCGCCGGCAAGCTTGCGCCTTCCGGCAGGGCGCCGAACAGCGCGAGCAGCCCCTTCCCGGTCACGAAGGCGTGCTTGGGCCAGGTGTGGGCCGGTGCCAGCTGATAGCCGACCGGGTGCAGGAGGAACCCGCCGCCGGCCCGGATCAGCCAGTTGACCAGCGAGGCCAGGCCCTCGGCCAGAATGGCGGCGGCGGCAAGGGCCACCTCGTACCACTGCTCCCGCAGGCTGTCTAGCCAGCCGGACGGTCGGTCCGCCCCTATCTCCCTGCTCGCCCCGCCCGCCCGGTCCGCTTGCCGCCCGGCGCGCGCCGCCTCGCGGATGACCCGGACCGCGCACACCGCCACCAGCGGGATGATCCCCGCGATAAGCACCAGCGGGTCGGCGATCACCGCCCAGGCCATCAGCAGCCCGACGAGGACCGGTACCAGCCAGCGTGGCCTGAACCTTTCGCCGCGGTCGAGCACCAGCCAGATCAGCAGGAGCGGCACGGAGGTGCCGACATGGCCGAGGGACAGCAGCAGGATGAAGACGCCGACGCCCAGCTGGGGGGCGAACATCAGGCCGGCCGTCAGCAGCATCCGCGGCCAGGCCTGACGCCGGGGCACCCGGGCGGCACTGCCCCTGGCCAGCAGCACGGCGAAGACCACGACCAGCGTGTAGGTCATCGCCGCGGCGACGTGAGCGGTGTCGGTATGCAGCCCGAGCAGGCCGACGAGCAGTGCGTACTGCGGGAGCTCCGTGGTGATGAACGAGACGTCGGACAGGTACCAGCCGTGCAGCAGCAGGTTGCCGTGCAGCAGGTCCCATCCCATCAGCAGGTCGTTGGACTCGTCGGAGTTCTCTGGATAGGTGCGGGACACGTGCAGGTACGCGATGAACAGGAGCGCGACCGCGAGCACGACCGCGGCGGAGACCAGCAGGCGCCTGCGCGGCGACGGTTTGCGGGCCGGCGGGGCCTTCGCGGGTGCGAATGGGGTGGGCGACGGCGGAGCGGTGGGGGACGTCTCCGGTGTCCCGCTTCTCGGCACGGCAGCCACCATGTCCTTTCGAGCTCGTCGTTTGCCGTGTGCGGCCGGGCGCATTAGTCGCGGCCTGACACAGCGTATGGCGTCGCTCTGGTAAGCTGCGCCCGCCTGGCCAACAATTCGCCCCTTCATGCTGAGACCGCCCTGGTGGAGGCCCCCGGTTGCAGCTCACTTCGACTTCGCAAGAGGATAAGTCGCTCGGGCCGACCAGACCGTCGCTGTGGTCGAGGATGAACCGGCCCTTGGTACCGGGTGTCATCGCCTTCCTGGGCTGGCTCGGTTTCGCCCTGGCGCGCTGGCAGGTCTGGGCCAAGGGACACCTCAGCCTGTTCATCATGGCCGGGCGCGTCTACACCAACCGCGCCCAGCTGCCCCGCGGCCTGCTTCTTGTCCCCTCCGACGGCTACGACGGGCAGTTCTACTACCGGCTTGCGCTGGACCCCGCTAACTGGAACAAGACCGCGTTCGGCATCACCATGGACCAGTCCTACCGGTACACCCGCATCGGGTACCCGGTGCTCGCCTGGCTGGTGTCCGCGGGCCAGCACCAGCTCGTGCCGATCGCCCTGGTGGTCGTCAACCTGGTGGCGGTGGCCGTGATGGCCTTCCTCGGCGGCATGTTCGCCCGCGATTCCGGCCGCCATGCCCTGTGGGGCCTGGCCTTTGCCGCCTACTTCGGGCTGGTCATCAGCGTGGGCAGGGACACCGCCGAGCCGCTGGCCGAGGCCTGCATGCTGGGCGGCCTGCTCGCCTACCGCCGCGCCGAGTCCTCGGCTCGTTCCCCGCGCCTGATGTATGCGCTGACCGCCGTGCTCTTCGCCGTCGGCGCCATCACCAGGGAAACCATCCTGTTCGCCCCCGCGGCCATCGCCGTCATCCGGATAATCGCGATCCTGCGCCGCCGGGCCAATCCCGGCCTGGCCGACCTGACCTGGGTGGTCCCCGCGGCCGTGTACGGCGCGCTGGAGGTCGCCGTGCACTTCGTGGTCAAGGGCGAGTTCCCGCTGCTGGCGAGCAGCAGCAGGAACCTCACCGTGCCGTTCAAGGCCATGCTGCACGCGCTGAAGGTCGAGACCGCGAACATCAACACCAGCCACCTGAGCCCCTACGACATCGCCCTGCTGGAGTACGCCACCCTGGCGATCATCATCTTCGCCGGGCTGGCCGTGCTGTTCGTCACGACCGCGCCGGCGCACGAGCGGCTGGCCTTCGTCTTCTTCGTGCTCCAGCTCGGCCTGCTGTCCGGCCAGATCTGGAACAGCACCTTCGGTGAGGGGCGCCCGCTCATCGAGCCCTACCTGATGGCGCTCGTCCTGCTGCTCGCCACGCCGCAGCGCTACCTATCGCGGCGCTATCTGGGCCTGGTCGTGGCCTGCGTCATCCCGGCGCTGCTCGTGGTCGCCAGGCGCCGCATCCTGTACATGTGACCGCTCAGCCGAGCTTGGCCAGCAGGTTGGTGTCCCACACCAGGATCGTGTAGCCGTCGGCGTGATAGGCCCGCAGCGGCCTGCCGAAGGTGCGTGTCGCCGCGGCCTGCATGCCGGGCAGCGCGGCCGGCCCGCCGGCCACGACGAAGTCGGCGTAGTGCCGCGCGGGATCGTAGTTCGCGTCGTCGGTCTCCCACTGGTAGGGCACCAGCCCGCCGTGGTCATCCAGCGTCACCGCGCTGACGATGACTCGGCGCCCGCTATCCAGCGTGGTGCTGTTGGCCTGCCAGTAGCCGGCCAGGCCGTCGCCGAGCCGGTGCGCCACCAGCCAGGCCGCCAGCGGCTGGTTGGCGGGAAGCGCGGGCGGCTGCACCGCGCCGTAGCCGAGGCTGGCAAGGTAACCGGCGCAGATGACCGCGAGCGCGGGCCGCACCCACCGTCTGGCCCTCGCCGCCGCGAGCACCCGCTCGCCGAGAGTCCGTCCGGCAAGCACCGCGCCGAGCGGCAGCACCGCGGCCATCTCGCGGGACCCCAGCAGCGTGCGCGCGTGCGGGCTGATCAGGTACGCGCCCGCGTTCACCGCGATGGCCACGGCGAAGACCGGCACCAGCAGGTCGGCGGAGCGGAAGAACCGCGCCACGGCGATACCCAGGCCGCATGCCACCGCGACCACCCCGGCGAGGTGACACAGGGCGAGGATGAATCCGGCCGGGGAACCCGCGGCGAAGACGTTCGCCCCGAAGAGCTCGAGCAGGCCCTGGAAGGTGATCCAGGCTCCGTGCGGCAGCTGGCCGAGGTCGGTCGCCGTCCCGACGTGCCGTTCCCGGTACCCGCCTAGCGCGGCGATGACTCGCGGCGCGAACGTGCCGGCCACGCCGCCCACCGCGGCCGCCCCGGCCAGCGACGCCTCGTACCATCTCGGGCCGTTCCTCACCTGCCCTGGCAAGGCGCGCACGGCGCACACCAGCACCAGCGGCACGATGCCCGTGAGCAGAACGACCGAATCGGCCACCATCGTCCAGGCGAACGCGAGCGCCACCGCCGCCACCACGAGCCCGGGCAGCCCGGGGGAACCGGGGTGACCGGGGGGACGGGCACGGTCGATAAGCAGCCAGATGGCAAGCAGCGGCACCGCGGTCCCGATGTGATCCGGCGCGAACAGCAGGATCGGGGTGGCGCCGAGCTGCGGGGCCAGCATGATGCCCCCGGCAAGCAGCGCGCGGGCCAGTCCTCCGGTGCCCCTGGCACTGCCCCTGGCGAGCACGGCCGCGAGCAGCACAAGCAGCGTATAGGTCATGGCCGCGGCCACGTTGACCACCCAGGCGCCCAGTCCGAGCGCGGCCTCGATCAGCATGTACTGCGGCAGCTCGGTGGTGTAGAAGGACACGTCAGAGACCCACCAGTTACGCAGCAGCGGGTTCCCGTGCAGCATGTCCCACGCCTGCAGCACGTTCGAGGCGCCGTCAGACGACACGGGAACCGACCGGGACTGACGCCAGTAGCAGAAGAAAAAGACCGCAACGGCCAGGGCGAGCAGCGCAACCAGACCGGCCCGGCCGATCCCGGGCCACGGTGCGGACCCGGGTGCCGATGGGGTCCCGCTCTCCGGTGAGGTGCTGGGGACTGGTGGGGTCCCGGGTGCCGGTGAAGTGCCGGGTGCCGGTGAAGTGCCGGGCGCCGGTGGGGTGCCGGGCGCCGGTGGGGTGCTGGGGGCAGGTGTGGCGGCAGGCTCGGCGGCCTCGCGATGGACGGCGCGATCCGCGCGGCGGGAGCCCGGCGCGGATGCGCCCGCGCTCACGTCTGGCTCATGACGGCGCGGCGACGACGGCGACGCCGTTCAGGCGCGCGAGGACCCGCGTGCCGGCAGGCACGGGCGGCGCGTAGAACCAGTACGGCTGGCCCGCCGCGGCCTGCCCGGGGGTACAGATGAACTGGCTGGTCACGATGAAGCTGTACCACGGGTCGGCGATGCAGGCCCGGACCCCGGTACGTTCGGCCTGGACCAGAAAGCCCACGGCCTCGGGCCAGGCCACGTGGTCCAGGCCCAGCACGATCGTCCGGCCCGGCGCGCGCGCGGCCAGGGTGGCCACCACACTCGGCAGGGATCCATCGATGTCGGCGGTGCTCGTCCGCGTCCCCGGTATCACGGCCAGCGTCGTGAACGCGGCCACCGCGGCCAGCAGGGCCACACCGGTACCAAGATCGAGGGAACGCCGCTCGGCGCCCGAGGGGCCGCTCTCGGAACGGGTGCGGCCAGGGCGCCGGGTACCGAGCCGGAGGCGGAGCGCCTCCACCACGGCCACCACGATGATCAGCACCATGACCAGCGGCGCGGACCAGTAGAAGTAGCCGATGTACCGCGCCAGGATGTCGATGCCGACCGTGGCGTACAGCAGGAAGGTCAGCGTCGAGACCACGTTGACGGCGAGCAGGGCGAGCAGGAACCTGCGCAGCGATCCGCTGGTCAGCCGCAGGATAACAGCGAGCGCGAGGACAAGCAGCAGCACCGGGGCCAGCCACGCGACACGGTACGGCCACCAGTACCACAGCGCGTAGCCGATCACCCGGCCGAAGCTGTTTTTGCCTGCCTGCGCGGAGTTGCCGTAGGAGATGTACTTGCCGAAGTCACCCGGCCAGTGCAGGACCAGGTTCACCACGATCGGGAGGAGGAACACCGCGCTGATCACCGCGACGGGGACCCAGACGTCGCGGCGGGTGGCGAAGAAGGACCGGGCCGACGCGCGCAGCCTGCGCCGGCGCGGCCAGCCGAGCGCGGCGAGCACGGCCAGCGTTCCCACCGGCACGAACAGCAGGAAGCACGCCTGCCCGTGGATGAGGAACCAGCCGGAGAGGGCCAGGATCCACGCGTCCGCCAGGCGCCCGGCCGCCACGGAGCCTGCCGCGATGAGGAAGACCACGTACGTCGGCACGTATACGTAGGGCATCCAGGCGGAGTCGACGATCGGCGGATGGGCGACCGCGAAGGCGACGATGACGGCGAAGCAGGCCGCGGCGCCCTTCAGCGAGCCTGTCCAGCCGTAGACGACGCCGACGGCCAGCGCGGCGAACGCGCCGTTCAGGGCGAACACCGCGAGCACGTGCGCGTTCCAGGCGGTAGGCACCGCGTGCAGCCAGTTCTGGAACAGGTACTCGCCGACGGCCTGCACGTACATGTAGGCGGGGCCGGGATGGTTGAAGCCTTCGCGCGAGTAGTTGCCCACCAGCAGGGTGAAGTGCTTGGCCTGCGCGATCAGTATCGAATTGGCGGCCGAGTCGCCCTGCTCGTACAGGCGGGCGGTGAACAGGAACCAGTTGCGGGCGCACAGCAGGACGAACAGCAGGACGGACGGGACCACCCAGACCCACCAGGGCCGGCGGCCGGAGGCCGCGGCGACCACCGCGCCCGTGCCGGTGGCCGCCGGGGAACTAGCCACCCTCATCCGCGCGTGCCCCTTCCGCTCAGATGGTTCCCGCCTGGACGGCCGCGTCGATCCAGGGGATCACCTCGTCGAGCATCTCCTCCAGCGTGGTGGTGGCCTCGAAGCCAAGGATCTTCTTCGCCTTCTCGGTGTCCGGGACCCGGCGCTGGACGTCGTATTCGAACGGCGCGTCGTGCGCCAGCCGGAGCGGTACACCGTCGCCCTTGACCTTGCGCCAGATCAGCCCGGCCAGCTCGCGAACGGTGGTGCTCTCCGCCGTGGACAGGTTGAAGTCCTCGTTCAGGGCGTCCTGGTGTTCCATCGCGGTGACCACGCCGACGGCCAGGTCGCCGCCGTAGGTGTAGTGCCTTACCTGATCCCCTGAGCCGAGGATGTGCAGCGGATTCTGGCCCTTGAGCACCTTCTGCACCAGGTCGGGGACCACGTGGCTCATCGCGAGCTCGACGTTCCCGGACAGGATCTCCCGGTCACCCAGGGCCCGGCTCTCGCCGATGCCCACGCAGTTGAACGGCCGCACCAGCGTGTAGGGGAGCTTGTACTGCTCCCAGGCCGCCCGGGCAAAGTACTCCACGGCCAGCTTCTGGAATCCGTAGGACGACGAAGGCGGCGGGATCTCCCGCTGCTGTCCCTCGTAGGAAGGCCACTCGTCGGCGCTCTCGAAGACCATCGAAGACGACAGGTAGGTGACCTTGCGCAGCCGGCCGTCACGATGGGCGGCGATCGCCGCGTCGCAAGACGCTGCGATGATCCGCTCGTTCGTGGCCAGCAGGTCGTAGGCGTAGGTGTGGAAGTAGGAGATGCCGCCGATCATCGCGGCGCCCGCGATGAAATGGTCGCAGCCGGCCAGCAGCTCCGTCATCAGGCCTACGTCCCTGGCATCGCCCTCGACGAGCCGGTACCGCGGGTTCTCGTCGTAAGACTTCCTGATCTTCCCGTACTTGGTGAAGTTATCGAGGCCGACCACCGTATAGCCGCGCTTCAGCAGTTCCTCTACCACGTACCCGCCGATGAAGCCCGCGGACCCGCTGACCAGAACCCGCTGCATCAGGCCTCCTAGCCTTTCTCCTGTCGGCCCGGCTGACGGACGGCAACACGGTCGCGAATCTGTTCGGCGGTCAGCCGGGGTCCGAACGCGAACAGATACCAGCGGACGTAACTGGGCACCCACTCGGCCACCTTGAAGTTCGACACCCCCGCCTGACGGTCCAGCCAGATAGTCGGTATCTCCGCCACCGGCAGGCGCAGCCGCTTGGCCTTGGCGGTCAGCTCGATGCCGATCTCGAACCCGTCCCTGGAGTCGATGCCGACCCGCCTGACGAATTCGATCGAATAGGCCTTGAAGGAGTTCGTCGCGTCCCTGGTGCCGACGTGGGCCAGGATTCTCAGCGACCGGCCCGCCAGCCGGGACAGCGTGCCCTTGACGACCGGACCGCCGACCTGCTGCCCGCCGGGCATGAAGCGGGACGCTGCCGCCACCGCCACCCCGCGTTCGACCAGCTTGACGAGCTCGTCGATCTGCCTGGCGTCGTCACACCCGTCCGCCATCGTCACCACGGCCACCGGGGCGGCCGCGGCATCGATGCCGAACCTGATCGCGTTGGCGGGCCCGCGGCCGTAGGTGTTGACCACGCACCTCAGCCTGGGTTCCTTGTTCGCGTACTCCTCGGCCACAGGCACGGTCGTGTCGTCGGCCGAGTCCACCACGATAAGTACCTCGCACGGCAGGTGCACCGACTCAAACAGCCGGTCAAGCACGCTGAGCACGTGCTCGCCCTCGTTGTAAGCGGGAACCACCACCGAGACGCGAGGCCTCTCGGTCATACCCGGACACCGTCTCCCAGCACGTCCCAGATGTCGGCCACCGGCTTTTCTGTCCGCAACCCCCGGTACTCCGGGTGCGGTGCTCCCACCACGAGCAGGTCCGACCGGGCCAGCACCTCATCAAGCGGCAGCAGGTCCGGGTCGACGGTCACGTAAGGGTCGGTGCAAAGGACCGCGTCGGCCTTGAACGCCAGGATCCGCTTGAGCTTGTAGGAAAGGCTCGACCTGATGTCGTCCGAGCCCGCCTTGAAGGCCATGCCCAGGATCCCGACGGTCATCGACGCCAGGTCGAACCGCTGCTCCAGGCGATGCACGACGTACAGCGGCAGGCCCTCGTTGACTGCCATCGCCGCGTGGCCGAGCGGGAAGTTGTTGTAGTTGAACGCCGCGAGCTGCATGGTGTCCTTGAACAGGCAGGGCCCGGCGGCGAAGCCAGCGGCCGGCATGTCCGCGGCTCGCGGATAGTCCTCGGCCAGCCCCCGCCGGATGCGGTCGAAGTCCAGGCCCTGCTCGTTGGCCATCATGTAGAGCTGGTTGGCGGTGGCGAACTTGATGTACCGCCAGACGTTGGTGTACAGCTTGGCCAGCTCGGCCTCCTCCGGCGATAGCACGACCAGCTTGCTGGTCAGCCGGCCGAACAGCACGGAGGCCCGCTCGGTTCCCGCGGGCGTGCGCGCGGAGACGATCTGCGGCAGCTCGAAGAGCTCGGTCATCGCCTTGCCCTCGGCGATCCGCTCCGGGCAGAACGCGACCTCGATCTGCAACCCGAGCCCGGCCACCATCTTCTCGACCAGGGCGGTCACCCCGGGAAACACGGTGCTGCGCAGGATGAGGAGCTGGCCGTCGCGAAGGTGCTCCGAGCACCCGCCGAGCGCCTTGGTGATCGCGGTCTGGTTGGGGTTGAGGTGCTCGTCCACCGGCGTGCCGATGACCACCACCACGTTCTGCGCGGTGGCAACGATCGCGGCATCGGCCGAGGCCTCCAGCCGCCCGGCCCCGCGCACCCGGCGCAGTACCTCCTCCGCGCCTGCCTCGGCGAACGGCATCCGGCCCGCGTTCACGGTGTCGACAGCGGCCTGGCTGACGTCGTAGATGCCCACCGTGGCGCCCCGGTCGGCGAACGCGATCGCAAGCGGCAGGCCAACGTGCCCGCATCCGCCGATCACTACCACGTCTCTGTCGAACTGCTCGGGCAAGTTCGTCACGTGTATTACCTCCGGCTGTTTTTGGCAGGCCTCCGGCCGGCTCCCCCATACACTCTCTGGCGCTCCACCCTACCGCCCTGGCTGGTCCGGTTAGGGCCTTGTGATCCCCCTGTCGCCGTTCGCCCATCTGCCCGTCATATACACACAAACAAGCAAGCCCCGTTTCCTTGTCTGAGGCCATGGGTGCCGGGGAGAATCTCCGGCGAGCCGGCCTCGGGTAAGGTAGGCTCGCCGCGATCCAAAGCACGGCGGCGTTTCTGGCCTGGGCCGCCGCCCCGATAAGGGAATTGCGCATGCCCGGTCAGGAACACGCGGCGCCCCGCATGCGGGCCGCCCACGTGGCCATGCAGGACAACCCGGAACTCCTTCCGGCGGCCGGCGTCCCCGCCACCGGGCCCGGCGGCGCGCCCGACGGGCCGCCCCGCCAGGCAAGCCGGCCGTCCGGATCGCTCGCGTCGAGGACCGACCGGCCCGTGCTGCCCGCCCTGATCGCCGTGCTGGCCGCCACGGCCTTCGCCGTGGCCCGCCTGCAGACCTGGGCCAAGGGCAGCATCGGCGCGTTCATCCTGGTCGGGCGCCACTTCTCGGTCCCCTCGCAGCTGCCGCCCGGCATTCCGCTGCAACCGACCTACGGCTACGACGGCCAGTTTTTCTACCGGCTGGCGCTCAACCCGCTGAACCTCAGCCATACCGCCTACGGCATCACCGTGGACCGGCCTTACCGGTTCATGCGGATCGGTTACCCGGCCCTGACCTGGCTGGTCTCGGCCGGCCAGCACGACGTGGTCCCGGTCATGCTGGTCGCGGTCAACGTCGCCGCGATCGCCGCCATCGGTTACCTGGGCGGCGTATTCGCCCGGCAGGGCGGCAGGCACGCCGCCTGGGGTTTGCTGCTGCCCGGCTACTACGGCCTCATCACCAGCCTGTCCCGTGACACGGCCGAGCCGCTGGCCGCCGTCTGCCTGCTCGCCGGGTTGCTGGCGCTGCGGGCCCGCCGCCCCGTGCTGGCCGCCGTGCTGCTCGGCTACGGCGTGCTGACCAGGGAGACGGTGATGGTCGCGGTCGCCGCCATCGCCATCGTCCGGGTCGTCGGCATCATCCGCCGGCGCGACCGCCCGGGCCGCGACGACCTGCCGTGGGTAGTCCCGGCCGTGGCCTTCGTGGTCTGGCAGGTCGTGGTGAAGGCGATAACCGGGAGCCTGCCGATACTGTCCGACGGCGGCCGCAACGCGGGCGCCCCGTTCGTCGCTCCGTTCGAGGCGCTGAAGTCAAATCTCGGCCATGTCAACGTGCACCAATTCGATCAGTACGACCTGTGGCTCCTCGAGATCGTCATCTTGGCCGCGTTCACGATCGCGGCGCTGCTGCGCCTGCGGGCCACCAGCGTCCCGGTCTACGAGCGGCTCGCCTTCCTGCTGTACCTGGTCGAGATCTGCGTCGTCACGCCGAACACCTGGAACAGCCTGGACGCCGACCTGCGGTCGTTCATCGAGGTTTACCTGCTGGCCGCGATCATCCTGCTGGGCACCGCGCGGCGGTACCTCGGCGCCTGGCTGCTGCCCTCGCTGGCGGCGTCCCTGGTACCCGCGCTGATCGTGGTTACGCAGCGCAGGCTGACACTCTCGTGACGGCACTGTCGTGACGGCCAGTCACCTGAACGCCGCCACGGAACTTCTAAGCGATCTCCCAACGTGCATTCAGCCAGGTCGCGGGCATTGCCGAGTTCATTTCTGTAGACTTCTGCTCCGACAAGCACGAAATTGCGGCGGTGTGTCCGGGCCTGGCCCGCCCTTCGTCAGGAACGGACCATGGCTGTGCGCGAAACCCGCGTCGCTTCTGGGCGCGATGTGATCACCGAGCCTGACGTCCTTCCCGCGGCACTGGATCCCGGTGTCGATCCCGGCCTGGAACGCGAGGTCCCGCCCGCGGGCTGGCGGCGGCTGGCCGACGCGGCCATCGCGCGGACGAACCGGCCCGCCGTCACCGGGCTGGTCGTACTGCTTGCGGCAACCGTGTTCGTGGTGGCCCGCTGGGACCTGTGGGCCAAACGCAGCATCGACAAGTTCATCCTCATCGGGCAGTACTTCGCGCATCCGGCGCAACTGCCGCCGGGGATGCCGGTACGCCCCAAGTACGGCTACGACGGGCAGTTCTTCTACCGGCTGGCGGTCGACCCCTTCAACCTCTCGCACACCGCCTACGGCATCACCATGGACCAGGCGTACCGGTTCATGCGCATCGGCTATCCGTTGATCACCTGGCTGGTCTCGTTCGGCCAGCAGGCCCTGGTGCCCTACATGCTCGTCGCCGTCAACATCGCCGCCCTGGGCGCCCTTGGCTACCTGGGCGCGGTGATCGCCAGGCAGGGCGGCAGGCATGCCGCCTGGGGCCTGCTGCTGCCCGGGTACTTCGGCCTGGTCACCAGCCTGTCCCGGGACACCGCCGAGCCTGTTGCCGCCGCATTCCTCGTCGCGGGGCTGCTCGCGCTCCGCGCGCGCCGCCCGGTACTGGCCTCGTTGCTGCTTGCCTTTGCCGCTCTGACCAGGGAGACCGCGATGGTGGCGGTCGCGGCCATCGCCATCGTGCGGCTGGCCGGCCTGCTGCGCCGCCGGAGCCGGCCGGGGCGCGAGGACGTCGCCTGGCTGCTTCCCGCCGTCGTTTTCGTCGCCTGGCAGGCCGTTGTCTACGTCTTCTCCGGTGCCGTGCCGCTGTTCGCCGACACCGGGCGCAACGCCGGGACGCCGTTGATCGCACCGTTCGTGGCCATCGGGCACAACCTGGGCCGCGTGGATCTCATCGGCTACAACGCGGCCGACGTCTGGCTGGCCGAACTGGCCATCCTGCTCATCTTCGCGATCGCGGCGCTGCGCTCGATGCGGACCTCACTGGCGCCCGCGCACGAGCGCCTCGCGCTTGTCCTGTTCCTCGTCGAGATCTGCGTCGTCACGCCGGACACCTGGAACAGCCTGAGCGCCGACCTGCGGTCGTTCGTCGAGGTGTACCTGCTGGCGGTGATCCTGCTGCTCAGTCGGCCGCGCGGGCCGGTGCGCAGCCCGGGGTCCTGGCTCTTTCGCGTGGCCACGGCGGGCCTGGTGCCAGTGCTCGGCGGCGTGATCTGGCTGCACCTGCATCTCGCCTAAGACCAGTTGGCCGAGGCCCCGCCGTTTCACGTAGCCGGCCGCCGCGCCTGGACGTAGATGGTGCCGCCTCGCCGCGCCGCCACCTCGACCACGGTCGCGGCCAGGGCGAACGGAAGGGTGACCACGGCCGCGCCGAGAGCGTACAGCCGCAGCGCGGGACTCTGCGCGGCCTGGCGCGCCTGGCTCTGGCGGATGGCGTCGTACAGGTCCGGATGCCCGGGAAGCTTGCCGACCATGCCGTGCACCCAGCCGAAGGTGACCTGCCCGCCCCGCAGGTAGCTGACCCGCTCAACCTGCAGCCCCAGGGACTCGATGGTGGACAGCAGCGCCGGAGGGCTCAGGTGGACGAGATGCCGGGGCAGGTCGAGAGCCAGCCAGCGGTCGCCGAAGGCGCGGGCCTGCATGCTGGTCGCATTGGGCACGGCGACGACCAGCGTCCCGCCGGGGGCCACCAGCCCGGCCGCGTGCCGCAGCGCCCGCCCTGGCCTGCGGAGGTGCTCGAGCGAATGCCAGAAGATGACCGCCGACCAGGTCCCGTCCATCTCCTCAACCTCGGCGTTGCGGATGTGCGGACCGGACGCGTACGGCTCAAGGCCGACGGCCTCGCGGCCGTGCCGCACGAAGGCCTCCACCAGCGTCCCGTCGCCGGCCCCCACGTCGAGAACCGGACCGGGTGGCAGGATCCGGTGCAGCCGGTCGGCAAGCGCCGAGCGGGTGCGTTGAAGCACCTTGTCGCCGAGGCCCGAGAAGCGGCCGGACGTCGGGCGGTACCAGTCGGCGTAGGCCGCGCCAAGCTGCTCGTCGCTCGGCCAGGGCGTCGTGGTGGCCACGCCGCAGCGGGCGCACCGCACCCGGCCGGTAAGGCGCTCGTCGGTATCGTCGAACCGGCGCTCGCACCAGGCGCACTGCACGGCGGGGGGTGCCTGGGTGCGTGAATACGTCAGGGTGTTGTTGCTTCGTGCCGACAACTTCAGCAGCCTCCTGTCGTTCGGCTTGGTCGAGGTGAAGCATAGCGGCGCCGGGCCTGTCGGGCCGTCACGATAGGGTCCGGCGGTAGAGGCCGCGACGTGAAGGCGCGAAAGGAGTGGGGCATGGAGCCGATCAGCATCGGCGGTGCCTGGACGTTCACCCCCGCCGTCCACCAGGACGACCGGGGTTACTTCCTTGAATGGTTCCGGGCCGGGGAGCTTGCCGACACGATCGGGTACTGGCCGCAGACCGCGCAGGCCAACTGCTCGGTGTCACGCCGGGGGGTGATCAGGGGCATCCACTTCTCGGCCATCCCGCCAGGACAGGCCAAGTACGTCACCTGCGTCAGCGGCGCGGTCCTCGACGTGATCGTCGACATCAGGGTCGGTTCGCCGAGCTACGCGACCTGGGAGGCGGTGCGGCTGGACGAGGAGAGCCGGCGGGCCGTGTTCCTTGCCGAGGGCCTCGGGCACGCCTTCACCGCACTCACCGATCAGGCCACGGTCATCTACCTGTGCTCGACACCGTACGCGCCGGGACGCGAACACGGCGTGCACCCCCTCGACCCGGACCTCGGCATCGAGTGGCCGGCCGGCACCCAGCCCGTGCTGTCCCCGAAGGACGCCGCCGCGCCGACCCTCGAGGAGGCACGGCGGGCCGGGCTGCTGCCCAGCTACGCCGACTGCGAGGCCTACCTCGAGGTCCTGCGCAAGGAGCAGGCGGGCTAGCTCGCCGCCGCGGCGGACCGCTGCGCGGCAAGAACGCCGGGAAAGGCGCGGTGCAGCGCGGTCCGCCAGTTGCCGATCGGCGGGTTCCCGGTACCGGCCCAGGCGCCGTGCCCGAGCACGCTGTAGGCGGGCCGCGGCGCGGGGCGCTGCATCGCGCTTGTCGATACCGGCCTTACCCGGTCCTGATCGGCGCCGAGCAGGCCGAAGACCTCGCGGGCCAGGCCGAACCAGGTGGTCTGCCCGCCGCTTGTGGCGTGGTAGATGCCCGGCGCGGCCGCGGCGTCCACCAGCGCGATGATCTGGCCGGCCACGTCGAGGGTCCAGGTGGGCTGGCCGTGCTGGTCGTCCACCACGTCGACGGCCGGCCGCTGGTCCTCGAGCTTGATCATGGTCCGGACGAAGCTCGGCCCGTGCGCCCCGTATAGCCAGGCCGTCCTGACCACGTAACCCGCCCCGGGCAGGGCGCGGAGCACGGCCTGCTCGCCTGCCAGCTTGGTGCGACCGTACGCGGTGCGCGGCGCGGGCACGTCGTCCTCGGCGTAGGGCCGACGGCGGCCGGCTTCGCCGGCGAAGACGTAGTCGGTGGAGACCTGCACCAGCCGTGCGCCGGTTCGCGCGCAGGCCCCGGCCAGGTTGGCCGGGCCGCCGGAGTTGACGGCCAGCGCCTGCTCCTCGGCCGCCTCTGCGTCGTCAACTGCGGTCCAGGCCGCGCAGTTGACCACCACGTCGGGCCTGGCACGGCCAAGCGCGTCGGTGACGGCGGCTGCGTCGGTCACGTCGAGCCCGGCGCGGTCCAGCGCGGTCACGGCCTCGCCGCGGGCGGTCAGGGCGGCGACCAGGTCGGTGCCGAGCATGCCGCCCGCCCCGGTGACCAGCCACCCGGTCACGGCACCCGCCAGGATCCGGCGGGGATGGGGGCGGAGGGGGCGGATCCGGCGGGCGCGGGGGCGGAGGGAGCGGATCCGGCGGGCGCGGGAGCGGCGTCACGGCGTTTGAGCGGTTCCCACCAGGCGCGGTGCTCGGCGTACCAGCGCACCGTTTGCTCCAGGCCTTCGCGGAACGGGATCCGCGGCGCGTAGCCCATCGCCCGCAGCGTGCTGTCGTCGAGGGAGTAGCGCCGGTCGTGGCCCTTGCGGTCGGGCACCCGGGTCACCATGTCCCAGCCCGCGCCGCAGCACTCGAGCAGCGCCTCGGTCAGCTCCAGGTTGGTCAGCTCGACATCGCCGTTGATGTGGTAGGTCTCCCCCGGCCGGCCTTGCTCCAGCACCAGCTGGATCCCCCGGCAGTGGTCATCGACGTGGATCCAGCCGCGCACGTTGCCGCCGTCGCCGTAGAGCGGGACCTGCTTGCCGTCGAGCAGGTTGGTCACGAACAGCGGGATGACCTTTTCCGGGTACTGGTAGGGGCCGTAGTTGTTGCAGCACCGGGTGATCCGCACGTCAAGGCCGTGGGTGCGGGCATAGGCCCTGGCCATCAGGTCGCCGCCCGCCTTGGCCGCCGAGTAGGGCGAGTTCGGCTCCAGCGGATCCTGCTCGGTCCACGAGCCCGACGCCACGCTGCCGTATACCTCGTCGGTGGAGATCTGCAGCACGGGGCCGACCCCGGCGTCGAGGCACGCCTGCAGCAGCACCTGCACCCCGGCCACGTTGGTGGCGACGAACGGCGCCGCCCCGCTGATCGAGCGGTCCACG